>JACCDZ011666883.1_pt1 | contig 187263 bp, 162 predicted proteins | sample 7449551 | NCBI WGS metagenome assembly JACCDZ01 (sample SAMN15323452, study PRJNA562643) | freshwater metagenome | isolation source: river surface water | place: USA:Blue River Watershed | collected 2017-08-18
CCTCCGCCAGCCGCGACGCCGCCCGCCCCAGCGCCGACCGGCTCTTTAACGCCCTTGCTCCAGGCTTTTCCGTCTGCTCTTTCGCTGACCGTAGCGAAGGGCAACACGGCAACCGGTATATTCAATTTGCAAAAGTCCAGTACACAGCAGAGCACGTACAGCATCAGTGCCGGCCAGGCATGGACGGGACTAAATCCGCCCTATGGAAGCACACAGACCATCACCACTGAGATTGACCCGATTACAGTGACGGTGAATACGTCTGCCATGAACCTCGGGAGCTATACGGGTGTCGTGTATATCGTAGAGAGTGGCCCGAATGGGTCGCAGACGTTACGGATCCCCGTCTCGCTGTCCGTTCTCGCCAGCGGGAGCACGACGCCGCCACCCCCGTCCCCCACGGGAAGCGCCACTTCGCCGCCACCGCCACCTTCAGGAACGGCGACCGGAACGGTCACGGTAATGTGGAATGCCAACACGGAGGCGGACCTGCAGGGCTACCGGGTCTATGTCGGCACGAGTTCCGGGGCTCGCACACAGGCGTTCGACGTGGGAAATACCACTTCGACGAGGCTCACTCTGCCGTTAGGTTCCACCTATTTCTTTGTCGTGACGGCTTACGACAAAAACGGCAATGAAAGTTCACCTTCCGGAGAGTTGAGCAGGTCCCTGTTTTAGAGAATATGTCTACTCGACAGACTTGACCGGTCTTCCCTCAAGCCTGTATAACGGGCGCTGTACCTTTGAGCCCGCTCTGAAGGAACGTATCTTCGAGCGGGCTCAAAAGTCTAAAATGCGCCCGTAGCTCAATGGATAGAGCATCTGACTACGGATCAGAAGGTTACAGGTTCAAGTCCTGTCGGGCGCACCACTTCGTTCCCCCAGTGCAGTGCGATCTTCCGACGCTCCCATCACAACTTCGTCGGTCGTGGGAAAATCTCTCGACACGGTCAAATTCGGTTGTATGCGTCCTTCCGAGATCGACCGGGGGAAGGCCACTGTTCAACGCTTTTCGTGATCAATGGCCGCAATAAGCCGGTCGGCAGGAATGCCAGCACACGGAAATTTGGCGAGACTTTAGTGGAGACTAATCGCAATACTGCTTCGCCCGGACACCGGGTCGAGGCTGGTTACCATTGTCCTGACCCTCCGTTCAACTACGGTTTGAATCCGCTCCATAAGCACTTCCTGACATGAAGTAAACATGGCCTCATGCACCTGCCGGAGCAGGGCCCGCCCCTCCTCGGACTGAGCCAATCGCGCCTCGGCGGGCACTGCGCCGTGTCTGGTGAGCGTGGCATTGATGACATGTTCCGACAGCTGGACCTGGACATGCGAGTAGTTCGACTTCATGAACTCCGTATGAAAGTTCAAGATCGCCAGCATGACTGCGTATTCGAGCTCGGCTGTGCTCTTGGCCTGCCCCATACATGGTCCCTCCATCAAACGCCGTCGAAAAACTGTGCCCCCTCCCTGCTCCACGTGCTGAAGATCACGAACTGCGGGGGGCACATCTCTCTGACGCCACCCATGCGGTTTGGTCAGGACATGGCAGTCACGACTGCAAGCCGAGCCCGTTCACCGCGAGGCTCCACTCGTTCCTGTCGGTGCTTCAGAATGACCGGATCAACGATGTCCCCGCACATGATGCAGTGCATGGCCGGAAACCCTTGGCCCTGCGTCTCCGAAAGATGATCATAGACTTCCATATACATCGGGCTCTTACATCGCAGGCAATTCATAATGCCTCCGTCCTATCCTTCTGGTGGTGCAGGAATGCACGTGCTGAGTTTATGGAGAGAGGAATTGCAAAGCCTGATCCAGAATTCGCTGGTGAGGACAGGAACTTGGCTTATCCCGATTACCCAGGAAAATCAGCGACTATCACAAGGCACCGGCGCGAGTAGGACAGGCGTCCCCTGCACAATTGAAGAGCGAAGGAAGAGCGAAGGAAACGGGAGTGCGCGCGCGCACAACTGCAGTGTGGCCTGTGCACCGGCACTCGGAAAATCGACTTGAGTTATGAGCGAGATTTGCGACGGCGGTCCAACATCCAGCGGGTCACACCCAAGTGCTTCGCAGCTAACGTCTTGTTGCCGCCCGAGCGTGCCAGCACCTCCTCAATGATCCGGCCTTCCAGATCGGCCAGGGACTGGGATCCAACCTGAAATCTGATATGGACCTGCGCAAAGTCAGACACTTCCTCACGCGGCGGGGGAGCGGCGGCACATGCCTGGACCGATGCCGAGACGGCTTGCTGCACATCGGCGGGAAAGTTGACGGCTTCGAGCGTCGTCCCTACGCAGAACAACACAGCGCGCTCAATCAGATTGCTGAGCTCGCGCACATTGCCCGGAAGATCATAGTCTCGAAGCAGCGCTTGCGTGCCGGCGCCCAAGGTCCGTACCGGCTTCTTGAGGGCCAACGCGGAACGGGTCAAGAATTGCTCCGCCAACGGAATGATGTCTTCCGGCCGGTCACGAAGCGGCGGCACAGTGAGGGTGACCACATTCAGCCGGAAATACAAATCCTCCCGGAACTCTCCCTTGGCCACCGCCTCTTTGAGGTTACGATTGGTCGCGGCCATCACCCGCACATCAATGGGGATATTCACGGCCCCGCCGACCCTGCGGATCGTGCGTTCCTCCAGTACGCGGAGCAGCTTGGCCTGCAATGGCAGCGGCAGGTCGCCGATCTCGTCGAAGAAAATGGTCCCTCCCTCGGCCATCTCCAACAGGCCGCACTTTCTGCCAGTCGCGCCCGTAAAGGATCCCTTCTCATGCCCGAACAGCTCGCTCTCGAATAGCTCGCGAGGAATCGAGGGACAGTCCACTTCAACACAGGGTTTGCCGGCACGCGCACTGTTGTAATGAATCACACGCCCCATGTATTGCTTGCCGGTGCCCGTTTCCCCCTGCAACAGAACCGTGACCCGGTCGTTTTTGACGAGTTCATGGACCTGGGCGAGAAAATTCCTGGTGACAGGACTCTTGGCGACGACACGATCCAGTGCATACCGCGCAGCATCCTGTCCGCTGTGCAACTGCACCTGACGTTGTAACGTCAGAAACTCGGTCGCCCGACGCAAGGTGTGGAGAAGATCGTCCATGTCGATACTTTTGGCGACAAAATCGAACGCGCCAAGCCGCATCGCCTCCACCGCATCTTTCACTGTCCCCCTCGCCGTGAGCACAATGACCGGAAGCCCCGGCAACATCTGTTTCACCCGGGCCAGGACATCCAGCCCCGAAAGATTCGGCATCACCAGATCCGCAACGAGCACATCCGGCTCAAACGACCGGAGGAGCCCCAGAGCCTCCTCGCCCGATCCGGCCGTTTGCACGACATAGCCCTGATCGCGTAGACGCAAGGCAAACGCTTCACGAACCGACGCTTCGTCTTCCAACAGCAATAGATGCCATGCCATATTAGGACATTCCGCCTTCGAGGTGATCGCCACACATCAGTTATCTCGTCTCCATCCCGTCCTGATTTCCCGCTAGGCCTCGTGCCGGATCGGCAACCATACATCGACGACCGCCCCCTGACCCGGCGGGCTGTGAATGACGAGCTGCCCATGATGGCGCTCGACAATGTCCCTGGTGATGGTCAGGCCGAGCCCTACCCCTTTTGCCTTTCCATTCGTAAAAAAGGGTTCGTAAATCCGCTTCAAATCCTCCGCCGTAATGCCCTTCCCTCCGTCGGCACACCGCATCAACACACCCGGAACGCGCCGGAGCTCAGGCGCCAGGGCGGCATACACAGTGCCGCCCTCGGGCATCGCATCGATGGCGTTCATCACAATATTGAGGCAGACCTGAAGAATATGAGATCGAGAGGCCTCGACGGCCGGAAGATCCGGTGCGACGGAAGCTCTGATCAGAATCTGATGCTTCACGAGGTTCGGCCGAAGCAGCGTGAGCGTATCGTCTAATACCGAAGTCAGATCGCAGGCGGCGATATCGAAGGGCCTGGGTCGCAACTGGCCGAGGTGGGACTCCAGGAGTTCATCGATCCGCGACGCTTCTTGGGCAATCAGCCGGCACCGGTCCCTGGCCTCTTGAGGAAGGGATGTTTGTTCGGCCAGATGAGTGGCCAAACTGCCCAAACCGATCAGCGGATTGCGCACCTCATGCAAAATTCCCCCCGCGAGTTGGCCGACCAACTTGACCTGTTCAGTGTGGCGGAGGGCTTCCAACATCTGCTCGCGCTCGCTGAGATCGGTTAGAATCGCCATGAAGTATTGCGTCGTGCCGTCGGAGGCCTTCACCGGGCTGACACTTTCCCAGACCAGGAACTCCGATCCATCCTTCCGCCGGTTGACGAAGCGCTCCACAAACGGCTGCCCTGCGCGAATCGATTGCCAGAGCCGTTCATAAAATTCAGGCGAATGTTTGCCTGATTTCAAAATCACGGGACGCTGACCGAGTGCCTCCTCGCGCGTCCATCCCGTCATGCGCTCCAGGGCCGGATTCCAATCCACGATTCTGCCGGCCGTATCCGTCATCATCACCCCGTCTTGCGCGGACAGGAACAGGCGATGATAAAAATCCATCTGCGTTTCTTCGTGTCGACGACGCTCCAGCACCACCCCGATAGTATTCGCCATCGTGCAGAGAAATTCCTGCTCCTTCTGCGTGAACCGACGAACGCGTTTCGAGTGGGCGGTCATCACGCCATAGACTCGATCCTCGACCAGCATCGGCACACACATCCCGGCCACCGCACCATGTTCCGTCAGTAACTTGGAGGCGGAAAACCGCGTTTCCCGCCGGAGATCCTCGACCACCACCGGAACCCGTTCCCGAATGGCATAACCGGCCTGAGAATGGGTACCGCCTTCGATCGTCAATTTCCCGATGAGTTCATCCCGCAGCCCGCTCCCCGCCATGATGTAAAGATGGCCATCGGGTTCGCGAGGCACCAAAATCTTGCACAGCTCCACCTCCAGGGCCACCGCCGTCTCTTTCACCGCTTCGTTCATCAGCTCTTGGGCCGACATTCCGCTGACGCCCAGCGTGCCGATACGCGCGAGCACCGATTGGAATCGCGCCACCTGTGACGCGTCCTGCGCGAGGAGGACACGTTCGGTGACGTCCTCCAGCGCCATCAAGACCCCGCGCTCGCCGCGATAGGGCACGACATTGAATCGGCAGGCAAAATAGAGTGGGCGCCCGTCATGACCCACCAATTGATATTCCACGCTCTTCCGCGAACCGAGATCGTGCTGGTTCCAGACAATGGCATCATCCAGCAGGCGTTTTCGCAGCGCAGGCTCTCCGCCCTCCGCCTGGGGCGGCACGCTTTCGACCAATTCTGCAAATTGAGAGTTTTCGAAGATGAGCAGGCCCTTGCACACAAAGCAAAGACCGCCGCGAATGCAGTCGCTCAGCCAGGCCAGGACCTCCGCGGCGGCTGGTTCAGACCGAACCGGCCGGGGGATTTTGGAACGGGTGCGATGGGAAGAGGTCATCAATGTCCTGCTCGTCCGAAGCCTCGTCTGATCGATACGGCACACTCACGCGCGGTGCCAGTATACCGAGCAGGACCGACCCCGTCGAGGGGAAGACCCGAGGACCATCTTCTCTAGGGGACCACGAAATGATCCCGGCGGGTGACCGCGACGTCGCTCACAAACATGGCGCCCGAGTGTTTGTGGAACACCGGCCCGAGACCGGCCAGGATCGGTTCGATCCGCTCCTCCGGCACCACGGTGAACACGATCACCTGGCTGCTGGTGTCGTCGAACAGCAGATGCCCTTCATGGAATCCATGGTGGCCCTTGCCCGACACATTGTTAATGATCGTGTACCCGGTCGCCCCCACGCGGTCCAACAGGCTGGTCACGATCTTTAGATGTTCCCCTTCGACCACGATCCGAATTTCTTTCATTGGATGCAGCGTCAGCATACTCCGCTCCCTTCCTCCTATTGAGTCTTCCTCTCCTGCTCAAATGATGTCGTCTGTGCCCATGTCTCTTGCACCGTGCTGACCACTTCACCATCTTTCTGGAACCGGGATGACTCCGGTTCTCCCACAAGGTCGGCAGACAGGGCGGGATGCTGGTCCTGCGCGTCGGAAACCGGCTGCCAGCCCTGCATGATGTCATAGTGATAACACTTCGCTTCGCCCGGTTCACAGACCACTAGCGATACCCATTCATTCTCGAACAGTCGTTCAAGGCCCGGATGCCGCGCGATCACCGCCTCGACTCGCGCCCGGGGAGACTCAATCACAGCCAACAAGCGCATGGGCTCGTGATAGGGCACCGGGCCGTCCAGCACGGTCTGCGCCGGCAGTCCTAATCGAAGATCGCCGGTGGCCCCGCTCATAACTCCTACTCGTCCGACGATATTGTGGTAGACCTTGCTCCCGCTTCCGTACACCTCATTGTCTACTGTGGAGAAATAGTGCTCCATGTTGATCCACTGTGCCACGATGAGCGGCGCCGTCATGATCGTTTCCAGCAATTTCCCGGACTCGTCCTGCCGGTAATCATAGGAATGAAGAAAGGACCGGCCTTGCAGATTTAACGGCCGCGTCAGCTCGCGCCGGCCGATGATGAGGAGATTGTTTTTTGACAGGCCCCACTCCGGACGTACCTGCGCCCAATCCACACTTCGGCGACTGGCCCTGGTGAGCGGATCTTTCCGCTTCGATGAACCCGCGGGCCCCTCTAACGCCAGGCCGCGTTCCTGCGCCGACTGCGCTCCCGCCTCCTGGAGATCGTCCAACAACCGCAACAGGTCTTTGCGATGCGTCGCCGGAACATCTTCCAAGTCCACGATTCTGACATCGTTCCGAGTCGTGTCATGTGCCGCGGCCACGAAATGCGAGTCACCCGGGATCTTGATACCACGCCCTTCCAACACCTTGCGCACAGCCTGGTTATTCGCCATCGCGGCAAAGGCCCGTGCATTCGGCAAGCCGCTGTTCCCTCCGCAGGCGCCGCAATCGAGCGCGGACTCATAGGGATTGTTGTCGGACGTGCTCCCGTGGGAACACATCACGACCAGACGCGCAAAGCCTGAGGTGAATCCCATGAGACGGAGCGCCGCCTCCACGGCATAGGCCTGTTCGGATACTGAAAAGCCATGCAGGGTGATGCGCTGGAGGCGGGACGACATGCCGCGGGGTGTGAGGCTCAAATTGCACCGGAATCGTTCGTACAGCGCATCCGCTTCGGCAGGCGTCAGGCCGAGGCTTTTCGCCACCTCGCGACTCTTCTGCTCGTCCTGGTTTTCCATCGCGCCGAGGCGAATGGTCTCAATCAAAGCCGGGGTGATGTCGGAGCCGAGCGCCGGAAATTCCCGCCGCAGCGCGGCACGGATGGCCGCGCGCTGCTCCACAGCCACCATCTCTTCCGCCTGGTCCCTGGTCAGTTTGTCGATCGTGAGCGTGGTCGCTAAAGGCGGCAGCCACAGGCTCTTCAACCATGAACTCATGCGCTGATACCAGAGCGGAAAGAGCGTCTTGCCGAAAAACGGCACGCTGAAAAACCAGCCCAGGGCTTCAACCATGACGTAGGGCGTGATGACGTTTTCTTTCAGATCGTGCAGAAGGGTGTGGCCGGCATGGCTGAGTCGCGCAAATAGTCGATGCCGGCTCGCCGCCGCACCGTGGTAACTACGCGGGATCTCACGGATATGGTTCTTGGGTTTGAGCAACACCGGCGCATGGGTGACGGGATGTTCCTCTCCAAACGCTTGGTACTTGACCGGAATGCCGAAAAATCCCGCCACGCCCAGGGTCTCATACCCCCCGAGCTGTTCAAGGTGCCGTCGCAAAATCTCTGATCGAACATCGATGCAAAAGACCATCTGCGCCAGCGGTCGCGAAGCTCCACCCGAGGCAGCCTTATCATCGGTATCCCGCAACTGTTTCGCCACCCCGGTCAATTGTCCGACGACGTCACGACGATGGCGCGCTTCCAAAGCTTCCAACCAGCGATGGCTGTGCTGCGCGGACGGAAACCCGTCCAGCCAGGTCAACACTGCGAGCACGTCGGAGGACGACGTCTGACTGATAAGTTCTGGATCGACGCCCATCGCACTCGAAAGGGCAAGCAACCGTCTGGCATCGCGCCGCATGATTTCTGCGGCACGCCATTCGGCGGTCTGTTCGTACACCTGCCTTCCGATCTCGTTCCATTCTTCCGGCCGGGCCGTCCGGTGAAGACGGGTCCATTTCCGCATCTCTCCATCGACGGAGGAAGGCAATCGGCCTGCCATCAATTGACGCTTCAGCCAATGTGCATGAGGGGTCTGGTCGATATAGCTGCGAATCGCATCGTACTGTCCCGCGATCTCCAACAGGTCGCGGCACCGCAACGCCACCAGTTCACGCTCGTAAAACAACCGCACCGCGAGATATTTCACCAGATCGATCGGGTACCGCGCTTGCCAGGGATGATGCTGTTCCTCGGCTCGCCACTTGATATAGCCCGTCCAGCCGGGAAGCGCGGAGAGGTGCAAGGCGAAGTAGGACTCCCAGGCGGACTTGGGAATTCCCAGATCGGTGAGGCACTGCAAGACCGCTTCTTCCGGCCGCTCGCCTAGGGCCTCGATCTTGGTTGCCGCATCCTGAATCCCGAGCAGCCGCAAGCCGGCATCGTACCGGGCCAACCGCTTCCAGCCGCGATAAAACGTGTGCTCCCGATCCGGCATGACCCAGGACGCTTCACCCTCATCTAGAAATACCCCGCACCACTTGATCATCTGTTCGTTGATGTCCGCTACCACGGACGTGCCCAGCGTGCGGTCGCACCAGGTGGAGAGAGTTTCGTGGGACAAGACATTCACGGCTTCCCATGGAACGAGCGGTTCAGTCACACCGGTACGAGCCTGCGCGATGGACGTGGTGAGCCATGCGGTGAGCCGATCCAGCACCTCATCCGCCGCCGCATTGGCACCAGGTTGTTCCGCCGCAAGATCGTCCAGCCCATGCACCATGGAATGCCGGAGCAACTCCAGATGGGATAACTCCCGTCCCGCAAAGATGACTCGCCGGTCGCTGGCGAGCGGAGCCAGCACCTGAGCGACATCCTCCTGGCCGATACGACCTTGTGCAAAGTAGCGGCGATAGAGGGCGCCGACGAGATATCCCTTTCCGCCCAGCAGTTGTTCCCCGCGCTTGACCGCTTGATCGAAGGGAAGATGTTCCAGACCATGCAACGGATTGTGATGGATAAACGTGCGCATGGGCCAGTAGGCGGCAATCGCCTCGCCTGCCAGCTCCACATGGGACCGCAGTTCCATCCGCTGGGCATCTGTGAAGGGGCGTTGGTCGAGTGCCATCCAATGACTCCGTTTCGCTGCCCGCGTGGCCCGACTACCGTCGAAAAGCCGTTCGACCGATCTTGCGCATGAGGTCTTCGACATACAAGCCGTTGAGAAAGGTCACATAGGCTCGCGCGCGCAATGTTTCGATCCAGGCCGGCATGAGCAGCTTGACCCCTTTGGCCTTGCCGTAGATCATGCCCCAGGCGGCGATGATCAGGATCACCGCACATCCCACCACCAGATCAAAGAACGAGCGGTTCCATTCCGCGGCGCGCATGAACGCCGCCGCAGACTCATGTCCGGGATAGAGGAAATGCGTGAAGGCCTCGCCTGCCCACAGATACGTGAGACCGATGACCGCGAGCGTCCCGAGCATGGTCAGCGACACGGTCCATGAAGCGCCGGTGTGCAAACGATACAGCGTAAACATCGCTTGCGACGTCGTGACCCAACCGAAGAATAGAAAGATCACCGTGCCCTGCGCATCCTGCAATGGAATGCTGACAACCCCGTGCAGGACAAGCAGGATCACCAGTGGCAACACCAGGGTCGCCACCAAGCCGGTTGTCCACGTCATCGGCGAGAAGGTGCCGGCTTCATCCACCTTCGCTGCCGGCGGCAATTTGAACTCCGTCCGCGCCTTATGGATGACGGACCCGGAATTGAGAAATAAGGTGGCCTTGAAAAGGCCGTGCGCGCAAAGGTGAAACACCGCCAGGGCAAAAGCTCCCAGTCCGCACTCCATGACCATATAACCCATCTGCCCCATCGTGGAGTAGACGAGGCGGCGCTTCACGCTGGTCTGCGTCAACATCGCACTGGCGCCGATCAAGGCCGTCACGCCGCCGATGACAAACAACAGGTGTAGCGTCGTCGGGGCAAAACTGAACAGCGGCGCCAGTCGATTCACGAGAAAGCCACCGGCATTCACGATCCCCGCATGCATCAAGGCTGACACCGGTGTCGGCGCTTCGATCGTGCCGATCAGCCAGACATGAAAGGGAAATTGCGCGGACTTGGTCATGACCGACAGGATCAACAGCAGGGTCGCAACCAAGGGCACGTCCAAACCAGCCTGCAGCCAGTTGATGTCGGCCGACGGCGTTGAAGCGCCCTGCAATCGCGCGAAGAGATCCGTCAGATCCAATGTGCCATAGGCCCCGTAGAGCAGCACGAGCGCCACCGCAAATGCCGCATCGCCCAAACCCTGCGTCCAGAAAGTCTTCCGCCCCGCCTCTCTGGCTGCACGACTGGCCGGATTACACACCAGGAGCGAGGAAAGCAGCCAGGTCACCAGATGCCAACAAAGGAACATCCACAGGAGATTGCCGCTGCTGACCAGACTCAGCAGCACGGAGGTGAGGGCGCCCAGGAACGCAAAATACCGGATATATCCCGCATCGCCGACCATGTAGCGCCCGGAGTACACATGAATGATCAGGCTCACGGAACTGATGAGGACCATCATCACTGCCGCTAACCGATCGATCAGGATCGTATAGGCCAATGGTCCCGAAGGGCCGCCCAGGATCGTCAGGCGGATCGGATCGCCGTAGAACACGATCGCGAAAGTCGCCACTGAGGTCAGAGCGGCACACCAGAGCGCCCCGATCCCGATGCGCGAGATGCGTTCTCCAAGCTCCCGCCAGAATAGGGCGATGAAGAGCGTGCCCAGCAGGGGCGAAAAGAGCGTCAACAGTGCAACAATCGCTTCCATCACACGAAGATCTCCAACACCGGCGTTCTTTGCGCGGGGTCATCAGCAAGAACAAGGCCCAGGGAGGAAATACCTCCGAAAAGCAGTGAAATGCAAGAAATCACGGAATCAGCCTGTCACCTGTTGCTGCAGAATGAGCCGTCCCTCCGAAAGGAATGTGCGTATATGCACAGCCGTGCATATACGCACCGTCTGTCATGACTCGCAATATGGTAACAAAGGAAGCACTCGCGTGCAGAAGAAATTGTAGTCCTGAGATGGTCACTCACATGGTCAGGGCGCGACCCGGACCGGTCACGCAGGTCAAGCTGCCGACGAAAACCCGCACCGACTCTGATCCGGCACGGCATCGATTCCGCACCGCTTCTTGATGTGTTTCCCGGCCTGTGATAGCGTCCACATAGAGGCATTGGCATCATGCGAACCAGTTACTATCGAACAGTTCGGCTCGACAGTTTCCTGCGTGGTTGGGTGGTGCTATGGCTGCTCGCACTGCCCTTGTTTCATATCCACCCTGAAACGGATCCACACCATGGCGAGGTCGGCCATGTTCATGCCGTCGCTGTGCATACGGTCTTCTCCGGCGACCTTGAAGGCGAGTTCGGTGAACAGCCAGAGGGGGCCCTTGCGAGACCTCACGCTGCTGCAGGGCCGGGGGTTTCGGCGGAAGGTTCGCACGCCTGGAATACCGATCCCGAACTGAGCCTCACTCTATTGAACGACGCCACCGACCGCAAACTGGTCAAGCCGCTACTGACGCATATCCTGTTTGTACCCCACCCCTTTCTGCCCGTTCCGTATCGCCAAGACCGTCCGCAAGAAGGGCCTTCGTCGTCCGCCGCCTCCGTGCTATTCAGCCGGGATGTACCCGCACGTGCTCCGCCCTCCCCCTTCTTCAGCTAATCATCGTCCGTTTTCACAACAGACATTCTGATCGCACGCACGTCCTCAGCGAGACCTGTCCTGGGTCCCGTCTGACGACATGTGCGGAACGGAGGAGGCTTCCGATGATCGCGCCTATGGTCCTTTCCCTGCTGATGGCCTGCCTTTTCAGCCTGTCGGGCGTCCCGTCCTGGGCTGGAGAGGAACGCCCTCACCCCTATTCGCTTTCTGACATCCTGACGTTCGCAGTGCAACACAATCCCGCTCTGGCCGGTGCAGAGGGGTTGGTGAAACAAAGCCAAGGGCAACAAATCATCGCCGGCGCCTATCCGAATCCCTCCATCACCGGCATTGCCGGACGCGGCGCGATTCGTGACCCGAGCACCGGCACCCATGTGACCGAACGCACGTTCACAGTGGAACAGCCGCTTGAGTGGTACGGCAAGCGACAGGCCCGCCGGGAAGCAGCCGATGCCGGAGTCGCGGGAGCAAATGCCGCGCTGGAAGAAACACGCCTCACGTTGCTTGCCGATGTGAAGGTGGCGTTCTATCACTTGCTCTTCGCCCAGCGTGATGTAGAACTCGCGGCAGAGAACGTCACCAGCGTGGAAGAAGTCTCCAAAACCGTGCGGGCACGTGTGACCGCCGGAGAAGCCACCGCCTTCGACAGCCTGAAAGCCGGTGTCGAGGTGCAGAAGGCGAAAAAGGAGGTGGCTCGCGCGAACAGTACCGTATTGGTGGCCAAGGCCCGTTTGAATACCCTCACCGCCGGATCACTCGGGAAGGACTTTTCGATCCAGGGCGATTTTCAGGCTCCGAAACAGGCACTGACTGCGGACGCGCCGGCAGGACAAGCCTTGGAGCAACACCCTGCCGTTCGCCGCCTGAGCAAACTCGCCGAACAGGCTGAACATACGGTGCGCTTTGAACGCGAAGCGCGAATGCCCAACATCAGCGTCCTGGGCAGTTATCACCGGGAGGCGGGCGATGAATCGCTCACCGCTGGACTGAGCGTTCCCTTGCCTCTCTGGTACCGGCGGCAGGGCGAAATTCAATCCGCACTCGGCGCAAAACACCGTGCGGACGCGGAGCGTCTGCGCGCACAGAACGAGTTGGCACAGGCCATCACTCAACATGCTCAGGAAATGCGGACGGCGCAGGAGCAATTGCAGGTCTTTGAAACCGGCTTGCTGAAACAAGCCGAGCAGACGCTGACGGTGGCACGGACGAGTTTCCGGCATGGCGCAGCCAGTCTTCTGGACGTCCTCGATGCGCAACGCGTGTATCGACAGACTCAGCTCGAATATGCACAAGCGCGGGCCGATCTCTCGATTGCGATGGCCAAGTTGGAACGCGCCCTGGGAGCATCGCTGTGAGCACATGCGTGGCGTTCACAAACAACCACCCTAGAGGAGTGCGCCGATGATCGGACGTGTCACAGCCAACGTTATGATCCTGATCGTGACGTGTCTGTTTGCGGGCTGCGGGGATCACGGAGCGGAGCCACCAAAACCTGCCCCTGCCTCAGAGCCCACACCACCGGCCGCGGCCGGCCATACGATCCACCCGCCGCCGGCAGTCCAGGCTCGCCTGCGCCTTCAACCTGCCGCCCGGCGCGCTGTGCCGGAACTGGTCACCGCTCCCGGTGAGGTGGCGCTGGATCTAAAGCAAGTCGCCAAAATCACCTCGCGCATCGGCGGCCAGGTCGAACACATCCATGTGCAGCTGGGAGATCGAGTCAAGAAGGGACAGGCCCTGGTCGCCATCGGCAGCCTGCAGCTCGATCAATTGATCGAAGAGTATCTTGTCGGAAAGGCGCAAGCAGACGTGGCCGAAAACAGCTTTCGCCGGACAGAAAAACTTCGCGCGGACGACATTGTCACGGAGCGAAAATTGATCGAGGACAAGGGCCTCTACCTCGAAACGCAGGCGCGCTACCAGCACATCCGCGAAAGACTGTCCAACATGGGAATCTCGACTGACGACCTGAAACAGGGCCCGCATGAGAAGAGCCACCTGTACACCCTCACCGCGCCGATCGCGGGCACCGTCGTGACCCAGAATGCGGTGCGCGGCCAGGGAGTCGGTCCCGGTGACGAATTATTTGAAATCGTCGATACCAGCCGCGTGTGGGTCTTTGCCAACCTGCCTATCGAGCAGGCGCGCAAATTCAAAGAAGGTGATTCCGGCACGATTACACCGAAGGGCGGTGAGCCGATCACGGCGCCCCTCACCTACCTGGCGCCGGTCGCGGACGAGACCACCCGCACCATTCGCGTCCGTTTTGAAGTCTCCAATGCCAAGGGACAGCTGAAACCACGGGAGTATGTCGAGGCGGCACTAGGCTGGTCCGGTTCGCCGGTGGTCGTTGTTCCTGTCACAGCGATCACGACCATCGATAAGACCAGCGGGCTCTTCCTCCAAGCCGGAGACGGCTATACGTTCATCCCCATCGAGACAGGCCGTGAGGGCGGCGGATGGATGGAAGTCCGACGGGGGGTGAAGGAGGGCGACCCTGTCGTCACGGAGGGCGTCTTCGATCTGAAGAATGTGCTGCTCAAGGAACAGATCGGAACCGGCGAATGAGGAGCGCATGAATCATCTACTGACCTTTTCCCTCCGGTATCGGTTCGTTACGCTGGTCGCAATGGCGGTGGTGATTGCCTCCGGCCTCTGGTCGTTCGGGCATCTCACGATCGATGCCGTGCCCGACCTGACACCGGTGCAGGTGCAAATTCTCACGCGCGCCCCGGCGTTGGGGCCGGTCGAGGTGGAACAATTCGTGACGTTTCCCATCGAAACCTCCCTGAACGGCCTGCCGGCACTGCGCGAGCTGCGGTCCATCTCCCGGTATGGGCTCTCCGCCGTCACGGCCATCTTCGACGATCGCACCGACATCTACAGAGCCAGGCAGTTCGTCGCGGAACGGTTGGCTCAGGCCATGGAACGAATCCCCGCGGAATATGGCCGTCCGGTGATGGGTCCGCTCACGACCGGACTGGGCGAGGTGTATCAATTCACAGTCAAAGGTGAAGGGTACAGTCCCATGGCCCTGAGAACACTGCTCCAATGGGACATCGGCATGAAGTTGCGTGCCGTGCCCGGCGTGGTGGAAGTCAACATCTGGGGGGGCGAACCGCAGCAGTTCCACGTCATCGTCGACCCGTCGAAATTGTTGTCGTTCAAATTGTCCCTGAAACAGGTGTTCGACGCTCTCCAGCGGAACAACGCTATCGCCGGAGGCGGCTACATCGAACATCAGCGGGAACAGCTGCTGATCCGCGGCGAAGCCCTCGCCACGCAGGTCAGCGATCTGGCTCACATCGTAGTGGCTCACGGGCCGGGCGGCGTGCCCCTCTATATCGCGGACCTCGGCGAGGTCAAGGAGGGATCAGCGCTCAGAATCGGCGCCGCCACGGCCATGGGCAAGGGTGAAACAGTCATCGGCATGGTGCAGATGCTCGCTGGGGAAAACGCCCAGCAAGTGGTCACGCGCGTCAAAGCCCGTGTGCAGGAAATCCAAGCCACCCTTCCCCCCGGCGTCAGCATTGAGCCCTATTATGATCGCACGATCTTCGTCTCGAAGGTCATCACGACTGTGCGCGACAATCTGCTGGAAGGCGGCCTGCTCATCATCGCCGTCCTGTTTCTCTTTCTCGGCGATCTGAGAGCCGGCCTCATCGTCGCCTCGGCGATACCCCTTGCTATGCTGATCGCCTTCACGGGAATGATGCAGGCGGGGCTCTCCGGTAATTTGATGAGTCTCGGCGCCATCGACTTCGGCCTACTGGTGGATGGATCGGTGGTCATGATCGACAACATTCTGCGCCGCCTGGCTCCGAAGCCGGTGCGGAACCGTGAGGAACGATTGAGGGAGGTATTGGCAGCCGGGCGGGAAGTGCTGCGTCCGATGACCTTGGCCGTGAGCATCATCATTCTGGTGTACGTGCCGATCCTGACGCTCACCGGTATCGAGGGCAAGATGTTCCGCCCCATGGCGTTCACGGTCATCATGGCATTGGCCGGCTCGCTCCTCCTCGCCGTCACCGTCACTCCGCTGTTGGCCTACTGGTTTGCCCGATCGAGTCCCGAGCAGGAGTCGACAGCTATCATTCGCGGCTTAAGACTCGCGTATAGGCCCTGGCTCCGGTGGGCGGTGGCTCGCCCGGTCTGGCCGGTGTCGATCGCCGTAGGCCTGTTCATCGTGAGCCTCGGATTGGCCACGAGATTGGGCATCGAATTTATCCCTCGGCTTGAGGAGGGTGACCTCGCGGTGCAGGTGTGGCGGTTGCCCAGCATCTCGCTGACCGAATCCGTCACCACCGCACTGGATATCGAACGGGTGCTGCGCCGCTTTCCCGAAGTCACGCAGGTCGTCACGCGCACGGGCAGCCCCGAAGTGGCAACGGACATTATGGGCGTCGAGATGTCCGATGTGTTCGTCATTCTCAAACCACAGCAGGAATGGGTGACGGCGCACAGCCGCAACGAATTGATCGGCGCGATGAAGCAGCATATTGCAGAACAGGTTCCGGGCGTCGGCCTCGGATTTACCCAACCCATCGAGATGCGTTTCAACGAACTGATCGCGGGCGTGCGCTCCGACCTTGCCGTGAAGATCTTCGGGCCCGACCTGGACATGTTGAAGCAGCAGGCTGAGCGGGCGGCGCGGGCCCTGCAAAACGTGCCGGGCGCGGCTGATGTCAAGGTAGAGCAGATCGCGGGGTTGCCTTTGCTGCGCGTCATCGTTGACCGCGGGGAAATTGCCCGGTACGGCCTCACGGCTGAGGAGGTGCTCACCCTTATTCAATCGGCCAGGGTCGGGACGGTCGTCGGAACCGTCGTGCAGGGTTCCCGGCGGTTCGAATTAGTGGTGCGGCTGGCGGACCGGATCTCCCGCGATCCTGGTTCTTTAGGAAATCTGCTCATACCGACCATGCACGGAGAGCTCGTGCCCCTTTCTCGTGTGACCACCATTACGATCGATTCAGGGCCGGCACAGGTCAGCCGGGAACATGTGCAACGGCGAATCGTGGTTGAGACGAATATTCGCGGACGGGATTTAGGCGGCTTCGTAGCCGAGGCTCAGCGCGCCGTGGGCCGGGCTGTCACACTGCCACCCGGGTATGAGCTGATCTGGGGCGGGCAATATGAACACCTGCAGGAAGCCGGCAGACGACTGATCATGGTCGTGCCGGTCACGCTCATACTGATCCTGGGAATGTTATCCGTAATCTTCGGCACGCTACGACCCGCCCTGCTCATTTTCCTCAATGTGCCGCTCGCCCTGTCTGGCGGCATTCTGGCACTGTGGGTGCGGGACTTGCCGTTGAGCATCTCCGCCATCATCGGCTTTATCGCGCTCTTCGGCATCGCCGTCCTCAACGCGGTCGTGTTGGTGAGCCATATCCGGCACCTGGAAGCGGACGGGTTCTCCACCGGGGAGGCAGTCTTCCAAGGAGCCATGGATCGTTTGAGGCCGGTACTCATGACTGCCCTGGTAGCGAGCCTGGGATTTCTTCCCATGGCCCTGGCCACCAGCATGGGCGCAGAGGTCCAACGGCCGCTGGCCACCGTCGTCATCGGGGGGTTGCTGACGTCGACGGCCCTGACCCTGCTGGTTATTCCGGCGCTGTATTCGCGCCTGGTTCCACAGGCTGGCAGCCGACCGCATCCGGGGGCTGCGCAGGCAGACGATGTCGGCTCCACCTTGTAACCCCCTGTGGCCTCACGATAAATACGCCATCTCCCGCACGCGATGCGACGCCGTTTCCGACTCTTTTCTGGACAGACTGCGAACCGGGCGGTAAGCTTCCTCTACGAGTCGCGGTGTCTGCACGCGAGCAGGATTACTGCGCAGCCGCTCAACCGAACCCACAACCGGCACATTTTCTCGAGGAGTAGTTATGGCGACCATCATGGTGATCGACGACGAACCATCCATCCGCGGCCTCCTGCGCGAGGTCCTGGAACGTTCCGGACACAAGGTGGTCGAGGCGCAGGATGGTCGCGAAGCGTTGGATCTCTACCAGAAAAACAAGGCCGATCTGCTCATCATGGATTTGTTGATGCCGGAAGTGGATGGATTGGAAGCCACGCTGCAGCTGAGTCGTGAATATATGGACACCAAGATCATCGCCATGACCGGCGCCCAGGGAGATCGTAACTTTCTGGATATCGCCCGGCTATTCGGGGCTCACCGGACGTTTGAAAAGCCGTTCGACCTGAAGGAAATGCTGAACGCCGTGGAAGCGGAACTGGCTCAGAAGTAACTCTCGTTTCCTGTCCAGTCCGCCTACGCTCCTCACGCAACCGCCCACGCGCGAAAAACTACTGGAAACCCTGCCGCCGGTTCTGCAAGAATCGGCCGTGCAGCAGACTGCCATAGTCAGGTTCTCGTGTTTCTAACCCCTACTCGCGCAAAGTTTCTTTGGTGTGCCTGGAGCATGCTGATCCTGCTCGTGGGCATTCTTCCGCTGCATAACTTCGTCGGTCATGCGCATTGGCAATACATTCGGTGGGTGCCGACGCCGGACCAATTGAGCTCCACGGCCGTGTTGCTTGATCTCGGTTTCGATGCCGTCGCAAACATCATCCTTTTCATACCGTTCGGCCTGCTCTATGTCTTGCGCGGATTGGACGGCAAACCGTTCTCTCCCGGCCTCCTCATACTGATGGCATTTATCCTCTCCTTCGGGATCGAGTACTACCAGGTCTATTGTCACAATCGCAGCACGTCGCTCCTTGACCTGCTGGACAATGTCCTGGGCGCGTATATCGGGATGAAAGCGGGTGAGGTCTATGTCATGAGGAAAACGGCGGGAGTGGCAGAACCGGCTTCGTGAGGTTATTGCCAGCCCGTCGGATCATAACCCCGATCACGCAGACACCGATCCACGTAATTGGTAAACGCCCCACTCGGCGGCGACCGTTTGAACAAACCGCGCAAGAACCCGGCTGTTGCGCCACTGGCTGCGCCGATCATCGCACCCCTGCCCGGATGTCCAAGTATTGCCCCGCCCACTGCCCCTGCAGCGGACCCGACGGCCCCGCCGGCCGCCGTTCCAGTCGCCACCTGAGCCGTCCTCCCCTCGCTGGGAGAGGCCCCGGACTGCTCAGCCAGGGCCATGCAGTCCTTGATATCGGACTGAGCCGCTTCGGCACCGACCTGTTGGTAGTGTTCGTTGGGATAGAGAATCGGTTTGTGCGCGGAACAACTGGCGAGGAGCAGACTCAGGACAGAGAGAAAAAATTTTTGCCCCATGGCACAGACCTCCTCTGCCCTGAGCGCACGAGGTGGACCGACAGACCGGCACAGGTGATACCAGGTTCGGACTAGATCCGGCCGCCCAGGTCTTTCCGTTGCAGGCTCCGCATCATCACGGAATCGTTGTAGGCCACCTCGCTCAAGGCATCCATGATGTGCAGCCCCTTGGCGGCCACTAATTCCTTCGCCTTGACGTAGTTCTTCGCGCTGAAACGTGCGACGGCCGGCTGGCCGTTCACAATCTGACAGGCCAGCACTTCGCCGCCGGCAACGTCCATCGTCCCGCCCTCCTCAACCAGCTTCTTCGCCTGCGACACCGTGATCTGGTGTAACTGAGCAAACTCCTCCAGCCCGCCCGTTTCCACCAGGCGACCATCGGGCATGATGCAGAGCCGTTTGAAGTGAGGAGACCAATCCTTCCGAAAATCGATGAACTTGATGTCGCCGCCTTTGGCCACGGCTCGATCCAGCGTTCGGTAATCGAGGCCGAGATTTTTTTGCGACAACTTCGTCTTCAATTCCTCCGGAAGCGTTCGATAAAAGACTTCCACCGCCGCGTCCGCCAGCGAAACGGCCCGTGCCCGGGCCAACTGTTCCGCCTCGGCAAACTGCATGAGGTCGAGCACCCAGGTCTGCTTCGGTGTGGCACCGCTGGCATCCACCCGGCACGCAAAGAGTCCGCGCGTGAGCAAGCCACCCACCTGCGGATACACATAGACGCCCCCGTCTGTCAGGAGTTGAATCATCTGTTCCAGGGGCACATCGTAACTCTCCGCCAGAATCTTCGCGTGCGCCGGCAGGTCTTCCGGCAGCGTCATCGCGCAGGCCGTCACATTCCCAGGGGCATCGAATTCCGAGTAGTCTTCGATCACGTTATATAAAATCGGCGGCTTCGGCTTTTCTAGCTTCTTCTTGATCTTAAACATAATGAGCTCGTATCTCGTCGTTCGTCTCTCGTGTAGAACACATTCCGCACAATCATTCACGCCCCAGGTGATGATAGGGAGGCAGCGTCAGGAGCCGTTGGTCGTCTACCGGTCCGCCGATCGTGAAGTGGTAGAGCGATTGCATCGCCAAGTCTTTGATGCCCACGACCTCATGCACCGGGTCATCGAAAAAACAGCCGATGCCTGTCGCCCTCACCCCAGCTGCCTCGGCCTCTAGATAGAGCACCTGCCCGACCAGGCCCGCTTCCCAGAACAGGCGTGGATACCACCATGCCCCGCCCTGCCGCAAGCGGCCCTCGAATTCCGCCAACATGCCCAGTGAAAAGGCGCTGTCGCCGGCAATACCCTGATGACAACTGACTTGAGCCGCCAGACGTCGCGCATCCCCCTGCAGCAACCAGTACAGGGGAAGATCGTTCGGACGGCCCGCCACCGGAGTCCATTCCAATTCAGGATTCATCGACTGCTGCAGCATTGACAATTTCTTCGCATCCCGCGCCAGCACATAGAGGCCCGGCGTCAGCCCCTCCACCCGGTGCACGAACAGCAGCAGATGAATCGCGGGGTCCCAGGGCAACAGATCCCAGGGCATAGGCCGGAGCAGATGCGCTTCGTCAGTCTGAGGCATCACACGTTGCAGCATACGAAAAAACGTGTCCGAAGAGATGGCCGTACTGGCATCGAAGGAGACGGCGCTGCGCCGCTGCCTGATGATGACTCCCGCATCGCTCGCCGTTCGTGAAGCGTGAATCGATTCGGAATGAACGATGCGAGGCTCAGGAAGTCGAACCGTTCGCTGCTCTGTTGTGGTTTTCCACGATGCATCCGCCGCCTCGTCGATAGCCTCCCAATGCACAGCATGTTCACGGCTCAAACGATTCGCCTTGCCATGCCATGGCCCCCGCGCTAGCCCATTCACGACCGCTTCGTCCAAAGACAGCGGAACAGCCGACGCTTTGCGCTTCGCGCCCTCAGTCGGCCAGATCACCGCCAGACAGTCGGGATGTTCCGGTTCCACTTCGCCGAAGTCGTCCTGGCGATGGGTTCCCAACAGCCGCGCCACCTGGTTTTGATCCGCCCCGTCCAGCAACAGCATCGTCCAGCCGAGAGTCGCGGTCGCGATACGTGCGGAGCCGATTGCGTGGCCGACGTCGTGGTTGCAATAGCGAAAGGCCCGCTCGCCATATTTCCACGCTTCCCGCCAATGGACGGAGGTGAGGCCGAACAGAAAGGCGCCGGCCGGAAACGGCGCGAGTACCTGTTGGATCTGTTCGGGGGAAAAATCTGCGCGTAACTCTAGGCCATGTTCTCTGGCTGCGTAGTGATACAGCCCCGGGGTAAGGGTCAATCCATCGACCGGCGGCACAAGCACATACCCTTCCGTCGGGTGCAGATTGCCTGACGAAGGATTATTGCGCAGCGCCCACTCCGATTCTCCTGCCTTCTTCCAGGCCGAGAGTCCGAGCGCCAGTTCGAAGAACCGTGAGATGGTCCGGTTGGTCAACGGCTGCGAAGCCACGCCGCCCGGCTGATAGATGGCATCATAGGCCGGCGATTGTGGTTCATCCTCCGGTTTTAGCAACGGCAACGGAACCAGCGTTGCCCCGTCGAATCGCCGAAACGGGTTGGGTTGGTTCGCCCAATCCAGAAATCCCAGCGATCTCGCGTAACGATTAAAATGATGTTTGGTTCGAACATGATAGGCGATCACGCGATCGACCGGATCAGTCGAGACCGGTTCGGCAGGTGTGGCAGAAGACGGTTGATCGATATGCATGTCGGCAGTCTAACGAGGCAGGGGAAAGAAAGTAAACGCGTCCTTGGTCAGCCGAGCAGCCGGGCAATGCCGAAGGCGGCCGCTGCTGCCAGCCCGCCGACCAGCACCGTCTGGACCCCGCCGCGCCAGGGCGGCACGCCGGTAAACCCGCTCTTCACATAGCCGAAAACGAACAACGCCACCGGAGTCACCGCTACCGACCACCAGAGCGCCGTGAGGATATCGTGAAAAAACATGTAGGGCAGGAGCGGAATCAGTCCGCCGACCACATACGAGAGCGCAATCGTCCAGGCGCTGAGCCGCGCGCGCGTGGGATCCGGTTCTTCCAGGCCCAGTTCAAACCGCATCATGAAATCCACCCATTGGGTGGGATTCGCCTGCAGGGTCTCGATCAACGGGGCGATTTGCTCATCGCGCAATCCATAGCCGCGAAAAATCTCGGCCACTTCCTCGGCTTCCCGCTCGGGAATATGCTCGGTCTCGCGCAACTCCCGCACCCGTTCCGACGCATAATGTTCCAAATCCGTCTTCGCCGCCAAATAACCGCCCAGCCCCATCGCAATCGAACCAGCGGCACTCTCTGCCAAGCCGGCCGTGACCACCAGACCGGAAGAGGCCACCGCGCCCGACAATCCGGCCGCCAGCGCAAAGGGGACCGTCAAGCCATCGGCCATGCCGATCACAATATCGCGGACCGTCGCCGTCGCTGTGAAATGCCGTTCGATATGTGGCGTCATGGGCATGGGAACACTCCTGCTGATTTACAGCTCGCCATCACAGATGCACGAAGGAACGGGCACGCGTTCGTTTATTCTTCCTGGACGCGGACGAACTCGCGTGCGCTGCGGAGATCCTCCTGCGTGCAGAGATTCAGTTCCAACAGGAGATGTTCCAGCGCCGCCACCCGCCCTGCCACCTCGGGCAGCACGATGTCGATTCGCTCGACCAATTCCTGCAACCGCCGGGTAATGCCGGCTTCGCCGCTCTTGGCCGCTGCGCCTTTCCGTTTTTGTCCCGCGGACCGATTGCGACCAGACTGACGCGGCACTTTGCGTTTAGGTGGCATAGCTCCCTCCTGGTTAGGGTGCTTGTGTACGCGTCTTGGCCGCGCCGGTCAAGCGAAGGGTGTAGAAAAACTGATGTGGATGCGCACAATAAAACATCACGTTATAGTTCAACCTCTCGAATGGACAGATCATGACCCTAGTCTGAGTAGGCGTTGCTGTGCCGTTCTCAACCGCTACGAGTTTCTCGCCAGACAAACATGAAAAATCCAGACTCCATAGGGGCCACGGTGATTCGCGCAATAGTTCATTAATTACTCGAGGTTAAAAAGGTGCTGCTCCTGCTGCGGGACGGGCCCCGTTCCAGGGCTAGCAGGCTTACGGGATAGACGTCAGCTTAGGGCGATCAATCCGCTCTTCCAGATAGCCATGCTTGGCTCGGAGCTAAGACGGCGAGAACGGCAAAGTCAGCGCGGGATCGACAGGGTGGACGGAAAGGTTCGAAGCAGGATTCGAAGCTGCCGGCGAGGTCATGAATATTGAGTGCGTCGCAGGCGAACTGGTAGAGGATCTCGTTGAGGTCAGGCGGCCATCGCCATAGGGTTAAACAACTTCACAGTCTCCTGTAATTGTTCCTGTGCCTCGTTGAGCAAGGCCGGCCGCTCGCTGACATTGAACCCTGTGGACTGCAACGCGGCCGCATGAAACGACAGCTCTTGCGGAGCAACGGCTGGATGCAGTTCGTGATGGTCCGCCACCGCCCCGGCGAGATGGACGATCGAAGCGTGGAGGGCATAATCGCCCGCCTCGTCGGGACACAGCTGGTGTCGAATAGATTGCTCAATCTGAGGCGGCATGCCCCAGGAATGAATCAGCTCCGCGCCGACTTCCGCAAAATCGCACCCGAAGTTGGACTGCTCGACTCCTGCCAACGGCTCGCCCAGGTTGCCGGCCTCAATCAGCGCCGATTGAGCGCGTTCGGGGATGGTCTGATACAGGACAAGGTGTCCGATGTCCCGCAGCAACCCTTCGATAAAGAACCGCTCGCTGTCGTCGATTCCGCAGGCTTTGGCGATCTTGCCGGCCATCAAGGCGCAGAGCACACTTTTTCGCCAATAAGCGGACAGATCCATAATCTGCACCGTCATGCCGCTGAAGCTGCGGCCGATGGTCGTCGCGGTCACCAGGTCGCGGATGGCCTGCATGCCGAGCAGATTCACCGCACGCGTCACCGTGTCCACCTGCTTGGGAACCCCATAGAGCGGGCTGTTCACAATCTTCAACACACGGGCGGAAATCGCAGGGTCCATCTTGAGAACCTTCGCCAAATCATCCATCGTGGAGTCCGGATTGTCCACGACGTCGCGAACTCGATAGTAGATCTCAGGGAGGGTAAAGACGTTTGAGCAGGATTGGACGAGTTCTTTCGCCGATGCCATGATAGACGATCCTCCTTGGTGCGCGTTGCGCCTGCGCCCTGCACAGGGGGCCCCGGCTATCTTTATCGGTTACAGCCTGTCTTTTCTGAAGAGGAGGAAACAATCAGCGACAGTCACGCCTGCCTATCCCTTCCCCGCTGCTTTTTCCCTTCAGGGGTTGCGCAGTCTCGACGAGCATGAGACCACCGCTACGCGAAGGATGGCGCGTTGCCGGGTTTCCACTTGATACTGCACCCGACGCTGGGCTTCTGCCTGGCCGGGAGCGGCTTTCCCGCCAGCACGGCATCGATCGCGGCACGCAAATCCTGTCCCGTCACCGGCTGGCGACTGCCGGGACGACTCTCATCAAGCTGACCGCGATAGGCCAGCCTGCGCTGCCCGTCGAACAGATAGAAATCCGGCGTACAGGTTGCCTTGTAAGCCTTTGCCACGTCCTGGTTTTCATCGAAGCACAACGGAAAACGAAAGCCAAGGCGTTGGGCCATCTCCTTCAGCCGGTTCGGTGCGTCATCGGGATAATTCACCGGATCGTTGCTGCTGATCCCGACCATGCCCAGTCCGGTGCCCTCGTAGTCCCTCCCGATTCTGGCCACTTCCTGCTCGATATGCTGCACATAGGGGCAATGCCGACAGAGAAACATGACCAGCAAGGCCGCCTTCCCTCGGAACGAGTCGAGCCGATAAACCTGCCCGCTCACGACATCATGCAGCGAAAAATCAGGCTCCTCTGTTCCGAGCGGGAGCATGATCGATTCAATAGCCATAACCACTTTCTGAAGTTTCCCCGCACAACCTAGTGCGTCTACCCTACAATTGCATTTATTACGATTCAAGGGCCAGGTATCATTGACCTCCCTTCCTTTCCACCGGTATTCTGCAACAGAAAGCGAGACACGATTCACCGAACCAGTGAGGACTGTATGCAATTCGACGCCGCCCTCGCCGCTCAAGATACGCTGCAGGAATCGGAAGCCGAACTGGGCGCCGATTGGGACTCTGCCGTCGAACTCGAAGCCACGTTTTCTTCCAACGCGGGGGCCACGGCACGCGAGGCCTATGAGCAATTACTCACGCTGGCCGCTCGCCATCCCGAAGCACACCGGTTTCAGGCTTTTTGCATTTACATCACCTGGCAGCAGGTGACGGAGGAGACCATCGCCCGGCATTTTAAAACCGGAATGACACTCTCCGAGACCTATCTGGCTTCGCCGGACGGAAAGGATCCGCGACACCTAGCCTATGTCGCAGAACTCCTCGACTCGTTTCGCGCCGGTTTAGGGCTGGACGAAGAAGACGACATCGTGATGGAATTCCGGAAAGACACCCCCAAAGGCGGCGACTGACGCAATTTATGACACATCGCTCATGACGCGTTCCGAACAGGAGATACTAGCGACGAGAGACGAACGACGATTAGAAAATGGCTGAAACCGATAAACATCGCGCGCGCATCTTTCTCCATCGGGGTGACCTCGTCCAGGCGCGAGCCGCCTGGGAGGCAGCCGTCAAGGACGACCGGGTAATGGGAAGGCCGCGAGAACTCTCCAACAGCCTCGGCAATCTGGGCAACACGTTGGCCCTGGCCGGCGCGTTCGACGAGGCCGATGCCTGTTACAAAGAAGTGCTGGCCATCCAACGCAGCGAACGGGACCCGCACGCCATTGCCCATACGCTCGTAAATCTGGGCAACCTCTACGTCGGCGCCGACCGGCCGGAGAAAGCACGCCCCTATTATCTCGAAGCGCTGGACCTCCTGAAGCCGCTCAATGACCATCGCGCACTGGGCATCCTGTACCACAACCTGGCGATGGAAGAAGCCCGGCAACAACATTGGGATGAATCCGTGCGGTTGTTCAAGCAGGCATTGGATTCGCATCGCGTTGTCGGGAACGAAGAGGGCCTTGCCGGCACCTACAGTCAGCTGGGCAAAACCTTTTGGGAGAACGGGCATTTGCTGGAGGCAGAACGTTGCTTCAACAATGCCTCCGAGCATTTCATCAAGCTCGGCAACCCAGCCGGAGAGGCCGCGGTTCTGAGGGAATTGGCCGACCTCTATGAGGCACGGCAGGATTCCGTCGCGGCCATCCGCTGCGTGGAACGACTCCACCACCTGGCGCTGGGCACCGGCCGCGCCCCCTCAGCTGCCGACCGCGATCGCCTCGCCAGACTTCACGCCGCCCGTAGCTGAACGAACGGGGCTGATGGTAGAATTCGCCCTCATTGCCCCGATCACCCACGCTTCACAAGGAGCCTCATGGATATCAGCGCGTTTCGCCAAATGGTCGAGAAGAACCCCAAGGGATTCCTGGGCCGTTACGGTCTGGGCAATAAGATTTTGCAGGAGGGCGGCAGTGTCGAGGAAGCCGCGGAACACCTCACCGTCGCCACGCAATTAGACCCCACGCATGTTGCGTCTCACCTTGCCCTCGGACGCGCCCTGGTGTCGCTGGGCAAGAAGGACGAAGCCAAACCCGTATTGAAAGCGGGGATCGATGCCGCCGTCTCGGGCCGATCCAACGGCGGCGTGGATCTGGTTCCGGAACTGCAACAGCTATTACAAACGCTCGGCTAACGCGACTTGGAGGATCTATGAATCTCGACGCAGCCAGACAACGGATTGAATCCGCCATCACGCAATACGGCCAGCATGCGGCCATGGCCATCGAACTGGTCATCAACGAGGTGCGGTCCGACATGGGCCGCGAGGCGGTCAATGAATTGATCGACGAGTTCGATCTGGAGCTCATGTACAACATCGCCCCGATGGAATCCGATTTCTCGAACAGCTGAACCACGTATGACGCTGCTTCTCACAGGCCCTGCCGGATGCACAAAAAAACCATCCGCCGAGGCCGCAGACGCGGAAGACCCGCAGGCGTACCTTCGGAGGTACGTCGAGGAAGATTCCGCGTCGAGAACGACGTTGGGGGTCTTTTTCGGCATCGGGCCATGCCGCTGATCTGGTGTTCCATCTCCGGCCATGGCTACGGTCATGCCGCGCAGGTGGTGCCGGTGCTGAATGCCCTGGGTCGGCTGGTGCCGAACCTCCAGGCCCTCCTCCGAACATCGGTTCCCTCCGGCTTCTTCAAACCGCGCCTTGAGATCCCCTGGCAGCTCAGCGTCGCTCAACAGGATGTCGGCTGCATCCAGAATGGGCCGCTGACGATCGATGTCCCTGGCACGTGGGCCGCCCATCTGGCCCTGCACACCGATTGGGACAAGAAGATCGACGCTGAAGCGGCCCTCATCCGTGATGCCGGTCCGGCCTGTGTGGTATCCGATGTGTCACACTTGGGTATTGCCGCCGGGGCCGCGGCGGGAATCCCGACCATCGGACTTTGTTCGCTTTCCTGGGATCTGGTTCTGTCACCCTTCGTCGATCCCGCCGCGCCGGAACATGCCGCCATCCTTGCTAAGATCCGCGAGGCCTATGCGAAAGCCGACTGTTTTCTGCGCGTGGCTCCGGGTCTTGAGGTCACCGCGTTCCGAAACAGACGCGAGATCGGTCCCATCGCGGAACCAGCCGAGCCCCAGACCGATAGGCTACGTAAAGCCATCCAGGCTGACACATCCGACCAGGTCGTCCTGGTAGGATTTGGGGGCATTCGTCTGCAAAACCCTCCGTTCGAACAGATGGAGGCGATGCATGGCCTTCGCTTTCTCTTTGATGGCCCTGTCCCTGATGGACTCACCCGGGTCACTTCACTTTGGACGGTTGGGCTCCCCTTTAAACAGGTGCTGGCCTCGGTGGGCCTGATCCTGACCAAGCCGGGATATGGCACCATCGTCGAAGCCGTGGCACTCGGCATACCGGTCGTCTACGTACGCCGGTACAATTTCGCAGATGAACAGCCGCTTGTGGATTACCTGCATCGACATGGTCGGGGTGCGGAACTCACCCCCGCTGATTTTCATCGGGGACAATGGACACCGACCATCCGGCAGGCCCTGGCTCAAGCGCCCGCCTCGCCCCCACCGCCGCTGTCCGGCGCACAGGAGGCCGCACAGGTTCTGCGAACATATCTATGACCCTTGGCCGCAGCACCTCTGATCACGCCCGCGCCAACTTACATCCGATTAGTCGTTTTTCTCGTACAGTGTTATAGTGTGTCCTATTCAAATCCAGAGGATTGCCGCCCGCGCCTAGGCCGACTGCATGGAAGCTGCCTCCCGACAAGCTGCATCGATGATCGAGCCCAAACTCCTGGCCCGCGTGGCCAAGGGCGATCAACAGGCATTCGGCCAGCTCTACGATCAATCCAGCACCTTGCTCTTTACCCTGGCCTATCGCATTCTCAACGACCGGGACGAGGCGGCGGAATTGCTTCAGGACGTCTATCTCGAAGTCTGGAGAAAAATCGCCAAATACGATGTCGGCCGGGGCAGTCCTATCGCCTGGCTGGTGACCCTCACGCGCAGTCGCGCCATTGACCGTCTGCGCTCACGCGCCGCTCGCGGACAACATGTCGTGGCCGACTCGTTTGAGCACCCGTTGGTTTCCATCACACCCGACGTCAGCCCGAATCCGTATGAAGCCAGGGAAGATACCGAAATCCGGCAACTGATGGCCAAGGCTATTCTGGATCTGCCGCTCCCGCAGCAACAGGCCATTGAAATGGCGTTTTATCAGGGACTGACGCACACGGAAATCGCGGCCAAATTGAACCAGCCGTTGGGGACGGTGAAAACCAGAATCAAACTGGCGATGACGAAACTCCGCGCCTCTCTGCACGAGACGCTGCCGCAAGGTCACCAGCTATGACACACGAGGAACTGGAAGAAGCGGTTCCCCTCTATGCAATCGGCGCCCTCGAACGCTCTGAGCGGCAGGCGATCGAAGCGCATCTGCTGTCGGGCTGCGCCGCCTGCCATGCCGCGTTGAAGGACTATCAAACCGTGGCCTCCCTGCTGCCTTTCGGGCTCACCCCGGCCACGCCTCCCAATACACTGAAAGCCAAGATCATGATGGCTCCGGCCCCGGTACCCGGTACAATGGAGGCGGAACAACCCGGTCCGCGATCGAGTCTTGAACCGGGCGAATGGATGAACCATCTATTTCCTCCGATTGCTCCCGCCCGCTCGTTGCCATTTCGCCTGGCTATGGGATTCGCCGCTCTCGTCATTGTCGCCGGAGGCGGATACCTCGCCTGGCAGACCTACACCCAGACTACTCAACGCTCGGGCGAAATTCAGCAACTGCAAGCGGCCATGCAACAGGAAACCTCGCGCGTGGCGGCCCTGCAATCGGAGTTGCGTCAACGCGAACAGACACTCGGCTCAGTGAAATCTGAATTGGAGCAACGCACCACCGAGGTGGCTGAATTGCGGGATCAACTGCTTCAACGGGAAGCCGAACTGGACGATGCGCACCAGCAGCTCACCCAGCACGAATCCTCCTTGCAGCGGCTCGCGCGCCAGAACGAGGAGTTCTCAGGACTGTTCAAAAATCCGTCATCAAAAGTCGTCTCATTGTCCGGCTCCGACATGGCCAAAGCGGCCGGCGCCTTCCTCCTTTTCGATCCAGCGACGAAGAAGGCCTGGCTCTATGCCTTCAATCTTCCCGCCCTGCCGAGCGGAAAGGTCTATCAACTCTGGGCCATCGACGACAAACCGGTCAGCGCGGGAATCTTCGGACTCGACTCAGGCCAGAAGGCCCGCATGTTGATCAAGAATATGGCGGAGTTTTCGCGGATAAAGAAATTCGCCGTGACCGTCGAACCTGATGGCGGGCGTCCGGAACCGACGGGCGCCATTTATTTGATCGGTCAGATATAGCCGGCCGCCGATACACCTTTCAGTGCCTACCCTGCTGCCGTTCCGCACAACAAATATGCTAGCATGCCGGCGTCTTCCCGGGTATCACACCCTCTGACCATGACCCGAATCGACCAGGATACCGATGCTTCTGTTCGATGACCTGGATATTCACTTCATGCAGCAGGCCTTGGCGTTTGCCCGCTCAGCACCGTTGATCGGTGAAGTGCCGATTGCCGCCCTGCTGGTCCGCGACGGCATCGTGATCGCCACAGCCCACAATCTACGGGAAACCAAGCAGGACCCCACCGCCCACGCGGAAGTGATCGCTATCCAGGAAGGAGCCCGGCAGACCAAGAGCTGGCGCCTCACCGGCACCACGCTTTATGTCACCTTGGAGCCCTGCACGATGTGCATCGGCGCGATTGTGCTGGCTCGAGTACCACGCCTGGTCTTCGGCGCCACCGATCCGAAAGCCGGCGCCTGCGGGTCCATCATGAATATTCCGCCCGAGCCGAAACTGAACCATTGCGTGGAGGTTGTGGGAGGGGTCTGTGCTGAAGAAAGTCAGGCGTTGTTGCAGGATTTTTTTCGACAACTGCGAAAGGAAGCCGCGCAGCGGGAAGCCATTTAGCGGAACAAAAACGCCGTGGCATCAAGCCTTCGCAAGCGCCAGCCCTCGCCTTCAACAGCTAGGGCACCAGCCAGGTGATCTGAAACCGGCAAAGGCAGAACCAGCCACCCGGGGTCGAACGCTCCCGAATCAGTCAACCACACTCGAGCAGCCGGCGACTGCCCATCGAGGAGAATCTCGAATCGATCCAACCCAAGCGAAAGTCCCAGGCCTCGCCCTTTGAGATAGGCCTCTTTAGCCGTCCAATAGCGATAAAACAGGCGTTGCTGTGCCTCACCCTGCAGCCTCGCCATCGCCTGCGATTCCCCCGGTGCAAAAAACCGCTGCGCCAGCTTGAACGCCTCCACCTCCGGCTTGCACAATTCCACATCGACCCCGACGGCACGACCGGTCGCCAGCGCCACCAGGGCATAGTCTCCGGAATGGGAGAGACTGAACTCGAGAGCTGGCGAAACGCTGGTTGCATCGCTCACGGCCGGCTTGCCATGGACGCCCGCGACAAATTGGATCTGCCCGGCCCCCGTCCCTAGATATCTGGCCAGAATCAGTCGCAACAGGCCGTGCGAGAGCATGAAGCGTTGACGGTCCCGCTCGAACGCAAAACGGGCCGCGCGGGCCTGCTCATCAACGGACAGCAGCGCAGCAAGGGTAGCACGGTCGTCGGCATACCGCAGAAGATCGCAGAACCAGACGTGGACATCCTGCCGATCGAGGAGGGGTAACGGAGAAGATTCTGTGAGGGACTTCAGCAACCCGGACATGATTCGATAGACATGACAAACGGAACTGGCGTTATCCTGATGAGTGCGCGACCGGCTTCAAGAGTGGGGCCGGGCGGTGCGTGACACCAAATACGCTGCCGTTCGAAGCCTCCACGATCTTGCCCTCGTCCAGTTTTAACACGCGCTCGCCCACATGGAAATAGCGGTCATCGTGCGTCACCACAATGACTCCCTTTCCCCGCGCCCGCAACTCCGGCAGCAACTCGCCGTAGAAAACTTCTTTATATTGAGGGTCCTGGTCAGCCGCCCACTCGTCAAACACATAGAAGGGGCGATCTTCCAACATGGCCGTCACGAGCGCCAGGCGCTTCCTCTGCCCTTGTGACAGATCGATTGTGGAGTATTCGCCGTCCTGAATGGCGACCTTGTGTTGGATTCGAAGCGTCTGCAACCACCCGCTCGCCTGACTGGCGACGAGCGAGGGATCCAACCCCATCAGTTTCTTGAAGAGATAAAAATCCGAGAAGACCGCCGCGAAATGCTGCCGGTACCAGTCCTGGGTCGTGGGCGCGATCGCCTCGCCGTTGAGCGTGACCAGGCCTTGCTGCGGGAGGTACAGTCCCGTGAGCACCTTTACGAACGTTGACTTGCCGCTGCCGTTGCCGCCGATAATGAACACCAGCTCGCCGGACCGGATCGTCAAATCCAACGGCCCGAGGCTGAACGAGCGTTCGTCCTCGCCTTTCGATTCGTACGAGAAGAGTGCCTGCGAAAATTCCACGCAGTGCGCCCCCTGAGCCACCGGCCGCTCGGCGCCGCCTTCCCGATTCCCCTCATCGAGCGCCAACCCCAGCGATTCGATCTTCTCCAGCGCCACTTGCCCGCGACTCAGAGTGGGCGCCATGCCGAGTAATCCCCACATCGGGCCGATCATATACAGCATGGCAAATGCATAACCGGTGAGGGACTCTCCGGAGAGCGACAATAACCGGGGAAAGAGCAGGAGGATGACCCCAATCAGGCCGTAAAAGAGCACCTGCGTCCAGGAATCGGTGGTGAGGTACTGCTTGGTTGTCACCAGGTTATGGTGGCGCAGGGCCTCGGCCGCTTGCCGGATATCCGTGTCGACGAACGCCTCGCGACGCCCGCGATGCAGCATCAGCTCCTTCATCCCCTCCGTCAAACTGCGAAAATGCTCGAACAGAACCCCTTTGGAATCGCGCACCGCCAAGGATGACCGCAGCACCCGGTTGTAGAGCTGGCGATATCCCAGGAGCCCCAACATGGCGAGGATGACCACCCCGATAAACGCCTGCCAGGAAAGCCATGCGAGATAGAGCGAGCAGCCGGCCAGAATCGCGACATTGATGGCCAGTCCCGGCAAGCCGTTCACGGCCCAGGCCATGGCATTGGTGTCATCCGTTAATGTCGCCAGGATCTCGTGAGCCCCGCGCCGCTCCAACGTGCGATAGGGAGCCCGCACCACCTTCCAGCAGAGATCCATGCCCAGATTCAAAATGGTTTTTTGCGCGAAGGTGACCAGCAGAACTTGAGAGAGGTAATTCGATCCAACCTTGAGCACCGCCAGCCCGATGAACGCCACCGCAAACACATCCGAGGTCGCCCCGGCCCCGTTGATCAGCTTGTTGATCACCGCCAGCAGCCCGACGCTGGAGAGGCCGGCCAGCAGCCCCGTCAGCACCATCAGGACCATCATGGTTCTGGCGTCTCGGAGCAGAAACAGGAGGAACCGATACAGCTTCATCATAGTGTGGTCGCTTCCACTGGCGAAGGCCTAGGCGGCCTTCGAGGAGGGGCCACTCCCCTTCCCATCAGGCTTTCGATTGAGCACCGTCCCTGCCTCCTGCCAAAACTCCTTGAGACGGTTCGCCAACTCCTGCACATGCGGCGCGACGAACAGGCGTCCCGAATCCTCCGCCGGCAGATATACCGTGCGGCTCATCCCCATCGCCCATTCGCCGAATACCAGCCGCGTGTCGTCGCTGGAATTCGTCAGCGGGTGTTTGGAGGCGATCACATTCAAGACCTGCCCCCGGAACGGTTTCAGGTCGTACCGCGCAACGGCATGGAACGTGGCATAGGTGACCTGATCCTTGTACAAGAATTCGTCTTGATGCTCGGCAGCTTCGGTATGGTGCATGAGATTCCACATGCGTTTCAACTTGCCCCTCCAGAACGGCACCCACTCACGGGCAGGCAACCGGCGCATGAGACGACGGTAGGTGGCGAGTTTCATCCAGACAAACAATATAGGCCAGAGCAGGTACGGCGGACGGCTCCAGTGTGTCAGGTAGGATCGTGGATGCCATGATTCCATGACGGCCAGAATGACTTCTTCCCCCTGCGCTGTCAGTTGTTGCGCGATCTCATATGCGGCCAGTCCTCCGGTGCAGGTGCCGCCAATCAGATAAGGTCCCTGCGGCTGAACCGACCGGATCTCCTCGATGTAATGCGCGGCCATCTCTTCCACCCGCATGAACGGTTTTTCTTTCCCGTCCAGACCGCGGGCTTGCAGCCCGTAAAAGGGTTGATCGTCGCCCAGCAATTTGGCGAGGCGGGCAAACACCAGCACATTGCCGCCGACTCCCGGCACGGCAAAAAACGGAGTGTTCTTTCCCTCCGGCTGAATCGCCACCAGGGACCGCCATCGAACCGTACAACCCTCATCGGCCAGCACATCTGCCAGTTGTTCGATCGTCGGGGCCTGGAATAACACCGCCATCGGCAGGCGCGTGCCGAAGGTCTGCTCGATCGCGCTGAACATCCGGAGTGCCAGCAGGGAATACCCGCCCAGCGAAAAAAAGTTGTCCCGCACGCCGATGGGTGTGATCCCCAACACCTGCTCCCAAATCGCCACGAGTTGCAATTCGATACGATTCCTCGGTTCGATGGCTTGGGTGCCGTCATGCACCGGCTCTGCGGATGGCGCCGGCAACGACGCGCGATCCACCTTGCCGTTCGCTGTCAGCGGAAACTCCTTGAGAGGTACGATGGCAGCCGGCACCATGTAGTCGGGCACCATATCACGCAGCGCCCGGCGAAGGGCTTGCGGGTCACAGATCATCTGGTCCTGTCCTACTACATAGGCTACCAGGCGCTTGTCTCCCGGGACGTCTTCCCGCACAATGACGACCGCCTGCTTGACGGTCGCATCACCTGCCAATACCGTCTCGATTTCACCGAGCTCGATCCGGAACCCGCGCAATTTGACCTGATAATCGATACGGCCGACATAGTCCAGCCGGCCGTCAGGCAACCACTTCACCTGATCGCCTGTGCGGTAGAGCCGTTCGCCTGCCCTGAACGGGTTGGATATAAAGCGCTCCGCCGTTAATTGAGGCTGGCCCCTATATCCTCTGGCAAGCCCCATCCCACCGATATACAACTCGCCAGGTATCCCCACCGGCACCGGCTCCCGATTGAGATCCAGCACGTACACGTGCGTGTTCGCAATCGGGCGCCCGAGCGGAATCGTCCGCTCAGCATTGCGAACCCGTTCCAACGTCGACCAAATCGTAGTTTCTGTCGGCCCGTAGACATTCCATACAGATCCCGCCCTACTGAGCAGCTCCTGCGCCAACTCGCGAGGCAATGCCTCTCCACCACACAACACTTTGACGCCTCGCCCGCCCCGCCAGCCGAACTGCATGACCATCCGCCAGGTGGCTGGAGTCGCCTGCATCACCGTCACCGTACCCTGATCCAGTTCCCGCTGCAGCCATGCGCCATCCATGGCCTCATGACGATTCGCGAGCACAATACGCGCACCAACCAGGAGCGGAAGATAGAGTTCCAGGCCGGCAATATCGAAGGAAAGCGGGGTGAGGGCCACGAGCACGTCGCGATCGGTCATCCCCGGTTCCTCTTGCATGGAGCGGAGGAAATTCACCAGCGCCCGATGTTCGATCTCCACCCCCTTCGGCTGGCCGGTCGATCCGGATGTAAACAACACATAGACAAGATCCTCCGGCCCGGACAGCGGCGTGGGATTCGACTCCGGATGACGCGCAAGGGCCCCCGTCTCCTGGTCGATACACAGGACACGAAGCTGATGCTGCGGGAGCCCGGCGAGGAGGGAGGACTCGGTTACCAGGACCGCCGCATGACTGGCCTCGATCATCACCGCCAGCCTTCGAATCGGCAATCCGGGAATCAGCGGCAGATAGGCGCCGCCGGCTTTCATAATTGCCAACAGACTGATCAGCAGATCCGGCGAGCGCTCCAAAAAGACCGGCACCACGACATCGGGCCCCACGCCACAGTTCCGCAGATGATGCGCCAACCGATTGGCGCGACGATTCACTTCCGCATACGACCATTCGGTCCCTTCGAAGACCAGCGCGATAGCCTCCGGCGTTCGACCGACCTGGGCCTCGAACAGTTGAGGGAAACACAGCCCGAGATCCACTGGTTTCTCGGTGGCATTCCACTCGCGCAGCATTCGATGCTGTTCCTGCTCAGTGAGAATCGACACCCGCCCAAGCTTCTCTTCGGGATGCTCCGCTACCGCTTCCATCAGTTGCCGGTACTGTGAGAGCCAGCGTTCGGCGGAGGCGCGATCGAACAAGTCCGTATTAAACTCCAAATAGGCCTTCCGCGACGCGAGCGGATCGATGGAAAGACCAAGGTCAAGCTGCGCCGCTCCGCGACTCACTTCAAAGGGCGTCCACGAGAGATGTTGAAACTCCGTGCGGGCAAACGGTGTGTTGGCAAAGTTGAACAATACTTGCACCAGGGGCAATCCGCCCTGACTACGGTCCGGCCGCAATTCCTCCACGAGCTTTTCAAAGGGAATGTCCTGGTGAGCATAGGCGTCAAGCGACAGGTCTCGCACCTTCCTGAGCAACTCCCGGAACGTCAGATCGCCGGAGACATCCGTTCGCAACACCAGCGTATTCACGAACGTGCCGATCAGATCCTCGATCTCCAGCCGATGACGGTTGGCGATGGGTGTCCCGATGACCAGATCCCGCTGTTGCGTAAGGCGATGGAGTAGACCGAAAAATCCGGCCAGGAACACCATGTAGAGCGTTACCCCTTCGCGCACACTAAGCCGCTTGAGGCGATTTACCAGCGACCAGGACAGGTCGAGCGAGACATGATCGCCCTTGAATGAATGCACCGGCAGGCGCGGCCGGTCGGCAGGCAAGGACACCACCGGGAGATCGGTCAGTTTGGATTTCCAGTGCGCGAGTTGTTCTTCCAGCACCGGACCAGTCAGCCATTCGCGCTGCCATTGCGCGAAGTCCGCATATTGAAAAGCAAGGTCTGCGTCAATCGCGAACGGTTTCCCGGCGCAGAACGCGTTGTAGCATTTGACGAGTTCACGCGCGATGACGCCATAGGACCATTGATCGGAAATGATGTGGTGGGTGCTCATCACCAACACATGGTCTTCATCACCGAGTTGAATCAAAAGAATGCGCAGGAGCGGGCCCTGCTCAAGATTGAACGGACGGCGCGCCTCTGCCGTCGCAAGCTCCAACGCTCGTGCCTCGCGCAGCTCAGCCGGGACTCTGCGTAAGTCTTCCTCCGACCAGAGCGGATCCAGTGAGTGATGAATGATCTGACGTGGCTGTCCATCCACGTGGGCAAAAGTAGTTCGGAGCGCTTCATGACGCCGGACCAATTCGTCGATGCTCCAATGCAGCGCCGCCTTGTTGAGGGGGCCATGCAGCCGCACGCTGGCCGGAATGTTGTAGGCCGCAGCGCCGGGCGACAGCTGATAGAGAAACCACATCCGTTCCTGAGCGAACGACAACGGGAGGGGCACTCCCCTGGTGGCTCGGGTGATCACATACCCGCTCTGCTCATGGGTCTCCTTCGCATTATCCTGCCCCTGCTTGATCACCTGGGCCAAGGTGGCAATGGTCGGGCGTTCGAAGACCTGCCGCAGAGGCAGTGTGATCCGGAACAGGGATTGCACCCTCGACACCAGTTGTGTGGCCAACAGTGAATGCCCGCCCAATTCAAAGAAGTGGTCATGCACGCCGACATCCTTGAGCTGGAGGATTTCCCCCCAGATATCAGCCAGGACTTGCTCCGTGGGAGTCCGGGGAGCGAGGAACTCGGACGTCAACTCGACTATGCTGGCACGACTATCCGCGGCAACCTGCAACGCGCGCCGATCCACCTTCCCGTTGACAGTCAGGGGAAGGGTCTCCAACTCGATGAACGTCGAGGGAATCATGTGCGCGGGCAAGTGGCTGCGAAGTTGCTCCCGCAATTGCACCAGTCCAAGCCGGGTATTCTGACGTACGACCATAAACGCCACGATCCGCTTGTCTCCCGGCTGATCTTCCCGTACCTCTACCACGGCCCGTTCCAGGTCCGGATGCCGGTTCAGAACGGCCTCGATTTCCTCCAACTCGATACGATACCCGCGGATCTTGACCTGGCGGTCGGCACGGCCGCGATACTCTAACTGCCCATCCGGCCGCCATTGGACCACGTCACCGGTGCGGTACAGTCGGGCTCCTGGCTGGTTGGAAAACGGATCGGGAATGAATTTCACCTCAGTAAGATCGGGCTTTCCCCGATATCCACGCGCGACCCCCAGGCCGCCGATATACAGCTCCCCTGACACCGCCACCGGAACCGGCTGCTGATGCCGGTCCAGCACGTAGACGCACGTATGCGGGATGGGGCGCCCGATCGGAAGATCGCCGACCAGTTCGTCGTTCACACCGAGACCGGTCAGATCAGACCAGGTGACTGCGACAGTCGTCTCTGTCGGCCCATAGGTGTTGATCAATCGAACCCTAGTGCCGATCAGTTGCGCCCATCGCTGCACGATCTGCGGAAGCACACGCTCGCCCCCGATGATTACGGTCTTCACGGAGGGGGGAAACACAATCTGCTCCAGTCCCATACGTGTGACAACTTCATGCCAGTAGGCCGTCGGCAAATCCAAGATCGTCAGTTTCCACTCACGGCATCGATCGAGAAAGCCGGACACCGCATCCACCATCACCGCTGTGCGCAGAACCAATGTCCCTCCGGTGGCCAGGCAGGGGAAAATCTCCTCGGCAGCGGTATCGAAACTCAACGAGGCGCATTGCAGTACCCGATCCTGAGCCGTCAGGCCGACGATCTCGGTGATGGCCTGAACATAATTGGCGATCGATCGGTGTTCAATCATCACCCCCTTGGGGTGACCGGTAGACCCTGAGGTGTAGATCACATAAGCCAGATTCTCCACCGCATCGGTTCCCTCGATCGTGCTATCGGGGAACCGCGCAATCTGGTCCCATTCGGAATCGAGACAGATCGTATGGGGATTCGTAGCGGGCAACCGGACCAGCTGATCCTGCTGCGTCACCAACACCCGCACCTGACTGTCCCGCAACATGTATTCCAACCGCTCGGTCGGATAATCGGCATCCAACGGCAGGTAGGCCCCGCCCGATTTCAAAATGCCGAGCATGCCCACGATCAAATTGAGCGAGCGCTCAAGACAAAGCCCGACCACCACACCGGGGGCGACGCCGCGACGGCGAAGGTAATGGGCCACTCGATTCGCGCGCGCATCCAACTCCCGATAGGTCAGCGACTGCCCATCCTGTTCGAGCGCGATTGCCTCGGGCGTCCGCAACACTTGCGCCTCGACCATCCGATGCAGCGACTGTTCCGTCGCTGCTGCGCCGGAGGACTGCCCCCATGCGAATACCGTCTGCCGCCTTTCTGACTCGGACAGGATGGGCAAGCAACCGATCTTCCCGGTAGGATTATCGACAAACCCCTCCAACAGACGCACGAAATGCTCCTGCATACGCGCGATGCGATCCGCCCCGAACAAGGCCTCTTTGTATTCGAAATACCCGCTTAACCCCTGTTCCGATTCTGCCAGTTCGATGCAAAGATCGAATTGCCCGCTCTGCTGTGGAATCACATAGGCCTCCCACTCAGGGAGACGGGATTCCGGGAAGGCCGACGGCGAGGCACTCATCTGCCCGTCGAGTTCCGCCAACAATTTGAACTGTTGCAACACGAAGAGCACCTGGGCCAAGGGAGCGCGTTGTCCGTGACGCGCCGGTCGCAAGTCCGACACCAGGCGCGCATAGGGATAGTCTTGATGGGCCAGCGCTTCCAACAGGCTGTGCTTGGTCTGCGCTAATAACTCACGGCCGGTGGAATCAGCCTCCAGGCGCTCCCGCAGCACGAGCATGTTCACAAAGTCACCGACGGTCTGTGCAAATCGAGCCCGGCTGCGGCCGAACACTGGCGTGACAACCGTCGTGTCCTCTTGATTGGTGTAGCGATAGAGCAGGACTCGGATGGCGGACAGACAGACGGCATACAATGTTGTGCCCTCCGTCCGGGCGAATTCCTTCAGCCGATGTGCCAGGTCCGCTTCGATATGGAATGCCTGCCAACCATAGTGGCTCGGCTCAACCGTCGCCTGAGGCCGGTCGTACAGCATGTCGTAGTTCGGCAATTCCCCAGCCAGTCTCGCCTTCCAATATTGCGACAGACGACCGCCCTCTTCGCCTTCCAACAGAGTCCGATGCCAATCGACAAATTCACCATAAGGAACCGGGGGCTCATCGGATCCACTCGTCCGTTCAGATGGTGCCGCCCCGGTCGATGCATAGTGCGCTTTCAGCTCATGCACCAGCTGAATCATCGACCAGCCATCCACGACGATATGGTGGGCGACCAACAACAACCACGCCTGCTGCCTGCCTTGAAAGAGGAACGCTCGCCAGAGGGGACCCTGCATGAGATCGAATGGAACCGCCGCAGCTTCTAGTGCTTCCCGCCGCAGCCGTGCCCAGTCCCACGCAGAGCTATCGAGGCTTGTCCAACTCAGCGATAGCCGGTCATGGATTCGTTGAACGGGCACATCCTGCTGCGTCTCAAAGGTGGTGCGAAGCGTGGCGTGCCGTTCGGCGAGTCGCTCAAGAGCCCATCGCAACAGAGCTCCGTTCACTCCAGACGGAAGATGTAAAAGAACGGACACATTCGCAGCAGCGCTATCCGGAGCGAACTGACTTAGGAACCACAGAGCCGCCTGATTTTCGGACAATGGGCAGATATTCCCGACCGTGACACCCGGACGAACGGCAGGCGCCGACTCAGTTCCTTCCCGAAGAAGCTCGTTGTCGATCGCCGTCACCAGATCGCCGAGCGTGGCGCCTCCCAGGAGCGCTTGCAACGAGAGGGACACGTGAAACGATTCCTCAACGCGATGCAAGACTTCCGCAGCCATCAGTGAATCAAGTCCCAGGAGATGTATCGGCTGATCAACAGGGAGCACTCCTCGGCCGCGACCAAGCCGGTCTGCCAACAATCCTCGCGCAACCTGCTCAATCCGTTGTCGACGTGCGTCTGAGGAAAGCCCGTGCAGTGCTTCTACCTTGATGACGATTGTGGAGGGCTGAGTCTGCGGCAACGCGACAACACTTTTTCCAATGATCGACAATCGACCGGAAAGAAACTGCTCGCGACAGGCTCTTCGCTGCACTTTCCCGCTCGAGGTTTTCGGAAGGCTCCCCGCCTTGATGAAGATGATGGAGGAAACATGGAGGTCGTGCTGCCCGGACAGCGCAGCACGCATGGCTGCGGCCAGCTCCTCGGTAGGGAGGGGCGTCGCCTGACGCTCCACTTCCTGCACGATGACCACTACTTCCTCGCCTGCCTCTTCGACGGAGAAAGCCGCCACGCCCCCGGCTCGAAGCAACGCATGGCAGCCTTCGACTGTTCGCTCGATATCCTGAGGATAATGGTTTCTGCCACGCACAATGAGCAGGTCTTTCAACCGCCCGGTTACGAAGACCTCGCCGTCTCTGACAAATCCGAGGTCGCCGGTTCGTAAGAACGGTCCTTCGCCCGTGTCTCTGAGCCTGGCGCCAAACATTCGCGCGGTTTCGTCAGGATTGTTCCAATAGCCCTGTGCGGTGCTGGCGCCTGCCAGCCAGATTTCGCCGACCTGTTGCGCCGCACAACGGGAGAGAGTCTCAGGATGGGCAATCACCACCCGTGTATCGCCGACAGGCATGCCACATCCAACCACCCGTCGAACCGGAGCAACATCCGTGCTGGCCTCCAGCACAACCCCCTGTTCCAACGCCGCCGGATCAAGCGCCGTCACAGTGGGAGCCACACCCTCTCGCTTCAACGAAATGAGGAGCGTATATTCCGCCATTCCGTATGCAGGAAAGAATGCCCCGCGCCGGAAACCGGACGGGCCGAATGCCGCGACAAAACGTTCGATGGTATCCGGCGCGATAGGCTCTGCACCGCAACTCGCGACCTGCCAACCGGAAAGGTCCAGGCTTGCGCGCTCTTCCGGCGTCGTCGCCTCCACGCAGCGACGGTACGCAAAGTTGGGAGCGCCGCTATGGGTGACCTGATGCCGTTGAATCGCCTCAAGCCATCGCAACGGACGTTTCAGGAACGTGAGCGGCGACATGAGATAGGACGGGCGGCCGATCCACGGAGGCTGAATAATGCCCTTCACCAATCCGTAGTCATGAAAATGCGGCATCCAGGAGAGGGTCGCTGATCGAGCATTGTAACAACCGGCGTCGGTGATACACCGACTCTGAGCCGTCATGTTTCCATGGCTGACCATCACGCCTTTCGGGGCGGAGGTCGAGCCGGAGGTATATTGCAGATAGGCGAGGTCTGAGGCGCGCGGATGGACCGAGGTCCATGGGGAGGAGGAGACAGATGCAGCCTCATGATAGGAAATCCAATGCTTTAATGGAATCGAGCTATTCTGAGACTGCAGCGTCTCAAGTATTCCTGTGCTGGTCAACGCGCCGACGGCTCCAGCGTCCTCGGCAAGACGTTGCACGCGGACAGCACTCGATGTCACACGAAACGCGTCCGGAGGGGGAACCGGCACGGCGATAAGGCCGGCGTAGAGCGCGCCCCAAAACGCCTGCACAAATTCAAGCCCCGGCGGATAGACCACAAGCAGGCGCTCTCCCGGAGCAAACCGGGCTTGCAGATACGCGGCGATCGAACGAGCGCCGGCGATCAGATCCCGATAGGTCAGCACTGTGTCGGCACTCAGCCCATCACGCAGATAGACGTAGGCTACCTGCTCAGGCTGGTGCTCAGCCCGCCAACTCAGTACATCAAGCAGATTGTCGCCGGCTGGAACGGTAACCGGTGGATGTCTGACCACAGAATGCTCAACCCCAGTGGGATCAGGAGGCGTATACGGGACCCATGTCGTAGACTTATTCGGATTTCCACTCGAAAATCATAAATCTGACGACGGTTTCCGCTCGGCTGTCCTGTACAGGTGAGTCTACGGCCTCAGGGATTCATCACAAAATGGAATCACGTTTCCCCTCTATCCAGAGTTCCCCGTAATGGCGAAAGAAATTCCACTCAACCACATGATTTCATTTGAATCCTGCCAGTCTTCACGGTAAGCTGCACGTCTTTGCCGGCCCTGCAGCGGAGAGGTGCGAGAGCGGCCGAATCGGACGGTCTCGAAAACCGTTGTCCTGAAAGGGACCGTGGGTTCGAATCCCACCCTCTCCGCCACTTAATACAGGACCCAAAAGCTCAGCTACCGGACCAAACATTTCCGTGTTTCCTTATCAACGAAAGCTAACTTCGTAGAACGATTTCCTTTATTTTTCGCTGAATATCGGGCATTTCCCTTCGTCTCCAGCGACCAACAGCCGTCGTACCTACCGAAGCCGGTGCCTCCCCCTTCCTCTAGTGGTCTATTCGCCTCCGCCGGGCTAGGCTAGTCTCTGGTCCACACAGGAGGACCGCATGTTTGAACAAACCGAATCCGCGCTGGTGATGACGCTGTTGGCGTTGGGTGGAATCGCACTGATGGCAGATGAGAAACTCGGAACAACGTGTCTGCAGATGGTGAAATGGATGCGGAGACGAGGCAGGGACTAACCGACTCTTTTTTTCAGTTCCCTCCGCAGCTCCACCATGGCCAGCGTATCCCGCTCGCAATACCGCAGCAACGCTTCTTCGATCCGAGCCTTCTCGATCCAATCGCTCACCGCAAAGACCATGCGGGCATACTCGCAGGCCGCCACTCCCCCGTCCCGAATGACCAGGTCGTCATAACTCAAGGATGGAACCACAGCCGGTAAGACGGCCTTGATGGAGTAGCTACCCTGAAAGGCTGGATGGTAATAGTGGTCCCTGATGATCAGGTGGAGATCCCACAATCTCGCGATCACGCGCTTCAATTCTGTTCGCATCGACGGAAAGTCCTCGGCCAGGCGCTCAAGCACCGAACGTTCGTAGCTTGAATACACACAGATACTGCCTTCCCGGCCCAACGATTCCAGCAATGTGACGGCCAACTTTTCCCGCGGATCGCGCCCATCCCGCGACAGATACTCGGCATGATCAAGGGTGCCGTCAAGCTGCTCAATGTGATTGGACCATTGCGTGGGAATCACCTGGTATGGTCTCGTATCCACGAATTTCGGCACCGCCGGCATAAAGGTCTCAAAATCCAAGTGGTGCACGGGATACACGATCTTCTCCAATGCCGACCGCAAGCCTTCCCCAACCCATTCCCGGTTCTCCTTCACCCGCCGTTGCACCGGCGTGAGCGCGAGGTGCTCGGGAATATCGTCGATCGTCTCCACGCCTAACTCACGAAGTTGGACGACCGTCTTGCTGCTCCCGGGTAAATGGTAGATCCAGCGGGCTGGCTTCTCTTGCGTGCAATGGGCCCAGAACGGACATTCGTACGGGCTCTGGCAATGTTCATCCGGAACAATGGCCGGTGCCGACATCGCTTCCAGCATCGCCTGCATGACAGCCAGCCGTGCCTCCACGTCCGGCAATCGCAGCCGCACCGTCTCGGTCAACGAACGCAGGCCAAAGAGCCGGTCGAGATCGAGATGCCGGCCATCGAACACATACTGCGAATTCACATGCATGAGACAGATATCCACGAGCGAAAGGCCGATCCCTTCCAGGACATAGCTTTGGATCGTCAGATCATCCACGTGTGTCGCCTTCACCTTGGTGGAGGACTTCACTTCCACCAGTCGCCAGGTCGGCTGCCCCAGCTCATTTACCCCGGTACGTTCCAGCACATCCACGCGGATCAAGACCTGATTGAACTGAAACGCCCCCTCGAAAATCGCGGGAACAGTAGGATCCTGAAGAAGGTCCGCCGTCTGCGCCAGGGCTTCCTGTGACTGACGATACCCGGCCGTGACGAGACGGCCGCCGGGAAAACGCTGCCTGGCCAGTTCGCCGAGGTCCGTGCCCATATCAAGAATGGCCTGCGTGGCCGCATCCGGTTTGGTGGCCAATCCCGGAGCATGAATCTCCAGGTACAGGCGCTTGTGGCACTGCAGGCCCGAGAGGTATCGCGATTTGGACAGCCGATAGGAGGAACCAACGGCAGGCTCGGATGGTATCAACATAGACTCTTACAGGCTACCGAAGCGATGAGCACATTGTCCAGCCCCGGCCAATGAGGAAAGGCATCCACGAAGAACATCGGGTTCTGCTAGGATGACGCCCCCATGGCTAACGGTGTCGCACACATCAGGCGGTCGGTGATGACCCTGGCTCTTCCGGTCACGATCAGCAGCCTGCTACAGCGGGCCGAAGGGATCGTCGCGGTGTTTCTCGTGGGTGGATTGGGAGCAATCCCCATTGCCGCAGTAGGATTAGGCCAGCTGCTCGCGTTCATTGCGACGACGCTCGTGTCGGGGCTTTCGGTGGGAACCAATGTCGTCATCGCTCAACAGTGGGGCGCCCGCCGGTATGACGAGGCAGGCCAAGCGTCCAGGCATTTCCTGAGCCTGTCGGTGCTGGTGTCCCTCGCCCTGGCCCTTCTCGGCCTTTCGACGAACGGACTCATCATGAGGCTGCTCGGCGCGCAACCGGAGGTCATTGCCCTCGCACTGCCCTATTCAAATCTGATCTTTCTGGTCATCCCCCTCACTGTGCTCCTGGCGGTGCTCTCATCGATTCTCCAAGGAACCGGTGACACCAAGACACCGATGTATGCCATGATCGTAGTCAACCTCCTGCATATTGCCATCGCCTATCCGCTGATCTATGGCTATTGGGGACTGCCGGCGTTCGGCGTGAAGGGCGCCGCGGTCGCCGTTGGGATTGCGGAGGCGACCGGATCGTTCTATCTGTTTACCCGCTGCCGGATGATCCTCAAACCGTCGAAGCGTCTCAGATGGGACATGATCCGTACCATCTGGCAGGTCGGCGCACCGGTATCCGGCGAACGGATCGTGCAACAGGCCGGCATTCTGCTCTACACCAAAATCGTGTTGATCTACGGGACGGTGTCTTATGCCGCGCACCAGGTTGGACTCTCGATCGAATCGCTCTCGTTCCTGCCTGGCTACGGCTTTGCCATCGCCGCAGCCACGATGGTCGGACAAAGTATCGGCGCCGGCAAATACACCCGGGCCAAACTCGAAAACTGGGAAGCGAACCGATTGGCCACCTTCATCATGTCCGCGATGGGCATTGTTTTTTTCTTTTTCCCGTATGTCCTGCTTCGCGCCTTCACCAGCGATGAAGCGGTTATCGATCTGGGCACGATTTTCTTGAAGATCGTGGCGCTGCTGCAGGTGCCGTTGGCCCTGACCATGGTGCTGGCCGGTTCGTTGCGCGGCGCCGGCGACACACGTTTCATCATGGTCGCCACGATGATCGGCATGTGGGGAGTGCGTATCCCGATTGCCCTTGTGGCAGGGTACTGGCTCACGATGGGAGTATTTTACGTCTGGTTGGCGATGATCGCAGACTGGACGTTACGAATGGCGCTCATGCTCTGGCGCTATCGCTCGGAGCGGTGGAAATCGATCCGAGTGCTTCGTTCATCCACAACGTGAATCGGTTAGCGTTGGCCCTCGGTGGAGCACTCCGGAGGCCTGACGGCGGGCCGCGTATCCTTCCCCGATCCGGCCCGCACTTCGATACGCCCTACAGCCTTGACGTTCGCGCAGAGGTCACCCAAGCCCGGTGTGACCAGACGATAGGGCCCGCCCTTGCCGTCCGGCAGCGGTTGGCCATCAAGCTCATACAGCAGCAGCCCGAAGTCGCGCGCCTGTTGGAGCGTCAACGTGGCGGCATACTTGCCATCGACGGAATGAAATGTCACATGATCGGCATCGACTGCGAGGGCCGGAATCTCCAAGAGGCCTTTGACCCGGATGGCGCGGCCACGCATCGACGGCATCAGCTCGCTGATATTCTCTACTCGTTGGTCCTGCGGCAGCTGCCCCAACGCCGCGCGGCTGAGCGAGACCGGCTGCACGACGGCACCGTCAATGCGCACAACGCCGGGCCCCGACAGTTCTTTCTCGGTGATGGTCTTCACCAGCGCGGTCAACGCTTCGTTCACCGGCGTGGGAATGCCCAATTCCCGCCCCATACGCACGATATAGCCGTTCAAATAATCGATCTCGGTCGGACGTGTGGCTTTCCAGTCATCGTACATGGAGGTGTGGATGTCGCGCAGTTCCTGTGTCCACTTGATCACCTTTTCCGCCATGTCCAACACCAGCGGCACCTTGACCGCCGCCGACACCGCCGCCACTTCGCCCACAATCTGCCGGATCACGCCCGCCATTTCCGGATGGTCGAGCGCCTTGGCCACCTTGTCGTCGATCACGACCGTGAGGGGGTTGAAGACACAATTCCAGCACATTTTTTCCCATTTGCTCTTGCGAATATCTTCGCTGAGCTGGCAGGAGATGCCCGCCTGCTTGAAGATCTCCGCGATCTGCAGCAGACGCTCGCTCTTGTGCCCCATGAGTTCGCCGATCGCCACCCCGCCGCGCTTGTAATGCTCGATCACTCCCGGCTCGACGATCTTCGAATAGATGAACGCCACCCCGCCGACCACACAATCGCGCTGCACGCGGGCAATAATTCGATCTTCTGTATCGATGCCGTTCTGCAAGGTGAGAATGACCGTGCGCTCGGTCAGCACCGGCTCCAGCTGTGTCATGACTTCGTCGAGGTCGTAGGCCTTCACGGCAAGAATAATGAGATCCGGTGCCGTCAGTTCGCGGGGATCTGAGGCAGCCGGTGGATGAACGGTGAAATTTCCCTTGGCGCTCTTAATCGTCAATCCATTCCGCTTCACGGCCTCCAGGGTGCGGGGCCTAAGAAGGAATGAGACATTGGGATTGCCCTTGGCAAGATGGGCGCCGAAAAAACCACCGACGGAACCAGCACCGACCACCATGATCTGCTTCATGAGATGCCTCATTCGTTGCGTTCAAAAGATGCGTACTATAGCATGCAGCCGAGCGCCTGAAACAGTAACCGCCGACGCTCGCCAGACTGCCATGGGAACCGGATCCACACTCGACGTAGTTCGACACAAACTCTCTGCAGCACGGTCGGTCACGGTGCTGACCGGCGCGGGCATTTCCGCCGACAGCGGCGTGCCGACCTTTCGCGGCACCGACGGACTCTGGCGCAATTTTCGCGCGGAAGACCTGGCTACTCCAGAGGCTTTCGCCAGGGATCCCCGGTTGGTTTGGCAATGGTACAACTGGCGGCGTGAATTGATCGCCACGACACGACCGAATCCCGCGCATGAGGCCGTGGCTCACATGGAGCAGCGGTTCGAGCGGTTCTGGCTCATCACGCAGAATGTGGACGGACTCCACCGCGATGCAGGGTCCCGGCAGCTCTCCGAAATCCACGGCAATATCTGGATGGTCCGCTGCACTGTCTGCCGGCGGGTCACAGAAAACCGGGACGTGCCGATCGCCATTCTCCCCCTCTGTAAACTTTGCAGCGGACTACTCCGCCCTCACATTGTCTGGTTCGGGGAATCGCTGGCGGAGGACGATCTTCAAACAAGCGGGGCCTCGCTGAAAACCAGCGATGTCTGTCTGATTATCGGTACATCGGGCCTGGTCTATCCGGCGGCAGGGTTCGGCGCCATTGCCAAGCAGGCCGGCGCATTTGTGGTGGAGATCAATCTTGATTCTACGCAGCAGTCGAGTCTCGTCGACGTAACGCTTCAGGGCCGCGCCAAAGACATCGTTCCGTTATTATTGCAAACGTGACAATAGGGGCAACAATTCGCTGAGACTGGTAATCGTCGTGCCGCTGGATGGACGCGACGCTTCCCCTCTGGACAACAGCACTCCGGTCAGACCGACCGCCAAGGCCCCCTTCACATCGTCACGCTCGCTATCGCCCACATGCAGCGCGTCGTCCGGATCGACCGCGTGTTTCTCCAGCGCCTGTTGAAAGATGCGCGCGGAAGGTTTGGCGGCATGGGCCAGGCTCGAAATCGTGATCGTGTCGAACAGGTCGGCAATCCCCAATCCCCGTAAGACGGAAAATAGCCGCGAGTCGAAATTGGAAATAATACCCAGCTCGAACCCTCCATCCTTCAGGCGCATGAGTACATCCATCGTTTCCGGAAACAGTCGCCAGGACTCCGGCTGTTCGAACCGCGCAAAGATTTCTTCAAAAAACTCGTCGAAGGCCTCGAACATACCGACGCGGTAAAACACGTTGTGCACAATGTCGAACCACCACAGACGCTCCGACTGCTTGATCGCCGCCGGCTCCGTCGCGGCGAACACGGGCGGCGGCGCATCCCGGAACGATCTTGCAAAAGCCGCTTTGATCGCCGCTAACGACTCCGGGGTTTTCCGGAAACCGTGCTGCGCCGCGTGCTGAAGGTAAATCTCGGCCACTGACCCGTGAATATGGAACAGGGTATCGGCGGCATCGAAAAACACCACTTGAATGCGACTCCGGATCATCGTGCGGGGTGACTCCTCATGTTCTGCCACTATGTTTGCTGACCGGACAACCGGCAACGGGACCGGATTCTAACAGGATAGCCAAAAACTCCGCCAGCGGTGGAGCGACCCAAACCGAAGCCGGTTTCAGCGTTTTCTTTGACAGTTCCCAGACCCTTTGTTAGCTTCGCCTGAGTGGGTAGACGAGGTGATTCAGATGGGTTCCACCATCTTTGTGATCGACAGCAGCCCCGCCGTGCATCGCATCGTGGAGCAACTTTCAGCTCCGGACGGCCATAAAGTTATCGGATTTCACGATGGCCCTTCGGCCCTCGAAGCCGCCCGCGAGCTCAGCCCCGCGCTGGTCATCGCCGACTATCACCTCGAGAACATCACCTTCTCAGGCTTCTGCAAAGAAATCGGATGCCAGGACAATCTGGCCGAGACATTGATCGTCTCCATGGTGGATGCCGCCGACCGCCTAGATGAAAGCAAATTGCGCTCGCTCGGCGTCCGGGCGTTCCTCAAAAAACCGTTTCAGCGTGAACAGCTCCTCGACACGATCAAAGACATCCTGGCCGGCGCGGCGGGACGCCGTAATGCAAAAACGGCCAAGGCGCGGACATGGCCCCCGGTCTCCACAGAAACCGACGATGAAAACGACGAGTCGCCGCGGGAGGCCTCTGCCGATGACGCCCCTCACAATGACAGGGATAAGGAGCACACCCCTATGGCCCCATCAACGACCCAGACGGTCTCCGCTTCAACCGCTGCCCCGTCCTTGAGCCGATCTCACGGGGAAGAGCTGATGAAGGGTCTCGTGGATCACCTGTTGCAATCCGCCACAGTCCAGGCCGACCGGACCATCGCCAACCTACTCCCTTCAGCCATTGCGAAGGAAGTCGCCAGCCAACTAGGGAACGCGCTGGGAAAGGCCGTGCAGGCTGAAGTGAGCAAACACCTGGCGGAAGCGCTCGCACCGGAACGCTTGCAGAGCAGTCTGCGCGGAATGATCCAGGAGGAGTTGAAACGTCAGACCCAGTCGCAGCTTGCCGGCGTCGAAACGACGATCCGCCAGGCCGTCGCAGACCTGGCGCCTGCGCTCGTGGAGCAATCTGCAGACAAACGACTCGGTGAGCTCGCGGACACCGGCGTGAAAAAACACCTGCCGGAAGCCCTGCAGGCTCATCTTGAAATGATCAACCAGTTGGTCAAAAAAGAAGTCGAGCATGTGGCCGCGAGCTGTGCGCGGCAGGCAGCCGATGACATTGTGCGCGAAATGGCGAAAGATCCGATCCAGCAGACGGTGCAACGGATCGTTCCAGACATGGCAGAAACTCAGATCCGGGCGGAGATCTCACGCTTGAGCTCGCCCGACTAACGCCTCGTTCGACTACCCCCGCTTGACCTTCTTGGCTGCCGCACGGCGAGCCTTGGCCAGCCCCTTCACACGCGCCACATTCTTCCGATGCTTCTTGCGAACCTTCCGATCCTTCTCACGTCCCCTCGGCATAATCTCTCCTTCAACGGTGATGGGCTTGCAGGCCGGCGATCTCAAAGCACAGACTGAACGGCCGGATGTATATCACAGGGCTTCACTCCGCTACAACCTTTTGAACCGCGCCCGACAGCCCGCCGTTACCTTGTGAGCCCAGGCGGCACATGTTAAGATGCGCCGCGTCGCGTCCCGGGCAAAGGGAAACACCGGAACCACACAACCAGATCCCTGCAGGAAACGCACTAACACCGCTGTGTGCATGGGTGGTTCGTCTCGGGCGGGGATGGACTATGAACCATTCATCATCGAGTGTTGAGCCGTATCGCCAAGGCTGAAGCGGCCGGCGTACCCATCGCTCCTCCTGAACACCATGTCCACACCCCAACTTGAGAAAACATACAGCCCGCACGATGTCGAAGACCGGTGGTACCAGCGCTGGATCGACGCCGGGCTGTTCCATGCCGATCCGGCCGATCCCGGTCAGCCCTATGCCATGGTGATCCCGCCCCCGAACGTCACGGGGTCGTTGCACGTCGGCCATGCCCTGAACAATACCCTGCAGGACATTCTGATCCGTTGGCGCCGCATGCAAGGTCGCAATGTGCTCTGGATGCCCGGCACGGACCATGCCGGGATCGCAACTCAAAACGTGGTGGAGCGGCAGCTCCAGGCAGAAGGCACCACGAGGGAAACGCTCGGGCGAGACGAGTTTCTCACACGCGTCTGGCGATGGAAAGAAAAGTCCGGCGGGACGATCATTTCCCAACTCAAGCGACTCGGCGCCTCCTGCGATTGGGAGCGCGAACGCTTCACGATGGACGAGGGACTCTCGGAAGCCGTCCGCGAGGTGTTCGTACGCCTCCACCAGGACGGGCTGCTCTACCGTGGCGAACGGTTGATCAATTGGTGTCCACGATGTCTCACGGCTTTGTCGGACATCGAAGTCGAGCACGAGGAGATCACCGGAAAACTGTACACAATTCGTTATGCCTTGGCTGATGACCCCGCGCAGGTTTTGTTGGTCGCAACGACTCGACCCGAGACGCTGCTCGGTGATACCGCTGTGGCCGTACATCCCGAGGACGAGCGCTATCGTCATCTCATCGGCAAACGAGTCCGGCTGCCGTTGACGACACGTGCGATTCCCATCGTAGGTGATTCAATTCTGGTCGATCGTGAGTTCGGCACCGGAGCCGTGAAGATTACACCCGCTCATGACTTTAACGATTTCGAAGCGGGAAACCGGCACGCGCTCACACGAATCAAGATTTTGGATATCCATGCCAACCTTCGACTGGCAGGATCGATGGCTGATCCTACTGTCGCCCAGGCGGTCGAAGGCCTTCCCGTAGCCAAGGCCCGCCCTAAGATCGAACAACTGTTGACCGACCAGGGACTGCTCGAAAAATCCGAGCCCCACAAGATGGCACTCGGAAAATGTTATCGCTGCAAAACAGTCGTGGAACCGCTGCTGTCTGATCAGTGGTTCGTCAAAATCAAGCCGCTCGCCGAACCGGCGATTCAAGCGGTCGAGGATGGCCGAGTCAGAATCATTCCCGATGCCTGGAAGAACAACTATCTCGGTTGGATGCGGGACATCAAAGACTGGTGCGTCTCCCGGCAAATCTGGTGGGGGCATCAAATCCCCGCCTGGTATTGCGAGACCTGCTACGGAACGCCCTTCTTGCGACGAAGTTCGGATGGAGCGCCGCTCATACCGTCGGACGCCGTGGCGATCGTGGCGAAGACTAAGCCGGATGCCTGTCCACTGGGCCACCGCGACGCGCTCGTGCAAGAACCCGATGTCCTGGACACCTGGTTCTCTTCCGCCCTCTGGCCCTTCTCCACCCTGGGATGGCCTAAGCAGACGCCGGAGTTGAAGACCTTCTATCCCACCTCAACCCTGGTCACCGGCCTCGACATTCTCTTCTTCTGGGTCGCGCGCATGATCATGATGGGCTTGAAGTTCATGGGCGACGTGCCGTTCCGCGATGTGTATATCCACGCGCTGGTCCGCGATGCCGAAGGCCAGAAGATGAGCAAGTCGAAGGGCAACGTCATCGATCCCCTGCACGTGATGGAGCAATATGGCACCGACGCCCTGCGGTTCACCCTGGCCGCAATGGCCTCGCCGGGACGCGACGTGAAACTGGCGGAAGAACGCATCGAGGGCTATCGCAACTTCACGAACAAAATTTGGAACGCCGCCCGCTTTCTGCTCATGCACCTGGACGGCGAACGAATCGAAGTGGCTCCTGCGCAACGGTCGTTCCCCGACCGCTGGATTCTCAGTCGCCTGAATGCCACGATCCGGACGGTCACGCATGAGTTGGAACAGTATCGTTTCGACCGGGCATCGAGCGCGGTCTATCAATTCATCTGGCATGAGTACTGCGACAAGTACATTGAGATGGTGAAACCCGCGCTCAAGAATCCGAATTCCGAACAGGCGAAGAGCACGAGGCAAACCCTGGCGGAGACCTATGAGACCATGATGCGGCTACTGCATCCCTTCATGCCGTTCATTACCGAAGAGATCTGGCAAACCCTTCCGCACGAAGGGGACAGCATCGTGCGCCGGCCCTACCCGACGGCCCGGCAAGATTGGGAGTCACAAGCCGCGGAAGAGGAGTTTGCGATTCTGGAAGAATGCCGGGAATTGATGAATCAGGAACGCGCGATCCTGAACTACCCCGCCGGGAAACGCCTCCATTTCAAAGTTCATGGCAAAACCCCGGAAATCCGCGAGGTCCTTAACAAACATAAAAAACTCATCGAGCATATGGAGAATGTCGAAAATCTCATGGTGGGAAGCCCGCAACCGAATATTCTTGAACTTCTCACCTTGACAGGAGATTCTGTTGAGCCGGCAACTTCCATGCAGGATGCTGAACTAGAAAAGGTGAATGAAAACGTCACCAAGCAAATCGAAACACGCGGGAAAGAAGTAGCTCGCATACGTCAAAAATTGGATAATCCTGACTTTGTGGCCAAGGCTCCGTCTGAGGTGCTGACCGAACAGCGTGAGCGTCTTGAACGCGAATCTCGCGCAATTCGATTGCTGGAACAGGCCCGCCAGCAGATTGGTTGGTATATCAGTGAGCGAAAACGCAGTCCGACCTCCTGATATTCAGGCCATACGAAGCGCCGTGCAACAGGCGCTCGCCGAAGATCTCGCCCATGGCGACGTCACCACGAGCGCACTGTTTCCACACGTCATTCAGGCAGAGGCCGCCATTGTCGCTCATCAGCGCATGACCGTGGCAGGCATCGCCGTTGCGCGGGAAGTGTTCCTTGCCGTAGACCCTTCTCTGCGCATCACGAAGGCCGCCAAGGACGGAACCGCTATCAAACCAGACACCACAGTGATGGTCGTCCGGGGCGATGTGCGTTCGTTACTGATGGCCGAACGAGTTGCCGTGAATTTTCTCCAGCAGCTCTCAGGCATCGCCACGCTCACCACGCAGTTTTGTGCAGCGGTCCACGATTATCCCACGGTCATCCTCGACACGCGCAAAACCACCCCGGGACTGAGGATGCTGGAGAAGTGGGCGGTTCACCTGGGAGGCGGCAAGAATCATCGGTTCTCGCTGGGCGACGGGGTGCTCATCAAGGACAACCACCTTGCCGTTTTGCGCTCAACCGGCGTCGATGTGGCCGGAGCCTGCCGATTGGCCCGCGCCGGTGCTCCGCACGGGCTTCGCATCGAAGTGGAAGCCAAAACCTTGCAGGAAGTGAAGGAAGCACTGACAGGTAAGGCCGACATTATTCTGCTCGACAACATGTCCCCGTCCTTGGTGCGGCAAGCCGTTGCACTGATCAAACAACGCGCCCTGGTCGAAGTCTCAGGCGGAATGACCTTGCAAACCGTCGCCGCCATGGCCCAGGCCGGGGCAGACTTTATTTCGGTCGGCGCGCTGACGCATTCCGCTCCCGCAGCCAACCTCAGCATGGATCTCTCCGCACAGCGAGGACGCCGTGGGCGGTCCCGCTAACGATTCGCCGATATCCCATCTGGACATTGACCGCCTCCAAGCCTCCCTGCAAACCCACGCCTTCGGCAGAGTTCTGCACTACTTACCGTCCACCGCCTCTACCAATGCGGACGCCCTCGCCTATCTGCAGCAACCGGCGACAACATCTACCCCTCATGGGATGGTCGTGCTCGCCGATTGCCAAACGGCCGGCCGTGGACGACGGGGAAGGACCTGGCACTCACCGCCGCAGGGCAACCTCTATTTCTCAGTCATCGTGGTGCCTCGACCGGGAGCCACAGGCACTGCTCCCTGGCTGTCATGGGTGCCGTTGTTCTCCGCCCTCGCAGTGGCCGATTGTCTCTCTCACCAGACAGGGCTTCCAGTCTCCGTGAAATGGCCGAACGATCTGTTGATCAACGAAAAAAAGCTCGGCGGTATTCTCTGCGAGCAAACCACCACGCCGGATAGGACGATGGCCATCGTCATCGGCATCGGCTTGAATATCAATGCGGCCCTCAATGGCTTCCCTGAGGATCTTCGACCAGTCGTCACCACCCTCGCGGCAGAAGCCGGCCGACAGTTCGACCGCGTGCCGATCCTGGCCGACTTGTTGTTTCAGCTCGAACGACGCATGAATTGGCTCTTCCTCGATGGCCCCGCCGGCATGGTCGATGAATTCAGGCAACGCTGCTCGACGCTGGGCAAGACCGTTCGTGTCACTCTCGAAAAAAAAGGAATTATACAAGGGGTTGCAGACTCCATTGGCCCCGATGGATGCCTCCTCCTGCGCGTGACCTCTGAGACGTCCCCCGCCCTTCCCTCGACGCTATTGGAAGTGAGAAGCGCAGAGGTTGTCCATCTGCGGGGGTGAAATCCCGCCTCGGCTTGGGTTAGAGTGAAGATAGGATGCTGTTGGCAATCGACATCGGGAATACGAACGTGGTGTGCGGCCTGTTCGAAGGATCCACCCTGCGCGGGCATTGGCGCATGGCGACCGAATCCCGCCGAACGGACAATGAATACGGCATCCTGCTGTTGAACCTACTCCACAATGCGGGATTCACCTCGGAACAGATCACCGGCTGCATCCTGTCCAGTGTCGTTCCCGCGCTGACTGCGACCTTCGACTCAGTGCTGCAGACCTATTTTCATCGCACGCCTGTCATCGTAGGACCCGACACCGACTCCGGCCTGACGTTGCGCTATGCCAATCCCAAAGAAATCGGCAGCGACCGCATCGTCAATGCCGCCGCGGCCTATGCGCGCTACCATTGCGATTTGATTATCATCGACTTCGGAACCGCCACGACCTTCTGCGCCGTCACGAAATCAGCGGAGTACCTTGGCGGCGTCATCGCGCCGGGTCTGGGCATCTCAGCAGATGCCCTGTTTGCCCGCACCGCGAAGCTGCCCAAAGTCGAAATTATCCGGCCCAAGACCGTCATCGGCGCCGATACGATCGGGGGTATTCAGAGCGGACTGCTCTTCGGTTATGTGGGGCTAGTGGATGGCATCGTCCGACGCATGGAACGAGAACTCGGACGCACATCCACCATCATCGCCACCGGCGGCCTGGCAACCGTCATTGCACAGGAGACTGAAACGATCCAGAAAGTCCTCCCCTTCCTCACTCTCGAAGGCTTGGAACTGTTGTACCGTCGAAACCATCTCACCTAGTTCCGGCCTTGCGCAGGCTGAGACGACAGCCTCCCCTCCCAAATCTTAGCAAGCTGAAAAAACGATGATTTCTTTTCATTCCCCGTTGACTTCCATTCTCCGGTGGCTATCTCACTCCCCAGTAAAGGTGTAATCAATGTCTGAAGACGAGAAGAACGTTCACAGTATCGATAACTTAGATGGTTCGAGCGAGCCCGTTTCTGGCACGATTGACGGTGCCAGCGAGCTTCAGTTGGCGCTGGATACCAAGGCCGACGAGTGCAAAGCCGCCAATGAGAAGTATCTGCGACTCGCGGCCGAGTTCGACAACTATAAACGGCTGGCTCAGCGCGACCAGCGGGAACAAATTAAGTTCGGCAATGAACAAATTCTCAAGGAACTTCTGCCGGTGGTAGACAACCTTGAGCGGGCGATCAAGTCCGCAAAGGGAGCTGGTTCTGTCGATGCACTCACAGAAGGCGTTGAGTTGACGCTCAAGCAACTCGTGGGTGCGCTGACGAAATTCGGCGTCAAAGCCGTCGAAAGCGTCGGCCAGGCCTTCGATCCGGCCACTCAGCAAGCGGTCGCGCAGGTCCCGTCGAATACCGTCCCTGAAAACCATGTCGTGGAAGAGTATCAAAAGGGCTATCTTCTCCAAGACCGCATCCTCCGAGCCGCCATGGTGACTGTGTCAACCGGAGCCGCGAATTAAGGCGAGCCCCATGTATCCAGTGCGCATTTCACGAAAACAGCTGACACGATCGTTCACGTATTGATATTTTTTGCGAAGGAGCCAACCCATGGGCAAAGTTATCGGAATCGACCTCGGCACGACGAACTCCTGCGTCGCCATCATGAGCGGTGGAGACCCGGTTGTCATCGCCAATGCGGAAGGAAGTCGCACCACTCCCTCAGTGGTGGGTATCACCGACAAGAATGAACGCCTGGTCGGACAAATCGCCAAGCGGCAGGCCATCACCAATCCCGAAAACACCATCTTCTCCGTGAAGCGGTTGATGGGCCGAAAATTCAAGAGCAAAGAAGTCCAGGAAGCCATGAAGCGGCTTCCGTACAAGGTCGTGGAAGCGGACAACGGCGATGCGCACGTTGAATTGCGCGGCAAGCGCTATAGCCCGCCGGAAGTCTCCGCTATGATTCTGCAGAAAATGCGACAGACGGCTGAAGACTACCTGGGCGAAAAGGTCACCGAAGCCGTCGTCACGGTCCCGGCCTATTTCGATGACAGCCAGCGCCAGGCGACCAAGGATGCCGGGCAAATCGCCGGCTTGAACGTGTTACGCATCATTAACGAACCCACGGCCGCTTCGCTGGCCTACGGGCTCGAAAAGAAAAAAGATGAGCGCATCGCCGTATACGACCTCGGCGGCGGTACTTTCGACGTGTCCGTCCTCGAAATCGGCGACGGCGTGTTTGAGGTGAAGTCCACGAACGGCGACACCTATCTCGGCGGCGACGACTTCGATGAACGCGTGATGGACTGGCTCGTCGAGGAGTTTAAGAAAGATCAAGGTATCGACCTCCGCAAGGACCGTATGGCCCTGCAACGCCTCAAAGAAGCGGCCGAGCGGGCGAAGATCGAACTGTCCTCCTCACAGGAAAGTGAAATCAACCTGCCCTTTATTACGGCCGATGCCAGCGGACCGAAGCACATGGTGACGAAGCTCACCCGCGCGAAGCTGGAGCAGCTGGTTGACGATCTCATTCAGAAAACCATCGAACCCTGCCGCAAGGCATTAGCCGATGCCGGGGTGAGCGCCAAGGATATCCAGGAAGTCGTCCTGGTCGGCGGCATGACCCGCATGCCGAAAGTCATCCAGGTCGTGAAGGACTTCTTCGGCAAAGAACCGCATCGCGGCGTGAACCCGGATGAAGTCGTGGCGATCGGAGCCGGTGTCCAGGGTGGCGTGCTGAAGGGCGAAGTCAAGGATGTGCTGCTGTTGGACGTAACCCCGCTGTCCCTCGGCATCGAAACCCTTGGCGGCGTCTTTACGAAACTCATCGAACGCAACACCACGATTCCGACGAAGAAGAGTCAGGTGTTCTCGACGGCGGCCGACAATCAAACCGCCGTGACCATTCGGGTCTTCCAGGGTGAACGGGAAATGGCGAACGACAACAAACTGCTGGGCCAGTTTGACTTGGTCGGCATTCCTCCCGCTCCTCGCGGAATGCCGCAAGTGGAAGTGTCGTTCGACATCGATGCCAATGGTATCGTACATGTCGCAGCCAAGGACCTGGCCACACAGAAGGAACAATCCATCAAGATTACGGCATCCAGCGGACTCAGCAAAGAGGAAGTGGATAAGCTCGTCAAGGACGCTCAGTCTCATACTGAGGATGACAAGAAGCGCCGTCGAGTGGCTGAAGCCCGTAACCAGGCCGACTCTCTGCTGTACAGCACCGAGAAGAACCTGAGCGAGCATGGCGACAAGATCGGCGAAGACGACAAGATCAAAATCACTGAAGCCATTGCCGGACTCCGTAAGGCCATGGAAGGCGATGATCCCGCCGCCATTGAGTCGGCGACGCAGACGTTGACCACGGCTTCCCATAAACTGGCTGAAGAGATGTACAAGAAGGCTTCCGCTGCCGCAGGTCCCGCAGACGCGGGTGCTTCCGCCGGAGACGGTGGAGCGCAGGCCAAGACCGATGAGAAGGTCGTGGACGCGGAATTCGAAGAAGTCGACAAGGATAAGAAGTAAGCCCTTCACTCTTTGCAGGACCGAGCTTCACCTCCTGGTGAAGCTCGGTCCTGTTGCACCTTAAACCGGGCACCCCTCTTCCGTGGCTAAACGCGACTACTACGAAACGCTCGGCATTGAGCGGACCGCGACCGACGACGAAGTGAAAAAGGCCTTCCGGAAGCTCGCACGTCAACACCACCCCGATCTCCATACGTCCCCCGACCAGAAGAAATCCGCAGAAGAAAAGTTCAAAGAACTGAACGAGGCCTACGAGGTCATCAGCGACCAGGAGAAGCGTCGCCGCTACGACGCCTTCGGCCACGCCGGAGGGCCACAGGGAGCGGAGGGATTCGATTTCGGCGGCCAGGGCGGATTCGGCGACATCTTCAACGATATTTTTGAAGACTTTTTCGGCCAGCCTCGCGGCCGGGCCCGTGCCGAACGCGGCAATGACCTGCAATACAATCTCGAGCTCACTTTCGAGGAGTCGGTGTTCGGAAAGGAAGCGAAACTCAAAATCCCTCGTTGGGAAACTTGCGCGGACTGTAAAGGCACCGGAGCGCGATCCGCCACCGCAATCAAGATGTGTCCCGCCTGCAAAGGACAGGGGCAGTTGCGCTTCCAACAGGGGTTTTTCAGCGTCAGCCGTCCCTGTGGCCAGTGCGAAGGCGTCGGACAGATCATCACCGAACCCTGCCAGGCCTGTGGCGGACGACAACGAGTCCGTAAGGAGCGCATGCTCTCGGTGCAAATTCCCGGCGGCATCGAATCCGGCATGCGGCTACGACTGGCTAATGAAGGTGAACACGGCGTGCAAGGAGGACCGCAGGGAGACCTGTACGTCGCCGTGACGATCAAACCCCATCCCCACTTCCGCCGCGAAGGGCAGGATATTACCTGTGACCTCCCCATCAACCTTGTGACCGCAATCCTGGGCGGCCGGGTGGAAGTGCCGACGCTCAAAGGTAACACCTTCATGAAAATTCCAGCCGGCACGCAGCCGGACAAGATTCTTCGCCTCAAAGGACTGGGGTTTCCCAACCTGAAAGGCGGGCATACCGGCGATCAACTGTTCAATGTGAAAGTTGAGATTCCCACGAAGCTCAACTCGAAGCAGAAAGAATTGCTTGAAGAGTTCGCCCAGGAAAGCGGCTACACAAAAGACAGCGAGGGCGAAGGATTCTTAGACAAGATGAAAACGTTTTTCGAATAGACCGAGCATCAACACCCTCCTGATCCGCCGACCGCCATGCCGGCATTTTTTATCTCTTCAGCCGATATCCACGGAACCGAACTCGTCCTGACCGGCGATCTCTGCCACCATCTGCGAGCCAGCTTGCGTGTCAAACCGGGAGAGCGGTTGTGGCTGACCGATGAACGCCGCCAACGCTATGAGGTGCGCGTGACTCAGGTCGCGCAACAGGCATTGACCACTGAAATTCTAGGCTCCAGACAAGGGCCCGCCGAAACGGCTCCGGCCGTGCTGCTCGCGCAAGCCCTGCTCAAGGGCGATCCTATGGATTGGGTGGTGCAAAAGGCGAGCGAGTTGGGTGTACGGACGATTCTCCCTCTCGTCTCACGGCATGGTGTCGTAAGACCGCAACCGGACCGGATCGCAGCACAAGTGGCCCGCTGGCAACGCATCGCCACGGAAGCGGCACAGCAGTCCGAACAATGGCAGCCTCCACAGGTGCTGGAGCCGATGGAGTCCCGCCGGTTCTTCTCGAGCCCGTTGGCTACCTGCTCGCTCTTGCTAGCTGAACGTCAGGACACTGTCGCATTGTCGAGAGTGCCGCTCCCGACTCTTCCGACGGACAACCTGACCGTCATCATCGGGCCCGAAGGAGGCTGGGCAGAGGAAGAACGCACCCTCGCCACAGCGCAGCATTTTCAGGCCGTGAGTCTCGGCGAACACATTCTTCGAGCGGATACCGCCGCGGTCACCGCGCTCAGTATCGTGCAGAGTCGGTTGGGACGATTAGGTTAGACGATAGGACAGGACACGACGCGGTTACTTCTTCGCTGAGCTGATCGAAATGATGGTGCCCCCTTCACCCGCTGCCCAACCGGTTGTCGCGCGCGGAAAGCTCAGCGCCATCAGAGAGCGTTTCACCGGACTGGTTTCTTCTACCCAGTTGAAGCCAGCATCGCTGGTTCGCAGAATCTGGCCATGTTCCCCGACGATCCAACCCTGCTGCGCATCAGTGAACCGCACACGGATCAGATCGGTCAGTTTGTTACAGGTCCGCCCGCACGGCAACGTACGATCGATCCAATGCATTCCGCCGTCGGTCGTTTGAAACAACGCGCCGGCATTCCCGACCGCCCAGCCGTTGGTCTCATCCGCGAAGGCGACATCAAAAAAGGTGGCCGAACTTTGGCTCGCCTGAGGAGACCAGGTCGTGCCGGCGTCGGCCGTCGTGAGAATCGTCCCCAACGCGCCGACGATCGTCGCCTGCTTCTCGCTGGTCAGAACAATGGCATAGAGCGCCGCGCTCGTGCCGCTGGCTTGATCCGTCCAATTGTCTCCGCCATCAGTGGTCTGCAGAATGGTACCGTTCCCGCCGACCAACCAACCCTTCGTGGACGACGCAAATGCGATTCCGTACAAGGGGGCCTGCGTGGAGACGACCATGACGGTCCACGTTTCACCGCCATCCTGGCTGGTTCGTACCATTCCGTTTGCCCCCACGACCCACCCGCGGCGCGCATCGCGGAAATACACTGCTGTCAGTAGCGCGGTAGTCCCGCTGGATACTTTTTTCCACTTGTGGCCGCCGTCGGAGGTTTTAAGAATCGTCCCGCCCGACCCCACAGCCCACCCGAGTTGGTGGTCATGAAAGAACATGCCCAACAGCGTGGCCTCGGAACCGCTCTTCTGCATGGCCACAGTGACCCGCGCGTCGGGAGAAGCCGCCTCGACCGTGCCAAGCCCGAGCAGGCTAATGATCAAACAGGATGCAACCGCTATCATGTGCAAGATGCGACGCCTCATTGTTGGTGGTGGGTGTTGTCAGGATTGGCATTCCGCCAGTAGCTCGCGTCCGGCAACCCGGTGGCTTGAATCGTAAATGGGCCGGCCTCAAGCGTGAGCCATTTTTTGGGCGTGCAGCAGGATCCATCCGGCAGCAAATCCCACGACCCGCGCCGCACGACAAGCGGCCCGGACGTCAGATCCGGATTGAATTCGCCGAGTTTGCCGACTCCATACGAATGACGATGGGGAATGCGGACCTTGATCTCCGTATCCGTCCAGGATTGGACGATTGCCCCGACCCCGTTGAACAAGACTTCGGTGCGCGAGACATTCTCTCCCAACTCCGGAGCCACTCGGGCGTAGACACTGTCCGTGATGACCTTGCTCGGCTCGGCCGTCTTCAAAAACTTACCGAACCCGCTCCCCTTGATGGTCACCACTTCATCGAGCCCCCCGGTGTTCGGGCTGTACGAATCGATCTTCGGCGTGACGAGCGTAAAGTTGCCGACCTCGGTCTCCAGCACCTTCTTATCGGCGCAGCAGGTACCATCCGGCTTCGGCGCGTTGGCGGCGCGTTTCACCACCACCGGCCCACTCTTCGCACTGAAGGGCACCCAGACATCAATGCGGTCATGACCCCATCGATACACGATACCCTGCACCCCGCCGATCTCGACGGTGTTTTCGCTCAACGAAAAATCGATATAGTTAAACGGCGTGGACCCGGCCTCCGAATAAAACCCAAAATTCTCTCCCGTGATTTTCAACAGGGTGCCGATGGGGGCCTCGGTCGGTGTCAGGGCCGTGGCCTTGGGCGTCTGCACGGTGTACGTCCCGATGGCACGATCTTGCCCGTTGCGCTTCATCACAACGGGGCCGGTTTGAGCGTCGAGCGGCACATGCACCACAATGGTCGTATCCGTCCACTGCGACACCGTCGCCAGATGCCCCCCGAACAGCACGCCGTCCTCAGGGTTCCTCGTCGCTCCGAAGCCTTTGCCGAACAACACAACCTTGGTACCAACAGGGCCACTCGTCGGATCCACCCGCACCGAAGCCATCACCTTTACGGGCATCGAATTGCTCACGACTTGTTTGACCGGCGCGCAGCAGGACCCGTCAGGCAGCGGATCGGAGGAGGCCATCCGCACCACCACATCACCCGTCTGGACGTTCCCCGGCAACTCCACTTCGATCTTGTCGTCACGCCACTTCCGCACACGGACGCTCACGTCGCCGACAGCCACACTATTGACGCCGAAAATGGTGTTCGGATCGCGCGGGCCGGCGGTATTGCCGAAGTGTTCGCCTGTGATTTCTAGAATTGTCCCCGGTTCCGCTTCCACCGGCGACAGGGAGTGAATCACGGGCTGCAAGCGAGTAAACGGACCGGCGGACACATGCTTCTTGCCGATGATGATATCGACCGGTCCATTGGTGGCCTGTGAGGGCACGCGCACCTCGATGAGATCCGCGTCCCACCGTTGAATCAGGGCGGGCACACCCTTGAATGTCACCTGATTAAACCGTGTGGATTTGAATGGGCCAAAACCTTTCCCCGTGATCGAAAGCGTGGCTCCCGGCACAGCGGCATCGGGATGCAAGGCCGGGGCTTCGGTCCGAGCCTCCGTGGAATCAACCGAATGGGCCAACAAGGCCAAGCCGATGATGGCACAAGTCATATATTTCATGGGATGCACTCCCTAGCGATCGTCTCTGAGTGGGCCTGACTGAGATTGAACTAATGGCGCGTCAGACAAAAGCCCCGCACGTGGCACAAGAACCCCACGCAATTGAAGCAGCGAGGCCGGATGGGGGGTGCGGCATCAAACGAAGGGGCTCACGGACTATAACAAGCGGTTTTTTTTGATGTCAAGGCAAGCGGTGACGGCGGGAAGGAAACGGAAGCATGGTTGCGTCAGACCTTCACTTGCACCAGCAATTCAAGCTCAATCGCGGCATGCAACGGCAACTCTGCGGCGCCCAACGCCACTCGAGCATGACGCCCCGCCTCGCCGAAAATCTGCACCAGCAAATCGGAGGCCCCATTGATCACGGCCGGTTGTTGCACGAATCCGGTGGCCGAGGCGACATGACCGACGACTCGCACAATCCGCTGCACACGGTCCAACGAACCGAGTTCCTGTTTCACGACCGCCAGTGCGTTCAGGAGTGCCAGTCGAGCCGCTTCGGCTCCCCGTTCAACCGTCACGTCCTGTCCCAGCTTACCCGTAATCGCCACCTGCCCGTCACGAAACGGCAAGATGCCGCTCAGATACAGCAGGTCACCGGCAAGTACAGCCGGCACGTAACTCGCGACCGGTTTCGGCGGAGCCGGAAGCGTGAGACCGAGGCTGGTCAGTTTGTCGTCAATCGACACAATTGCATCCTTTCCTCTTCACCACTCCACCGAGTGGTCTCGCACACGAGAGTCAACCGTCTGTTTCTCTCCGTCTGAAGTAAATCTCGGACAATGAATCGTACGTATACGCCATCCGGAGGCCATGGGGCAAGATGAGCCGATCCGGCATGCCTCAAACGAACCGGCGAGGAATGGGGCGAATCGACAGCACATCCGGTCCCATGATATATATTGCCTATATATCCAAACCGAGGGAGGCCTCCATGCCATCCACGATGGTCCAAGTCCCCATCCTCATGAGTCCCAGTCAGAAACGCCGGCTGGCACAAAAGGCGAAAGCCGCCAATCTCACCATGGCAGAACTGCTTCGCGAAGGGGGCGAGCGGTACGTTCCGGCTGATGATCCGACACTCTTGGATCACATGGCCAAACAGGTCATCCGGGAGACGAAGAAAACCATTCGCGCCATCGACAAAACCCTCGCCCTCGTTGCGGAGTCGGAAGCGCGCATGCTGGCGCTCTCTAAGACTCGCAAGAAAGGGTGACGATGGGACTCACCGAGCGTGTATGGGATGCCTTCGCTAACACCATCAAGCTGAACGACAAGGTGGAACAACTGAACACGACGGTCGCCAAACAACAGTCCCACATTGAAGATTTGAACGCCCGCGTCATCCGCCTGGAAGCCGCACTGGAATTTGCCCTCCACGCGCAACGCTCCCGGCGCCTACCTCAACCGCCTCGCTAGCACGCTTCCAGGTTTGTACAGAAGGGATGGGGTCGATCGCATTGGAAACCGAACTGTGCGGCGTCGAATGCGATCGACAATCGGAGTGACCCCACCTGACGTTTATTTGCCGGGGTCCGGCGGGATAGCCACATCGGTTACCATCTGTTCATTATCGATCATCAATATGACCGACGAACCTTTTGAGATCCCTTTGAGCAGCGGCTCGACCAAGGGACGCACCTTATAGGTTTCCTCGCGTCCGCTTTCGGTCGTGAAACCAATCGACCCATCCTGCAGCGTTGACGACAATACCCCCGGGGTCCGTGCAAAGGGGTTCTTCAGCGGTGACCGGTCTTGCGAAGCGGCAGCCGCTTTTTGGGCGGCAGCCTGGTTTGCATACGTCACGTCGGCAATTTGAGAAGCCTCGTCAATAAGAAAAAGTGCATCGACCCCCACCGGGACACCCGCCACTTTGGCGCGCGCAAGCGGCTTGATCATATGTGATTCTTCACCGCCCTCGGTCACTTTGATAACGGCTTTTTCCTGGCCGGTCGTCAAGGACTGCGCCAGCCTGCCGCGAAGAATCTTATGGTTATGCTCTTCCCCCTCCAAATGCGCATCCACCACTTGATTTTGGGGATTGAGGGTGACCACCACTTGATCTCCCACTTTGAACGGGGGAAGCCCCTTTTTCTCACGATACTTCGCCGCCAAATAACGCGGTTGCAAATCGCCCGTATCAATCTTGATCTGCTCGCTACGCATCTCTTCGACCACCCCGATCACCTCCCGCGTGCCTGGAAAGGGTGAGCGCGGATCCATTTGTGAGTGCGTCGCCACTTGTGAAATTGACTGTTGTTTAGTTGGATGCTGACCCGTTCGAGGCGTACCGGGTTCATTGCTCACGCATGCCACCAATGTGATTGTCCCTGCCCCTAAGAGTAGCGCCATTTTCAAACCTTGCTGAATTGCCGAGCTGCCTGAGCGCTCTGGTTTGTGAGCAGGCATAATAAGGCCGGCTTTCATCGGAGAATACTGTACATTGCGCATCGTGATACCCCCTTCATGAGAATGGCGCGTAGTTCGTTTCAACATGACACGCCGCTACGACCGCAACACCTAGTAAATCCCCTTGCCGACTGAATCATGACCGAGTTGGCTGACCATCAAAGCCTGACGGCCTATTCTGAAACGCCCCCGAAATCTCGAGGTGAGAAGAGTATGGAGGGGTGAGATAGGGGGTCGGAGTTTTATTCCGCTCGCCTCACGAACTGAGCCGGTCGCGCATTGCGCTCTGCGTACCGCCCGATGCTCAGACCATGCTTACCGACCTGGATGGAAAGGGATGTGAAGCGGCATTGATCGACCTAGCAAGTCGTGGCGGGCTATTGCAGGCGACAGCCTGTTGATAGATTCTAACGTCTGCTAGCGGGATTGCAGGGCATCCAAGAAGCTGTCACCCCACGGTAATCTCGTGGCCCCCAATGCCTCGCCGATCGTCTGAGCAAGGTCGGCGGCCGTCGTCCTGGTCCCGAGATTCACACCACGTGCGAGGCGTGGGCCGGTCACCAGGCAAGGGACATATTCGCGCGAGTGTCCGGGATTGGGTCTGGCACAATCGAACCCATGGTCACCGGTGATGATGAGAACATCACCGACCTTAAGCGATTCCTGCAGATCCCGAAGGCGGCGATCGAACTGCTGCAGCGTTGCGACGGTATCCTGTAGATCGGGACCGATAATGGGAAGATTGGCATAGATCAACCCTCGAGGCACTTTGCTGAACATGCCGATCACTTCGTCCATGACCGCGCCTGCCTGAAAGAGCGGCACCGATCTGGTCACTCCGCGACCGCTGAACAGGTCGCCGACCTTTCCAACCCCGATCACCAATTGACTGGCCCGGCTCAAATGATCCAGCAGAGTCAGGCCCGGCGGTTCCACGGCAAAATCCCGGCGACGCTCCGTCAGCGCAAACTGGCCCGCTTGTCCACTGAACGGACAGGCCACCACACGCACGACGGGCACAATCGATTTGAGCAATTTTCGGGCTTCGCGCGCCAGTCGATACAGTTCTTCTGGTGGCACCACCTGCTCATGCGCTGCCAGATGGATCGTCCCTGCCGTATCGATCCAGGCGATTAACATTCCTGATTTTTGATGCTGCGCGCCGAATTCGGCCATCGGCTCGTGGTGTACGGCGCGGCAATTGCCAAGCGTCTTCTGGCCTAATGCCGCTTCCAGCGCCGTCGCCAGTTCGCTCGTAAAGCTTTCGCAAGGCCGGTCGCCTTCTTCGATCACATACCCGGCCAATTCCCAATGCCCGGACAGCGAATGTTTCCCCTTGGTCGAAAATCCAAGCATGCCGTAGCAGCCTTCCGGCTGGGTCATGGGTCTGATACCTTGAAACTGCCCTAGGAGGCCGAGGCCGAGCTGTTCGAGATTGGGCAGCGCGAGACCCTTTGAGATCGCGGCCAAGCGCTGGAGAGTATTGCAACCAGCGTCACCGTAGAGGTCCGCATCGGGCAGAGACCCGATGCCGAAACCGTCGAGGACAAGGAGTACGATTCGAGTCATCATGGGGGCACTATATCAAATCCACCGGAACGAGCAAGACATTCGCAACGCTCCTGCGCAAGACGACAGTCTGAATCGGCGACAGCCTTTGAACCTCAGAAGCCCGCTGTCCGCTCGGCACGCCATTCACCCACAATCTTCACGCTCGCGCTGGTGCCGATGCGGTCCGCACCAGCCTCCAGCAATGCGCGCGTCGCCTTCCAATCTCTGATTCCACCCGACGCCTTGACCTTGGCCCGACCGGCCACGGCCTCTTTCATCAGATGAACATCTTCCACCGTGGCTCCGGTCTGGTTAAAACCGGTCGAGGTCTTCACGTAGTCCATGCCCGCCTCAACGGCCAGGCGGCAGGCCGTGATCTTTTCCTCGCGGGTCAACAAACAGGTTTCCAGAATGACCTTATGATTGCTCCCCGGCGTGGCTTGCACGACAGCGGCCATATCGCGCCGCACGAAATCGTAGTCACCGGATTTCAAGCGGCTGATATTGATGACCATGTCCAGCACTCGCGCACCATGCGCCACGGCTTCAATCGCCTCCGTCACCTTTACATGGGTCGAATGTCCGCCGAGCGGAAACCCGATGGGAATCCCGACCTGCACGGCTGTCCCGGCCAGGGCGGCTACCGCCTCGTCCACATAACAGGGCGGCACAAAAATCACCACGAACCCCTGGTCTTTGGCCTCTGCGCATAACCGCAGCACATCGGCTTTGGTGGCCTCCGGACGCAAGACGGTATGATCCAACAAGCCCGGCAAATTTTCGTTCCACGACACAAGTCCCATATGCATGTCCCTTTCAGATTGTGCACTCAGCTGGTGAGATCGATGGCGGTGGGGTGACCAACGACGGAGAACTGGGGAACGACACCGTCAGGCACCGTGAACGGCAAGACTCCCCCTGGCACGCTTGCGAAACGGCTGCTTCTGATATTTCTCCACGGCTTGATTGTGTTCAGTCAGGGTGGAGGAAAACTGATGGGTGCCGTCGTTGCGCGATACGAAGTACAGATAAGAGGCCTGGGCGGGAAAGAGCGCCGCGCGCAGCGAATGGGCCCCGGGGCTGGCAATCGGTCCCGGTGGGAGACCTTGAACACGGTAGGTGTTGTAAGGGCTCATGATGGAAAGATCGCGTTTGTGAATATTTCCGTCGAACGCCGGCAACCCGTAAATAACCGTCGGATCGCTCTGCAGCGGGATTTTCTTCCGTAACCGGTTGTGAAAGACCGCCGCAATGAGTTCGCGTTCTTCCTTCGACCCCGTTTCCTTCTCAATGACAGACGCCAGCGTGAGCACCTGATGCAGGGACAATTTCATGCGAGCCGCCTGCTCCTGCATGTCGGCGCTCCACACGCGATGCAGGCCATCGACCATCGCTTTGATGACTTCCCGCGCCTTCGTTCCGCGAGGGAAGGAATAGGTTTCGGGAAACAGATACCCTTCCAGGGAATCCGCTTCGATGTCGAGCGTCGCAATAAACGTGCGATCGCGGACCAGCTTCGTGAATTCCTTCGCGTCCGTCACCTCCTGCGCCGCCAACACGTCGGCAATCTGCGCCAGATTGTATCCTTCCGGTATCGTAACAGGATGCCGTACCACCCGGCCGGATAGCAGCTTGGCCAGGATTTCCTGCGACGACAAGCTCGCATCCAATTCGTATTCACCGGGGCGTATTTTGCGATCGATGTCTCGCGTCCGGCCGAGCACGAGAAATGCCCACCGGCTGCGGATCAGCTGCTCGCCCTTCAAAAGACTCGCAACCTGCTGAAAGGTACTGCCTTCAGGAATGACCACAATGCGGGAGGGAGGCTTAAGAGGTCCGCTCACGACGGGACTTTGAGCCCAACGCAGCACCAGATACCCCGTGATGCTCACGAGGATCACTGCCGCCAGAACCAGACCCACTATCAATCTCTTCTGCATCATCGACTCGTGGTTCGTCAAAAGACCAGGGATCATCCACCTCCGGTTCGGTCAGGTCTGCTTCCGAGGAAGCGGAGGGCTTTTCCAAACTCGCGAGGTAGCTCTGCAAGAGAATCGCCGCAGCGATGCGGTCGATAATGCCTTTGCGCTTCCGGCGGCCGACATCGGCCGCAATCAACAAGTCCTCTGCCGCGCAGGTCGTCATCCGTTCGTCCCAGGTGATCACCGGGACCGACAGTGCGGGCTCGAGCAACTCAATAAACGCTTCGACGACTTTGGCCGCAGGCCCGCTTTCGCCGTCCAATCGAAGCGGCATACCGACGAGCACCCGGCCAACCTCGTGCTCACGCACCAGGTCTTGGATATGCCGGATATCGGCATCGAGACTCCGCCGGTAAAACGTTTCCAGCGGCTGGGCCGTCCACCCGAGCTCGTCGCTCAAGGCGAATCCGATCCGCTTGGAACCGTGATCAATCGCGAGAATCCGCTGGCCTTTCATCAGTCTACCTCTCTAAGGCCTTCTGGACCAACCCAAAAACTTTTTCCAGCGCGGTGCCGAGCCCTTCGGGATTTTTTCCACCGGCCTGGGCCATCTCGGGACGTCCACCTCCGGTTCCACCGACTTCTGTCGCCATCTCCTTGATAAGTTCCCCGGCTTTCAAACGGCCCACCAGGTCCTTCGTCACGACCACGAGGAGCGACACTTTGCCGTCGTTCGCCGCGCCGAGCGCCACCACGCCGCTGCGCAGCTTGTCGCGCAATTGATCGGCCAGCGCCCGCATGCCGTTGACATCGAGGCCGTCCGTCCGTTGAGCATGGACCTGCACCCCCTTGATCGCACGTGCCTGCGCATCCCCCGACGAGGTGCTCGCCATCTTCAGTTTTACCTCGGCGAGTTCCCGTTCCTTGTCCTTCAACTGCTCGTTCAACTTGCGCGTGCGTGCCACTACTTCCGCCGGCGCGACTTTCAAGAGATCCGATAGTTCACGCACATCTCCCTCAAGGCGTTTCAGCGAGTCCAATGCCCCGCGTCCAGTCAGACATTCGATCCGGCGCACACCGGCGGCCACTCCGGATTCGGACACGATCCGGAACAGGCCGATCTCCCCCGTGCGCCGACAATGCGTGCCGCCGCACAATTCCTTGCTGAAGCTATCGATGTGGACGACCCGCACCTGATCGCCGTACTTGTCGCCGAAAAAGGCCAATGCCCCGCCCGCCACGGCTTCCTGCACCCCCATCACATCCGTTTGCACCAGCTGATCCTGACGAACCTGCTCGTTCACGATCGACTCAATCTCATCGATGTCGCGTGCTGCGAGGGGTCGGAAGTGGGCAAAGTCGAATCGCAGACGATTCGGCGCGACCAGCGAGCCATATTGTTTGACATGCGGCCCCAGGAGATCGCGCAAGGCGGCATGCACCAAATGGGTGGCCGTATGATTGCGCGCCGCGTCCTGTCTCGTGCGGCGGTTCACCGCGAGTTGCAGCCGTTCGCCTTCGCGCACGGAGCCGGCTGTCACCAAGCCCTTATGGACAATCAATGTCGGCACGGGCCTGGTCGTCTCACGAATCTCCACGCGGCCATCGGTGCCGGTCAGAATACCCTGGTCACCGGCCTGGCCGCCCCCCTCCGCATAGAACGGCGTGACATCGAGCACCACCTCGACCTCATCACCCTCGCGAGCTTCTTTGAGGAGACGGTCACCCTTGAGCAGCGCCTGCACCACTCCTTCGGAATTCAGTCGGTCATACCCGACAAAGGTGGTGCTCCCGATACGGGAAGCCACTTCGCTTAAGGCAGGCCTGGCGGTCTCACTCTCAAAGCCTCCCGTTTTTCTGGCTCGGGTCCGCTGCTCTTCAATGGCAGCTTCAAAGCCCGTCTCATCGAGACGGATGCTTTGCTCTCGGCAGGCTTCCGCAATGAGGTCCATCGGAAACCCGTAGGTATCATAGAGTTTGAAGATCTCATTGCCCGGAAGCAGATCCTGACCGGCCGCCCGCACTTTTGTCAGCATGTCCGTCAGAATCGGCAGCCCCTGGTCGAGTGTGGCGATAAAGCGCTCTTCCTCGCCGCGTGTCGCCTCCGCCACCGTGCCGGCCGCCGGCCGCAACTCATGATAGGCCTCGCCCATCTGATCCACGACCGTCGCCGTCAGTTCATGCAGAAACGGCTCGGTAATGCCGAGCAATCGGCCATGACGGGCCGCGCGCCGAAGAATCCGGCGAAGCACATACCCACGCCCTTCGTTGGACGGCAAGACCCCGTCAGCCATGAGAAAGGTGATCGCCCGCAAGTGATCCGCAATCACTCGCATGGACCGGTCCGCCTGCTCCGCCGCGCCATACTGTGCGCCGGCTCGCCCGCCGATCGCCGCCAGCAAGGGCGCGAACAAATCGCTGTCGTAGTTGCTGAGCTTTCCCTGCGCCACCGCCGTCAACCGTTCCAGCCCCATGCCGGTGTCGATACTCGGTTTCGGGAGCGGATTGAGAGTGCCTGCGCTATCACGATTGAACTGCATGAACACCAGGTTCCAGATCTCGATGACCCGGTCGCCTTCGCCGTTCGGAGTATCGTCACCCGGCACCGAGGGGCCCTGATCAAAGTGCAATTCTGAACAGGGACCGCAGGGGCCTGTGTCGGCCATCTGCCAGAAATTGTCCTTCTCTCCGCAACGCACGATGCGACTCGGCGAGACACCGATCTTTTTCCAAAGCCGGTCTGCTTCATCGTCTTCGCGGAAGATGGTAATCCACATCCGGTCTTTCGAGAGCCCGACGACGGATGTCAGAAATTCCCAGCCGAACCGGATGGCTTCTTCCTTGAAGTAGTCGCCGAAGGAAAAGTTGCCGAGCATTTCGAAAAACGTATGATGCCGTCTGGTGTACCCGACATTTTCCAGATCATTGTGCTTCCCGCCGGCCCGCAGACACTTCTGTACCGTCACCGCGCGGTTGTAGGCGCGCGTCTCCTCGCCCAGGAACACCCGCTTGAATTGATTCATGCCGGCGTTCGTAAAGAGCAAGGTCGGATCGGCCTGAGGAATCAAGGGCGCGCTCGGAACGGCCCGATGCCCCTGCTGTTCAAAGTACTCAATGAAGGCTCGCCGCAGATCGTTTACACTTTGGCTCATAACTCTTCCAACCCCGTCTCCAGATCCACTTGGGTGACTTGCTGAATCGTGTCGTCGTCGAACCCGCGTTGCCGCAGAAACCGGACCCACTGTACCGGACGCGTGCGGCCAGCGCGCCCTTCGAGCGCCTGACAGGCGAGCTCTTGTTCGGAGATCGACAGGTACGCCTTCCGTAAGGCCCGCTCCGTCACGCTCTCCTCAAACCCTCGCATGAGCAGTTCCGCTTTGAGCCGCTCCCGGCCCATCGGATGCCTCGACAATCTGGCTTCCGCCCAACGTGTCGCATAGGCCTGATCGTTCAGATATCCTCGCCGTTCAAGTTCGCGAACGATGACCCGGCCCTCCGCCCGGCTGGCTCCCTTTTCCTGCACATACCGTTCAACCTGGGCTGCGGTGCGATCGGTACGGGCGAGATACCGGATGGCCAACGTCAGATAATCCGGCGTTGACTCCGTGCGCCGTCGTGAAGTGCGTCCTGTCGGCACTGCTGCCACCTATGTCGTGACTCTGGCGCTGTGACCGCGTTTATCTTCCTGGCGCCCTTCGGCTTTGCGCTCGGGTTTCTCGTCCTTCGCCTCTTTCGCCTCAGCCTTCTTGTCCGTGCCGCGGGAAGGCAGCCCGGCGAGATCCCGCACCTTCGTTTCAATCTCTTTCGCGATGGCTGGATTGGTCTTCAGAAAATCGCGGACGGCTTCACGTCCCTGGCCCAATCGTTCTCCTTTGTAGGAGTACCAAGCGCCGGCCTTCTCCACCACCCGCTTCTCCACGCCCATATCGACCAACTCACCGGACTTGGAAATGCCTTCGGCGAACATGATGTCGAACTCCGCCTGTTTGAACGGCGGCGCCATCTTATTCTTGACCACCTTGACCCGCACGCGACTGCCGGTCACATCCTGGCCATCCTTAATCGATTCGATCCGGCGGATGTCGAGACGCACCGAGGAGTAGAACTTCAATGCGTTGCCGCCCGTCGTCGTTTCCGGGTTCCCGAACATAACTCCGATCTTCATGCGGATCTGGTTGATGAAGATCAACGTCGTCTGCGACTTGGAGATTGCGGCCGTCAATTTGCGCAACGCTTGCGACATCAACCGCGCCTGCAAGCCCATATGGGCATCTCCCATTTCGCCTTCAATCTCAGCCCGCGGCACCAGCGCCGCCACCGAGTCAACGACAATCACGTCGATGGCGCCGCTGCGCACCAGGGTCTCCGCGATTTCGAGCGCCTGTTCCCCGGTGTCCGGCTGGGACACGAGCAAGTCGTCGGTTTGCACGCCGAGTTTTTTGGCATAGGTCAAATCCAGCGCATGTTCCGCATCGATGAACGCCGCCACGCCACCAGCCTTTTGCGCCTCGGCGATCGCATGCAATGTCAAGGTCGTTTTGCCGGAAGATTCCGGGCCGAAAATCTCGATCACGCGCCCGCGAGGAAATCCGCCGACCCCGAGCGCAATATCCAGCCCCAAAGAGCCGCTTGAAATCGCCGGGACATCGGCCGGGCGATCATCGGCGCCAAGTTTCATGACCGCACCCTTCCCGTATTGCTTTTCAATCTGAGCCAGGGCCAGGTCCAACGCGCGCTTTTTCTCATCTTTTTCAGTCATTCCAAACTCCTTATAGAAGCGTGACTCATGAAGCGTCTCGGGTATCGAACGCCGGAAGATACAACGCACCGGCCGGCGCTGAGTTGACCGAGCGTGAACCGAATTGGACCCGGCCTATTAAAACAGAATGAATTGTGGATTATACCGGAGTCAGAAGGGAGAAACCTAGTCCGCTCATTAGCCGTAAGACCTTGAACGCGAAGAGCCGAGGATGACGAATATTTGCCACGGTTCTGAATATACTTTTTGACTTTTCATGTCATAAATTCAGAGAGCTTGGAGTGGCAGCGGGAGTTTTGAAATCATCCGGCAGCCTGGTCGCGAGTTCCCACCATGGCATGCATCTGAGCGCCTGCCAGCCTGATTGCCTCGCACGCCCAGGAATTATCCCACGCTCGTCGGCTTCCTCCGCGACAAACGGTTGGTGGTGTAACGGAAGATGGGCGAGTAAGACTTGTTTCTGATTCAGGCCGTTGATCAAATCAGCCTTGTAGCGGCGCTGAGCGGAGGCCGCCGCGTCCAGCAGACGTTTGAACGACTCCATACCGATTTTAAGCTGTTGAGTAAACAGACCTGCTGCATGGCCAATGACATCGGGCAATAGTCGCGCGGCCAGTTCCGCCACATGGACAGGCTCTTTGGCGGTGGCTGCCTGGCTGCGCGCAACAGCCACGGACACGACCGCCGCACCCAAAGTAATCTTGTTCATGACATCCGGTCGCGGGCCTGCGCCCAGAGCACCGGTAACTATATCTCGCCGCAAATCACCCAACACCTGCTTGTTACGAAGATTTTCTACCGGGTCCCACACATCCTCCACTTCCTAATCCATTCCTACCATGGAATTCTGGGCTTGTAGAGAACGACCTTGATGGAATAGGTCGCACAGGCGCCGCGCGCCTGGCTGAGATCGTCTTCCGCCAACTGACCGAAGTAGAGAATCTGTTCAAGCTTGAATGTCTTGAACTCACTTATCCCGCCTAGTTCCTCCAACAGGCGAGGCTTCTTGATCACGTCAAGCCTTTGGCGACTCGGTGGCCGTCCCAAGGCGTCGCGAATTTTTATCCGAACCCTTGCCCCACCCCTACCGGTGAGCTGGATTGTCAATGACCCATCTCCTTGCATTCGCCGCAACAGGCTCATCACTGCCAATCCTCCACTCGAGTTACCAGCTTGGGGCCGCCGCGTACAGGTCACAGCAAGATTCCTTGTCGGAATGACGTTAGGCCTTCATCTGCTTTCTCAACTGTCCGTCATCCACGCCATGAAAGAATGGTAATGGAACTTCACCGTGAAACAATGTCTCTCCACGAGTACTATCGGATGCCCTTTCGCTTATTTAATATGCTGTTCGTCCGCACTCACCGATCTGGCTTCGCTCCACGATGGCCTTAACGGCTTCTTTTGCGCCTAGCTTTGCGCAGGATTCTCGACGTCTCGCCCGATCGACTCTTAGCAGGAACGTGCTCTGGCCAACCCCAGCCCACGGAGCACAGCGGTCCGGAGTATGCCAGATACTATTGGAGGTACGACGCCTTTGGCGTTGTGCTGACATCTGCTTCGATACCGGACTGTATCGAAGCAGATACGCCTTGTTACCGACACAGATACCCGCGAACAATTGGACTGTCAATTTCACGAGATCTGTGTCACGTGCTCGCTGACTACCCGTATCGAGACCAGGTGCTTTTCGGGAACCTCAGGGGTAGAAATCCTGCGCCCTCTAGGGTCTTGAGAGCGATGTGTAAGATATAAGTATGTGAAACTCTTACTCAGGAAAGAACGAATCGTCGGATCGGATCTCAACTGAGGTCTCGTACGAGATGTTTTACACGACACGTTAAATTAGGCGATATGGACTGGCACTAAGTTTGCTCCCTCAATCAGTGTGCTTAGACGTCGAATAAAGAGGAGGACACCATGCCACAGGATAGGATGGATCTTGAGTCTGGTAACGGCGTTGTAGAGTCCAATAATGAGGGGATGACACGCGCTCTGCGCGACTTGACCTATGACCAAAAGAAAGCCGCCGAAGCGGCATTCAGAGGCGAACCCTTCAACCCAGCCTGGTCCGCGTCCGCAGCCATCGTCTATGAAGGAATCGTCTCCGCCATGTGTCGGATGCAAGTCGCGGCACTGACGGATTTAGAAGTCATGGAAGTCGCTGAGGAATGCCTCACCCGGTAATCGGGCCCTCGCACGGTGATGATGTGGCTATCCGAGTGTGTCTTATACAGCGGAATGCGCGAGAGGACATTCCCAAAGCTTGGTATAAATTGACCCGGTGGGCCGCAACTCACTTTTCATCAGAACGATGCTCCCGATCGGGAACAGGCCGAGCGTCACGGGCCGTTCCAACACCCCGCTCTGAGCCAAGGCCTGACCGATCTGCCGTTCTCCTTCTTTGATCCGCGCGAGCGTCAAATGTGGAATGAGCGGCCGCCCTTCCGGCGCCAACCCCGCCGCTCGGCAAGCATCCTCCACCGCGCGATGCAATGCCTGTAATCGTAACGCTTCAGCCCCATGCTCCCAACTTTCGAGCGGTCCCGCCCACAAGACCCTCGGGGCTTGTGGACGAGGAAAGGTTCCGAGACGCGAAACGGGAGCCTGGATCACCCGATGATTTGCCGCCACCTCCTCGACAGCCGTACGAAGCGGCGCGACCATCTCTTCCTGTATGTCACCGAGGAATTTTAAGGTCAAATGCATGGAGGCCGGTCGCACCCAGCTGATGCGAGTATGCCGATCGACGACTCGCTCGCATCGCTGCTTAAGATCCTGCTGAAGGGTTGACAGCGCAGCGCGCAGATCCGGCGGCAACTCGATGGCGAGAAATGCCCTGGTCATCCGCAACCGTTTCGAATCAACCAGCGTCGCAGCAGATCCAACGCCGCCTGCGACGAGCGCTGCTTGATGACGGTGCGGTCGCCGCCGTGAAAACGAAACTCTTTCGTCATGGCATCGTTCGGCCCGCCGTCGAGCCCCACATAGACCAGCCCCACAGGCTTTGTCTCCGTCGCCCCCCCGGGCCCGGCGATGCCCGTTACGCTCAACCCGACCGACACGCCGCTCCGCTCACGAACCCCTTGCGCCATGGCCGCGGCCACTTCGGCACTGACCGCGCCATGCCGATCGATTAGGCCTGGAGATACTCCCAACAACTCGATTTTCGCGCGGTTGCTATAACAGACGATGCCTCGATCCACATACGATGACGATCCGGGCACCTGAGTCAGTCGATGACCGATCAACCCCCCGGTACAGGATTCTGCCAATGCAAGAGTCAGGTGCCGTTCGGTCAACAATCGACCGACCACCGATTCCATGGTGTCGCCTGCCTCTCCATAGACAATGTCACCGAGCCTGGCTCTAGCGTCATCGCACACCTGCTCAATCGTGACAGACCCCGTCGCTTCGTCCGGCCCGGTCAGCGACACCATGACCTCCATCGGAGAGGCATAGATGCCCAGTTGGATCACACTCCCTTTAGGCAGCAATCCTTTAAGTTTCTGATCCACGACCGACTCCGGCACGCCCGATGTGTGAAGGACTCGCCGGATCATGGGCGTGGCACGCATGGCCTTCTGGCTGCTCATCCACGCCTGAAGACTCGGCAGCACCCCGCCTTGAAACATCGGCTCCATCTCACGCGGCACACCAGGCAGAGCCGCGAGAAAGGTCCCTTTCCATACGAGCGCAAACCCCGGCGCCGTTCCTACCGGATTCGGCAGAATGTCCGCGCCGGCGGGAATCATCGTCTGTCGAAACTGCGCCCTCGTCGGGGTCCTGCCCCATGCAGCCAGTCGGGCGGTCATCCCATCTAACGCCGCCTTTCTGCGGCCCAGGCGATTTCCGGTTGCCTCTGCGACCGCCTCGCGCGTGAGGTCATCGATCGTCGGCCCCAACCCGCCTGTGATAATCACGACGCGGGCACGCCGTGCGGCCGTCCTTAGAACAGCCGCGATGTCGGACAACTCGTCGCCGACGATCGTCTTGTAACGAAGTTCAACCCCGCATGCCGCCAAGCGATCGGCAACAAGCAGGGAATTGGTATCCACCCGGCCGCCAAGCAACAATTCAGATCCGATGGCGATCGTTTCAGCCGTCCAGGCTCTCGTCTGACTCATGACGCGTAAACCTTTGCACCAGGAAGGGATATTGACGGGATCCCGCCATTATTCGATGTGCGCAAAATCAAGTTCGAAACTGACCTGCCCCCCGCTTGACGGAAACACGGAGAGGGTCGTCTTCGCGTGCGGATCAATGTCCCCGTAGGAAAATTGCGCGATGACCTTGGCACGATAGGCAGGCTGTTGAGGCCACCGGACCGTGCGATCGCCCCGCGCATCAAACCGAACCGAGGACGGCTTCACCGTTCGGCCTGCCTGCTCCAATACGACATAACTGTCGGCGGCAAAATTCACGCGGTCGCCATACAGCACGACGTTGACCAGGAGATTGCCGTTCGCCATCACCTGCTCAATGTCCTGCTCTGTGGGAGACAGCGCCCGCAACGACAAGTGATTGGCCATCACCAGCAAACTCCCCAGCTTCGTCATGATGAAGCCGCGCGGAACCAGGTCTTCATTGGTGCCGAACCAAGTATGGAGCTGATCCGGAGAGACACCTTGCGCAGCGGCCGCCTTGCCCCGTTCCACTGTGGACTGAATCTGTTCGGGGGTGGGCTGTACCTCGATGGCGTGCGACACAACGGCGACGCTCACACCTGCGACAACCAGCACGTTTCGCAGGAGCCCGAACCCGGCACACCCTCTTCGAAGGCCGCTCATCGTGAGCAGGCAGTACCAGATCGATTCGGGCCTGTCAATTCACACTCCGCGCCCCTCGCAGTCTGTTGACAGTTCAGGAGACGAAATGCTAAAGAGCTAACTCTTATTCTTTTACATTATCAAGAAGTTGCCTGGAGGGTTCCTCATGTCCAGCCCCGAACAAGCGCCACGCCGTCAATACGTTAATTTCACGTTCTATAAATTCGATCCGGCCTGGCGTCGGCTTCCTGAGGATGAACGCACGCGCGGGAAGCAGGAGTTTCTCCGTGCCGTCGAAGAATACCAGGGCAAAGTCCTCGTGATCGCATACACTACGGTCGGTATTCGAGGCGACTGCGACCTGATGCTCTGGCGCATCAGCTATGAACTCGAATTGTTCCAGGAAATGAGCACCAAGATCCTGGCGTCCGGATTGGGGAAGTATCTGCTCAATCCCTATTCATACCTTGCAATCACGAAACGCTCTATCTATGTCGATCATCACACGCATGAAAACCAGGAAAGCAAACGGCTGACCGTCGTCCCCGGCAAAGCGAAATATATCTTTGTCTATCCCTTCGTGAAAACCCGCGAGTGGTTCTTGCTCACCAAAGCCGCGCGACAGGGCATGATGGATGAACACATTGAAGTCGGCCATCGCTTCCCCTCGGTCAAATTGAACACTACGTACTCGTTCGGTCTCGACGACCAGGAATGGGTCGTGGCATTTGAGAGCGACAAGCCGGAAGATTTTCTGGATCTCGTCATGGCGCTCAGGGAAACCGAGGGCAGCCGTTATACCTTGCGAGATACCCCGATTTTCACGTGTATCCGCAAGAGCCTGAAAGAAGCGTTAGACACCCTGGGCGGCTAAGCTCGATAAACCGTCGGACGGTTTGCACGGCCTTCGATCCAGCGGTCGAAGGCCGTGTTGTTTCTATGCCGGCGGTTGAATAGATTCGACACCTTCCACATCCATGCTCGTCCAAGTCCCCTCCCATCCCGTCCCCGATCATCGTGCGGCTGTCTTGTCGGCCCTTATACCAGGATTCGGGCAATTCGTTCGTGGACGCCATCGGGCGGGAGCATTGTACGGCCTGATCACCATCCTGCTCATCATGCTAAGCCTGGCTCTCGGGCGGGTATCCGGACGAGCCGCAGAGGTCTTCTTCTTCATGCTGCTGGCGCTTCCCTGGTGGGCTCTGCAAAGCTATGATGCGGCCCTCGGTCCGGCCGCATTGGGAGCCGATGTGGTGCGAACAGGCCGGCTAGTTTGGGCCCAGGGCCATGACATCCGCTTTCTCGGACTCCTTTTCTTGGTGAGCGCGGCGAACGACACCATCATCATCGCAAACAACCCCGAATATCTCCTCCCGTTTTTCTGTGCTAAATTGGACGGCGTCGCCGGCTTTGTGACCAAAGCGCTGTCCCCACTCCTCCACACCCTGGTCGGGTACGGGTTTCTGCGGGTCAAAAAATGGTCGCTCCTGGTCTATCTGGTATATGCCGCGTACGGAACCACCAATGCCCTCGTCAATCTGACCTGTTTTGGACCGGGACGGATCCGCAATACCCTTCTCGTCGCGCTCGTCGCCTTTACCAGCTATATCCTCTGGCGGCGGAAGATGTTTCGGCGCTGACCGCCCGCATCCGAAGCCCACTTTCGCATTTTGACACTCGGGTTGAGCCTGTGTTACCAGTAATAGTTATACCGTTCCACACCATCAGACGGAGCAGCCCCCATGGCCGAAAACAACGCGGTCTACGCGATTCGTTTCCCCGACGGTTCTGTGACGCTGTATATCGACGAAGAATATGCCATCGATCGTGGCGTCGACCCTGCCAAGCTGGTGCGGGTCGAAATTCCACGCGAATTGTTTGTCAGCGGCAGCATCCAGCAGATTCGTGAATATGTCGCGGTCTACCTTGAAAACAGCCATCAGGGCACGGCCTGAGCGAACCTTTTACCTCGCACGAGGGGCCACACCATGACCGCTATACTTACCCCAGAACTCATCGCCTCAGCCATCGACCAGGCCCCAATCCAGGGCCGGATCATGCTCAAGCTGCTTTTGCTGCAGCATTTCGATATCACGCCGGAAGAAATCAGTCACATCGCGGCTGACCGGCCTGATCCGCGTTGTGTCGCCGGTTCGAAGCCCCTTCACCAGATGGTCAAACAGGACGCCTTGCGGGATGTGACGAGCCGCCGGGACGAATATCGCCGCCGGGTCCGGTTGCGGCGCGAACGGCTCTGGCTTCAGATGGAATCCATGAAGGGGATGATCGCCCTTGCCGAGGGGATGGTGCTTGCGGCGACAGACCTTCTGGTTACCCGCTATAAGGTAGTTCCCGAGGCCCTGAATGCGCTCAAGCAGGAGGCGCGTGCTGCGGTTCCCAAACCGGCGATCCGGCTATTAAATCGGCGATGGGACGAGGATGATATTTCCGCCGAGGCCTACCAAGAGGCCAGACTGGGGCTCGAAATCCAGACCCAGCTTCGCCTGTTGGACAAGTATAAAAAACGATTCGAACTCTCAGAGCGGGAATGGAAATCGATCAATGCGGCCCCCTTGCAGGATCATGAGATCGGGCATATCTGGGGAATCCCGGCCGGAAGTCTGGCCGGCCGGAAGGTGAAACATCTCCACCAATATCTCCAGGCCGTTCAAACAACCCTGCAGAAGGTCTCGCCAAAGGATGTGCCGGCGACCGGCCCGCTCGACCTCTGGAAAGAGACGCTCTCGGTGCTGGGCGAGCGACCGGTGGAGCGATCAGTTGCGCACTATGACGGGCTGGAGCGCACGGAGGAAGCGTTGGTCGAAAAACTCCGGACCTTCGCCTGGGGAACCCTGGGTGAGGATCTCGAAGCAAAGTTCTGGCTGTCGCTCGTTCACGGCGCCAGCTCGAACGCCGTTCACTCTGAGAATACTCGCTCCCTATTCGGCCTGCAGCGATTGCTGGCCGTGTTGTCCGAAATCGATTCCAGCCCGAACGCGCTTGAGGAGGAACTCTTGATCCGTACGGCGCCGGTGCCCAAGGAGGCCCTGGCACTGGCCGATGAAGCAGCCCAAGCCAAGCAAGAAGAGATGGGGCAGATGCAGCAGCATGTACTGACGAGTTTCATCGGCGAGTTACACAACGATCTTCAACGGTAACGGACCTCTGGGAACCTCGTCGGCGCTCAGATAAACAAAAGAGCGGCGGCCAAGCTCGTGCGGTTCCTCTAAATTTCTTTTGCAGGCGCCTTCTCAGTTCGGAGCGAATTTTGTATAATCCAACTATCATGCGGCAACGTCATGACACACTTCCTGTCCGACCGAGAGCGACGGGCCTTGCCCTCATTCTAGGGACGGTGGCGTTGGCCTTGTTGACAATACCAGTCGGTTCGCTCTCCGCCTCGGCTCTCGTAGAGGTCACGGAGCTCCTGGCTCATCCCGACCATTACGACCATCAGGTGGTCACTGTCAGCGGACGCGTGACGAGCTTTCAGCTCGCCACCAATCGCGAGGGGCAACCGGCCTTCGGCTTTCTCTTGCAGGACACCGCAGGAACCGTGAAAGTTGTGGGACTCGGAAAGGCGGACGTGCGCGAAGGTGACTACGTAGTGGTTGAAGGGGTGTTCAGCCGTCTGCGCCAGGCCGGTCGTGCCATTGTCTACAATGAAATCAAAGCCACGTCGGTCCAGTCGATGGCCAAAATGAATCCTGACCTCGTCGGTTAACGCTCCGCCCCCTTCCTTGACGCGATCCCCGTCTCGAGCCGGCTTTCCCCACGTCGGATATCGACCACTTTTACATCGAACCGCAATGTCTTCCCGGCAAGTGGATGGTTCAGGTCGAGCACAATCACCTCCGGCTTGATCTCAGCTACATAGGGAAACACCACCCTTCCGTCCAGAGCGATGGTCTCCAATTTTGCTCCAACCCGTTGCGCCTCCGCCGGAACCCGATCCCTCCGCACTTCGAAAAATCCCTCCAGGTGAACTTCGCCATACGCATCAACCGGCCCCACTGTCACGCTCTTAGTTGCTCCAAGTGCCATGCCATCAAGCCCGGTTTCTAACCCACGCAAAATCTCATCCTGCCCATGGGTATACACCAACGGGCCTTCGCCGACGGTACTCTCGATCACACGCTCATCTTCAAGACGAATAGTGTATTCGACCGACACCACGTCTCCTCTCGATATCTGCATGCTCCGCACTCCTTTTCGCCGCTTCTTATGTCGACGCCATTGTTTGAGCAGATACCCCGAATCGTCGCAACCGGAACAGACCGACCGTGCACGGACAGACATGGTGGCTGCACCACATGACCGTCCAGGATCACCCTATCACGGCAGTACGGCCTGGTCATGCGAATATGAGGAAACGCCAAGGGCATCGGCAGGACCGTACCGCATGCAGCAAGGGCGGGAATGACTGAATGATGGACGGAATGCGAGAGGGAGAGGAAACGAATCTGCCTGACTACCAGTGGCGAAAGGGACCTGAATCAAGATGCACAAACTTACCGCGAGGATAATACCCGACCCCGCCGCAACCGAGTCGCAGGGCCACTTCTCGCAGTGTCCGCAACGGGACCCCGGGAATCTGCACATCTACGGCCTGCCCCGACACATGGTAACTGTGGCGCGCCGCACGAGTGCCCATTTTGATGAGCTGCTCGTTATATTCAGGAGAACGATATCCGGACACGATGTAGACGTCATGCCGGCCGCCGACCCGCTTCTGAACCAGATTCACGAATTCGATGAGCTGCACATCCATCGTCGTCGTTTCGTTCGTGTGGTGGCAGCGCAGAAAATGATTGAGCTCGCTGAGCGCGTCTTCATCATAGGTGCCGCTGTCGGTGCGGTACCGCACCGACAAGCGTTCATCGGTGTGCGAATTGTATAAACTCACACGCCCCTCTGGAAGGCGCGACGCCCACGCGCTGGAGGGAAAAGCGAGGCGCGCCACCGCCAACGCCGTTCCAACCGTCACAGTGCGCAAAAACCCCCGGCGAGTCCAGAGAGAAGGTGCATCTGATGACATCAATTCGCTCCTGATGGATATACCGGCTACCGCACTACGGCCAGCGCCCGGCGTGAAGCCTTCGTTCATCACAAGGCGTGTTCCAGGTGGCTCACGCGGGTCGCGCTACGAGACGGGCTGGTAACCAATGGACTGACGATGCCTGCGGAAAAACCAGGCCAGTGGGTTTTGAAAGGCTTTTCTTCTTAACAAATACGAGAGAAGCGGTCAACTAATTTACACGCATGAGCAGCTCCTCTGGTAAGCACGATGACCGGCACCCTTCTCTTCTACCACAAACAGGCGACGTGAGTCCGAATAGGCGTCGTCAATGCTCGGTTATCGCCGCGCGCGGCGACAGATCTGAAAATCGACGCGCCTCAAGGGAACGTTCCATTCCGTATTGGCGCAGCCGTCGATACAACGTCGACCGGCTGATGCCCAACTCCTGGGCAGCTCGGCTTAAGTTTCCCTGCGAGAGCGTGAACGCCTTCATAATTAGATCGGTTTCAATCCGCTGCTGGTTCACCTTGAATGAAATGGAACCCTCCTCCTGCCGCGCGACCTGACGCGGTATATCCAAATCCGCCGGCGTGACGTGCGTTCCTTCCGCCATGACCGCCGCACGGCCGATCCTGTTGAACAACTCGCGCACATTGCCCGGCCAGGAATAGGCATGCATCGCTTCCAAGGCCTCGCGAGTGAAGCCGTACAGTAGTTTATTGTAGCGCGCAGCCGCCTGCCGCAAAAACGCCATGGCTATCAATGAGACATCCCTGCCCCGTTCCCGTAAGGGAGGCAGATTGATATGTACAACGCCGAGCCGATAATAGAGGTCCTCGCGGAACATTCCCTTATCGATGGCTTCCTTGAGGTTCACGTTCGTGGCGGCAATGATCCGGACATTCATTTCAATCGCCTGGTGCCCCCCGACTCGCTCGAAGGTATGGTCCTGAAGAAACCGCAATAGCTTGACCTGCAGGGCGCTGGGGAGTTCGCCGACCTCATCAAGGAACAACGTGCCACCCTGCGCAAATTCAACCTTGCCCTTTTTCTGGCCGACGGCGCCCGTAAATGCGCCCCGCTCATATCCGAACAACTCCGATTCCAACAGACTTTCTGGAATCGCCCCGCAATGGATCGGAATGAACGGTCCCTGCCTCCGCAGCCCTCGCTCATGAATCGCGCGCGCAGTCAGTTCCTTGCCGGTTCCGCTTTCTCCGGTAATCAGAATGGGGACATCGTTTGTCGAGACCTTGCGAATCGCGTCAAAAATGCGGTGAATACTCGGACTCATGCCGAGCATCCCGCTGAACTCCTCAGGAGCGTCGCCCGCCATCGCCACCCGCGCCTCCTGTTCCAGATCGGCAATGCACGCAATACGCCCGAGGAGTTGTTTCAGGAGAGCCATATCGAGCGGCTTGGACAAGACATCGCAGGCACCATATTGAACGGCCCGGACAGCAAGATTGCGTTCCGGTCGTTCCGTGTAGGCAATGATTTTTCCCGCATATCCCGTCTGCCGCAGCTGATGCAACAGGCTCACGCCCTCTTCGCCAGGCGGATTCGAGGATGCATCTAAATCGAGGAGGAGGATCACAGGTGCCTGTTCCTGAATCTCAGCTACTGTCTCCCCATTCCACGTCGACACGGACACGTCGAACTCGCCTTCAATCGAACTTCGGACTGCGGAAGCGATCGACTCATCGGGTTCCAAAATGAATACGTTGGGTTTCGCCACGATTCGGCTCCTTTCGGCTGGTGAGACCACGGGCGCCGGTCAGGCGAACCATCGGCTCACTGTCTGCAAGATGAGGTGTTTACTCAAGCCTGGCTTGACGGATTGTTACGAGAGCGGCGTCGGGGGATCAAGCGAGTCGCACATGAACACATCCGCCCCGAAGGCTTTGGCCAGCGCCGGCACGGACCCGTTCACGCGATCGGTGGATTGGCTCATCATTGCGATAATCGGCACTTGCGGACAGGTTCGTTTGAGACGAGGAACCGTCGTGTGAAGAGGCGTAGGACCTGAGGACAGGCCGACCACAATCACATCAGGGCGAAGCTCCTTCAGGTCACGCTCCAGCTGATGCACTGCCGGAGTTATGGTGGCCTGATAGCCGTGAAGGGCAAACCAATCGGCACACTTGTAGCCGGTTGCGACGTCTTCGTAGACCACCGCGACCGTCGGCCGCTTGCCGGAGCACTGTCCTTTCCTGCCCGCCGGTTGTACCATGAGTCCCCCCACGTCTCGATCGGTTAGGTGGTGGTGTGAACGTCTGTCAGCTGAACCAATCGGTGCTTCATCTGCGGCCCCCACCAGGCAAGGTTCTGCAACATTGCCGCCTCATGCGGGCTCAACCGAGTGAGGATATCGGACCAGCCCTGACAAAAGGATCCCGTTCGCCGATCAATACATGACCGCTCGGCCACCGCGTTTCCTTGCGCCGCATCGAACAATGCCAGCAATGTCGTGGTACCGGAGATCCAATGCCGCTTCATGCATGAGAGCATAGGCCTGGAAAGTCGATGAAGCTATCGATAGGGGCGCGATTCCTGTGTCACAAATAGACAGCGCCGAGATGTCGTTGTTAGATCGACACATCGACGACGGTCACCCTATGCCGTCATACCACCAGGCCATGTTGCAGGGCATATCGGGTCAATTCGGCATTATTTTTCAAATTCATCTTGTCCAGAATTCTCGCGCGATAGGTGCTGATGGTCGTGACACTGAGGTGAATACTCTCGGCGATATCACTGACGGTCTGCCCTGAGGCAATGAGGCACAGCACTTCATACTCCCGATCCGACAACCGCTCATGCGGCAACTTGTCGGCCCCGGTTCGCACCGTTAGCGCCAGGGCTTCACCCACGGAGGCGCTGACATATTGCCCGCCCGCCATGACTTTTTTCGCCGCATGGACCAACTCCTCCGGCGCGCTGGCCTTCGTGAGATACCCCGCCGCACCGGCTTTAAACATCCGGATGGCATACTGGTCCTCGGGATGCATGCTCAATATCAGGACGGGCAACGTCGGCGCCAACTGCTTCAGTTCCTTTAGCACTTCCGGGCCGCTTCGTCCCGGCATGCTGATGTCCATGACCACCAGATCATAGGGCTGCTCGCGAACATGGTTCAGCATCTCCTGGGCATTTCCGCATTCAGCCATGCTGGCACCTTCAAATCCTTCCTCAAGGATGTCCTTGACCCCCCGCCGGAAGGAGGGATGATCATCGACAACCAGAATTCGCACGGTGGTCGCACTTCGCATAGTTCCCTCCATCATGCCGTATCCCTTCTCTCATCGAGGCAACTGCACCGTAATGGTGGTCCCGTTGCCTTCCTGAGTTTCAATTTGTACGTCGCCACCGAGAAGCCCGGCGCGCTCACGCATCCCCAACAAGCCGAACGATCTGGCATCGACAAGCCGATCCTGAGGTATGCCCCGCCCATTGTCGCGCACCTGCAGCAACAACCCCACTCCCTGGTCCTCCAACCGCACCTGCACTTCTGTCGCCTGGGCATGCCGCGTCACGTTGGTCAACGCTTCCTGACAAATGCGAAACACGGCGGTAGCCTGTTCAGGATCCACCCGCAAATCTTCATGACTGACCGTGCAGTGGCAGGCAATGCCAGTGCGGCGTTGGAAATCCCGGCATTGCCACTCGATCGCCGCCACCAGTCCCAGATCGTCCAGCACCCCGGGACGCAATTCCGCCACGATCCGCTGCACCGATGTAATGGTGCTGTCGACCTGCTCTTTCATCCCGCGAATTTTCTCATCGACTTTGGCCCGGTCGCGCGGAATCAGTCGCTCCCCCAACAGACCGCCCAGGCGGGACAGGTCGATTTTGAGACAGGTCAAACCGACGCCCAGTTCGTCGTGCAATTCACGGGCAATCCGTCCGCGCTCTTCCTCACGAATCCCCTCCATCCGCCCGGAGAGTTTCCGCAGACGGCGCAGAGAATCCTGCAACTGCGCCTCCGCACGTTTTCGGTCCGTGGTGTCCTTGAAGACAACCACTGCCCCGACAATCTCCCCCCGCTCACAAATAGGCGTGCTCACATATTCCACCGGAAAACTCGTCCCGTCCTGCCGCCAGAACGCGCTATCCACCTGCTCCCGGATCTCGCCGGCGGTAATCGTCTCCACAATCGGACAGCGTAGCTCCCCGAATGGTTGCCCGCTGAGGTCGGGGGGAACCACCAGCGCATGTAAGGAGTGGCCGATCAAGCCCTCCGCATCCCACCCGAACATTTTCGCCGCTGCCGGATTTACGAATGTCAACCGCCCGTCGCGATCTACCCCGTAGATTCCCTCACCTGCTGAATTCAGCACGACTTGATTGTGGTAGTGCAACCGGTCCAATTGCTCTTCCGCCGATCGCCGCTCGCTGATATCCCGCATGATGATGGTGAAAAACAGGTCGGACTTTCCCTTCCAGGAAGTCAGGCTCAGCTCCAGCGGAAATTCGTCTCCTTCTTTTCGGCGGCCGAGGAGCTCCAGCGTTTTGCTCGTCGACTGCACGCGTTCGAGCAAACGAACGCGCTGGACATTATGCTCCAGCTCCTCATGATACCGCTCCGGAATGATCATCGTGACGGGCTGCCCGATGATTTCTTCCGCTGAATACCCGAAGGTGGCCTCGGCGCCTTTATTCCAAAAGGCCACCTTCATCAGCGCATTCACCAGCACAATGGCATCCTTCGTCGACTGCACGATCGACCGCAGTCGTTCCTCGCTGACCCGAAGCGCATCCTCGATTCGGCGGCGTTCGGTCACATCGCGAATGATGCCCAACACGCCGACCACCCGGCCCTGGCGCATCTGCGGCGTGCCCACGAATTCTCCCGTCACGTACCCGCCCTGCTTCGTACTGATTTGCATCGAACAGGTGAGCGGCGTGCCGCGCTCAAGAATCGCCTGCAACACATCCTGACAAAACCCTGCATCATCGGGGTGCAGCAAGGCCACGAGCGGCTCGCCGATCCATTGCGAACGAGACCAGTTGGTGACCGTCTCAAAAGCCGGGTTCAGCGACGTCATGGTGGTATCGGCCGACAGCGTGAAGATGATATCCCGCGCCCCTTCCACCAGACTACGGAATCGATATTCCGATTCGAACAAGGCATCCTGCGCCCGCTTGAGCCAAGTAATGTCATGAAACACCACCACGGTTCCGGAAAGCGCGCCTGCATCATCCCTGATAGGCCTGGCATTGATACTGACCCAGCGGCCGGGAACGCCCTGCGAAGCCCGCATATAGACTTCCAGCCAATCGACCTTCTCTCCTCGCAGCGCGCGCGCCAGCGGCCACTCCTCCCGTTGGAAGGGCGTCGCCGTGTCCCCGTGAAAAAACTCATACCGTTCAGCCCACTCGATCGGGGGAATGTGTCCGGGAGAGAAGCCGAGAATACTTTCGACGGCCGGGTTGGCGACCACTAACTGCCCCTTGGCATCGGTCACCACCACTCCGTCTCCCATGCTTCGCAACACCGAATTGACGATTCTGGTTTGCTCATTCAAGGCCTGTTCGGATCGCGCAAGCGCCTCGGCCCGTTCCCGGAGCGCCCGTTCCGCCTGCACGATTCCCGCCGATTGTGTCCTGACGGCATCCTCATACACCCGCAACAACTGCTCGGCCACGGCCAGGCGGGATTGATGCCGGAGGCTCGCCCCTTGCTCCACCGTACCTGCGAGAGAGGCCGGCACAGCACGGCTGTCAGCAGAGATTTCCGTCGGGGACGCCTCATCAAAAGCCAGCAGCGACGTCTTCAGGCTAAGTGCGAGCGATTTGCAGAGCGCCGCGGTATCTCGGGGCACGGGCGTTTTGGAGAACAGAATCACGGCAAATAAATCACGCGACGGCAACATCCCGCCGAAACACAGGACCGACTTGACTCCGTACTTCCCCACAAACCCTTCCTGTACGGGCACATAAGGACTTCCCACCGCGTCCGGCACATAAAACACGTTGTATGTCTTCTCTTCCAAGTCGACCAGCCACTCACCCTCCGGCGTCACGTCGAAGACCGTGGACACTCCGAACTGATGCAGCAGCTGCGAAAACATCGGGAACTGTTTGACGAAATCGGCGTTCACCATCGGAATCACACGGTACCGGTGAGAGAGTTCAACCCGGTTCCAATCCGCCTCTTCACCGGCCGAAGCCACGAGCGTGAAACACTTCATCTCCGGGAACGGGGCAATCCCCCCCAGCTTTTCGCTGGCCAGCCGCCGAGTGACCGGATCCAGCCGGCTGTAGGAAATGGTTTTGAAGCAACGGACCAGGACACAGTCGCGTTCCCTCGTCCCCTCATCGCCGAGGGTGCTGAATAAATAATCCACCGCCCGGGACGCCGCTTCTTGCAGGGAATTGGACTGCTCGCCCAGCTGACGCAGCACGGCCGAACATTCGGTCATTTCCAACAGGGAAAAGCGAGCCAGACTATACACAGGCGGGCCCTCGGGTGAACGATGTGGGATGACGTGAGCAACGCCCCACTGGTTGACGTGCGTCGGGAGATGCCGAATCGTGAGGTAAGGCGCGTACCTGGGGAACACTGCCTTGCAAAGCGAGGCGCAGAGTCGCTCTCGGCGAGTCTAGTAAAGGGGGCTTTGCTTGTCAAGACAGACACTCAGCCAGAAGCATGAGCCGTGCTGCCGAGCGGAACGGAACGGATTGAATTTCAGCTCACAATCGGTAGGCGGACACCGTCGCTACCGAGCGGAAGGATCCTGTACGAACGCTTGAGACAAGAGGGCCACGTCGGATGGATACGTGAGTCGCCTCAACGCTTCGCCGCGCTCGACCCACTGCACTTCCTCAACCTCTCCATCGGGAATACCGCTCAGTTCGAGCGGCGCCATCTTGAACCAGACGACTATCTTACGAAACCGCCGCCCCTCCCGTTGAAACCAATACTCGGTCGTTGAGAGGTCGGCCTCGATCCGGCAATGCCAGCCCGTTTCCTCCATGACTTCCCGCAACGCGGCCTGCGCGGGAGTTTCACCGGCGTCGAGCCGCCCCTTTGGAAACGACCAGACCGGACGACCTTTGATATCGGACACGCGGATCAACAGAACATCCTGTTGTCGCAGCACCACGCCGCCGGCCGACCGGACCAACCCTGCTTCAGGCATCCCGCAATCCTCTCTTCGCACACAGCCATCGCTCCAGCACCGTGGACAGAGGCTATGCGCGGTGCGGAAGTTTCAGAAACCACGCCAGGAGATGATCCTGAACGCGGTCGGGCAAGAGCCATTTCAAGGCAGCTCTGAACCGTGCATCCTTACCGACCAGGTAACGCGATCGCGGGGCCGAGGCCGTCAATGCTCGCGCCACCACACACGCCACCGCCTTCGCCGGAATCGCACGCGCGGCTGCCGCGGCCATTACCTCCTGCATGCGACTCAACGGTTGCGCATAGAGCGCGAGCGAATCCGGGGCGACCCCGCCGAGCGTGCGCGTAGCCGACATCGTGGCCCGCTGCCAAATCTGAGATTGAATCGCGCCCGGCTCGACCAGCGACACAGCAATCCCCCAGGGTGCCAATTCCAGTCGTAAAGCATCGCTCATCGCCTCGAGTGCAAACTTCGACCCGCAATAGGCGCCAAGAAACGGCGTGGCCGCCAGCCCGGCAATCGAACTGATATTGACAATACGCCCGCGCGCCCGCCGCAGCAACGGAAGTAATGCCTGGGTCACGGCAAGCGCTCCGATGACATTGACCTCGAACTGCATTCGCACTTCCGCAAGGGGTAACAATTCCAGCGGGCCGGCCACGGAAATGCCGGCATTGTTGACGAGACCGGCTAGACCGGCTTCGGGCATGGCCTCAGTCAATGTTCGCCCCGCCGCAGCGATCGATGCGGGATCGGTCACATCGAGCATCAGCACGCGAAGACGAGCCGACGCCACACGGGTGAGTGCTTCGCCATCCTCCTTGGTTCGGACCCCCGCCCACACCGTAAATCCCAGCTCATCCAAATACTGCGCGCAAGCGGCCCCGATTCCGGACGAGGCACCGGTGATGACGATCGCTCCCTGCATTGCCATGCGCTTCCTCTATGCCGCGCCGTTCGCCGCACGAACGACCTCACCGCACCGATCCGCAACGCCTGAGATTATCATGCGCGCGAGGCAGGAGGCACCATGAAGTCCGACAGAAATGCCCTTCGCGCTTTTCAGTAGGGAACTACCGGAAGAAAAAAAGAATTTAATTTTCCCCGCTGTTTGCCCGGCACACTGGCACCGGCTCCGGCCGCCGCAGAGCGTGGGCTCGAACTACAGGCCGCGTCGATTTGACAATCGACCAACCTCATCTAGACTTGATTCATGCGTACAGACACAAATTTTTCCAGAAGCGGCACATTCGCGGGAACATTGGCCATCGTTGTGGTCTCGCTGGCCGGTTTTCTTTTGCTGCTGCCTCCTGCCGCCTCTGCAAGCCGAACGCTTATCGTACCCATCTCCGTCGCCGCATATACAGAAGATCAACCGGGCTTTCCGACGTTCGTGATGAAATGGGACGAGGGTGCTCAGCCGGACCCATTGGCATTGCGGTGGGGTCGCAGCCAAGTTCCTGTTCGTGGAACCGGCATGACATCGATCCAGCACGCGTTCCAGTTTGCCGTCACCCGTCTGGGAGCTTCCATTCGCCCGACCGGAATCCTGTCCCTCTACGCGACATTTACGGGTCCGCTCAGCGAGGAGGGATCAACAGCCGAGGCGGCCTTGGCCATTGGATTCATCGCCCTGCTGAAGGGTGACCAACTGAGACGAGACATCACGATCACAGGCACGTTGGAAGGCAATGGTCGAATCGGGCAGGTGGGCCAGGTGGCGGAAAAAACAACCGCTGCGGCCAGAGCTGGCTACCACGTGCTACTGGTACCGCGAGGGCAATTTTACGCCCCTCGAATGAATCGAGTCAGTCTGACTCCGGAGTCGAACGTCCTCGTCCGTGAGGTCGACACGATCGAAGAAGCGTATGAGATCATGACGGGGAAGAAACTCTAACCTCGCCCCCTCCCTCTCATTCCGCCCTCTCCACGTACAGCCCGAATGCCACACCGTTCATGGCTTTTACGCGTCGGCATCACATCCAGTTGTTGATCAACAGGAACGCCGCCCAGAAACTCGGGTGCGTGTGACCGCGCTGAGAGAGAATTTTTTGCTGCGCCCGCTGCAAGGCCACGGCCTTTGAAATCGCGGGATCCTGAAGCTGCCGATAAAATTCCGAGACGAGTTCCGTCGTCGTTTCGTCGTCCGACGTCCACAAACTCGCCAACGCCGTCCTCGCCCCGGTCTTGACGGCAATCCCGGTCAACCCGAGCGCCGCACGATCGTCCTCCGCGGTAGTTTCGCACGAGCTCAACGTCAACAGATCCAACGGCTGTTGCCGGTATTGCTGAAGCCCGACCAGCTGAGACAAGCGGTCCATCGTGATCTTGCCGTCATGAGCCAGCACAAACGAATCCTTCGCCTCGGTGCCGACAACCGTGTGGGACGCCACGTGGACAATCCCCAGTCCCTGATCCTTGATCTCCTCTTCCAAGGTCGGCGCAGAGAACTGTTTGTTCATCAGCAGTTTCCCGCCATACATCGTTCTAATCGCCTGCACTTCGGTCTCCGCATAACGCGGCGCAGCCTGGCCCTCGACTGATTCGGTCAGACCGACCGACAGCAGACTGCCTTTGCGCCGTTGAGCAGTATTCATATCCGTCAGCGCCAGACTCGGCGTGACCGCCACGGCGAGTGAATCGACGAGAAAATGCCGGCCATCATGCAACGCGCCCATCGGAATGGTCCTGAGCGGTCCCTCGGCCACCACCACAAGCGTATGCACCGCGGCTCCTTGCAAGTCCTGCTGAATGGGCGCCACTAGCCACCCGTGCAGAGCCTGCGAGGAAGACAAGTAATTCTGCGATTGCGAATCCTGAATCAGCCGCCTGAACGAACGAATTTCCTTCGTCAGTTTGTCTCCCGTGACAGGGACCCTGACCTGCTTGAGGCCATTGGTGGTTTCCAGAAGCAGTTCAAGACGGTCAGGGAACGCAATCGGATAGACCACCGCCGTGCCGGGGGCCAACGCGCCCGCGCCGCGATGGCTTGCCACCGTCGCAACACACTCGTCCTGGAAATAATCCTGCAGCTCGGCTGCCCGCGAGACTTCAATCGTCTCTTTGACCTTCACGAGCAACTGTTCATTCTGCTCAGGCGTCTTGGCCGCGGCCGCTTTCCGTAACAAGACATCCTCGTACTCCATAAACAACGGCGCCACGGACTCGTAGTACGAATGGTGTCGCCCCTGGTATCCAGTGGAATATTCGTAATGAATCGGCTTGAGCAGCGTCACGGCTCGCTGATAGGCGGCCAGGGATTCGTCTTCCTTGCCTTCCGCGCGTAATAACCTCGCCGTCTGCCATTGCCAGCGGTAAAGGGATTCCGGCGCATTGACCTGTTGCGCAGCAAATGTCGCCTTCCGCGTATACTCCAACGCCTCGGGATTGCGATGCTCCTGCTCCCGCACTCCACCCAGATACCCCCAGGCATACGATTGCCCGCGCGCATCGCCGATGCGTCCGGCGACTTCAGCCGCCGCGGTAAAGGCGTCCGACGATTGCCGCAACAGACCGGAAGCAGCACCAGGAGAAGCCACAGCCTCCGTCGCTCGTCCCTTCCCTCCATCCGACTTCCGTGCCGCACCGGATTTCCCTGTCGACGCGGCCAACAACTCCTGATACCCAAGACCGATGTTCAACAGGCCGGCGGTTTTTGCCTGACTGTCCCCCAACCCGCGCACGTCGGACCAGGCTTGGTCGAGATGCCGATGGGCTTCACCCAATTGCTGGTTTTGCAGCAAGGCCATCGCACCATTGATCTGTGCCGTGGCCGCCAATGCCTGCTGCTTCGATTCAGTGGCAAGGCTCCGGCTCTCCGCATAGACGTCGATCGCTTCGGCAAATTGCCGGCGTGCCGTCAGGGCATTACCCAGGTCGTTCAAAATCCCGGCGACCAGCACGGGTTTTTTCTCTTCGCGCGCCAGCGTCAAGGCTTTGGTCAAATGTTCGGTAGCAGGTTCGTCTTTCCCGAGGAGGTGAAAGGTGTTGCCGAGCTGAGCGAGAATCGTCGCCGTGAGACCGCGCTCACCGGCCTGTTCCGAAAGTTTCAGTGCGGCTTGCAAGGTCCCCTGCGCGCGGCGGATCTGCCCTTCCTGCTGAAGCGCATGCGCCATGTTGATCAAGGCCTGACTTTGTTCTTTGATCTGTCCGGTTTCTTCAAACCCGCGCGCCGCATTCATCCAGTGTGCGGCCGCCTGGGCGAACGCGCCTTGCTGAAACTGTGTCGTTCCCTCTCGCATTTCTTGCGCCGGCGTGATCGACGATGGGCTTGAGCCGCCCAATAATTCCAGGGCCATCCCGCTTGCAGGCCAGGTGAGGCCGCTCAACGCAAGCACCCCAAGGCTCAGTATGGTCAACGGCGACGACAGGGTGCGCGGGCCTACTGCGCCGGCGGTCCCATGGCTCCGCTTCATGCCGCGGCGAGTGACAATATTACGCTTCGTAGGCATGACGTCCTCCTTGGGGAACTAACACCCCTGCCATGATTCCATAAGTTGTGCGGTCGTCTGACCCTGAATGTGTGTTGCCGAGGCGGGCGGAGCGCCAGGATTGACATCCCCGCCAATCTCTTCCAGCAACACAGGCGCGGCCAGCGATCGGCCTGGCTGCGAGGGCGTGACGTCGCGCGAGGCCTGCACCAGGCTGCTGAATGCCCCGTCTTTTCGTGCGGCGCACCGGCTGGTCAATAAGGGGGCGGGTGGCGTGGGAGCTTCCTGGGGAAGGACCATGGCTGCACGATTCAAGAAGGCAAGAGGTTCGACCGGATTCGCCGGATTGACGCTGGACACATTCGCAGTCGCAAGAGGTGGGAGCCCGCCAAGATTCACCCCCACGACCTGGATTTGGGTCACACGTTGCGTAAACGAATTCGTCGTCGTGTTGATCTGCGCACCCGTGGGCACGCTGACATTCGGACTCACATCGATGGAAGCGGGAATCACGCCACCGCCACCTGCGACGATCAAGGTGCCAGGCAACGCTTGCACCTGGCCGTCACCTGCCGCTCCAGAGAAAGGATTTCCGACAAACGGTTGTGTGCTCATTTCACCAGCGGAGCTCGTACTGCCTAACACGACTCGCTGCGCGCTGATTTTCGATCCGTTGATCTGGATGCCGCCTCCCATCAAACCAAGCACAGCCCCGGTTTGAAGTACCGTGGACGGAGACGAAAGCACGATCGAACCGTAGGGGCCTTGCCCCAAAAACCCGAAGGACACCGGTGAACCGACTGATAACGTCGAGTCGAAGGCCAGAAGAGCGGTGTTCGCCGTAAAGATTCCGCCATCGCTCAACCGTAATTGCTGAGCGGTGCTGAAATACGCAGACCCGGACACATTCAACTGAGCTGAAGGACCGAACACGATTCCGGACGGATTGACGAAGAACAAATTCGCATTCAGAGCCCGCACGGTGCCGTTGATGTTGGAGGGCGAGCCTCCGATGACCCGGCTGATGAGGTTGGACACGCCACCGGGGTTCACGAATGACGCCACATCTCCCGCGCCGACGGAGAACTGGTTGAAGCTATGGAAGAGGTTGGGACCACCGCCCGGTCTCGTTCCGCCGGTAATGTTGGTCGTATTCCCCGACGTGCTCAGAGTGGTGCCAAGGCCGCCCGGTCCCGAGGGAGTGGCGGAGATGTTCGTGGCCTGTCCGTAAGCGATCGACCCGGTCGAGCCCAGGAGCATCAGGAAGGCGAGAGATCCACGAACCAACAGCGGCAATCCTGCGGGGCGACATAGCATGGTCAATCTCCTCATGTGATAAGAGAGGCCCCCTCTCTTACCGTAAACGGTGCACAACTTCAACACACACACGCTGTCGGACTCGCGAGTCGAAGGTCGCAGACATGGCCGATCAGCCCTGGCCGTTGAGCCCTAACACGATGCAGCACTTTCTCGCGTCACGGTTCGCACGTAATTCGTCAACAACGTCGCCGATGGGATCAGCCCATCCACGCGCGCCGGCAGCGTGAGTATCCCGGCGAAACGAACGCCTCCGCCGACGCCTGTCGCTTGTCCGCTAGAACGCCTCGACCACCAATTGCAGATGGATGCCGTGATCCTGCAGGTTGTTGCGATCAGTATCGTATCGCTTCAACTGTTTTCCATAATAGAGTTCAAAATGGCTCCCGCGCCAGAAATTCCAAATCACACCGGCACCAAGGCTCGCCAATGTCTTGGGAGGAGTCCCGGGCGTCTGGACAGTGGTTTGCCAGCCATGGCCAAAATCGAAAAAGGGTGCCAGAAAGACGGAGTCCACCCCGGCCTTCGTCGTATACACCGGCACCCGGGCCTCGATCGATAGCATGGCGGCATTATCGCGGATCAGCGTGAATTCCCGATAGCCGCGAACGCTGTAGCGGCCACCGACGGCGATCTGTTCAAGCGGGAACAAATGATCGTTGGATAATTGCACGACGCCACGGCTGACCAATTGGGTTCGCCAGAGAGGAAGCTGGCGAATCCACTGAGCTTCGCCCAACCAAGAGAAAAACCGTGCATCCGGCAGATTGGGATCACCATTGGCCGTCGCACCCATTGCTCCGACACCGACGGAAAATCGAGACAACAGGGAGATCACTTGTTCGGCAGAACGCTGAGCATACTCCTGACCGAAACGCAGCGACGTGACGCGGAATCTCCCGTTCGGGGCCCCGGTGATGAGTTCAAACGGGTTTCCGCCTAACGTACTCTCATTTCTGGCATGTTCACCGGTGAGAGAAAAGGCCAGTTCCTGGTCCGCCTTCCGGATCACCGGATGCCTGACTGAGAGGCCGAATATCTGGGCTTTGTTCTTAATATCCAATGAATCGAACGGCGATTCCTCAACCCCGAAATCAAACCGACGATATTGCAGCGCGACGGTCGTGTCGCGAGGCCCCACAGGGATTTCATATTTGAAATTGAGCATCGGGTTGACGCCAGCCGAGCGACCATATTGCAAACTCAGCGTATCGCCGAAGCCCAACAGATTTTGGTGTGCCAGCGTGATGAACCCTTGCTCCGCCCCGACGACGGGGGACTGATAGTTATTGAATTCCAACCAGGCCTTAAGCGGGTTGGCTTCCTTCACTTTCACATTCAACGTATTTTCGCCAATGGTGGCGCCCGGTAGTAATTCGGCATTGATCCGTTCGATTCGGGGATTGGCCTGCATGACCCGCAGCCGTTCCTGGAGTGCGTCAACGTGCAGCGGAGGGCCGGCCGCCAAATTGACCCGGCTTTGAAAATACGAGGGCCGGAACCACTTCGTATCTTCGACGTTGACCTGCGTAATCTTGCCTTCAATGATCTGCAAGGTCAGGGTGCCGTCCGCGACATCCTGCTCAGGGACCACTGCACCGGACGTCAAATAGCCATGATTGACGTAGTAGTAGGTGAGTGCGAGGCGCAACGCCTCCAAATCTTCCGCCGTCAACTCGCGATTCGTATAGGGTGCGGTTATTTCCGAGAGTTGTTGCGACGTAAAAGCGGTATTGCCCACCAGCCGGATATCCTTGACCATGATCTTGGGCCCCTTCGCCACTTGATCAAGCGCGCCAGGGGGCGTCGGGGTCGGAAGCTCTAGTGCGGGGGGCTGTGCGAGTGGAGGCACAACAGGCAACTGCGGCGGCTTCGGGGGCAACGGGCCACCGGTCTGCGGGGGCAACGGGCCGGTCTGCGAATAGGCCGGCACGACCAGCACGCCAAGCAACACCAGAGTCGCCACACTCACAACGGCCCCACGACAGCGACGCAGCATGGTCTCGCGTTTCCCGCGACGGGATGAACGGCACAATGCAGCCAAGCACACCTCGGCCTGCCTGTTGATTCCTGTTTCCTGCCCCACGGATTTCTTCACACAAGCCATCAAGGCCTCCCCTCCTTCTTGATGACAGGGCACCCGCCGATCGTATCGGCGCGCCCGTAAATCCACCTTTTTGCCCGTTCCTTGGTCTACTCGACTGTCCGGCGTTGCACTTCTATGCTGCGCGTAACGCCTGCCGCATTCCGCGATACCGATTGACGGCCGCACTGATACGTATCTCTTCTGAGAACTGTGAATTCTGGATGGTGCTTATAACATGTCTCGAAACAAAATACTCCTAGGCCCCGAAGTTTTTTCGTCGCCCGGAGGGAGCGGCTCAAGCTGGCACAAATAATGATAGAGAGACGGAGGAAGGATCAACGGGGCATTAACAATCCGCCGGCAGACCGCCGCCTATAGAAGCACTGGTTTCCCACTTTCATACGTAGCGCGCGGCCCCTGCACTGCCTGTCCATTCTCCGACCCGACGTTGTCGCGAGACCCTGTGCCGGGGAAAAGAGTGCCGACAAGCGCCTCTTCTTCAAATCGCGCGGTAAAATGCCGCAACTGGGGGGCTTCATGAGTCATCACCAGTCCGTCGATGGAGTTCCGGCGATGATGCAGCTCGATGATCGATTCTGCCACATAAGCCAAATGCATGCTCGTGTAGACGCGACGGGGAATCGCCAGTCGCACAAGCTCAAGTTCAGGGTAGATGGACCGGCCAGTCGCCGGGTCTCGTTTCCCGAACATCACAGTTCCGATCTCAACAGCGCGAATGCCGTAATCACGGTACAGCGCCACCACGAGCGCCTGCGCCGGGAACTGTGATTGCTGAAGATGCGGCAGAAACTCTTTGGCATTCAAATAGACTGCATGGCCCCCGACCGGCTTGAGGATCGGGACGCCTCCGCCTTCCAACAATTCGCCCAGACATCGCACCTGGCCGATCCGGTAACGGAGATACTCCTCATCGAGCACCTCCTCGAGGCCTCTGGCCATCGCTTCCAGGTCACGCCCGGCAAGCCCGCCGTAGGTGGGAAATCCCTCGACCAGTATCAGCATATTCGTAATGGCCTGCGTCCAGCGATCATCGTTGAGGCTGAGAAATCCGCCGATGTTGACCAGGCCGTCCTTCTTGGCCGACATGAGACAACCGTCGCCAAGACTGAACAGTTCCCTGGCAATCTCCCGCACCGGCGTTTCGGCATAACCGGGCTCGCGCTCCTGGATGAAAAAACAATTCTCCGCAAACCGGCAGGCGTCGAAAAAGAGCGGGATGCCATAGCGATTCAGGAGCTGCCTCGTCGCGCGGATATTCGCCATCGAAACCGGCTGACCGCCGCCGCTGTTGTTGGTAATGGTGATCATGACGAGCGGGATCCGTTCAGGCCCGACCTGCGTAATGGTTTTTTCGAGTCGAACGAGATCCATATTGCCCTTAAAGGGCAGCTCGCAATGCGGATCGTAGGCCTCCTTGACCACCAGATCGAGCGCCTCCGCCTCCTGATGCTCCACGTTGGCCCTGGTCGTGTCGAAATGAATATTGTTGGGCACACACATGCCGGCCTTGACGACCGTCGAGAACAACAGATTTTCCGCCACCCTGCCCTGGTGCGTCGGAATGACATGGCGATACCCGAAGAGGGACCGCACGACCGCTTCGAAGTGATAGTAGTTCTTACTGCCGGCATAGGACTCGTCGCCGAGCATCAGGCTGGCCCATTGGTAGTCGCTCATGGCGGATGTGCCGCTGTCCGTCAGCAGATCGATATAGACACGTTCGGCGGGAAGATGGAAGAGATTGTACCCGGCCTCGCGAAGCAATCGGTCCCGCTCCTCGCGGGTGGTGCGCTTGATGGGCTCGACGACTTTGATCTTAAACGGCTCGGACGGGAAGTTCACGGATCGACCTCCTGAAGTGGGCCAATTGCTCGTGAAACGGACCTGGTCCCTGGTAGTCGAATACGTAACGGGTCATGTCGAAAAGCGGCGCCGGATCGAGTTCCCGGATCATCTCCGGCTTCCACGAAATCTGCAGCCGGTTGATCATCGTAATCGGCGTGGGAGTGCCGACCATGCCGAGCGGCACGCTTCCATAGGTCTGGGAAAAGATGAGGATTTCCCGATCGAACATGGCAGTATTCATATCCTCGGCCGCGCCGTATTTCCTGAAATCCTCTTCCAGCCGCTGAAACGCCGGTGAATGGACCAGCGCTTCCCGGAAGGCATAGAACACCTTGACGCCGGCGCGCCGCTGATCATCCATCACCTGGATGGCATCGGCCACCGTCGCCTCGTCCTGCATCTGTTCTTGCGTCAGAATCAACAACCGTCGAATCCGGACATGGCGACGCGCCGCTGCCTGATTCGCGAGGAGGTAATTGGGGTATAGGGCTTCTCCCTTTTTCCAGATATTCCATCGTTCCATCATCGCATCGACGGACTGTTCTGCCGTCTCCATGAGCCGGACCGCCTCCGCGTTCGCCGCAGCCCCTTCATACGTAAGGGTTTGCGCCTCCAGCTGTTTCAATTCCCGCCCGATTGCTTCGACCTTCTTCGGAAGATACCGCGGACGCTTCGGCACATGCAGCATCACATCCACCGCGGTCAGGGCCAGGGTCCAGTATTCCTTGGCCTGCTTCGGGGCCTTGTCTTTTTGGGCGATCAGCAGCAGTTCAACAGGATTTTTATCCAACAGTTTGGCCATCTTGATGCACAGTTCCGGCTTGGGAATTTTCAGACCGCGCCGCATCAGGTTGGCTTCCGGCTGGGCTATGCCCAGCTTCTCGGCCAGCGTGTAATCGCTGCTCAAACCATACCGATCCTTAACCGCGTCGAAGTACCTGGCAATCTCCATCATCCCGCCCCCATCGAATGTTAATCCTCACGAAACCAGGCACACCGGCTCCAGCATACGCCTCTTCTACCCTGCCCGCCGACCGCGGTTCTCACTCTCTCGCAGAAGCGCCCACCAAACGTTCCTCGCCGGCCGCTAGGCTGCTTTCGATCGAGTGACAAGGAATGATGCCTGTTTCCAGCCACTCGGTTTGTCCGGAAAGAATGGCTGTAGCCAGGGGATACAAGCTGGTATCGTCGTCCCACGGCGAGGTCCGCAGCGAGAGCAACGGCGCGGGATTGAATGCGGCGTTGGTTCTTGAACAGAAATAGGTGACGAGGCTCTGAACATGCGCCTTGTCTCGGAGTTCTTCCTGCGACTTGTACCATAGCAACGTTTCGACGGCAAACAGCTGCATGGCGGCGCTCACCAGACGCGTCATCAGCCGTTGCTTTCGTGCCAGCCCTTGCCGGTCACGCGCCGCGACCCACAACGTTGTTTGCGCCAGGTCGCGACTCTTTCGCGCCACGAAACGTTCCCACACCCTATCGAACGTGCCTGACTTCGCACGCTTCTTCTCGTAGACGGACAAGCCGTTGAAGGATCTGGCCGCCGTCCTGACGAAGAACGGCGCGGCCCGCAACATCTCGGCGATGTGAAATTCCAGGAAGGCTTGGCCATGCGTAAAATACTCCGACAAACCTTCCCTTCCGATCCAGAGGGTTAAAATCCCATTGCTGCCTTCCCAGATCACATTGATGAGCGCGTCGCGTATCATCCGCTCGATCGGCACCGGCAGGTCTCCGTGGAGACGCAGCGAATCCGGCGTCTCAAATGCGCGCCCGCCATAGATGCGGAACAGATCGAGCAACGATTCCAGGAGCCATTCCGTGGCGAGAATTTTTGCCGCCGCGGATTCCAGCCGCACATCCTGCTTGGTATCGGCCCAGATGCCGGTGATCTTCACGATGGCTTCCAACGCCAGCACCCGCGAGGCCATCAAGACAATCTTCGCTCCGATATCCGTGTGTTCGCCGATCGGACGATCGTATTGAACCCGCTGCTGCGCGCGCAGACGGGCCAGCCGGAGACACTGTTTGAGGTTTCCCAGGCAGGCGGCAGGCAACGTGAGGCGCCCCACGGTCAGGCTCTCCAAGGCACGTCGCAGGCCATCGCCCTCCGCTCCCAGCCGGTCTGCCACCGGCACAAACACCTCGCGCAGATGCACCTGACCGTTATAGATGCCGCGCACGCCCATAAAGCTGAGCCGGGTGCAGCTGCACCCCCGCGACTGCGTATCGACCACAAACGCCCCGAATCGACGCTCCTCCTTGGGGCGGTGGATTTCATGGGGGGCATCGACAATCTGCGCAATCACAACGAGCAGCGACGCCAGGAATGCATGGTTCCCTCGCGGGGCGTTCGTCGTATACAACTTCTCCCCGGTCAACCGATAGCCCACCAGGGCACCCTCTTCATGAATCGGAACCGCATAGGTTTTGAGATTCCAGATATCGCATCCCGCTTCTTTTTCCGTCAGCGCAAATCCGGAAATTTCTCCTTTGGCCAGACGAGGCAGCAATCGTCGTTGCTGTTCCTGATTGCCGACCAGCTTCACCGGTTCCGCCACCCCGATCGAATTGTGCGCAGACAACAGGACGGTGGTGGCCGCATCATGACTGCCCAGCAGTGTCGCCACCTCATGATATTCTGATTGAGACAATCCTAGCCCGCCGTCGCTGCGAGGAATTTTGATACCGAATGCCCCGATCTCTCTCAATGCGGCAAAGACGTCGCCGCCGATCGCACCGTCTCGATCGATCGCTTCCGGATCCACTTTCTCGATCAGCAGGCGACGGAGGGTTTCAAGAAATTCGCTCGCCGCTTCGCTCCTGGCCGGAAGCGACGCTTCGGCAAACAGATGCCTTCGAACTTTCCCCTCGAAAAGTCCCGACATAAACCCTGAATAGGCTCGCCTGTCACGCGCGGCTTCAGCCGCCGCGAGCGATCCCCTGAACATAGTTCCCTTTCTCGCCATAGGTGCCTTCTGCCGCCGTGGTTACTTCGCCTTGCGCCAGGCAGCGCCAACGCCCCCGATACGCGCCGGCGCGACGGCGCTCTGGGGTGCACGCGGGGCGGAAACCGATGCGACTTGATCGAGTCGGGCGAGACGTCGCCCGGCGCGGTCCTCGAATCTAGCGCGCGAAATGACCAGACCGTGACAGGCGAACTGCGCGGACAGGCCGTCGAATTCATCCCGGACCAGGGTCATCACCGAGACATACCCGGCCCGCAGGAGATGGATGCGGTCGCGGTAACTCAGAAAACTCCGTTCGAACAACAGCGCATCATCCTCCACCGGCGAAATAACCAAGACCTCTTTGGCGGGATAGTCGTGCTGGAACCGTTCCAAGGCTTGGGAAAAGCGCGCGTCAAAGTTGATCCGCGACGCCTGTTCGCCGATGGACAGAAAACCCCGATCGCGCAACCGGCTGCCGGTTTTGCCGGCAGCCGGCAGGTCCTGAGGCAGCCGGCGCTGAGGAGGACGTGCCATGGGATTGATCATGATCATGAAATCCACTCCCTTTTGGACGGCCACCTCGAAGAAGGCCATACGGCCGATTCCCGCGTCGATATAATCGCGGCCTTGGATGCGGACCGGACAGAAGTAAATGGGGACTGCGGAGGAAGCCGTGACCGCGCGGGAAATCGGGACCTCCCGCCACCCCTCGTCCCCGAACATGACACTCTCCCCTGTTTCCAGATCGATAGCCGGGATATACAGTTCTTTCGACAGTCCGGCAAAGGTGTTGCTCAGTCCCCTGGCCTTATAGAGCCCGGCCAGATAGAGGGCGAACGGCTCCAGCGTGTAGATGCCACTGGGCAGCGCATCCTGGGCCTTATCGAGCAGATCGATGAGCGTCATCTCACGATAATGCCGCACATAGAATTTGAGCAGCGGGACCAGCTGCCGAGTCACACGCCAGACTGTTTTAAGGCCCTCGCCGATGGCAGGAGAGAAGACGTTTCGATGATCGAAATAGTAGGGCCTCGTGCCGGAGAGGTTCGTTTCAAGGATCTCCTGTGGCTTCACTCCATTGGCGATCAATGACACCGCCGCCGCCCCGGCGCTGACGCCGACATACAGGTCGAGGTCATTTATACTCACGCCGTCCTCGAACAAATCATCCAGTGCAGTCAAGGCCCCGATCTCAAAGAGATAGCCCGTGAAGCCTCCCCCGCCTAATGCCAAGGCCCGCTTGCCGAATGCCGGTGCCATCTTGCCCCTTTCATCGGCTGAACTGCCTGCACAGACCTTAATGGTCCGTGAATTGAGGCTGACGTTTCTCCAAAAACGAAGCCAGGCCTTCCCGCATATCCGCCGTATCACAGAGTCCGCCGAACAGATGCGCCTCCAAGGCCAAGCCGTCATAAAGGCTCGCCTTGGCGCCGTTGCGGATCGCTTGCAGCGACGCGCGCAGGGAGGCCTGGCCTTTGGAGGAAATTTTACGTGCCATGCCCTGTGCCTGACGCAGGAGGTCCTCCGGCGGGATGACCTGAGACACCAACCCGAGCGACTTCGCCTCCTGCGCTGAGATCGGATCACCGGTCAAGATCAGCTCCATGGCCTTGGATTGACCGACGATCCGGGGAAGCCGCTGCGTGCCGCCGAAACCCGGCATGATCCCCAAATTGATTTCAGGCTGGCCCAAGCGGCTGCCCTCCGCAGCGAGCCTGATGTGACAACACATTGCCAGTTCCAGCCCTCCTCCCAGACAGACACCATTGATCGCGGCAATGACCGGTTTCTCCAGAGCCTCGATCCGGTTCAAGATCGCCTGGCCCTGCAGCGCGATGGTTTCTCCCTCCTGCGAGGAGGCAATCGAGGCCAGCAGTCGAATGTCTGCTCCGGCAATGAAAAACCGGCCCGTGCCGGTCAGCACAACAACTTTAACTCCATTGTCCTTGGCCAGTGCATCAAAGACCTGGCCGAGCTCGGCGAGCAATTCCGGCGTAAGCGTATTAGCCGGAGGATGGTTAATCACGAGGGTTGCCACCGCCCCATCAATGTTGCACGAGAGCATCGAACCGGCTGTTGTGGTCATAGGCACCTCACGTTATGCAGTGGTTGATTCACCCTTTCACCAATCAACTGGGGAAGCTGCGGTGCTCGTGATCCTGTTGAACGCCACCAAGGGCACCCGCGGCCAACCTCAGTAGGAAAAGAACCCTCTTCCCGCCGCCTGTCCGGTAAAACCGGCATCCACCATGCGGCGCAACATCGGCGCGGGCCAAAACCGTATGCCCAGGCTCTGCCTGAATTCCTCCAGCTCCTGCAGTACATGGTCGATGCCGAGTCGGTCGGCAAGATGCAACGGACCGCCCTTCTCATTCGGGAATCCTGTTCCCGCCACCATGGCGAGGTCGATATCGCGCGCCGAGGCCACGCCTTCCTGCAGCGCGATGACCGCCTCATTGACCATGGCCAACAGAGGTCGGGACCTCGTCCATTCCTTCCGTTGCCGCCCGGTGAGCTGCCGCACTTGCTGCATCAGATCGTCCAGCACCTGATCTCGACCGCACTCGTCGGCGCTCACACAATCGTAGAATCCATGTCCTGCCTTGATTCCGATTCGTCCCGCCTTCACCAACGCCTCAAGGAGCGGTGCCAGCGCCATCCGAGGCCCATAAGATCGGTGGAGAATGCGCGCGACTTCGAGCGCAATATCCAATCCGACCGTATCCAACAGGGCAAAAGGGCCGACGGGCATGCCGAAGGACACCATATCCTGATCGATCTCTTTGATGGATACATCGCCGTCTTGGAGACACCACACGGCTTCATTCAAATAGGGAGAAAGCAACCGATTGACGAGGAAACCGGCGCATTCTTTCACAAGCACCGGCTGCTTGCGGAGACTTTCCGCAAAACCGACGACGTCATCGACGGTCTGAGGATCGGTGGCCAGGCCGGGAATGACCTCCACCAGCGGCATCGCATAAGCCGGATTGAAAAAATGGAGTCCGATCACCTTGCCGGGACGCTTGGTTGCAGCCCCGATCGCCGAGATCGACAGAGCGGAGGTGTTGCTGGCCAGAATTGCGCTGCGTGGACAGAGCCGATCAAGCTCTTGGAAAACCCGTTGTTTAAGCGTCACCTCTTCTGACACCGCCTCAATCACGAGATCGACATCATGGAGACCGTCGAGGTTCGGAGATGCCGTGACCAGCAGCATCTTCCCTTCCAATTGCTCAGGCGTCATCTTGCCCTTGTCCACACGGGCCTGATAGATCGCCCGCACAGATTCGACACCTCTCCTGGCGAGAGTTTCATGGATGTCCGCCAACACCACCGGCAGACCCGCATAACTCACCACTTCGGCAATCTGCGCGCCCATGGTACCGGCCCCCACCACACCGACTGTATAGATGTACATCGCGTCACCAACCGTGTCGACGGCCCTTCCGCTTGGCCCTCAGCTTTTTTACTCACCATTTATCATTCAGAATTCAACACTCCGTCTCATACCTGTTCAAGCACCATGGCGGCCCCCTGTCCGCCGCCGACACACATGGCTACCGCCCCGAGCGCGGCGCCACGGCGTTGCATCTCGTAGAGAAGCGTGATCACTAGACGTGTCCCGGTCATACCGACCGGATGGCCCAGCGCAATGGCGCCGCCGTTCACATTGACGAGATCCCGCTTGAGTCCCAATAGACGCTCCACCGCAAGGTACTGCACGGCGAATGCTTCGTTCACCTCGACCAGGTCCAGATCTGTCAGGTTGATGCCGGCGCGCTTGAGAGCCAGCGGCAGCGCTTCCGCCGGCCCGATGCCCATGCGGGCCGGGTCCACCCCAATGAAGGCGTAACTCTTGATGCGTCCAAGAGGTCGGCATTTCAGATCGCGCGCCCTCCCGGCGGACATGACGAGTGCGGCTGCCGCGCCGTCATTGAGCGGGCAGCTGTTCCCCGCCGTGACTGTTCCGCCCTCCTTGAAAAGCGGCGGATAGAGCGCGAGCTGCTGTTCGGTCAAACCGACATTCGGGCCTTCATCGTGGGTCATCGCGACCGGCGAGACCTCGCGCCCGGCCACCGATTTGGGAACCATCACCGGGAAAGTCTCATCTTTAAGTCGTCCCTCTCGGATGGCCTTGAACGCGCGGCGGTGACTTTCCACGGCAAACCGATTCTGCTCTTCCAGACTGATCCCGAATTCTTCCGCCAGATTCTCCGCCGTCCGGCCCATCAACTGACCGCAAAAGGCGTCCGTCAACCCTTCCCAGATGCTGTCGATGAATTCCGCATGACGAAGCCGTTTCCCCCATCGCATATCTCGGGAGACAAACGGTGCGCGGCTCATGCTCTCGACCCCTCCGACGACCTGCACATCGGCATCCTCGCTTTGAATGTTCTGATAGGCGTTCACGAAGGGCTGGAGGCCGGATGAACAATTCCGCTGCACCGAATAGGCCGGTGTGCGTATGGGAAGTCCCGCCATGAGCGCGATTACGCGAGCGACATTGTAGGCATCGCTGGTATGCCCGACGGAACCAATGATCACCTCGTCGATCAGCCGGGGATCCACCTCGGCGCGTGAGATCACTTCACGCGCGGCCAGCTCGCCCATCTTGTGGGGCGTGAGGTCCTTTAGCGCGCCGCCGAAGTTGCCGATAGGTGTTCGCGCGCCGGCCGCAATGACGACCTCTTTCACGGAGACCTCCTTCCGGCACTCACATCGCCTTACGCGAGGCCTGCGCCCCTTCGACAGTGACATCTGTGTCATTGCGCAAGGCTCTTCGCAGCACCTTACCGATAATAGTCCGCGGCAGCTCGGGACGGAATTCGATGGCTACTGGGACCTTGAACCTCGCCAGCGACTTGCGACAGTGCTCGATCAAATCGCGCTCTGTTACTGAAGCACCCTCGATGGGCACGACAAACGCTTTCACTGCTTCTCCGTAATGACGATCGGGAATACCTACGACTACCGATTCGTGTACGGCCGGATGCTGGAACAGGATTTCTTCAACTTCCCGCGGGTAGACCGTCTCGCCCCACGGCTTGATCACGTCCTTCTTGCGATCCAGGAAAAAGAAAAAGCCCTGCGCGTCCAGCCGGACGATGTCTCCCGTATAGAGCCAGCCCTCCCGCAAGACCGCGCGCGTATCCGCCTCTTTCTTCCAGTATCCCTGCATCACTTGGGGCCCGCGAACGATGAGTTCCCCGGCCTCTCCTGTCGGAACGTCCTTGAGTCCCGTCTCCAGGTCCACAATCCGCGCGTCCGTATCCGGAAACGGCAGGCCCATCGAGCCTCGAGGATGTTCTCCCTGAATCGGGTTGCAATGAGTCGTGGGGCCCGCTTCGGTCAGCCCGTATCCTTCCGAAATGATCACCCCGCTCAGCCGCTCAAATCCTTCCTGGACCTCCGCCGGAAGCGGACTTGCCCCGCAGAGGCAGACCCGTATCGAACGCAAGTCGTATCGGCGGACCTTTGGAAAATCGTTGATCATCGAAAACATCATCGGCACTCCGGACATGACCGTCACACGATGTTTCTGGATTGTCTTCACTACCTCATCGACATGAAAACGCGGGAGCAAGATAATCTGACAACCAGTCGCCACAGCCAGATTCTGGCAGGTGCTCAGTCCATAACAGTGGAACAACGGCACGGCCCCAAGGAAGATTTCCTTCCCATCGCGGAAATTCGAGCACCAGAAGCGGCCTTGCATGGTATTGACCACCACGTTGCGATGCGTGAGCATCACGCCTTTTGGCGTGCCCGTCGTGCCGCCGGTATACTGAATCTGCGCCAGCGCGTCGGGCTCCACCGTCGGAAGATGCGAGACATCAGCGTCCCGTTCCGGAGACATCGGCTCGAGCAATTGAAGAAAGTCATAGACCGGCGGATGCTTCGCGACCACGATCCAGCGCTTCGTCCAGCGCGCCTTGATCGGATAGAGCAATCGTTTCACGGTCGGGAGGAAATCCCGCAGGCTCGTGAGGATGATACGTTCCGGGAGATGGGTCTGTTCACGGATAGCGAGGATGCGCGGATAAAAGAGATCCAATGCAACGATGGTCTCGCTCCCGGAGTCGCTCAGTTGACTCTGAATTTCCCGCTCGACATAGAGGGGATTCGTGGGCGTGACGACGGCTCCGGCCTTCAACACACCATAGTAGGCAATCACCGCCTGCGGAATATTCGGCAACATGAGGGCAACCCGATCACCCGTCCGCACACCGAGTCGCCGCAGGCCCCAGGCAAAACGAGTGCTCAGCTCGTTCAGCTCACGGAAGGAAATATGAGTACCGTAGAAAAAGAGAGCGCACGATTCGGGAAACCGAGAAGCGGAGCGCCGAAGCAGATCCGGAATCGTCCATTCCGGATAATCGAAGGTGGCGGAAACACCGGAATCGTACCGGCTGATCCAGGACCGCGGCATCTGATCCTCCCACCTCTGAACCGATCAATGAGGTGACCCGCGCAGCTCACTCCCCAGCCCTTGCACCGACTGCGTCCGTGTCTGCGTCGCACCGGCCGGCTTCCGTTCCAGCCCCATCCAAAACCCTTCGAGATATTCGAGGACCGCGTTTACCCCGACACGAAAATCACGTCTATCCGTTTCCGACATGCCTGCGTTTGAGACAGAACTCGTTCCTTCGATCGCCTCCATAGCCTGCTCCATGGCCTTTTCGTGCTCAGACTCAAGTTGCCGATGGAACGTAAAGTAGGTCATGTCCATGCGGGGATACCGTTTCGCCCGCAATAGAGTCAGCCCCGGAATCAGATGATCCCACATGGTGTTGGCCATATTCTCAAGGCCGAATGAAGCGCCTAGCGCCATCGCGTGGTTACCACTACTGTATAAGTTCTCCATCCCTTCAATGTAGGCGCGAGTGGATGGCCGCATGGGTGTGGTCATCGCGAAGTGAATATCGATCCCCAGCGACCGGAGAAAGTTTCGATACAGCAATTCGTGCCGATTCTTTACCTGACCATCGCCGAGCTCAGAATAGAGAACTTTCGTCAGCTCATCCGCAACCGCTTCATCTTCGGTATTGACCAACTGGGCGGCAAGGATGCGCGGGAAGAACCGCGCGAAATTATAAAACTCGGCGGCAAACTCGTATAACTCCCGGTCGGTCACATCACCAGCGCAAAACCGGCTCAGGTAGGGATTATTGATCGCTCCATGTCGAAGCACGTCCGCGCGCACTTGTTCGTAAAACGACATCGTGCACCTCCGCGGTCATCCTGGGACGCCCTCTCATGTTCCGCCTCTGCGTCATTCTGTTCTATCTCCGCAGACATCCTCACGCCTAAATAATACAAAATCTATATTGAATGATGCAACTATTATGTTGTAGTATGTATTCATGTGTGAGTGGCGAGAAGGATCGGCAGGTGACATCGGCTGAGGTTCCAACGATACCGCGTAGGAGGAACCGCCATGAAAGACGCGATCGGGATTGATCACATTACTCTTTGCGTGAAGAATTTGGTGGCCACAGAATATCTCTTCACTCAGATTCTCGGGTTTGAGGTCATCTGGTCCGCGCAGGATGTGGGAAGCGACAAGTCCAGCATGGATACGGTCGTCGTCCAGCGGGGTGATGCAAAAATCGCCTTAATGCAGGGAAGAAACAAGGAGCGCAAATCCCAGATCTGCGAGTTCATCGACAAATATGGCGAAGGCGTGCAGCACATTGCCCTCGAGGTCGACGATATCGAGGCGGTTTGCCGCGACTGGGAAACCCATGGCGTTAGGTTCAGCGGAGACATCAAGGATGGACGGGACGGTTTCGGCCCCCTCAAGCAGCGGTTTACCTATCCCCTGTTCCCAGGCTGCGGCGTATTTCTCGAACTGACACAACGGCAACATGGACAGGAGGAATCCAAGACGTTCGTTCGTGCCACGGTGGAATCTCTCTACAAAGATATCGAACGGGATCAGCTCAAAGGTGTGACACGAACCATTATCGATTACGAGACCCTGCCTCTTCCGTTTGAAGAGGCAGAGGCCGCGTCGTTTCGACAGGCATCATAAGACATCGAGCCGCACCTGACCTGTCAGGAGGTTCCCGATGTATCTGATAAAAAAAGGCACCCCTCCCAACCAGGCCCACGTGGGAATTCCCGCGGGTCTGCATGAAGAGGAACACGGTCGCCGGGGATTCAGCGGCCCCTCCTCGCATCTGTACCACAACCATCCACCGACCGCCTGGAGCCGGATCGAAGGCCCTCTGCAACCGAGAGCGTTTACCTGCACCGAGTTACCCACCCCCGATCAGCGTGCCGCCGACGGGCGACCCGTCACGATTCTACAAAGCCCTGATGCCCGCCTGTCTCTCTCGCGACGCCGCGATACCATGACGCATTTCGTGCGCAACGCCGACGGCGACGAAATCGTGTTTGTCCACAGCGGACGAGGGAAGTGGGAAACCGATTATGGAGTGCTGAGCTACGAACCGGGCGACTATCTGGTGATCCCGAAGGGCACCACCTATCGCATCCATGTTGACCGGAAAGAAGCGCCGGGCCTCTTTCTGATGATCGAAACTCCGGAGCCTGTCGAAGTGCCGGATCGGGGGCCCCTCGGCCGGCATGCGTTGTTCGATCCCGGGGTCATCGTGACGCCGGAACCGGCCCCGCCGCCCGACGATGCGAAGAGCCGTCGCGAATGGGAAGTCCGTATCAAACGGGAGAACGAAGACACCCGCGTCTATTACCCCTTCTACCCGATGGATGTCGCGGCCTGGAAGGGCGACCTCTGGGCGGCCAAGTTGAACGTGCGGGATTTTCGCCCCGTCACCAGCCCGCGCTACCATCTTCCTCCCAGCGTACATGTCACCTTTCAAGCCGGGGGCCTGCTGGTTTCGACCTTCGCGCCAAGACCGCTGGAGACCGATCCCGGAGCGTTGCGCGTCCCTTTCTACCACCGCAACATGGATTATGACGAAGTCCTGTTTTACCACCGGGGAGATTTCTTCAGCCGGGCCGGCATTCATGCCGGAATGTTGACCTTGCACCCTCAGGGCATTCACCACGGGCCGCAGCCACAGGCGATTGCCGCCAGCAAGGGGAAAGAACAGACCGATGAAGTCGCCGTGATGATCGAATCGCGGCACGCCTTTAAAGTCATGCCGGAATGTGAAGCCGTTGAACTAAAGGATTATGCAATGAGTTGGACCCGGCCATGAAACTTGTAAGCTTCCAAGTTCGCACGCCGGTCGGAACCTTTACCAGAATCGGCGCACTGCATAAGGGCTCTATCGTCGATCTCAATATGGCCTATGCGCGGCAACTGGCCGACCGACGGGAATCGCAACCACGCCGTCTCGCCGATGCTCAGGTCCCGGCCACGATGTTGGAGTTTTTGGAAGGCGGCCCCTCCGCAATGGCTGCGGCTCGTGAGGCTCTCGACTTCGCGGCGCATTTTGGCTCCGCCATCAGGGGCCCGGCCGGCGAAACCATTATCTACAGCACGGCTGACGTTCTACTGACAGCTCCCCTCCCCAACCCTCCCTCGCTGCGCGATTTCATCGCCTTCGAAGACCACATTGCCGCCACCTCCAAGAGACGGGGCCAACCGATTCCCCCGGAATGGTATAAGGCGCCGGTCTACTACAAGGGTAACCATCGGACCATCATCGGGCCGGATCGATCGCTCCATTGGCCGTTGAACACACAAAAGCTGGATTACGAATTGGAGCTGGCCTGTGTCATCGGTCGCAAGGGCATTGATGTCGCGGAACGCGACGCGACGGAATACATCGCCGGCTATACGATCATGAATGACTTCAGCGCGAGAGACATTCAGTTCCAGGAAATGGCCTGTCGGCTCGGTCCGGCAAAAGGAAAAGACTTCGCCACCGCCATCGGGCCTTGCATCGTCACGCCCGATGAGATCCCGGACCTCGCGTCACTGCAGATGACCGCACGCATCAACGGAGAGGTCTGGTCCCAAGGACGTTTCGGTTCGATCCACTGGTCATTCTGCCAAATGATTGAACATGTGTCGCGAGGCGAAGCCATTTACCCGGGCGACCTGTTGGGCTCGGGAACGGTCGGCGGCGGCTGCGGCTTGGAGCTTGACCGTTACCTGCAACCGGGAGACCGCGTCGAATTGGAAATTCAGCCGATTGGAATTCTTAGAACCACCATTGCGGCACAAAACTAGAGGAGCGCGTGACGGTCATGATGCCATCAATTGCCAAATCCTCCGAGGCCGCCACCCTGGAGCTGGTGGAACGACAGAGGAAACTCTATGAGGGGTCGGAAATCGATGTGAGGCTGCAACACCTCATTCGCGACACCCCGCACCCCACCCTATCGTCCTGGGATATTCAGCGCCTGCTGCGCACCTCACGCGCGGTCTATTTCGACGGCCATGTGGAGGTGGTTTCAGGCCACCATACGGAGGCCTATCTGCGGTTCGAGTCCATCGCGCGCTTCCCCGATCAGGTGACGATCATCGCCTCGAACATGGCGGAGTGGATCCTGCAGACCTTTCGACATGACCCGCCGGCAGGGATTGTCACCACCTCGTCGGACGCTCGCCTGCTGGCCGAGCGTACAAGCGAACTCCTGGCACCACAGCTGCCATTGCGCATCGTCCTCACTCCGTTCAACCGCGAGACGGGCAAGATCGGCACCGAAATCGTCAGCGGGACGGTCGAACCGGGAGAAGGCTTTCTCTCTTTGAACGACGTGACCACTCGTGGCATGTGCGTCAGCAAATTGGGGAAAGTCGTCTCCGATCGCGGGGGACGACTCGCAGGCATGATGGTGTTTGCCAGACGAGACAGTGGGCAATTTCCGTTGATGGATGAGCTGACGGCCACTTATCCGTTTTACTTCAGCGTCGATCTGGACATGCCGCAGTGGGAACCGTCCGATTGTCACGCGTGCCGAGACAGGAAACCATTGTTGTCCTGGAGGGACCTACCCGAGTTTTGATGTGATGCGGAACCGCGAGAGCCAGAGGAGGCAGCTATGGACCAGGCCGTCGTCGCACAGGACATCAAACGCAGCGACCTCCTTGAGATGTACTCCTACCTCCGGCTGACCAGAAGCCTGGAGGACCGGATCACCGCCCTGTACAGGCAAGGGCGGATCGTCGGGGGCGTCTACACCAGCCACGGTATGGAGGCGATCGCCGTCGGGTACGCCTCGGCATTGAGGCCCGACGATGTCATCGCCCCATTTCATCGCGATATGGGAGCCTTCCTGATTCGCGGGTTTTCTCCCGGCGAGATCATCGCCCAGTACCTAGGCAAACAGGCCGGGCCGACCAAAGGCAAAGACGGCAACGTCCACATGGGTGATCTCAAACGCGGGGTGATCGGCTTCGTCAGTCACCTGGCCGACAACATGCCGGTCGCGGCCGGCGCGGCGCTGGCATTCAAGATCAGAGGCGAGTCCCGCGTCGCTTTTGCCGGAACCGGCGACGGCGGAACGAGTCGCGGCGACTTTCACGAAGCCATGAACTTGGCGGCGGTGCGCAGACTCCCCGTCGTGTTCTTCTGCACCAACAACCAGTATGCCTACTCCACGCCGGTTCGTTATCAAATGGCGATCACCGATGTGGTCGAACGGGCGAAAGCCTATGGCATGCCGGGTGAGATCGTAGACGGCAACGATGTGGCGGCCGTCTATCTGGCATCCAGGCGAGCCATCGCCAAGGCCCGAGCCGGAGAAGGACCAACCTTCCTCGAATTCAAGACGATGCGTATGCATGGCCATTCAGAGCATGACGCCGCAAAATATGTCCCGCGCGAGTTGCTGGAAGAATGGAAGGCCAAAGATCCGATCCTGCGAGCCGAACGGCTGCTGACGCAGCTCGGATACGGGGACGAGTCGTATTTCCATGAAGTGGGCGAGCGAGCTAAAAAAGACGTCGATGCAGGAACCGAGTTCGCTGAACGGAGCCCGCTGCCGGAAGGACGGGAAACATTGGTAGGAGTATTCGCCACTGAAGACGAGGTGTTGCCATGACGACCGCAGCCGCCACGCAGGAGACCACCTACGTCGATGCCATTTCACAGGCCCTGGATGAAGAAATGAGCCGTGACGAACGTGTGTTCCTCATGGGCGAAGACATCGGTGCCTACGGCGGCGCGTTCAAAGTGACGGAAGGGTTCCTGAAAAAATACGGCGAATGGCGGGTGCTGGATACGCCGCTTTCAGAATCCGGCTTCGTGGGAGCCGCTATAGGCGCAGCCATGATGGGCTTGCGGCCTGTGGTCGAAATGCAGTTCGCGGACTTCATTTCCTGCGCGTTCGATCAAATCACCGAAGTTGCCGCCAAAAACCACTACCGCTGGGGCGCGGCAGTTCCGCTGGTCATTCGGGCTCCTTTCGGCGGCGGCGTCCATGGGGGGCCGTTCCACTCCGAATGCCCTGAGGGGTGGTTCTTCCATTCGCCCGGCCTCAAGATCGTCGCACCCTCGACCCCCTACGACGCCAAGGGACTTCTGAAAGCCGCGATTCGCGATCCCAATCCGGTACTCTACTTTGAGCACAAGTTTCTTTATCGACGAATCAAGGCGACTCTGCCGCATGAGGATTACATCGTTCCCATCGGAAAAGCGGAGGTGAAACGAACCGGCAGCGACATCTCCGTCATTACCTATGGAGCGATGGTGCATCTGGCCTTGGAAGCCGCGGACGCGCTGCAAAAAGAAGGGATCGACCTAGAGGTAGTGGATCTCCGCACGTTGATCCCACTCGACAAGGAGACGATGTACGCATCGGTGCGCAAGACCAGCAAGGCCATCATATTGCACGAAGACAACAAAACCGGCGGCATTGGCGCCGAAATTTCCGCGCTGCTGACTGAGGATTGTTTCGACTGTCTGGACGGGCCGATCCTCCGTATAGCTCCGCCCGACACGCCGGTGCCGTTCAGCACGCCGCTGGAGGAATTCTTTCTGCCCAAAGTGAGCGACATCGTCGCGGGAGCCAGGAAATTGGCGGCCTATTGATGATGTCGGCGGTTGGGAGTGGTAATTCAGGAGACTCCATCCGTGGCAACCGATGTCGTCATGCCACAGCTGGGTGAAAGCATCGCCGAAGGGACCGTCGTCAAATGGCTGATCCAGCCAGGCGGCGCGGTCGAAAAGGATCAGCCTCTCCTGGAGGTGGAAACTGAAAAAGTGGCGCTCGACATTCCATCTCCGGCCGCCGGTTTTCTCGCGCAGGTGATGGTAATGGAGGGTGCCACGGTGCCCGTAGGAACGTTACTGGCCAGACTCGAAACTCAACCGGCGGAGGGCGTCGTCAGTCGTGTCGGAGGAGTGGGTGTGCGTGCGAGACAGGCACAGCCGCAAGGCGAGCAGCACTATTCGCCGGCAGTCAGACAGCTCGCGCGAGAGCACCAGGTAGACCTGGCTGGCATCACCGGCACCGGCGAGGGTGGCCGGGTCACGAAGAAAGACCTGTTGGATTATGTGTCAGCGCAGAAAGAGCCAGCCCCCGTCCCGCAGAAATCGGGCGAGGTCCGAGTCTCTCGCCCTGAGCATCCCACGCGCCACGAGGAGATTATTCCGTTCACCCAGATGCGAAAGACCATTGCGGATCGCATGCTCCGCAGCCGCCGCACGTCCGCCCACGTGGCGACGTTTTTTGAAGCGGACTTCTCCGGCATCGACCGGTTTCGCACAGGGCGTACATTGACCTATCTGCCGTTTGTGATCAGCGCCGTTACTCGTGCCCTGAAGGACCTGCCCCTGCTGAATTCCTCCTGGCGTGATGAAGGCATCGCGATGAAGAAAGACATGCATATCGGCATCGCGGTGGCACTCGACGACGGTCTTCTGGTTCCCGTCATTCGCCGGGCCGATCAGAAGGGGCTTACTCAATTGGCTCAAGAGGTCGCGGACTTAGCGGAACGGGCCAGGAGCAAACGACTGACTCCCGAAGAGGTGCTGGACGGCACCTTTACGATCACGAACCACGGCGGATTCGGCAGCCTCTTCAGCACGCCGATTATCAATCAACCGCAAGCCGCCATCCTCGGAGTGGGCTCCGTGCAAAAGCGCGCGGTCGTGATCGACGAGGCCATCGCCATCCGTCCCATGTGTTACCTGAGCCTGTCGTTCGACCACCGGATCATCGATGGCGCAACGGCCGACCGATTCATGGCCAAGGTGAAACAGCATCTTCAACAGAGCGACTGGGAGAAATTCCTGTGACCAGCAGACAACGAGCCGTCATTGTGAGCGCGGTTCGAACCCCGATGGGCAGGTTCACCGGTGGATTCAGTTCGATACCTTCGACCAAGCTCGGAAGCCTTGCGATCGCCGAGGCCATGAAACGCATCCAGGTGCCCGGAGAACAGATCGACGAAGTGTTGATGGGATGTGTGCTCAGCGCCGGACTCGGCCAGGCTCCCGCCCGTCAGGCGGCGATCGGAGCGGGACTGCCCCACAAGGTCGGAGCCGTGACCGTGAACAAGGTCTGCGGCTCCAGCCTGCAGACCGTCATCATGGCGGCCAGAGCCATCGCGTTGGGCGAAGCGCGCGTGATCGTCGCTGGCGGGATGGAAAACATGACCCGGGCACCCTTTCTGCTGGAGAAGGCCAGACAGGGATACCGGCTCGGACATGGAGAACTGACGGACAGTCTGATCAAGGACGGACTCTGGGATGTGTACAACCAGTTTCACATGGGCAATGCCGGAGAACTCTGCGCCGCCACCTATCACATCTCCCGGCAGGAGGTCGACGACTTTGCCTTGGAAAGTTACAACCGCGCGCGTGAGGCCATCACCGCCGGCGCATTTACCAGGGAGATTGTTCCGGTCGAGGTGTCGCAGAAAAAGGGCGCACCGCTCATCGTCACGGACGATGAGGAACCGAACCGGGTCGATCTCTCAAGGTTGCGGCAGCTGAAGCCCGTCTTCCAGGACGACGGAGTCTTAACGGTGGGCAACTCCCCTTCCTGCAACGACGGCGCAGCGGCATTGATCGTCATGGCTGAAGAGGAGGCGAACCGGCGCGGTCTTACGCCGATGGCTCGCATCGTGGCATACACCGGGGCAGCGCTCGCGCCGGAATGGTTCACCATCGCACCGATCGAGGCCATTCGCCGGCTCTTGAAACAGACGGGTCTCTCGATCAGCGACATCGATCTGTTCGAAATCAACGAAGCGTTCTCCGCCGTGTCGCTCGCCATCAACCGGGAGCTTAGATTGGATGCGAAGACGGTCAACGTCCACGGCGGCGCGGTGGCCCTGGGCCACCCCATCGGCGCGACCGGAGCGAGGATCTTGACGACGTTGCTTCACGCCATGGAGGCGCGCGACGCCCGTCGCGGGCTGGCCAGCCTCTGTATCGGAGGCGGAGAAGCGCTTGCCCTGCTCGTGGAACGATGATGGAAAGAGGGGAGTTGTGAGTGATGAGTTCTACGTTGCGGGGACGAGCGAAGAACCACGAATGACGGACGGTTCGGATGATGACGATCGATAACATCAAGACCATCGGGGTCGTCGGCGCGGGACAGATGGGACGCGGCATCGCACAGGTGCTGGCCACCGCAGGATGGAATGTCCTGTTGGTCGATGTCACAGAAGAGGCGCTGGAAGAAGCCACCCAAAAAATCTGGCAGGGCGTCACGAAGGCGGTGGAAAAGGGGGCTCTGCGAGGTGATCAAGCCGGATCGGCCATGGCGATCATCCATCCAATACGGCACATGCAACGGCTGCGAGAAGCGCAGGTGGTGATCGAAGCGATACCGGAAGATCCCGTCATGAAGCGGGCGCTGTTCGCGCAACTGGGGCAGATCTGCGAACCCTCTACCCTGCTGGCCAGCAATACCTCGTCGATTTCAATCACCGGCCTTGGCATGGCTTCAGGCCGCCCCGATCGCGTCGTCGGCATCCATTTCATGAATCCCGTTCCGGTCATGAGGTTGGTCGAGGTGGTTCGCGGCATCGAGACCTCCGAACAGACGCTGAAACTCGCCCTGAAGCTCGTCCGTCATGCGGGAAAAACTGCGGTAGTCTGCAAGGACTTTCCCGGCTTCATCGTCAACCGGGTCCTCATTCCCATGATTAATGAAGCCATCTTTGCGCTGGAGGATGGAGTGGCCACGGCGGAAGCGATCGACCTGGCGATGGTCGAAGGCACCAACCATCCCGTAGGCCCCCTGGCCTTGGCCGACCGCATCGGTCTGGATACGGTGCTCGCAATCTGTGAGGTGTTGCATCAAGACCTGGGTGATCCGAAGTTCCGCCCCTGTCCCCTGCTGCGCAAGTACGTGGAAGCCGGGTGGCTTGGCCGGAAAAGGGGACATGGATTCTATCTCTATGGAGATCAGCCGGCGATGCATGTGACCTGACGTTTTTGTTCCGTCCCTGGAGGGCCGCGTCATGAACGAGCGGAAATCCCGGTTCACGTCCCTCTCCGGTTTAGACATCGAACGGGTCTATGGTCCCGATCACCTCAAAAGCTGGAGCGCCGAACAGGATCTCGGCCAACCGGGCGCATTTCCCTACACACGCGGCTGCTATCCCACCATGTACCGCAGCCGGCTCTGGACCATGCGGCAATTCGCCGGTTTCGGCTCCGCGGACGACACGAATACACGTTTTCAGTATTTGTTGGATCATGGCCAAACTGGACTCAGTGTCGCCTTCGACCTGCCGACCCTCATGGGCCTCGATTCGGATGATTCAAGAGCTCGGGGCGAAGTAGGTTACTGCGGGGTGGCAATCTCGTCCCTTGCCGACATGGAACGGTTGTTCGACGGCATCCCGCTCGATCAGGTCACCGTATCCATGACGATCAACGGACCGGCCGCCGTGCTCTTCGCCATGTATCTGGCCGTCGCGGAGAAACGCGGTATCCCGTTCGACAGGCTCGGCGGCACGATTCAAAACGACATTCTGCAGGAGTATATCGCCCAGAAGGAATGGCTCTTCCCGCCGGAACCGCACATCGCGCTGATCGTCGATACGATCGCCTATTGTGCCACCCATGTTCCGAAGTGGCATCCCGTCAGCATCAGCGGCTACCACATCCGGGAGGCAGGCTCGACCGCCATTCAGGAACTTGCCTTCACCCTGTACGACGGGCTGACCTACGTGGAGGCGGCCGTGAAGTCCGGACTCGATGTGGACGTGTTTGCGCCGCAGCTGTCCTTCTTCTTCAATGTGCATAATGACTTCTTTGAAGAGATTGCTAAATTCCGCGCGGCCCGGCGGCTCTGGGCCCGTGAAATGGAACGGCGGTATCATCCTAAAAATCCCCGTTCGCTCCAGCTTCGCTGCCACGCCCAGACCGCCGGTTGCTCGCTCACCGCCCAACAGCCCCTGAACAATGTGGTGCGGACCACGCTGCAGGCCCTCGCCGCCGTGCTCGGTGGGACGCAATCGCTCCACACCAACTCGATGGACGAAACCCTGGCCCTGCCGACGGAAGAAGCCGTGAAGCTGGCGTTGAGGACACAACAGATCATTGCGGCAGAGAGCGAAACGGTCAACTGCGTCGATCCCTTGGGCGGGTCCTATTTCGTCGAGTCGCTGACGAACCGCTTGGAGGAAGGGGCGCTGCACTATTTTCGCAAACTGGAGGGAATGGGCGGCATGGTTTGCGCGATCGAGCGCGGTTTTCCACAGCGGGAAATCCTCGATGCATCACAACGGTACCAGCGTGAAATCGAACAACAGGACCGAAGCATTGTCGGTGTGACGGATCACATGGAACAAGAACCTCGGTCGATTCCCATCTTGAAGATCGGGCCGGAGGTGGAACAGGAACAGGTGGCGCGCCTGTCCGACCTCCGGAAATCACGCGACCCGTTCAGGATGGCCGGGGCGTTGGAAGAGCTGCAGGAAATGGCTGCCTGTCATCAGAACCTCATGCCGCCGTTGATTGAAGCCGTCAAGGCCAAGGGGACGCTGGGGGAAATTTGTGCGGCACTGAAGGAAGTCTATGGGACCTATCGGGAACCGGTGGTGTTATGAGGCGGTGGCAACCAGGTACCTCCGTGCTCGCGCAACGCGCGGCTCAGAAGCCCTCGTTGGACGCGCGCAGTTGGAGGCATCCTGGTCGTCGCCGCTGAGGAAAATCTGAACTGAGAAGCAGGATATTAGAAAGGTCTGTTGAAGATGAAACTCGGAGCGTTTGACATCTATCCGGTGACCGACGGCCGATTCCGGCTGGACGGCGGCGCCATGTTCGGCGTGGTACCGAAAACCCTCTGGCAGAAATGTTGCCCCGCGGATGAACTGAATCGTATTCCGCTCAGCCTGACCTGCCTGCTGATCCGGGCTCACGGCAAAAACATCCTCGTGGACACAGGGCTCGGCGAGAAGGAGGATGCGAAATTCCAGTCGATGTTTGCGGTCGAACGGACGCCGACCCTGCAGGAGTCCCTTAAGCAACATGGCCTGAGCCGCGACGACATCCATATGGTCATCAATACACATCTGCACTTCGACCATGCCGGAGGCAACACGGTGACAAACAGGAACAGCGCATTGATGCCGGCCTTTCCCAAGGCCACTTACTACGTGCAACAGGGAGAGTACGAGGACGCGGTGCAGGCCAACGAACGGACAAGAGCCAGTTACCGCCGCGACAATTTCACACCGGTGGCCCAAGAAAATCAGTGGGCATTCATCCAGGGTGATACGGAGCTCCTGCCGGGAGTGACGGCCGTCGTCACGGCCGGGCATACGCGGTACCATCAAAGCGTCAAGTTGGAATCGGAAGGACAGGTCGCCTTCTTCTTGGGCGATCTCATTCCCACTGTGTCCCATCTTCCGCTCCCCTACATCATGGGCTACGACCTCAATCCGGTTCAGACACTCGGCAGCAAACGGTGGGTGTTGGAGCGGGCCTTCGAGGAACATTGGCTCCTGGTATTTGAGCATGACCCGCTGGTTCAGGCCGGGCATGTCCGCAAAAACGCGGAAGAAAAATATGTCCTTCAGAAGGTGAACCTATGGCAGTAGCGGCGACACCCCTGCGCATCTTGATCGGAAAGGTGGGGTTGGACGGACATGATCGAGGCGTGAAGCTCGTCGCCCGTGCGCTGCGTGACGCGGGGATGGAAATCATTTACACGGGGCTCCACCAAAGTCCGGAGCAGATCGTGACGACCGCGATCCAGGAAGACGTGCAGGCCATCGGCCTCAGCATCCATTCCGGCGCCCATAATTCATTATTCCCTCGGATCCTGGAACTCCTGCGGGAACAGGGCGCAGGAGACATCGTTCTTTTTGGTGGAGGCATCATTCCCGATGAGGATGTCCCGCGATTGAAAGCAGCTGGCGTGCAGATGTTGTTCCGGCCGGCAACTCCGATGCACGACATCGTGGAGTTTGTGAAAGGGCTTCGAATTGAACGATGAGGGGATTCTCGCCATGCGCGTGCTGAACAGTACAGTGGTGCGAGGATCGGAAGACTTTCGTCGGGACCATTCCCATTACGAAGGCCTAATGGACGATCTGAAGAAACATCTAGCTCTGGTGCAGGCAGGTGGATCGGCGGACGCCATCGCGCTCCATAAGCAGCGCGGAAAACTGACGGCTCGCGAACGTATCGCGGCACTACTCGATTCTGGCTCGCCCTGGCTCGAATTGAGCCCGCTCGCCGCCTTCGGTCTCTACGACAATCAGGTTCCGTCGGCGGGCTTGATCACCGGCATCGGCTCCATATCTGGACGGTTCTGTGTCATCGCGGCTAACGACGCCACGGTCAAGGGCGGCACCTACTTTCCGATGACCATCAAAAAGCACCTGCGAGCCCAGGAGATCGCGCTGGAGAACCGCCTGCCAGCGATCTACCTCGTAGATTCCGGCGGCGTATTCCTGCCGATGCAGGCCGAGGTCTTTGCCGACAAAGAGCATTTCGGGCGGATCTTCTTCAATCAAGCGCGCATGTCCGCCGCCGGCATTCCTCAAATCGCTGTGGTCATGGGCATGTGCACGGCCGGCGGCGCCTATGTGCCGGCGATGTGCGATGAGAATGTCATCGTGAAGGGGACCGGCACGATTTATCTGGCCGGACCGCCTCTGGTCAAGGCCGCCACCGGCGAAGAGGTTACCGCCGAGGAACTGGGCGGCGCCGATCTGCACACGCGGCTCTCCGGCGTCAGCGACCATCTGGCGAAAGACGATCATGACGCGTTGGAGATCTGCCGTTCGATCATCGCCACGTTGGGACGGCGACCTCCGAAACTTCGTCGAGAGAAGATCGAGGACCCTCTCTATCCGGCGGAAGAACTCTATGGAATCATTCCCGCCAATCCGCGACGAAAGTGGGAAGTCCGGGAAGTCATTGCCCGGCTCGTGGACGGCAGCCGTTTTCACGAATTCAAGGCGCGGTATGGTTCCACGCTGGTCTGCGGCTTCGCCCAGTGGATGGGCCACCTGGTGGGGATCGTCGCCAACAATGGAGTGCTGCTCTCGGAGTCCGCGCTGAAAGGCGCCCATTTCGTCCAGCTCTGCGCGCAGCGGCGCGTTCCACTCGTGTTTTTGCAGAACATCACCGGCTTCATGGTCGGAAAAGACTGTGAGAGCAGAGGCATCATCAAAGACGGCGCCAAGATGGTACAGGCGGTCGCGACGGCGGATGTCCCCAAATTCACCATCCTGATCGGCGCCTCCCACGGAGCCGGCAACTATGCCATGTGCGGGCGCGGATACGGTCCCAGATTTCTCTTTACCTGGCCCAACGCCCGCATCTCGGTCATGGGCGCGCAACAGGCTGCGCAGGTGCTGGTCACGGTCAAGGAACAACAGCGAGCGCGAGAGAAGGCAACCCTAGCGACTGACGAACTGCGGCGGATCACGGAGGCTACCTTGCAGCAGTATGAGCAGGAAGGCAGCTCCTATTTCAGCAGCGCCCATCTGTGGGACGATGGCATTCTGGATCCCATGGACACGCGTAGAATCCTGAGCCTCTGCCTGGATCTCGCGGCAACGTCCCCTGTCAAAGACACCCGTGCGCCGGTGTTTCGGATGTGAGCAGGAAACCGCCTAAGGAGGTCACCATGCGTCGGTTCGCGACCCTTGCGACGGAATCGGACGGTGTCATTGCCCGTGTGACTCTCAATCGACCTGAACGTCGCAACGCCTTCGACGGCCGGATGGTGACTGAGCTCAGAGAAGCCTTCGAAGACCTGGCGCAGGTTCCATCGCTGAGAGGAATCGTACTGACCGGTGCGGGGCCGGTCTTTTGCGCCGGAGCCGACCTTCAATGGATGCAGTCGGACATGCCTGTCGCGGAAACCCCGGCGATTCGTGACGCCCATCACCTGACCCGTATGCTTCGCGCGATCGACGAATCCCCTTGTCCGGTGATCGCCCGGGTGCAGGGACCTGCCTTCGGAGGCGGACTCGGTTTGATGGCCGTCTGCGACATCGTGGTGGCGGTGGAGGATGCGACGTTTGCGCTGAGCGAAACCAGGCTCGGGTTGATTCCGGCAGTCATCGCGCCCTTTCTCTTGCGCAGGGCGGGCGAATCGTTTCTCCGACGGTATGGCCTGAGCGGCGAGACCTTCTGCGCATCGACAGCCCAGCGATTTAACCTTGTGCATGATGTCGTCCCGCAAAGCGATCTGGACGACCGCATCACCGAATTGACTGAAGCGATCATGCGCCTGGCTCCCCGCGCCACCAGGGAATGCAAATCGTTGTTTCACCGGATGCTCCCTTTGTCAGATAGGGAGCGTCTGGCGCTGGGTCCGGAAAGCAATGCCCGCGCCCGTTGCGCTCCGGAGGCCGCGGAAGGGCTCCGGGCCTTCGTCGAGAAACGCCTGCCCTCGTGGGCCCAGTCACGCGAGCGAAACCAGGAACAGGAGGCGACCACGTCAGCAGATGTTGTCCTCCGCCACACATGACTCTCGCCGGTTGCCTGTCCGGATCACTGAAGTGTCACCCCGTGACGGACTGCAACATGAAGCGGTCTACGTGCCGACGGGGCGCAAGATTGCCCTGATCAATGCCCTGGCGCGAACCGGCGTAGCGGAAATTGAGGCCGGTTCCTTCGTCTCTCCCGCCGCCATCCCGCAGCTGGCGGACTCCGACGAAGTTTTCCGTGCCATCGAACGGATCCCGGGCGTCACCTATTCCGCCTTGGTGCCGAACGAACGCGGCCTTGAACGGGCACGGGCGGCGGCGGTGAAAAAGATCGCGGTCTTCACGGCGGCCTCGGACAGCTTCACTCGCCATAACATCAAGGCAACCGTCCACGAGTCACTCGACCGTTTCAAGCCCGTGATTCTCGGGGCCAAACGAGACGGCATGCTGGTGCGAGGCTACATCTCCACGGCGGTGTTTTGTCCCTATGAAGGTCGCATATCGCCGATGCTGGTGCTAACTGTCATGCTGCGGCTGTTCGACCTCGGCGTGGACGAGGTCTCCGTGGGAGAGACCATCGGCATGGCCTCGCCCACCGATATACGCGCCTTGCTCGATACCATCCTGACGCGGATCGAACCGTCCCGCCTGTCGCTCCATGTCCATGACACCTATGGAATGGCCGTCGCCAATGTGCTCACGGCTTGGTGGGACTATGGCATCACGGCCTTCGATTGTTCGGCGGGAGGCCTGGGCGGCTGTCCCTATGCGCCCGGCGCATCCGGCAACGTCGCGACGGAAGATGTGGTGTTTGCCCTGAAGGCATCCGGCGCTCCGGTGCCCGTTGATGAAATGCTGGTGCTCGACTGTGCGCAGGAGTTCAGCGCGTCGGTACGGCATCCGCTGACCTCGCGTCTCTCACAGATACGGCAACCTCGTACCATGCAACCGGCATTGAAGGTGTGACGTGAACCCGGCCCGTGTCGATCGATCATCACGGCGGAATGAGGCGGCGAACCTGGCGAAACAGGTCGAGGCCGGCGGGATCAGAGCCGTGGCGCGTGTAATCACCCTGCTCGAAAACGAGGACTCGACCGGAACGGAGGTGCTGACACATCTTGCGCCCACCATGAACCGTGCCATCGTGATCGGCATCACCGGTTATCCCGGCACGGGCAAGAGCACGTTGATCGACCAGCTCATCTCAGCCTACCGGCGGCTGGGACAGAAGGTGGGCGTGCTGGCTGTCGATATCAGCAGTCCTGTGACGGGCGGAGCGGTTCTCGGCGATCGCATCAGGATGCAGCAGCATGCGGACGATCCACAGATCTACATCCGCAGCATGGCGACACGCGGCCAGCAGGGCGGACTCGCGCGGGCGACGCGGGAGGCGGTACCGGTATTGGAAACGGCTGGCTATGGCGTGATTCTGATCGAGACGGTCGGCGTCGGGCAAAACGAGCTCGACATCATGCAGGTCGCCCACACGGTGGTGGCGTTGGTCGCGCCGGGGCTCGGCGACGACATCCAGGCCATGAAGGCCGGCTTGCTGGAGGTCGCAGACATCGTGGTGGTGAACAAGGGCGACCGCGAAGGCGCCGATGCGGCCCTGCGGGATTTGCGCGAATGGTGCAAGACGGTGATTCGCACCGTCGCGGTGAAGGGTGAAGGCATAGCGGAGTTGATTGCGGTCATCGCCGAGCACGAACGGCTGCGAGACCTGGACAGCCCGGAATTACACAGGCGTAGGGGACTCTTCATCGACCGGGGCTCGCGAGCGGGGTAACAATGTCAGGTGACCATTGACGAATGACCCGTACCCCTTGACCTGTTTGCTGTGAGGTCATGGATGTTGGCCGAACGTCTGGCCCATTACACACAGTCTCTCCGTTACAACGACCTGCCCGACGCGGTCGTGCACGAGGTCAAGCGGCGCATCCTGGACAGCCTCGCCTGCGCATTCGGCGCCTGGACTGCGCTCCCCTGCAAGATCGCCCGCGAGATGGCGCTAGCAGTGAAGGTTCCCGGCGGCGCGACGGTCTGGGGAACGAATCACAAGACTCTCCCCGATCTTGCAACCTTCGCCAATGGCGCCATGGTCCGGTATCTCGATTTCAACGATACGTATCTGTCCAAAGAACCGGCCCATCCATCGGACAATCTCGCGGCAATCCTTGCGGCGGGGGAAACGGCGCATGCCTCCGGCAAACTCGTCATCCAGGCCATGACCCTGGCCTATGAAATCCAATGCCGCCTCTGTGACGCGGCAGCCCTCCGGCCCCGTGGCTGGGACCATGTCACCTATGGACCGATCTCATCGGCGCTCGGCATCGCCAAGACCCTGCAACTCTCGGAAGCGCAGACCCGGCAGGCAATCAATCTGGCGGGCGTGGCCAACATCGCCTTGCGGCAAACCAGGGTCGGCGACCTGTCCATGTGGAAGGCCTGCGCTTTTTCCAACGCCGCGCGCAACGGCATGTTCGCCGCGCTGCTCGCCCGGCGTGGCATGACCGGACCTGCCCCGATTTTTGAAGGCGACAAAGGCTTCATGAAATTGGTCTCCGGCTCGTTCGAACTGCCGATGCTAGGCGGACAGGCCATGCCGGGCGGAGAGCCGGTTTCCTTCAAAATTCTCAAGACCTACATCAAACATTTCCCCGTGGAATACCACGCGCAGAGCGCGGTCGAGGCGGCCTTGGCCCTGCGGGCCGAACTCATCGCAACGGAAGGGACCGGCGCACTCGACAATCTGGCCGATGTGGAGATCGGAAGCTACGACGTGGCCGTTGAAATTATCGGACGTGATCCAGAGAAGTGGCAGCCCGCAACGAGAGAGACGGCCGACCACAGTTTCCCCTACTGCGTGGCCGTCGCGTTGGTCGATGGCCGCGTGACCATGCATTCGTTCAGCCAGAAACGGTTGCGAGACCCGCGCCTGCACGACCTAATGAAGAAAATCCATGTCGTGAATCTGCCGGAGTTCGAACGCCGATACCCGACAACCATGCCGACCCGCATCACGGTCCGGACCTCGCAAGGAACCATTTATACACGGCAGGTGGACCAGCCGCTGGGCCATCCAGGCCATCCCCTGTCGGACCGGGAGGTAGAAGATAAACTGCAGCGTTTGGCTTCGAGACGAGTCGATCGCTCGCGAATACACAGGCTCCTCGACTTCGTATGGAATCTGGAACATCAGAAAGACATTGCTATGTTTATGCCGCTCTTGAAGGTGCGATCGTGAAGCCTGAGCAATCGACTGTCTCCAAAGGACAGCGCCTGCGCGAATTGTTGGCTACGCGCACCGTGGCCATCCCGGGAGCGTGCAATGCATTGACGGCCATTCAAATCGAACGGGCCGGCTATGAAGTCGTATACGTGTCGGGAGCGGCCTTGTCTGCCTCGCGCGGCCTGCCGGACATCGGGCTCATCTCGTTGCCGGAAATGGCCGAGGAAGCGGGGACCATCGCCAGGGCGGTCGCCATTCCCACCATCGTCGATGCGGATACCGGATATGGCCCGCCTTCAGCCGTGATGGAAGCCGTGCGGGAATTCGAGCAGGCCGGAGTGGCCGGCATGCAGATCGAAGATCAAGAAGCGGCCAAAAAATGCGGACACTTGTCTGGAAAACGCATCATCCCTCTTGACGACATGGTCGCGAAGATCAAGGCCGCCGTGGATGCCAGGCGCAATCGGGCGTTCGTAATCGTGGCGCGCACCGACGCGCGAGTCGTCGATGGGCTGGGGGCCGCGATTGAACGATCCCGAGCCTATGCCGAGGCAGGCGCGGACATGTTGTTTCCCGAAGCCCTGTTGTCCGCCGAGGAGTTCGGAACCTTTGCTCTGGAAATGCGGAAAGCGGATATCCATGTGCCGTTGATTGCCAACATGACGGAGTTCGGCCGGACGCCCTACCTCAGCGTGGACGAATTTGACGCCTTGGGTTATCGCGCGGTGCTGTTTCCTGTCAGCACGCTACGAGTCGCCGCGCGAGCGGTCGAAAAGCTGCTGGTGGAACTGAAGTTCTTCGGCTCCCAGCGGAATTGGCTCGATCACATGATGACCAGGCAGGAACTCTACGAAGTGCTTCGATACGAGGATAGCGGAGAACCGATGCGGAGGTCCTATGAACCAGGCCATACAAGAACAGCCCGCGACGAAAGCGCCGGACCATCATGACTACAGCCCCGGCCTGGAGGGAGTGATTGCCGGAGAATCGGCGATCTGCCAGGTGGATGAAGGAGAAGCGGGACTGCGTTATCGAGGCTATGCGATCGGTGACCTCGCCGACCGGAGCAGCTTTGAAGAAGTCGCTTACCTGCTGCTCTTCGGCCACCTGCCCACAGGAACGGAGCTGGAGGAATTCTCCGGTCTGTTGGTGCGCAATCGGCAGCTCCCCGAACAGGTGCAGAATTTTGTGAAGAGCCTGCGCCCCGGCATGCATCCGATGGACGTGTTGCGAACCGGGATTTCATTCCTCGGCCTGAACGATCCTGACGCGCAAGACGGGTCCCGCGCGGCGACCCTCCGCAAATCGGTGCGGTTGCTGGCGCAAATCCCTCTGTTGGTTGCCGACAGCTACCGGATGATGGCTGGTCAACAGCTTGCAAGGCCGGATGTGCAGGGAAACTTCGCGGAGCACCTCCTGTGCCTGGTCGCAGGCCGCAAACAGGGCGAGGCCGGCGCGGCCATGGCGCAGGCGTTGAACGTGTCTCTGATTCTCTATGCGGAACATGAGTTCAATGCCTCCACATTTTCCGCCCGGGTGACCGCTTCCACTCTCACCGACCTCCATGGCGCCGTCACGGCTGCAGTGGCCACGTTGAAAGGACCGCTCCATGGAGGCGCCAATGAAGCGGTGGCCGCCATGCTGCTCGAAATCGGCAGGCCGGAACGGGCGGAAACCTGGCTGCGTGAAGCCCTTGCACAGAAACGGCGGGTGATGGGATTCGGCCATCGTGTGCTTCGGCAAGGCGATGCCCGCTCGACCATCATCCAGCGCCATGCCGAACGATTGAGCCATCTTTGCGGCGACCGCAGCTGGTACGAGATCGCCGCCACGATCGATCGCATCATGTTGGAGGAAAAAGGACTCCGCCCGAATCTCGACTTTTATACGGCCGTGGCCTACCTTCTCATGGACATCCCGCGAGAACTCTCCACCCCCTTGTTTGTCTGTTCACGCATCACCGGCTGGTGTGCGCATGTCATCGAACAGCAGGACCACAATCGCTTGATCAGACCACGAGCCCGGTACACGGGACCAGCGCCGAGGAGCTATGAACCTCTTGAGCGGCGTGCATGACCATATCGAACAGGCTCGTGATGCCTCCGGACGCGCTGCGGAACCGCCCTGGGCATCCTTCGCCGAGTTCTTTCGCTCCCGCGTCTACGATCCGCGGCTCGTCACCAGGAATTTCCTGACGTACTGCGACGACGAACGCCTTCTGCGCCGGACCTACAGCTATGGGGAACTGGGGGCGATCGTCGAACGGCTGGCCGAGCTGTTCCATACCAGGTTCGGCCTGACCCGCGGCGACCGGATCGCCACCCTGCTCTTCAACCATGATGTGACGGTGCTGGCATACTTCGCGGCCTGGACAATGGGCATCGCCGTCGTGCCGATCAACATCGAGGAACCGCTTGAGAAAAAACGCTACATTCTCGAACATTCGGAAGTCTCAGCCGTCCTCTGCTGGCACGATATCTGTGACGAAATCAAAGCGCTTCAACCGGATCTGCCCAAGTTGCGCGAGGTCATCGCCCTCGGAGACGGAGGGCTACTCGACGACAAAAGGTCCGGGGTAAAACCCGCCAAGAATGGCACCTCCCGCTCGCCCCGCCGCTTCCCGACAATTTCACGTCTCGACGACCATGCTTTGATCGTCTACACCTCCGGGACGACCGGTCCACCCAAAGGCGTCATCCTCACGGTTGCCAATCTTCTGATCGATGCGGATGCCATCGCAAGCTGGCACGGGTTCGGGGTAAACGATCGTGTGATGTGCGTGTTGCCCATTCACCATGTCAACGGCATCGTCGTCACGTTGATCACCCCGCTGTACTGCAAAGGCAGCCTGGTACTGAACCGGAGATTCAAGACCGGCAGCTTCTGGCGGCGGCTCCATGAGGAGGCCATCACCTCGGTAAGCGTCGTTCCTACCCTGCTCGAATTTCTTCTCGACGCCGATGAAGACATCACTCCTTACCGTCTGGACCGTTTCGGCGGCGTGATCTGCGGCGCGGGGCCATTGTTGAAGGACACCGCCGTGCGCTTCGAAGATCGCTTCGGCTTCCCGATCCGCCATGGGTACGGCTTGTCTGAGACGACCTGTTACTCCTGCTTCCTGCCCAACGATCTGACGCAGGAGCAGCACCGTTACTGGCTCACCGGATATGAGTTTCCCTCCGTTGGAGTGCCGCTACGCCACAATATGATGACGATTCTCGACGACCGTGGACGGTCTCTACCGGAAGCCGTTCGCGGGGAGATCTGCATTCGCGGACGTACTGTCTGTGCCGGTTATTTTAAGCGCGACGATGCCAATGAGGCCGCTTTCCAGTGGGGATGGTTCCGCTCGGGAGACGAAGGATTTTATCTCACCGATGAACGGGGGCGGCCGTTCTTTTTTATCTCAGGCCGCCTGAAGGAACTGATCATTCGCGGCGGAGTGAACATTTCGCCCCTGGAAATCGACAACGTCTTGAAAACACACCGGGCCGTGAGGTTTGCCATGGCCCTGCCCTTCGAAAACCGCTATTACGGCGAAGAGATCGCGGCCTATGTGGTTCCGAAAGATCCTGCGTCTGCCCCGAGCGAAGCGGATCTCCTGGCCCACTGCCGCACACGACTGCCGTTCGCCAAACAACCCAAGGTCGTGCTGCTGGGCGATGAAGTGCCGTACACCTCCACCGGAAAACCAAAACGGCTGGAATTGAAAGCCAGGCTGGCCGGCGCCCTGGCGCAGTATCGCGACAGACAGTTCCGGGACCATGAGTGAACAGACTGAGTGAGGCTATCCATGAGCACGCTCTTCAAGGGATTCGAACGAATCGAAGAAGCCCGCGAACGATTAAGCGGGGCCAGCTTTTTAGCCGGGCTCTATGATGGCCGGCCTGATTTCGACTTGCTCCTGACGCCGCCAGAACCCCCGGAGGAAAAAGCCGCGGGCGAGGTCTTCTGCAAACAGGTCGAGGCATTTCTGCGGCACGAGGTGGATCCGGACGAGATCGAACGCCAGGCGAAGATTCCCGAATCCGTGATTCAAGGTCTGTTCACACTCGGGGCCTTCGGCATGAAAATTCCCAAACAATATGGCGGCCTGGGCTTTTCCTACACCAACTACGGCCGCGTGCTTACGTTGATCGCGAGTTGGAGCAACATTCTCGCCCTCACTGTGGCGGTGCCGCAATCCATCGGCATCGCCATGCCGATCCTGCTCTTCGGCAGCGAAGATCAGAAGCAGAAGTATCTGCCCCTGGTCGCGCGGGAAGCCCTCTCCGCTTTCGCCCTTACGGAACCGATGACCGGCTCCGACGCCGCCAATGTGCGGACGGAAGCGGTCCTCGATCGCACCGGCAGCCACTTTCTTGTGAACGGCGAAAAACTCTGGTGTACGAATGGACCGATCGCCCGCTATGCCACGCTCATCGCCCGCGTCCCGGCACGACGGGTGTCGCGCAATGGACAGACCGCATGGATTCCAGTCCCCGAAGGGCATGGGGCGGACGATCGGGTTCACACGGCTTTCATCCTGGACATGTCCGCACCGGGCGTGCAGGTCCGTCAACGCTGCCAGTTCGAAGGGTGCCGCGGCATCGAGAATGCCCACCTGACAATGAAGCAGGTCCAGGTTCCGTTTGAGAATGTCATCGGCGACGTGGGAAAAGGCCTGAAATATGCTCTGACGATCCTGAACGTGGGGCGCGGTATCAGCATCCCGGCCATTTGTCTCGGCATGGCGAAGCAAGCCTGGCAACCGACCCTGGACCGGACCAATACCAGAGTCACGTTTCACAAACCGTTGGCCGAGCGACAGACGCAGCAGGTCCGCATCGGAGACATGGCCGGTCATCTGTTCGCCATGGAAGCCCTCTCGATGCTGGTCTGGCGGCTGGCCGATCAGCACCGGCACGATATTCGTATCGAAGCCGCCGTCGCCAAGATCTTCTGTTCGGAACACACGATTCGATTCCTGAGGGACGCGCAGATTCTGTTCGGCGGCATGGGGTATGAAACTGCGGCCTCCAAAATGGCGCGCGGCGAAGCGGGCTTCGGAATCGAGCAACTCGTACGAGACGCGGAGATGTATCGCATCGGTGAGGGCGCCACGGATATTCTGCGCCCCTTCATCGTGCGCGAAGGATTGAGCCACCATCTGGATCGTGCCAAAGCGCTCTATGCCGGAGAACTCTCGGTACTCGACCAGATTCGACAGGCCCTGAAACTGGCTCGATTTTATCTTCCCTGGTACCTGCGGCAATGGCTGAAACGGTCGCTGCCGGGCTCTCCGACATTTGCGCATCCTCAGGTCGGGCCAATAACCGGCTATGTCGAACGGACCAGCCGACGCCTGGCGCGAGAAATTTTCTACGCGATGGTGCGATTCCAGGCCTCCTTTCAAGACGAGCAGCAGGTGCAGAACCGGATCGAATCCGTCGGCGAAGACCTGTTGGCTATGCTGGCCACGGTCCTCTATGCCGAACAGCAGACCAGGATCGAGGGACGAACGACGGTGTGGGAATTAGCGGAGGCATTTTGCTACTCTACAAGGCAGCGGGTAACCCAGCGGCTCGTCGAATTCCGGCACCACCGGGACTGGCTCACGGCGACCACCGGAACCCAAGCGCTGAAAGGATATTATCCGAGTCTGTCGGAAGGCATCGTTCACCGACGGTTGGAGGACTACCGTCGGAACAGTCATCTCTCATGAGATACGGCAGACCCTCGAAGCATCCAGGACATGGCGGCAGGTTCACCCTGCCACGGTCTCACTAGCCCTTCGTGAGTTCTAATCCGGCAATCACCTCAACCTTCAACGGAGGGCTGGCCTCGCCCATGAACAAGGTGCGTGATGGGAAGGGAATCTCAATGCCCTCGGCATCAAACGCCTTCTTAAGCCGTCGCCGGTATTCCCGGCCGATCTTCCACTGCTCAGCCAGTTTGGTTTTCATGCGCGCGCGAATCGTCACGGCGCTGTCAGCAAAACTTTCCACCCTCACCACTTCGTTTCTCGACCACATGCCGCCCGAAACGCTGCCACCATTGAATTGGTATGGCCCCGGGAATTTCGGCTTAGCGTCATACCACATCATGGGATTCTGTCAAAGCCGCGATTCATGGATTTCCAGTTTTCGTGATCCGGTCGGTAGACACTTCAGGTTCATTTCAGTTATTATCCGCGCTCGCTTCATCAGGCAACCGATCGTGCTGTGGCGGTGTAGCTCAGTTGGTAGAGCAGCGGACTCATAAGCCGCGGGTCACCCGTTCAATCCGGGTCACCGCCACCAATAACCAGTCTCGCGCACGCCCATTGGGCCCTGTGACTTTCGTGCCAACTTTTTGAGCGCCGTTCAGTTCATCGCCGCATCTGACTGCAGCGACTCTTCTCCTGTCCACGCAGGCGCTGCGGCTGAGCGAGGCACCTCCAAAGACCCGGCGCTTCTCATGGTTTTTGTGCTTTCGAATTCAGGAAACTGAAGTGACTGCATCGCCCACCATGCGCAACAACGGCATTGTTTCATATCAATAGGAGCCTTATAGTAGCCGCCACCGAGAGCTCCTTCATAGAATCGTCGTCCGCAGTGACATCAGCTGGGGAGGCACAGATCGCTATGCAGCCGAAACAACGGCATCCTCTTGCAATCGGCCACCTACTGTTTCACGCCGCAGTCCTCACCGCCTGTGCGCAGACGCCCCCTCCCTCCCCCTCCCTTCCCCAAGCCAGAGTAGTCGATATGACGGCAGGCGCGTCGCACACCTGCATCCTGCTCGCCGGAGGAAAGATTCGCTGTTGGGGCCTCAACGACAGCGGCCAGCTCGGGGACGGTACATTGACCAACCGGGAATTTCCCGAAGATGTGATCGGCATGATGATGGCGGCCAAAGGCATTGCTGGTGGAGAACGGCATACCTGTGCCGTGACGACTCAGGGTGGTGTCAAATGCTGGGGAAGCAATCATGATGGCCAGCTTGGAGACGGCACCACCGTCGATCGTGTGGCGCCGGTCACTGTATCCGGGCTCACCAGCGGCATGCGAACCGTAGTGGCCGGTGAGCAACATACATGCGGGCTGACCGTAGCGGGCGGCGTCAAGTGTTGGGGTAGTAATCGTAAAGGACAGCTTGGAGACGGCACGGTGGAGAACAAAAGCACCCCGGTTGATGTGCCTGGACTGACTTCAGGAGTGAGCACAGTCGCAGCTGGCTGGCAACATACCTGCGCCGTCACCATTACAGGAGACGTAAAATGTTGGGGCGACAATCAGGACGGACAACTGGGAGACGGCACGGCCATCGACAGTAACTCTCCCGTGGAGGTCGCAGGCCTGGCCACTGTGGTAAGAGCCATTGCAGCCGGGGCGCGGCACACGTGCGTGCTGACCGTGGCGGGCAGCGTGAAATGCTGGGGCAATAACCACAACGGCCAATTGGGCGATGGATCGGTAAACGCGCGCGTGACGCCGCTGGATGTCGCAGGATCCACCGGCAATATAACCGCGATCGCTGCAGGCAAACAACACAGCTGCGCCCTCGACACTTCGGGAGCAGTGAGATGCTGGGGGGACAACCGGCATCGGGAAGTGGGAGAGGACGCTGAGTCGGAAAAAGTCCGGCCAGTCGAAATGACCCTGCTCAAACATACGGCTCGAGCGATTGCGGCCGGCGGCGAGCATACCTGCGCCCTGACTCTGGACCGGGTCTATTGTTGGGGGAATAACAACTACGGCCAACTTGGGAAGGGAACCTAATCGCTCCAACGGCCGAATTTGCGCATTCCTGGACAGGACTCCATTTTTGATGTCCTCAAACATGAAAAAGGAGAGTCACATGAGAAAGTGGTGGATTGGAATATTTTCATTCGTTCTGGGCTGCACCAGCCTCCAAGGAGCGACCCACGAGGAACGCACCGCACTCTACGTCCTGGAAACGGCAAAAGCCTTCCGAACCGTCTATACCAACAGCGTCGGAGAGCAAACCAGGCGCACAGGCATCACCCCCAGGGAAGATTGGGCCAAGGACGATCACGCCATCATGCTGCCGATACAATTTATCAAGGCAGCAGGAACTGAGATTCGGGATTTCGAGTTAGGCCTGATCGGGCTGACACCCATTTATCGATCCAATCTGCCGAAAACCCCGGCAGAGGCGGAAGCACTCAAAAAACTCACGACCAATCCGCAACTGAAGCTGGTGACCTTTTCCGACGGAAACCAGTTCAAGGCCCTTTCAGCCGACTTCGCAATTGCGCAGGCCTGCGCCGATTGCCATAACAGTCATCCCGGCAGTCCCAGACGGGATTATAAACAGGGAGACCTGATGGGAGCCATCATCGTTCGAATCAACCAATAACCTCCTCACCCGCAGCAGCCGGATTCAAACTGCCGGCGCTGGTAGGCCAGCACCAGGCAACGAATGCAGACCTCACGCACTATCTTCTCCTGGTCATCACACAAGGGGGTTCGCCGCATCACAAACTGTCCGCAATCAGCGCAACAACCGGCCGTCACCGCATCAATGTCAGAATAGGCAGAGATCATGTCGTTGAACCCTCCTGTTTTCTCGAATGGGATGCGCCGAAGCAAGGGCCGGCTTGATTCCCCCCAACAGAGTTCGCAGTCGAGAACCTCCCGGCCACCCTCGCGAGGTCAGCCCCTTCGCCAGTTGCAACTCACGCTGCAATTCCCCGATCCGACCATTCAGCCGTACGATCATGCGCTCCAATTCATCCACCCGGTCAACCACCATTTGATGCTGTTGGGTCATCATCATGCCCTCCTTGGATTACGAGTTCTCGCAATGACGAATCACGCCGACGAGCACACCTTCAATGGCAAATTCGTCCTTGGGCATCACCACCAAGGGTTTCATCGCGGTATTGGCCGGATGAAGTTCGATGGAATGCGCCCGCTTGAAATAGGTTTTAATTGTCGCTTCCCGGTTAACCAACGCCACGACCGTCTGGCCATTGTGTGCAGTCGATTGCTTCCGAACGACAACAAGATCGCCAGAAAGGATCCCATCCTCGATCATCGAGTCCCCCTTTACGCGTAATGCAAAGGTTTCACCGGCCCGCACCATGCTGGGAGGCACATCAACCCATTCCGACTGCCCCACAGGCTCGATAGGCAAACCCGCAGCGACCACCCCTGCCATGGGAACCTGCGTCCTGTTCGCCAGCTGGGTCATGGCCACCTGAATCGCTCCGCTGATCCGGCGCATCCCGGATTCGTAACGCGCCACCGATACACGAGTCGTGCGCAATGCCTCAGCAAGTTGTTCCTGCGTCAGCCCCAACTGTTCACGATAGCTTCGAAACTCTTTCGGCGTCATCATGTAACCAATGGTTACACAGGAAGATTGGTCTTGTCAAGCCACCGACCCATCATCTTTCTTGACTATTTTGCCATCCTCTTCTGGCGCGGATTTTATGGCCTGAAGTGGAATGATTCTCACAAGAACCGGAACCTTCTGTGCATAAGTCAAGAGCCATTTTGCCAGGTCGAGCAAATAAAACCTGAATCCACAGGCCGATTCATAAAAATATGACACGCTGTAGAAATATGAATGCTAATACATACACATCTGCACTATGCCACAATATATTGTGGCTCCGAGATGTCCATTCTCTATGCTCAATAAATAGGCAACCTGGTGTGAGCCATGAATTAGCCGCGCTATTCGCACTCAACGGGAAGACTATCAACAGGGATATCCACAGATTTTGGGGAGAGGATTTTTTTCGCGCAAGCGTCATTTTCTTGATTGAAACCTTTGGTCCATTCACCTAGAATCGCCCCGCGACGTCCCCTGACTCCATGCGTTTTTCGCACTTTCGGGAGCGGCAAAATGGCAGGAGGCTCCTTCCGAAGTTTTCTAGCTGGAATCCTCCTCACAACCGGCTGCGCGGCCAATGTTCGGGACACAGATCTGTTGGCCAGCAACAGCATCATGCTGACGCCTTCGACCGCACGAACCATCTTCGTCCAAAACCGTAACTCCTCCGATAATCAGGACGTGTCGCTGAACGATCTGGGGTCCCGACTGGCCGCAAAAGGGTATCAAGTCGTGCAGGATCCCCAAGCAGCAGCCTATGTGGTGCTGACGAATATCGTCTATTGCAGCCAGACCAAGATTGAATTGCCCGTCGAGGCCATTGTCGCCGGCGGTTATGGGTCGGGGATCGGAAGTTCCATCATGTCCGGCCTCCATGGCTTGACGGGAATGGCCGGGATGGCAGGACCGCAGGGCGCCCTCATAGGCGGCGCCGCGAGCATGGGGCTCAACGCCGCCGAGGGAATCGGGGACGCCGTGGGCAATATGTTCGGCGGGCCATCCAGGCCCGATGCCAACGAGAACATCAGTTACGCCTGCGTGGCCGATCTCCAAATTACGGAACTCGGCAGAACGGGTGGGATTCTTCCTGTATCGCAGCCCGGCGCGTCGCCGGCGCCAGGGGTCTACCAAACCAGGCTGGCAGCGAACGTGCACCAGAAGAAACTCAACGAACAGGAAGCCACTCCCTTGTTGCAACAGCGCCTCAGTGCGGCAGTGGCAGGGCACTTCTAACTATGGTCAACGGGGCATTGGCATGATGGCGAACCGGTCCATCCGCGCAATGTGCATGCTGGCCGGCCTGCTTATGGTCACCGGCTGCAGCAATGTCTTGCGTTCGGGACTGGTGAACGACACTTCAATCCTTCTTCCGCCGAGTGCCGCACGGACCATCTATGTGCAAATCCGCAACACCTCTGAAAACCAGGCTGCGACCCCGACAGATATTCCGTCCAGACTGAAGGCAAAAGGGTATCAAGTCGTCACAGATCCGCTGGAGGCTGCGTATTGGCTGCAGACTCAGGTGGTCTATTGTCACAAAGCGGGTGATGGAGTGAGGCCGGAGACGGTCGCCAAGGCTGGCTTCGGCGCAGGCATCGGCAGTGGAGGAACCCCGCTCGCAAATGCCGGCGGCTTCGATATGGAGGCCCTGGGCAGCATGTTCACCGGGATGCCGGGCGGAGGCATGAATGCACAAGCGATGCGCGCCATGGCCATGGGGGGAGGCGGGATGCCGGACATGAATGCCATGATGCGCATGGCCATGAACGGCCGCGGCGGATATCCGGGAATGGCTCCGCCTCCACAGAGCGACGATGTGATCTATCTCTGTGTGGCCGACGTCTTGGTAACTGAGCAGGGAAAGAATGGCCCGGCACGAGCCTACAAAATGCGGTCAGTCGCCCATGTCCTGCAAAAACACCTGAACATCGAAGAAGCCACTCCGATCGTGCGTGAGAAATTCGGCGCCAGCATCACCGGCCCCTTCTAGCGCACGTCTCTAGTCACCTTGCCTCGACACCAAATGGACGGCTCCGGCCTTGATCGCCGCGGTGACCATGAGACCCGGCGTTAGGCCGAACTCTTCTACCGTCGAACGCGTCACCATGGCCACGAGGGGAAATCCACAATTCAGCGTCACCCGCGCTAACGCTCCCATCATGGTGACCGCCGTGACCTTTCCTGCAAGATGATTGCGCGCGCTGCTTACGGGGGCCCGCCCCTGTTCCAACACGACATCCTCGGCTCTGATACAGACAAAAATATCCGGCCCGATTGACTCCCCTTCGACCGCCATCAGCGCCGTGCCATTCACGCTGACGCGCAACATGCCGCCGCCCGCCTCGACCACTCTCCCTTTCACCACCGTCTCAACTCCCACGACGTGCGCGACGTCCGCGTTCTGAGGACGGCTGAACACGTCGATCGGCGCCCCCACCTGCAGCACGTTCCCCGCACTGATAACAGCCATCACATCACCGAGCGTGAGCGCCTCCGTCCAATCATGCGTGACGATGATCGAGGGCAACGCAAGCTGTTTCAGCAAACTTCGCAGTTCGTCGCGCAAGTGCACCCGTGTCGGCGCGTCTAACGCGGAAAGCGGTTCATCCAACAACAGCAACAACGGCCGAGGCGCCACGGCCCTGGCAAGTGCCACCCGTTGTTGTTGTCCGCCGGACAGTTCCCGCGGCTTCGCTGTCTCAAGCCCGCGCAGATGGAACAGCTCTACCATCTCATCCACACGCTTCTTGCATGCCTGCGTGGAGAGATGGCCCAGGCCGTATCCAATGTTTCCGGCCACCGTGTAGGTCGGAAAGAGCGCATAGTCCTGCGCCATATAGCCGATGTGGCGATCTTGCGGCGCCACCCTGACGCCTGACGCGGTATCCAGCCACATGCGCGACACGAATTGTATCGTGCCTTCCTCCGGCCATTCGAGACCGGCCACCGAGCGAAGGATCGTCGTCTTTCCGGACCCCGATGGGCCGAAGAGGATCAAAACCGTGGACGCATCGACCGGATACGCAATGCGCGCCCGAATCGGAGAACGCCCGGGGAACGTTTTGACGAGATCGAGAGTTATTTCCGCGGCCATGCTGCCCACACGTTCCGATTAACCGCATACACGAGGAGCAGAACCGCGTATGAAACCACCAAAAGAAAGAGCGCCGTCTTGGCTGCTCCGGCATAGTTCAACGCCTGCACCTCATCGTAAATATCAATCGACACGGTGCGCGTCTCGCCCTCCAAATTGCCTCCGACCATCAACACGACCCCAAACTCTCCCATGGTATGGGCGAAACTCAGCACTGCGCCGGTCAGCAAGCCGGCCTTGGACAAGGGGACGATCAGCTTAAAAAACGTTCCGAGTTTCGACACGCCTAACGTCCAGGAAGCTTCGATCAACCGTCGATCCACCTGCTCGAACGCCGCGGAGAACGGCTGCACCGCAAACGGCAGACTGTAGAGCACGGACGCCAGGAGGAGACCTTCGAAAGTGAACGGGAGCGGATGGCCGACGACCTCCGCGTAGAATCGGCCGAACGGGCTGCGGGGCCCGATGGCCACCAGAATATAAAACCCCAGGACGGTCGGCGGCAGCACCAAGGGCAGCGCCACCACCGACTCCACGAGGAATTTCCAGCGCCAGCGTGAAAAGCTCACCCAATAGGCGATCGGGAGGCCGACGACCATGAGGACAAGCGCCGTGGCAGCAGCCAGCTTAAACGTCACCCAAATCGCAATCCAGTTCATGATCTCGTTCACGACCAATACTGTTGCACCGGTTCCACTCCTACCGGATGCTACCTCAGACAGACTCTCGACAGAAAATTATTTTCCGACGATGACGTCGGTCGCCTTAACTGCAACCGTTCGGGCATCGCCGACCTTGATCCCCATATTTTTGACGGAGCCTTCGGTAATCGCCGCCACAAATTCCAAGTTGCCCACCTTCACCACGACTTCGGCCATTGCTTGGCCCTCGGTGATTCGAACGACCTGGCCTTGAAATTGATTTCTCGCGCTGAGCTTCATGGCTTTCTCCTGCATTGTTTATGCTGAGACATTTCAGCCGCCTTGGCCGACTTCTATCTTTCCTTGCACTCGAACTGAATCCCCCACCGCCGCCCACGCTCCTCGTCTTCCGTGCCTTCGATCGTGCCCATACCCGCGCTGGTGTAGCCCTTGACCTCGCCCTCGCGCAGCACTTGAGAACCAGCCTTGCACTTGGCCTGTATCGCGTCTAGCGCCTGCCTGCGATATTGCGAGCCCATGGGACCGCCCCGGTCCTGCTTGTATACATAGGTCACGACACCGCCGCGTTCCGATTCCTGACTCATCAGCACGGCCTCGGAACAGCCGGCGGCCGCCAGGAACACAACGAAGCACACATAGAATATCGCCGGCCTAATTCGGCAATGTGAATCCATAACGAGTCATGATCTCCTGACCCTGTGGCCCCTGCATAAAACCGAGAAAGTTTCGAGCCAGCTCCTGATGCTTCGACTGCTTCAAGATGGCCGCCCCTTGCTCCAACGGCGGATGCGCCTCCGCAGGAATCTCCCAATAACTGCCGGCGCTTCTCATGGCCGGGGCCAGCGCCAACGAGAGGGCAATAATCCCCACATCGCAGGCACCAGACTCAATGAATTGCGCCGCCTGAGAAATGTTTTCCCCCAACACCAAACGGTCTTTGACCTCGGCATAGACCTGGGCATGCTCCATCGCAGCGACGGCAGCACGTCCATAGGGCGCGTGCTTGGGATTGGCAATGGCAATCTTCCTCACCCGCGGCTCCTTTAAGACCGTTAGTCCCTGACTCACGTTCAATGGAGAGCTCTTCGGCGCCCACAGCACCACCCGACCCACCGCATACCGATACAACGACCCAGGCACAGTCAGGCCCGCCTCCTCCAGTTTTTTGGGATACCCGATATCCGCCGAAAAATACAAGTCGAAGGGCGCCCCCTCCTGGAGTTGCGCGAAAAAGTTCCCCGACGACCCTAACGACAGCTTCACGCGATGACCGGTCTGCTGTTCAAATGCGCCGATCACTTCCTTGATGGCAAAATTGAGATCGGACGCGGCCGCCACGGCGATCTCTTCGGCGTTGACAGGACTCACCGCACACATGATTAAGAGGACAACTGCGAAGAGCCTTTTCATTTTTGGTCCTCCCTAGAAGAATATTTGATATTGAACGCGTATGGCATTTTCAATCAAGGTCCCACCCACGGCATCCAACGGGACTGTCCCCGACCCCGGAGGCAGCGGCGCGCTGCGGCCGATGGCGTATCCACCCGTGCCGAACTGTGTATTACTGTAGGTGACCATGATCTGATGATCGTAGGTGCCGTTCAAAAACCAGTTCAACGATACATCGGCCTGACGAATCAGATCGTTGGCGGAGTTGGTATCGGGATCCCAGTAGGCGTAGCGGGCCGCCAATTCCACGGTGCGTGGAACTAAGTAGTATCCGCTTTGCACATACCAGCCCATCGCGTTGCCAAAGTTGTTCGGCGCGGTCGCCGTACAGGTAGCGCTCATGCAGGGAAGACCCTTGTCGTGGCGAATGACGTTCTTAAAGTAGAACTCGCCCTGCAGTGAGAATCCGCGATACTTAAACACTGCATCTGTCGCCCATGTGGAATAGTCCACAATGCCAAGTCCGAGCTGCCGGCCGTTGCCGAAGGCCGCCAGTTGACGCCTGATGTTGAGATTGGCCAAATCGAGTCCGACAAAGGCGTTATCGGAGCTGGTATTAACCCCGGGATTATAGGAATACCCACCGCCGACGGCGAATTGGGGTGTTTCGGAATAGGCGAGATCACCTTCTCCATAGCCCGGACGCCCGAGAATATTCCAATTCAATCGCGCCACATACATGAGCCGGTCGACGTCGATGCGCGTGTTTGCGTTCAAATTGCGTTGATTGGCCGGACAACCGGCCGGCGATGGAAATGGATTGCCGCTGGTCTGGCCGCCAGGACAGCCCGCGGTAGCTTCCTCAGACGTGAACGAGCCCAGTCGGTTGAAACTCGGACCCGCTCCGTTGAACACCCCGAAGTAGTAGTTCACGGGGAACAATTCTTCATCGTTCATAATCGTGATACCGATATCGCGACGATCGAGACCACTTGCAGTAAAGGCATCCTGCACCAGGGCTCGTTCAGCGAACTGCATCGATGCCGTGGAATTGATTTGGGACCGGTTGAAGTACACCTTGTATTGCCCGAACTGCACGTTGGCCCATGGAAGTTTCGTATAGGTGAAGTTGACATCGAAGAGAGAGAGAGAGCCTGGCGACTGGGCATTCTCGGCCGTCTCCGCCCGCATCTGGATGTAATATTTGAAGTCCGGATCGAACAGGTGGCCCATGAAGTAAAAGCGCAGCCGCCGGACATTAAAGGAGGAGGCACTGTTCTCCGACCGATTGGCCCGGTAGTCACCGAACACGCCCAGGAGCTCGGGAAAGTTCTTGGCTTCGCCGGGATTTCGCCAGGCATCATTCCGGAACCGTTGGGTATATCGGAGTTGGGAACGGAAGCGGATTTTGAGGAAAAAGGCATTGTCGTTCATCGAAAGATTAAACCCGCGGTCGTACCAGCCACGGAAGGTAGGCGACAGCAATTGCGTCCGCTCCTCGGAATCTTTGACGACCTGATCGTACTCCTCCTGCGTGATCATGCCGCTCTTGACCGATCGTTCGAGCAGGAGCTTGAGCGAAGGGTCCATGCTCTCGACAAACACATACTTGCCGTCTTTTTCGACCAACTTTCCGGTATCAGCCGCCTCACTCGCTCCCGCAGAGAACAGCCAGGCCGCTAATACCGCGGCAATGCCCAGCAGCACACGGTGACCACACCGTTGATGGCAAAAAATATACAGACCTTCCCTGAGTCTCTTCATACATGGCTCCATCCCTGTCATTGAGTTCGTTGAACGATCGGAGGCGTACCGGTCTCCCGACCGTCAGCGAGGCGCCGTGGCACCAGCCTCACCCGATTTCAAGAATTGCCGAAATTCGACCGCCGGCACGCGCTTCTCATCGGTCGCGTAAAAGCGGCCCGGTTCGAAGTACAGGATGTATTCCTTCGGCGTCGGCGGAGGAAGCGGATAGTTGGAGTCGTAATCATCTGATTTCCGAACGGGAATCTGTGTATGGAAATACTCGATGGTCAGGTACAAGTAGGGATCGCGCACGGCCACCCACCCGGCAATCGTGTCTCGCCCGTAACCCGGATTGAACCCCGGATTGCGCACTTCAAAGTGCACCCTGTCGTTGGGGCCGACGTGCTGAAATCCCTGCGCGAGATAGGGCGCGAGCGCATGCAGATCGTCTTCGCGAAACAGCGGCTTCGGTGGTTGCTCTTCGGCAAACCAGCGCAACGGCATGCGTTGTTGTTCACGGATCGAAAACCCTCGTAACAGACTGGTGAGTTCAGCGCTCGTCAATTGCGCTGGATGCGAATACGTTTGAGGCTGCACGTCGCGCTGGACCGCCACCACCACACGCTGATCCTCATGAATCGCTTTGGTGATATAGGGCAATCTGGCACAGCCCGTCACTGCCAGGGCCCACACGAGCATGAGGGCGAGTACAGATGTCCCTCGTCTACTACTCCCGATACATCTGTTACTCATCATGCCTCCTTCGCACGATCACGAGTAGTAATACAAATACTAAATGTATGTATCCTTGCACTTTGCGCAAAATTTTTTAGCGCCCGCTCATAGCCGGCACCGCATACCCAGCTTGCCGCACCAGCCGCTGCGCCTCCACACTCTGGATATAGGCCAGAAACTCTTCGCACAATTTCCGATTGGGGCAATAGCGCTCCATTGCCATGGAATGCACCGTCGGCTCATATCCCTTGCTGACGACGCCCACGACTCTCAACCGCTGCTGCTGAGCGACTGCCTGGTCTCCATACACGATTCCGAGGTCCGCTTGGCCACTCAACACATGGTCGATGACTCCACGCCCGTCGGGGGCGACATCCAAACGTCCCTTCAATGATTCCTCCAGGCCCCCAGAGCGAAGCATTTCGAAGGTTTGAATCCCGAGCCTGGTATGCGCCCCATCGGCGACAGCGAGCCGCGCCGTTCCCCGAGCGATCGCCTCAACCGACTCCGGTGCCTCCACAAGAGACTCCGGCACCACCAGGACCAACTGATCCATGGCATAGGTTCGCTTGGTACCGGGCAGTACATAATATTTCACCTGCAAGCGCGTGATGACCTCGTCACCGCCGGGAGCCACCAGATTGATGGGGCCACTGCCGATGAAATACTGGCCGACCATGCTGTTTTCCATCCCGGCGATGGTTCGACGCAAGTCCAACCCCGAGTCAAAATAGAGCTTCACCCGGACTTCAGGATGCGCCTTCTCAAACCCGCTGCCCAATCGCTCCAGCACCCCCCTGAGGCTCGGCGATGCCGCAATGACGAACGATTCGGCAGCGCGGCCCTGCCCGGTCCCGAAGCCCAGCAGCGCCGTAAGGAGCAATGCCGCACATAGGAAGGCTCGTAGGAATTGGGTCACGCGCCCCTGTCCTCTCATGGCTACCTCCCACAAAGATCGGCTCCCTCCAGACCCGCCATCACTTCAAATCGGCTACCCTACTCGAAGATTACGTACCTTCCCCGTCTCCGTCATATCGTACCCGCCCAGCGCTTCCACTTCGGTACGGAATTGGCGGCTGGCAATGGCATCGAGGAGGTGGGAAAGCCCTGGGTGGGTAGAAAGGTACCGCTTCGGCAGTACGAGGTCGTAGCGAGCCTGCTGCAACGGAACGAAGTCGAGGCCGAAGATCTGGGCGGCGGATCGCACACCTATCCCAGCGTCGGCCTGGCCCTCCGCAATGTGCCGCGCAACCTCGAAGTGCGAGCTGACGTTCAACCCGTACCCCTTCAACGCGGAACTATCGATCCCTAATACCTGGAGGCGCTGATCCAACAACATTCTGGCCGCAGCGCCCTCTTCACGGTTCACCAGGACCAGGTTGGGGCGCACCAGATCATCTACGCCGCGAATCCGCCTGGGATTGCCCGCGCGCACGATAAGCCCCTCTTCCCATGCGGCAAACGTCACGACAATATAATCGTCCCCCTGTAGGTGCCGGCGAAGATAGGGCAGATTGGACTCCCCTGTCTTGGCATCCAGGATATGCAACCCCGCCATATGCACTTCTTTGCGCTTAAGCGCTTCCAGCGCCGTCGCGCTTCCCATCGACCAGCCGACGACTGCGGAGCTGTCCTTGTGTCGATGGAGGTACTCACTCGCCAAATTAATGGCCGGATCGCACCCCGCCACCGCGATTTCCCGTTCAACAATCTGCCGTTCTCGCAGCAAACGCACGAGCATCCGGCGATCAGACTTGGCTGAGCGCGTGGAGGATCCGGCCTTGCCGATGATGAGGCCGTCGGCAGGAACCGTGTAATTTAGGATCTCACCTAATGCGGCAACGGGCCGGACGACGAAACGATCCTCGATCTTGGCAACCTTGACCCTGGTGCGCGGCTGAACGGCCGACGGGGCCATCCCGGGCCAGACCCAATCACCTTCAATCAACTCGCCGGTCGTCTTGAGACTGAATATGTCTTCCACATGACAGCCCAACACACTGGCAAGGCGGAGGGCGACGGCAGTGGTAGGCAAGTACTGATCGGCCTCGATGGCGCACACGGCTTGCCGGGTGATCAACGCCCCGTCAGCAAGCTGGCCCTGGGAAAGGCCTTTAGCCATACGTAATGCGCGAAGCGAATTGACGACGTTGGAAGCCGGTTCAGCTTTGCTTTTGTCACTCATGATGGCGGACCTGTATCACAATAGCAAAATTTTTGTCAACTATCATTGATATGTATTTAGATCGAAGCCATCCCCAGGAAGTGCCCGCGAACGGTGAAATTTACACGCTCGTTCCCGAGATTGAGCGTCCTTGCCATGGGGTGATCCCCATCTAAATGGTCTATTTTGCTGAGACATACGGCGAAAATCGAATTGAATACAATATTGTTGACAAACTTATTAAAGAAATATATTTTTATACCTCATCGGATTACAAAAGTTTAAGAACGCATTGATCACATGGCGCTGTTCACAGCACATCACCATTTACTGCAGAGCTGTAGACATTTACATGGAGTGAACGCGATGAAACGATCTGCATTTGCCCTCGGGGCAAGCCTCGCCATCCTCTGGGGCGGACTGACCCTGCCCGCTCTGGCGGTCGAGGAAGGCCAGTTCATCAAGAAGGACGGGAAATGGGAATACTATTCGGGCGAAGACCCAGGCCTGAAATATCTTCTGCTCAAAGGCATCATTACGCAGGATGAATATGACCGGGGCCTCAAAGTCATCGAGAAGCGCGAGCAGGTCTCAAAACCAAACTACACGATTGATGTGAATAACGGCCTGAACTTCCGCGTCGGAGACAAATTCTTCTTGAAGCTGCGACTCCTCACCCAGGTTCGCTACACTCATAGCGCCTACAACAGTGCCTGGGGGACCATCGGCGATTCTCGGAATCCTGAAATCCTCGGTGGACAGGTCGAGTATCGCGCTATCCGGAAGCAAAGTGATTCCAATCAGTTCAGCGTGCCCCGCGTGCGTCTTCAATTCCTGGGTTATGCCTTCGATCCCGACTTTCGCTACAACATATCCTGGGCCTTCGATCAAACCACCTGGAATCAAGAGGGCGGGAGCGGCAGAGCCGGCCTCCTCGATGCCTACATCTCCTCGTGGCACATTCCCTGGCTGACGGTTCAGGCCGGCCAACAGCGGGTCTGGTTCAACCGCGCGACCATCAGTTCGATGGCTACGTCAACCTTCGCAGACAACCTCATCGTCCAGAATGCGTTTGCAGCGAATCAACAAAACGCACGCGACATCGGTGTGAGCATTTCCAGCGACGAGGATCAGTACAAATTCAACTATGCCTTCGGGATCTGGGGCGGAGTGGGGGCGAATCTCGCGCGGGAAGGCACCTCGGTCAGTCAGAATGTGTTACCCCAAACCGGCACGCCAGGCGCCCCAGGATCGGCAACCACACGCACCTACAATTACGACACGCGCTTCATGACCGGGGAAATGATGTATACCGCCCGCCTGTTGTACAAAATCGCCGGGAACCCCGGCTATGGCCAGGGCGACATTTTAAACTCCCGCACGCTCCAATCAGCCATTGCTTTCGGCTATGCGTATAACCCGGGGCAGAACTATCTCAGTTCGATCCGGTCCGACATTGTCGACCGGGCCTACCGGCAGGCCGTCACCAAAGCGTACAACGGCCGGCTGCTGGCCGGCGGCATTTGGGATTTTCAGACGTACGAAGTCGACTTCATCGCGAAGTATCAGGGCTGGTCGTTCCAGGCGGAAGGGTATTACCGTCACCAGCGGCTTCGTAGCGCCAACAGCGGAACCAGCGCGTTCGACCTGAACACGATCCCATCAGCACAGTTTCTGGGCCCGCCCGTCAACCTGGGGCAGGCCTACGGATGGTACGCGCAGGTGGGAAAATACATCATCCCGCGTAAACTCGAACTGGCAGTGCGCTATGGATTCATGGATCCTTCGACCCAGCAGGTCAACGATCTGGTCAAAGAGTTCGGCGCAGCGATTAATTACAGTTTCGACGGCACCTACAACAACCGGCTCGTGATCGACTACTCGAATATCACAATGGGCAGCGGCGGACGAGCGCCGGATCGGTTTCCCTTTGAAAGCGAGCCCGGATTCGGGCGAGACCTCGTCGAAAATCGCATCAATGTGCAGTACCAGTTCTACTTCTAAGTTTATATGACGGGCTATCACAGGTCCTGGGAGGACATTATGAGAGCAGGATCCAGTTTCGTTGGAATAGTCTTCATCTTGAGTCTACTTATCGGAATAGGCTGGAACGGCCAGCCAGTTCAGGCACAGCCTGAAATCATCACCATCGCCGCCGCCAATAGTCTCAAGGACGCCCTGCGGAAAGTCCTTCCGCTCTTCGAAGCCGAGCAACGCGGGGTGAATGTGCGGGTGATCTACGGTCCGTCCCAAACACTCCGCAGTCAGATCGAGCAGGGTGCGCCGGTCGATATTTTCCTCCCCTCGTTGTTTGAGGAAATCGATCAACTCGAAGCCAAGGGCCTGATCGTTCAGGGAACTAAACGCGCCTTTGCGGCGACCTCGCTCGTTCTAATCACAGGGACCTCCCTCCCCGCCCCCATCAGGACGATTCAAGAATTGCAAACCATCCCCGTGCGGCGCATCGCAGTCGGCGACCCAAAGACCTCGTCGGTGGGAAAAGTTGCAGCACAGTTCCTGAAACACAGCAAACTTGAACCCAAGCTGAAGTCGCAGTACGTCTTCGGCGAGCACTCCCGGGCCGTCTTAGATCTCGTAGCAAAGGGCGAAGCGGAAATCGGTGTAGTGTATCGCACTGATGCCCTCTCCAATCCGGGGGTCCGCATCCTCGATACCGCGCCGGTCGAATCGCACACTCCGGTGCGCTATGGCGTCGCAGTCTCTTGGACCGCACAGAATATTTCACAAGCGGGCAATTTCATCGAGTTCCTGCTGAGTCCCCGAATTCAAACCTTGCTCCAGGAATACGGATTCGACCATGTCAACCCTGAGGTCGGATTCGCTCTACGACAAGAGGTGAAACCATGAACGGCATCGGACATTCACAGCAGCCAACGCTCTCCCGCCGCGCCACTCTCATCCTCGCCGGCATCGGCGTGATGGTGGCGGCCGGTTGCGCCGCACAAATCCCGACGCCGCCCAAGACGGTCTACCAGTCGGGATTGAATCAGGTGCGAATCGAAAAGGATCCGGCCTCAACGACGAATTCACATCCGGCCTCGTTGAGTGCAACGGAAATCGGCACATTGTTACGGGGCGTACGAATTTGGGAACGACGCAATGCGCTGCATCGTCTCTTCGTCGGACAGGCGGACAAAACCAGGGCCTTCCGCGACGGGGAAATTGCGATCCTGGCGCCGGCCTTGGCCAAAGCGTTGTCGCAGGTCTCGCCCTCTGATCGCGTGTACTACCATCTCAGCCATGCGACCGAACATGGCGAAGAGGAGACCAGCACGGGGTGGCTGTCGATTCAAGACGCGACGCTGCATCTGGCGTTGCGCGAAGCGCACGACCGGCACGGGCCGGGACCCGATATCAGTAAGTATGACCGGCAGATGCCGAACGTGCCGGAACGGTCTCCGGCCTTCGACGCCACCTTTGAGCCGGAAGAATACCTGGTGAAGGTCCGGTCAGGCGGGAGTCTCTTCGCACCGGATCAACAAGAAGAACTTCTCATTCGGTACCGGGACGCGTTGGCCGCCATGCCCGCGCAACCTGGATTGGAACGAGACAACAAACCGGCCCCGGAACGGAACTGAGCGGCAGGGAAAGAAGGGAGCCACCATGTCAATCCTGGTCGGCGGCGGTGATTCGGTCGATGGAATCAAAGAGCGGGCGCAGGCCGGCGGCCACGGATGCGTCGAACATTGGAGCAGACGGAAGACGCGTGACCTGGTGAAGGCCATCCCCAGGAAGACCACAGCCGTCGTGGTGGTGCTCGATCGAGTCAACCACACGCTGGCCCGGAAGGTGCGCGCCGAATCCACCAGGCGCTGCCTTCCCGTCTTCTTCCAGAAACGGGGCACCCATCTCCGGGCCACAGCGAACCGGCCGCTGGATGTGACGCATTGGTTCGACACGATCGACGCAACTGACGCGCATCTCCGTCGTCACCCCTTACTAGCACCGGGCCAGTCACTGTGATACCGTAGGCCCTCACACGAGGCCTGCATGCGCTGGCTCCATGACCGCTCGATCGGACAGAAATTTTTCCTCTCCTTCGGAGTCATCCTCAGCCTCTTGGCGTTGAGCCTCACGGCGCTTCTCGTCTACCTCAGTCGCATCAACAGCTACGTCGATCGCCACAAACGTATCACCGTGCCGGCCATCGTCACCGCAGCCACCATGCAGCGGTCGGCCTATGAAATGAACCTCGCCCTGCATCTGTTTTTGGAACAGGTGACGAAAACCAGCGCGGCGGAGACGATGGCACAACTGAGCCGCCACGCCGACCTGATTCATAGTTCGCTCGACTTGTATCGCTCCACCCATGCCGCGCGTACCCATCCGGTTCTTCTAGGTATGTTGGGTCAACACGAGCGAATGGATCTCGCGGAACAGGAAGATCGCGCCATTACTCAGATCGATCAGGCGCTGCAAGAATTGAAAGCCCTCTGGAAGACCGCCCTTACAGTTCCTCCGCCGACCGGAGCCGGTACCCAACCGCCTTCATTGCAAACCGACGCCTTGATTGCGCAATTGATGGATCACCTCGACCAGCTGGTCGCCGCTCACCGGGACATCGACGTGGAAATGAAAGTAGAAGGGGATCTGCTGCTCCGCCAGGCACGGCTGATTGCGCTGGGGCTCGTTGCCGTCCTCGGGTTAGTTATCGGCGTGATCTATTTCTCCGTAAGCCGCCAGATCGCCAAACCACTCCAGCGGCTCTCCATCACCGCCGACCGGGTCGCCCATCATGACCTGACGGCGCAATTCGAATCCTGGCCAGGGCGCGATGAAGTCGGCACATTAGCCGCCTCGCTCTCCTCCATGGTTGCGAGCCTGCGCGAACAAACTGCCGTCACCGCCAGGAAAACGAAAGAGCTGGAAGCCTTTACCTATTCCGTGGCGCACGACCTCAAGGGCCCGTTGCGCGAGATCGAAGGGTTCTCCTCCCTGCTGGAGAAGCAGTTCGCCGACAACGGCGATCCGCAGACTCGCCACCAGATCGATGTCATTCGTCGTTCCGCCCTGCGCCTCACGCATATGATCGACGCGCTGCTGAAATACTCTCGACTGGAACAACAGGACCTGCCCCGCCAGCGCTTCAACGTCCTGGAGATGATCACCACCCTCATCACCGACCGATTCAGCGGGCTACAGGGACCGAAACCGAAAATTCAAGTCGCCCTGCCTTTTGCGGATCTGTACGGCGAGCCGGTGAGCATCCGCCAGGCAATTGCCAACCTGCTCGACAACGCGGCGAAGTTTTCACGTCGCACTGCTGCGCCAACCATCACCATCGGCGGCACCAGAACGAACATAGAGCGCATCCTCTGGGTGCAGGATAATGGCATCGGATTTGACCCGGCGCAAAACGACAAGATCTTCGGCCTCTTCGAGCGATTGCACAGCCCGCAGGACTATGAGGGCACGGGCGTCGGCCTCGCCATCGTGAAACTGGTCATGGACAAACACGAAGGGCGGGTCTGGGCGGAATCCGCACCCGGCATGGGCAGCAAGTTTTCCCTGGCTTTTCCGGAGCGCGCCGAGGGCCTCGCCGATCAAGCAGCCGCCCAGTCTCGCTCACCCTCAGCCTGACACCATGACCATGGAACACATGCGTACGCTCATTATCGACGACGAAGAATTTGTGCGTCTCGTGGTGGAGCAGGCGCTCCGCGAGGAAGGGTGCGAGACACAGACTGCCGGCGGCGGACAGGAGGGTCTCGATCGCCTGCGTATCGGATCCTTCGACTGCGTCATCACCGATCTTCGTATGCCGGGGATCGACGGCAAAGCTGTGCTGCGTTGGATAAAAAATCATCAACCGGATGTCGATGTGATCGTCCTGACCGGCCATGGCGATGTCAAAGACGCCGTGGCGGCCATCAAGGACGGCGCGTGGGATTTTCTTATCAAGGACACACCCTTCGACGGCGCAGCTGTGAAGGCAACCCTGGCCAAACTCCGCACCGTGCGGGAACTCCGCCGCGAAAATCTTGCCGCGAGGTATGGCGGCTATCGTCAGGAGGCCGTCGTCGACGGGGTCAGCCAGGCCTGGCGGACAATGAAATCCCAAATCGCCCAGGTCGCGCCGTCGCAAGCACCGGTCCTCATCCAGGGGGAGACCGGTTCGGGAAAGGAGGTGGTCGCGCGCCTGCTGCACGCGCAGAGCCGTCGATCCAGCGGCCCGTGCATTGCCGTCAATTGTGGAGCGGTCAGTCGAGAATTGTTGGAGAGCGAGTTATTCGGCTACGAGAAAGGCGCCTTCACCGGCGCCGTCGTGGCGAAGCCGGGACTGGTCGCGGCCGCCGAAAGCGGCTCCTTGTTTCTGGATGAGGTCGGCGAAATGCCCGGACCGATGCAGGTCAGCCTGCTGCGCTTTCTTGACCGGAACGAATACCGTCCCGTCGGCAGCACACGCACGCTTCGGGCGGATGTCCGGATTATCTGCGCCACCAATCGCGATCTGCAGGAACTGGTACTGCAAGGCCGGTTTCGCGATGACCTGCTCTATCGCATCAATACGGTCACGTTACGAGTGCCCCCTCTGCGGGAACGATCGGAGGACATCCCGGGTTTGGTCGCTCATATCCTGCACAACCTCCGCCTTCCCGGAACGGCGGCCAGAATGCCGAGCGCCGACAGCCTGGAGCTTCTGACCGCTTACCGCTGGCCCGGCAACGTGCGCGAGCTCCGAAACGTCATGGAGCGCATCGTGCTCATGAGTCCACAGACCGGCCCCATCACCCGCGAAGAAATTTTACAGGTCCTCCCGCCATCATCCCAGGCTGCCACAACCGAAGAGCAGACACAGCTGCCACTCGAGGAAATCGAACGCCTGCACATCGAACGCGTGCTCCAGGCCAGCGGCGGCAACAAAACCAAGGCTGCCCAAAGCCTTCAGATCGATTACAAGACCCTCCTGACCAAGCTGAAGAAATACGAACCGGGCCATTGAGCGCCTGACCCTTCGGGAACGCTATTCCCACATCGGCAGCGCGCCCGAAGTGTCTGACAACGGTCGCGGCATGCCTTCCGGCACCCGGGGCGAGCCGCCCCAGGCACGGATTCTCCTCATTTCTTCTGCTGCGCGCGCGCCATGGCCAATGCAAACGCGCTGGTGGGCTGGGGCTCACGGGAGAGGGGTCTCGACGCATCGGCCGGATGCCGAATCCGTGCCTCGCGCGCTGCTCCTGCGCGAAGGTCAGGTTGTCCGGTAGTCGTCGTCCCATCATCCATGCGCATGGTGAGTGAAATACGTTGCCGTGGCACATCAACGGACAGCACCTTCACCTTCACGATCTGGCCCGGCTTCACCACCTCATGCGGATCCTTGACGAACTTATTCGCCAACACAGACACGTGCACAAGGCCGTCCTGGTGCACGCCGATATCGACAAAGGCGCCAAACGCCGCGACATTGGTCACCACACCTTCGAGCACCATCCCGGGCTGCAAGTCGGCCAGCGACTCCACTCCGTCGCGAAAGGTCGCCGTCTTAAATTCCGGGCGAGGGTCACGGCCAGGCTTTTCCAATTCCGACAGGATATCGCGAACCGTAGGCAAGCCGAAGGTCTCGTTCGTAAAGTCCGCCGGCGAGAGATCTTTCAACAGGGTCGGCTTTCCCATGACCTCGACGATGCCCTTATTCAAACGCGCCAGCATACGCTCGACCACGGGATAGGCCTCGGGATGGACGGCGGAACGATCCAAGGGATTGTCCCCGTTATTGATCCGCAAAAATCCGGCCGCCTGCTCGAAGGTCTTCTCGCCTAAACGCGGCACCTTGCGAATCGTCATTCGATTCGGGAACGGACCGTGTGCATCTCGATACTCGACGATATTCTGAGCCAGCACTCGATTTAAGCCTGAAACGCGCGCCAGCAACGGTGCCGACGCGGTGTTCACATCCACTCCGACGGCATTCACGCAGTCTTCGACGGTCGCATCGAGGGATCGCGCTAACGCCCGCTGATTAACGTCGTGTTGATACTGCCCCACCCCGATCGATTTGGGATCGATCTTGACTAACTCAGCGAGTGGATCCTGCAATCGGCGGGCAATGGACACGGCGCCGCGTAAACTGACATCCAGCGTGGGAAATTCTGCCGCGGCAAAAGCCGAAGCCGAATAGACGGAGGCTCCCGCCTCGCTCACCACGATTTTGGCCACCTTCTGCTCCGGCTTCCGCTCCGCCACTATCTTGATCACCTCGACCGCCAGCTTGTCCGTCTCACGGCTGGCGGTGCCATTGCCAATGGAGACCAATTCCACCCCATGCTGGATCACCTGGTCGACAAGAGTTGCCAGTGCTCCCTGCCAGTCATTGCGAGGCTGATGCGGATAGATCGTGGTGGTTTCGAGGAGTTTTCCTGTGGCATCCACCACCGCGACTTTGCAGCCGGTGCGGATACCGGGATCGAGCCCGAGCACCGCCTTGGGACCGGCCGGCGCCGCAAGCAGGAGTTCGTGCAGATTGCGGCCGAAGATCTTGATCGCTTCCGCTTCCGCCACCTCGCGCACCTGGAGCAACAATTCGGTACTGAGATGGAGATGCACCTTCACCCGCCAGGCCCAGTAACAGGCATCGTTGAGCCATTTGTCGGCGCGACGGCCCTTGTTCTCAATGCCGAAATGGGTCGCAATGAGCGCGGCGCAGGGGTGCGGCACCTGCGCATCAAGTGTTTCTCCCAGGCCAAGGTCCAATTTCAGCACACCCAGTGTCCGGCCGCGGAACATGGCCAAAGCTCGATGCGAAGGAATCGTGCGAATGGTTTCAGAATAGGCGTAGTAATCGCGAAACTTTTCTTCTTCGGCCGTCTCTTTGCCGGGCAGGACCGTCGACGTCACTATGCCTTCATTCCACAATTTCGTACGCAACGTGGCGAGCAGGTCGGCGGTTTCGGCGAATCGTTCGACCAGAATATCGCGCGCGCCTTCCAAGGCCGCCTTGGCATCGGGCACGTTGATCGCTTCGACACCTTCGGCCGCGGCCACCACCTTCACATACTTGACGGCTTCCTGTTCGGGATCGAGCATCGGATCGGCCAGCAGCGCGTTGGCCAATGGCTCCAGCCCTGCCTCGCGTGCAATCTGCGCCTTGGTTCGACGCTTGAGCTTAAACGGCAGATAGATGTCCTCCACCACCTGTTTCGTCGCGGCCTGTTCGATGGCGCGTCGCAACTCATCGGTCAATTTGCCCTGTTCCTCGATCGACGCCAGGATCGTCTGCCGCCGTTCTTCCAATTCCCGCAGATACAGAAGCCGTTCTTCTAAGGTACGGAGATGCGTGTCATCCAGATTGTTTGTGGCTTCTTTGCGATACCGCGCAATGAAGGGCACCGTCGCGCCGCCGTCCAGCAGGGTGACCGCGGCCGAGACTTGCGGTGAGGTGACGCCGAGTTCTTTGGCGAGCAGATCGACGATACGTTGCTGAGCTTCGGCAGAAATAGTCGGCGTCGTGGAAGCAGTCATGGGCGTCTAACAGGCTTTCCGAAAGCGAGGCGTGGCCGGATCACATCCAACCGGTCTCAGAGGCTTTCTTGTCAGATGAAGTGGACGACTTCGGGCGGCGCGATGGTGACACCCCTTACGATGGACGACCGGAATTTAGCAGAAGCTTCGAGGAACTTCCAGGACAGAACGTCCCTCGTACCTCTCGCTGGAACCCCGTCCTCCCCGCTACCCGCTAGGCGAACCGGCAGTCATTCTTCGGACATGATATAGTCACACCGCCACCGGTCAGCCACATCACACATTCATCCTCGGCACCGGGCGGCTCATGCATGCAGAAACCTCTGCCCATGTCATCCGCGTCCGCATCTCTCACCGTGGCCGCCATGGGCGTGGTCTACGGAGACATCGGCACCAGCCCGCTGTATGCCCTGCGCGAGTGTTTTCACGAATCCCACGGACTCACGGTCACACCGGACAACGTGCTGGGCATCTTGTCCATGATCGTCTGGTCGCTCGTGCTCGTCGTGACGGTGAAGTATCTCCTGTTTGTGATGAAGGCCGATAACGACGGCGAGGGCGGCATGCTGGCTTTGATGGCGCTCAGTCAACGGTCCCACCCGGTCAACCTCCGTAAGGGGCTCAGCCTGGTCGTCTCACTGGGATTGGTCGGCGTCGCCTTTCTCTACAGCGATGGCATGATCACCCCGGCGATTTCCGTCCTCAGCGCAGTGGAGGGCCTGACGCTCGCCACCGATGTGCTCACGCCCTATGTCCTTCCCATTACCGTCGGACTTGTCGCCCTGCTCTTCACCCTCCAGCGCCGCGGCTCCGGAGCCTTGGGAAGTATTTTCGGTCCGATCATGCTGGTCTGGTTCGCCGCACTAGCCCTGCTGGGTCTGCACAGTTTGATCCAAACCCCTGCGGTGCTGCGCGCCGCGAATCCGCTCTATGCCATCGGGTTTCTCATTCATCATGCAGGTGTCGGTTTCCTGGTCCTGGGCAGTGTGTTTCTGGTCCTCACGGGAGCCGAAGCACTCTATGCCGACATGGGCCATTTCGGGCGACGACCGATACAGCTGGGCTGGTTCGCGGTGGCCCTGCCGGCTCTCCTGCTCCAGTATTTCGGCCAGGGTGCCCTCCTGATGCGAACCCCGGCGGCGCTCGCCAACCCCTTTTATCATCTGGCTCCGGATTGGATGCTCTACCCGTTGATTGTGCTGGCGACCATGGCGACCATCATCGCATCACAGGCCATGTTATCCGGGGCCTTCTCACTCACGTTACAGGCCGTGCAACTCGGTTATCTCCCGCCGCTCCGGATTACACACACGTCCGCCGAGCAACATGGTCAAATCTATTTTGCCCTGCTGAACTGGTTGATGTTCATCGGGACCGTCGGACTGATCCTCTCGTTTGGATCGTCCACCAACCTGGCCGCCGCCTATGGCATTGCCGTCTCCGGCTCCATGATCATCACCACGCTGCTCATGTACCGGGTGGCTCGCAGCCATTGGAGGTGGAGCGCGCCGCCGGCGGTTATGGCAGTAGGAATGCTCCTGTTCATCGACCTCGCCTTTTTTCTCGCGAATGCCCAGAAGATTCCACATGGGGGGTGGTTCCCGCTGCTGCTCGGCGCGGCGATTTTTACTGTGATGAGCACCTGGGCGCGAGGTCGAGCCATCGTGGCCGACCACCTACGTGTGCAATTTCCCCCGCTGCGACAATTCGTCGGAGGCGTGTTGTCGAAGGTGGAATGCCGAACAACGGGGCGTGCCGTGTTCTTGTCACAACATCCGGACATCACCCCGCCGGCCCTGCTGCAAAATGTCCGCCATAACAAAACTCTGCACGAACACGTCTATTTGCTCACCGTCCGCACGGAGCACGTGCCGTTTGTTCCGTCAGGGGCGCCCTTGGAGATCACCGTCATCCGGGAGAATCTCTTTCAAGTGATCGCCCGTTGCGGATTCATGGAGACCCCGGATATTCCGCGCGTCCTGACCCAGCTCGCAGCACATGGCCATATGCTGCCGATGCAGGAGACGACGTTCTTCCTGAGCCGAATCACGTTTTTGGCGACCCCGAAGCCGGGCATGGCGATATGGCGAGAAAAACTGTTTGTGATCCTGTCGCGGAATACCCAACGCGCCAGTTCATATTTCCATTTGCCGTCGGAGCAGGTGGTCGAAATCGGACTGGTGCTGGAGATTTGAGAGGGCTGCTGAACCTGCTCTGGAAAATCCCGGCCCACGTGGCGATGGTGAAGAGAAAGGACTGGTCGGACATCAGACGCACTGTCCGAACTCGGCCTGCCGCCAGGCTTCATACAGCACCACGGCCACCGAGTTGGACAGGTTGAGGCTGCGGCTTCCGGCAACCATGGGGACGCGGATGCGTTGCTGATCGGAGACGCTTCCAAGAATGTCCGCCGGTAGTCCTCGGCTTTCCGGGCCGAACACAAACACATCGCCTTCTACATAGTGAACCAGGTCATACCGCTGCCGACCCTTCGTCGATACGGCAAATAGACGCCGATCCTTCATGCCTGCCAGGCAATCAGCCCAATTCTCATGCACCGTGATCGTGGCGAATTCGTGATAATCCAGCCCGGCCCGCAGCAGCTGTTTGTCTTCCAGTGTAAACCCGAGCGGTTTCACCAAATGCAGCCTGGCCCCGGTATTGGCGCAGAGCCGAATGATGTTGCCGGTATTGGGAGGAATTTCCGGTTGATAGAGAATGACGTCGAACATGAACTGTGTCAGCGGTCGGAAGATAGGCAGCCAACCGTTCTAGCACTGGCCGTGAGCGGAACTGAGCAGAGTCAGCCGGTGACTCTGCTCGGAAAACTTTTTCTTCCTTTCGACTAACTCAACAGTTCCTTCGGAATGTTGCCGCCGTTGTCCGCCAGCTTCTGCAAGACGGTCTTATGCAGCCACATGTTCATCTGCGCCGAATCTCCCATTTTCTGAGCGGGACAGCCCAATTCAGTCGCCAATTCTTTTCGCGCGGCCAGGCTGCTGTCGAGACCGAGCAGCTTCAGCAAATCCACGATCGACGTTTTCCAATTCAGCTTTTCTTTGCTCTTAGCGGCGAGGCCTTCGAGCTGGGCCACCACATCGATCACAGTCATCGTCTTGGGCGGCGCAGTTGGCGCCGCTTTCGAGGAAGGGGAGGGAGCAGGGGCGGCCGGCGCAGCCTGGGCGGGAGAGCTGCCGAACCCAAGTTTTTCAAGGATCGTTCCGAAGAGGCCCATAGTGTTTCCCTTTCTGTGTGAGGTAAAGACGACTTTGCAGGCACCGCAATTCTATGTGCCCCCTATCACGCGATTCAATCCATCTTTCTTCGACGGTACCTACTGATTGGAGCCGTCACGGAGAGCGCGGAGCGCCGCGCTCGCATTTCTCTCGTAAGGTTACCGGTCGCCTTGTATGACCATCATCAGTACGCACAGGGTCAAGGTGATCATCGCTCCAGCGACAGACCGAATGAACAGGCTCGATATCGTCTGAACCGGGGCCGGCGAACATGGCGAACGCGCAGCAGGCAGAAAGTAGCACGCGAGGCCCCGAGGCCGATTACACCGATCAATACCCAAGGGGGATCCATCGTCTCCCTCTTTCCCCCGTGCGGAACCTTACGCCGAGAACACCCGTTGGTCAAGCACGCGGGTCCGTGGGGGAACCTTCGACGGTCATGCCGACGCCCAACATCCATCGCGCCGCACGCAGCGCCGCGAGCAATGCACAAGCCGGCAGCCAGATCCACTTCGCTTCGCTGGCGAAGACGAAAACCGCCTGCTCGCCGAAGAATTCATGGATGCCGATCGGAGACACTGCGACGGGACGAACTGAAAAGAAGTACCGAGTCGTCTCGAACGGAGAGAAAAACGCCACGCCCAATCCTCCGTCGGTCATCGCATCAAGGACGCCATGGGACGCGGCACAGACAAAGAAATAGAGCCCCATCCCTGCCATCACCGCCCGGGACTCCCGCCGGTAACAGAGGGCGACCAGGAGCGCGCTCAACAAAGCGGCAAAGGGGATCGAATGGGTCAGCCCGCGATGGCCCCACAGCTCCCCGTACTGAATGCCGCAGGCAAATCCGACCACGTCGATATCCGGCAGGACTGCGCAGAGGACGCCCAAGAACAAGGCACGACGACCCATCACGCGGCTGCGGGAGAGTTTGCCTGCGGTCAGTGCCACAAGCGCATGTGAGAAGACCGACGCCATTCACAACCACCGAGGAGAGTTCGGCCGGCAGCCCTAGACATTGAAGCGGAAATGCATTACGTCACCGTCCCGTACCACGTACTCCTTCCCTTCCAGCCGCATTTTCCCTTTTTCCTTCGCTCCCGCCTCACCCTTACAGGCGATGTAATCGTCGTACCCGATCACTTCCGCCCGGATGAACCCCTTTTCAAAGTCACCGTGAATCACCCCGGCGGCCTGTGGCGCGGTATCGCCGATATGAATGGTCCAGGCGCGCACTTCTTTGACGCCGGCCGTAAAGTACGTTTGAAGCCCGAGCAGTTGATAGGCCGCGCGGATGAGGCGATTCAACCCCGGCTCTTTCATTCCGATATCGGCCAGGAATTCCTGTTTTTCCTCGTCGGAAAGCACGGCGATTTCAGATTCCAAGGCGGCGCAAATGGCCACGACCGGCGCCCCTTCCTGGGCGGCGTACTCCTCCACCCGCGTCAGCAGCGGATTGTTGGTGAAGCCCTTCTCCGCCACATTGGCCACATACATCACGGGCTTCATCGTGAGCAGACACAGGGGTTTGAGAAGAGCCCGTTGCGCCGGATCCAGTTTCATTGTTCGCGCCGGCTTGCCCTCGTTCAGACAGGCCGCCATCTGCACGAGCAAGTCGCCCAACTTTGCGGCATCTTTATCGCCTGAGCGAATGAGTTTCACATTCCGTTCCTGCGCCTTTTCGACGGTCGTCAGGTCCGCCAACGCCAGCTCCGTTACGATGGTCCCGATGTCCGAAATCGGATCGACCTTGCCCGCCACATGCACGACGTTGTCGTCCTCAAAACAACGCACCACGTTCACGATCCCGTCGGTTTCACGAATATTGGCAAGGAATTGATTGCCCAACCCTTCGCCCTTCGAGGCCCCCGCCACCAGCCCGGCGATATCCACAAACTCGGTCGTGGCATACTGCATTCTCTGCGGCTTGACGATATCGGCCAGCGCCTGCATTCGCGCATCCGGCACTTCAACAATCCCGATATTCGGCTCGATCGTGCAGAACGGATAATTCTCCGCCGCGATTCCCGACTTGGTCAACGCATTAAAGAGGGTGGACTTGCCCACGTTTGGCAGCCCCACGATTCCACATTTCACACTCATGACGATCCCTTCCTGGTCATGGCCCTGTTGGTTCGGTCCGCGGCTTGACACGCCGCCCTGACTGAGGGGACGCGTGAACCGCGGACGCGCATTCTACGTGTTCAAGGCTGGTGCGGTCCACTCCCCCTTCGACTTGGGTCAGGAGTGGACGAGGCTCACCTTCACGTTCGAATGCGCAATCGGCACCGGCTGAAAGAGACCTTCGAGGGAGATCATGAATAGCCGACGACCGCAGGACCGGCCGAGGATGAGAGAGGTGTGAGCATGGAGGCGGGCAGGACGGGACCACTCACTGATTCATCTGCCAGAAGTTACCCCTTCCCTTCCGACGTACCGCCCGACGCAGGCATGGGCGGTACCACCGCGTCGGGATTGCGAAACAACGCCCCGGACGCCTGGATAATCCAATGGACCAGATCGGTGTCGTTCTGCTGCACATGAAACCCGGTAGTGGCCATCAAGCCATAGGCGTGCCGGGACAATGCATAGCGGCTGAAATTGCGGGTGGTGGCCTCCCGTTTCCAGGTGGCGCCGATCACACGAAACCCTTCTTCTTGCATGACGGCCATCGACGGAAAACTTCCCTGCTCGTCGCCGTAGTGCCAATCACACATCACAATATCGCGAGGCAGCTGATGACGCAGCGCTTTTCCATACCCTGCTGCAAGACCATGAAGATGCTTGGTGACCGCGCCGGGAAATTCCGCCGGACTCAAGACCATGTCGGCCCACATCCAGGTCTCGACGCCCTTTCTGCTGAGGTAATCGTGCACCCGAACCACATCGCGCAGAAACAGCTCCGCGGGAATCATGACTTCACCCAACTTCAACCATTTCGACACCTGCCCCACGGTCCAGCCGAATGCTTCGTCGTGGCCGATATGGATCGCCCGGGGATGCACCGCCTCGATGAGTTCGTCGAGGAATGGGAACACAACCGCATAGGTCGCGTCCTTCCGCGGATCATAGGAGACGGTATTGAACATCAAGTTCGGGTATTGCCGCTGGAAAAATTTCTCCTGGTGCGTGAGCAGCTTGACCTCCGGAATCACCTCCAATCCATGCGCGCGCGCATAGGCGACCCAAGACAGAAACGCCGCTTTCGTCCAGGCGGTCTTCACTGGTTTCCAGGGCGCATGGTCAAACCTCACGCCGTCCGTCAGCAGCACCTGAACAGCGGTGAACCCGGCCGCCTGCGCCTCATTCACAAACCCGCGCGCGCGCTCCAGCGGCACAGTTTCCGTCAGGACAAAATGCATAATTCGCATCGTCTCTTCCCTTGAACCTGCTGACGACTCTGCCGCCGCTCTTCCCGCCCATAAGCCGGCCCACAACATCAATAGCGTGTACAACAGAAAACCAACACGGCCCATTCTTTCCCCCTCATCGAAACGGAATGCCGTTCAAACCCGATCGAGGACAGGATGCCTCGGCCAGCCGCAGGCTGCCACGACCTGCCGGCATCGGCGCCTCCCAGTTACGTAACAACGCAGGAATACGTAGACACAAAATCAGGTGGGCAAAATACACGGAGACCCGGACCGGGTCAAGAAATCGCGCGCAAAAAAACTGTCCCCCAAAACAGATTTTTCTTCACTTGTAGAGCACCGTATGACATCGCAATGGAATTCAACTACAGAACTGGCCGATCCGTACCGACGGAATCGTTGACGTCCGGGAAGTCGGCTCCTTGTGTGAGAAGAAGGGTCAGACTACTATAGGTTCCGCCGGCCTGCTGTTTGGACTCCTACTGAGCGCGGCTGGATCAGCGCAGAGTTTGGATGAATCGGCCCTCGCCCCAAAACCGGGCGGACAATTCAGGGCGACTCCCCCTCTCCTCCACAACCGGACGCGGCCACTGCAAACCGGCGAGCACGGGTGTCAGCTGCCCCACCACCGTATCCAACCGAAGGATTCCGACCTGAATATGCGAACCCAGTCGGCCGTCGGCTGGCTCCGAAAAGTTCCCTCAACGACGAGAGCCGAACAGGCCCAGTCATCGCCGTTCCACCCGCAAAATAGTCCAATACGTTCCGAATCCTCCCACTTTGCCGCAGCAGTCCCACATCGAACAAATCACCGGTCAGAGCTGAGGTGCCTCCCCCTTGCGCGTCAGCAGCTTAAGGGTGCGATCGCGCGCGAAGTTGATGCCGCTTCAGTTGGCTGATGAGATAACCCACAATGGCGACATTCAGCAGTAACAGCGCGATTCGAAGCGGCGACACCCGCTCAACGAGCTCATAGATCTCCAACGGTAAGAGGAGTGCCGTTGAGGCCACCGTGAGGTAAGCGGCCCATGAGAACTCCAACCACAGCCCGAGGCCTTCCACCAACAACATTCCTGCATAGGCCAGGCTCACCACCCCTGCTACGAGGACGCTATGCGGCTGAAGCGCATCCACCTTCAGCACTAACGCGTGAAGGATACGAGAGTCGGCATTCAGACGGAGCGCTTCGATCACAAGCGAGAAAAGGGTCGCGATCTCAGCATGTACAAGCTTGAGAAGGCCCAACCCCAGAAGCAGTAACAGGGTGCCCTTCACCAACTTAAAGACCGCGATAACAGCGAGGCCGGTATGGTGCGTACTCATCTGCATGAGTGATTTTTACAACACCATTATTACCCGCCGACGCACTCCTGAGTCGCCCCTTCGAACACCGCTCACCTCCCCGTAACCCATACATCCACGCTCCCACGCGACGGTACTCCTGAATTTCCCTACGTATACACCCTTTAAGGCGCGCGAAAATGAGCAATTCACTTTGGGGGAATACGAGTTCGACTGCACTGACGTGAGTCACAGCTACTTCTCATCTGAGGAGATCTTATGATCAGGCAACAGACCGCCCAAGACCATGCTGCTCTCTTCCCTGAGCTTGTTCTCAGCGTTGACGATCGGCCTCACAGACATACAACCGGCGAATACAGCAGAGGGCAGCTCTCGAACCGTACTCTACAGCCGGGCAGTCCCGTGGAACTGCCGATCGATTGGACCGGCTTCACAATAGACAGAGACCAGATCAAACAGAATGGCCGCCGTTACATGATGGCCTCCCATCCCGCGACAGGCATTCATGTGTCTATCGCGCTTGAGAAGGTTTCCAGCCCAGCTTCGACCGGAGATGCGTCCAACAGCTGCAGCAATTGCAGAAAGGACCGGCGATCAGCCGCGGACAGGCCATCGCGCCATAGCAGACACCTGTCTCAAACCCCACCTTTCACTTACTTGGGTGCCGTGAGCGCGTCCTGTGCCGTATGTCCGCTCAGGGATTTGTCCTGAATGTTGTGTTGAATCTCCAAGGCGATCACCCGCGCGAGCTGGTCCGCTGAAAGCGCGCCCATCGGCAATCCTTGGGTGTCCTGATAAAACGGATCATCCGGCGCAGCCGTGCGATGGATATTCACCAAAATGGCGGCAGGCTGGATGCGCCGGCTGGGTTCCCCGACCAGAACGGCCTTCTCTTCAGAAAGCACCCTGGTGCGGGTGGCCCAATCCCGCTGGTCGATTTTCACGAAGGCCACATTCCAGACTGTTCCATTGAGCAGGCTTCGGACGGCCTTCGGCGTATGCTCTTCGAAATAGGGTTCCCGCACGATCTTCTGCAGGGCCTCACGAACCCGAATCTCATACAGCTTGGTCGTTGAATCCGATTGGGTGGGAGGAACCGGCACGCTGCTGCCGACTTCGTAAGACGACTGGCCTTCAAGGCTCCTCTGGTCGTCTACGGTCCGCAGATAGTTGTCGAAGAGTTGTGGCAGACTTCGCGCTCGCTCGTCAGGAGGCAGGCCCTTGATCTCCTGGTCCGTGCGGATCGGAGCCTTCTGGAGATCTCGTTCCAGCGACACCGTTTTCGGTTTCGGCGCCGTATCCGCCTTGCTGACGACCCATTGAAATTCTCTGGCCAGCACCGGAACCAGGGTATCCGGATGATTCAGATATCCCTTGTCTTTGAGCGAGGACGCGCTGATGAGGAGGATGACGCGGCCCGGTTCTTTCGTGCGGGCTACCAGGAAGGGGAAGGCTTTGCCCTCGTCATTCACGACCGTGGGCTCGATCAGCACCTGCTGCAACGCATTCTTTCGAAGACTTTCATCGAAGCGGGGATAGTCGGTCCGGTGCTGCAACAAGAGGACACAGGCATCGATCACAGTCTGCACGGCCGCATCGAGATCGGCAGGATCCAGTCCGCCGACGCCTGATCCTTCTTTTCCGTTTCCCAGAAAGACCTGGAAAGGCAGGCTAGGAATCGGGTGCCCCGGGCCAGTTATTTCATGCCTCTCGGTCTCAGCGTGAGTGCTATGTCCTTGATGGCTGGCCTGGGTCTCTCCTACGAACAAGATCAAGCAAGCAGCCATCACCCAGCCGATGCCCCATGACGCACCTCGGGGAAGGGGGATGAGCAGACCTGCTTGCAGGCGATATTTTGTCTCCACAATCACTTCCTCAATGATTGTCGGACCGAGACATGCCGGAGAAATCGACCAGCCTATCCGCATGCATCCGTACCACTCAGCCTGCGTACCCTTTTGGATTCGTGCTTTGCCAGCGCCAGGCATCCGCACACATCTCGTCCAACCCGCGCGCGGCCCGCCAACCCAACGATTGCAATGCGTGGCTTGGATCGGCATAACAGGAGGCGACGTCGCCGGGACGTCGCGGGGCAACCTTGTAGGGAACTGCCTTCCCGCTGGCCTTCTCAAAGGCCCGTACGATCTCCAGCACGCTATACCCGTTCCCGGTGCCGAGATTCACTGTCAAACATGCTCCAGGACGTTCCAACCGATCCAGCGCCTCCAATGCCTTGAGGTGCCCCAACGCCAAATCCACCACATGAATGTAGTCGCGCACACCGGTTCCGTCCGGTGTGGAATAGTCGTTGCCCCACACATTCAAATGTTCGCGTCGACCGACCGCCACCTGCGCCACAAACGGTAGAAGATTGTTCGGCATGCCTCGAGGGTCTTCTCCGATCAATCCGCTGGCATGCGCCCCCACCGGATTAAAATACCGCAGGATGCCGATCCGCCAGGACGCATTGCTGCGCTGCAGATCGCGCAAGATCTCTTCGATCATCAACTTCGTTCGTCCATAGGGATTGGTCGCGGACAGGGGATGATCTTCCGTCAACGGCAACCGTTGCGGGTCGCCATAGACGGTGGCAGAGGAACTGAATACGAGTGTTTTGACGCCGCACTCGCCCATCGCTTCCAGGAGCCGCAGAGATCCGGCCACGTTGTTGTCGTAATAGGACAGAGGCTTCTCGACCGATTCCCCCACCGCCTTCAACCCGGCAAAATGAATGACCGAGGTCGCGCCGCTCTCATGGAGGGCCGCGACCAGGGCCGCACGATCGCGAAGGTCGCCACGAATCAGACGAAGAGATTTGCCCGTGATGCGCTCCACACGCGACAATGCTTCAGGATGGCTGTTGGAAAAGTTGTCAAAGATCGTAACCGCCGAGCCGGCATTGAGCAGTTCCACACAGGTATGCGAACCGATATAACCGGCGCCTCCAGTGACCAGGATCATGCGCATCGCCTCCGCTGGGATAAGAATAAAAGAATCGCTGCGTATGGCCTACGATACACCGCCTCGAAGGCACGCACAATGGCACTCGAGGAAGGACAGGCTCCATCCCTCTCGTCGATTATTTCAATCTAGCTGTTTCCCGTCGCACTCCGGTACACTTCATCACCTCAAACAGGAATGACCATGCGAGACGAACGCACGACCAACTACTATGCCATCCTGGAACTTCCTTCTCACGCGACGGAAGCTGAGATCAAGCGCGCCTGGCATGAGCACATGCAGATCTGGCATCCCGACCGGTTTGTCCATTCGCCCACTCTGCACCGGAAAGCCGAAGCCCGCACCCAGCTGATCAACCAGGCCTATCAAACCCTCAGCGACCCGGCCGCCCGCGCGCGGTACGATGCCGGGAGACAACACCCTTCTACGCCGGCCCCGCCTCCGCCCCGCTCTCCGGCACCTCGCCCGCAACCGGCCCCGCGCCCGCGCCAGGAGCTGCGCGGGCCACAAACGATGCTGAACGTCACCCGGTTCAGTCACCCTAAAATCATGGTGCCGGCCATCCACCTGCTGGTCGATACGCATGAAACACAGCCCTATGATTTTAAGGGACTCGTGCGGATCGCCGGCACCATCACGCAAGCCTTGTCGGCCGGAGACTATGCCATCGCGGAAGCACCGGATATTTTCTGCGTGGAGCGCCGCCGCGCAGAAGACATCAACACCATCTTCTCGAATCCTTCCGACAACCGTCCGCGCTTTCTCCGCGAACTTGAACCGCTCCGCGCCATTCCCCATCGTTTCCTGGTGATCGAAGGCACTATTCAATACAACGCCGGCGGAGGACGATTGGGTCAATACCATCGCAACGGGATGGTGGATTTTCTGGATTCGCTGACGGCGCGATTCGGGATTCAGATTGTCTATGCGGATAGTCGCGAAGAAGCCGAGGAACGGGTCGCAAACCTGGCAGCCATCCACTACGCCTATCACCTCGCCGAACAACAGGGCCTCGGACGCTGCCTCACGGAAACCGACGCCTAGAATGGAAGAAAAGAGCCGATGGTCTCAATACCGTAGCTGCAATCGTCCCTTTTCTTGGTGAGGTGAGTGCCTCATGGTAGCATGGCACTCCTCTGGCGCTCTCAACGACTGTACACGATTTCCGCACCCTGCTCCGCTCCTGCCACCCTCTCATCGTGATTGAAACCGTGGAAGAGGACCGGGTGCCGGCCCTGCTGCAATCCGTGGCTGCCCAGGAACGGATGCCGCTCTTCGAATGGTCTATCGCCAGAGGGCTGACCAGAGGGATTCAGCGGTTCGGAGATCGAGCAGGCGGTGGTTGCCGCCCTGTATCGCGCGCTGCACCACAAATAACCGTTGACGACCGATCTCTTGATCGAAGAACTCATCTATACCGTGCCGCTTTCGGTCACCCGGAGCGAAGGCATCAATCAACTTCGAGCCATGGCTCAAGGCTGTTTCGTCAATGTACGGTGATCCGACCCGACGCCTCTTCATTCTGACGGCGATTGCTCTCATGACGCTCGTCGGCTCAGCCAGTCTTCCACAAAGACTCTGTTCGATCGCCTGCTCCTTCCACAGCGAGGCACCTGGCAGGAACAGGCATTCATACAGTAACATCATTCCTTGCGCATGGAATCCCTACAGGCCGCGAATCCTTCAGTCCACCCATGCCTCTAATAGCTGGACGGGATGGGAAGGCCTGTTCACTGTCGCCAGAGACGCTCACTATGATCATATATAAAACCCCGACTCGTTTCGTTTATGACACCCCTGTGCGTCCGAGAAGTCATCCGTTTGGAGTTCTCCTTCTTCTCCTAGCAATGGCCTTCGGAGGACCTACCATGGCCTTGGCGAACGAGCCCCAACTCCGCGCGGAAGGCCAGATCGCCCAGCATGCCAAGGCCGCCTGGGAGCAAGGCACTATCGATCTGGCGCTCGGTATTCTCGAGCAAGGTATTCAGGACCATCCCCAAGCCCTTGCGCTCCATCAACTCCGCGGTGACATGCTGGCTACTTCGCGCCATACGGAGGCTGCTCTTCAGGCCTATGACACTGTCTTGGCGCGTATTCCCGCCGCGCTGGATGTACGATGGGCTAAATGGAGCGTGCTGGTGCGATCCGGACAGGTCGAGGAAGCGGTAACCGAACTCCAACGCATTGCCGCCATCGATCCGCAGAACCCATTGATCCATTTGCGACTGGCGCGAGAACTCCGGAAGCTCGACCGTCTAGAGGAATCCTTCGAAGCATACAAAAAAGCTGTGGAGCTCGGACCGGACATGCTCAACTGGCGATTGGCCATGGCCCGGGCACGCTTCGACATTTTGGATTACGAAGGCGCGGAGCGCGACGTGCAATTCGTATTGGATCGAGTTCCAACCGGTTCACCGCTTCATCTGTCCGCCAGGAATCTACTCACGGTGTTCTTCGGCTCGACGGAGCGGGGCCGCCGCTTTGCACCCGTCATGACGCCGGATGTGAGTCCGAAACAACTTCGCGACTGGTCGATGATTCGTGCCGAAGGCTACAGGCTGTTCGAGGCGGGTCGATTTCAAGAAGCCGAACCGATCTATCGGGAACTCTTGCGCCTCAACCCGATGGATCCTCTCGCCGGCCGGCATCTGAGTCTGATCCTCATGGGTCTCGGGCGCTGCAAAGAAGCACTCGCAGTGTCCCAAACCGGATCAGATTTCGACCCGACCGATGAAGAACATACAACCGCGGCGTTTCGTATGGGCCAATGCATGGTGGACCTTGGACGGTGGGAGGACGCCTACATTCAATTCAAGACCCTGTATGACGCAACGGCGGAGTTTGAAAAATCGACGAGGGAAGTCCAACTCCCGTCCGGAACCCGGGTGTTGAATAAGGCCGCCCTGATGCAGTGGTTAGACAGAGTGCGCCCTCACGTTTCGGAGTTCGCACAAGCAGTCGAGGCTGAGGCTGCGGCCAACACCGCGCCGGCCAAGCCCCCCGTACCGACGATCTCGTCGGAAGCAGAATTGGCGGCCAAGGCCATCGAGGCCTTGAAGCCTCAGAACACGCTCGACACAGCGGCCTCGCTGGTCGGCCGAGACGCGGATTTCGCCTGGTTCCGGTTCGTCATCCCAGCGAAGAAAGTGATGCGGGACGATTCGCCCACCGGAGCCCATGATTTTATTCCGTTGGACCCGGCAATCAGCTTCCCCGGAAGTCAGCAGGACATCTACCTGGTCTTTAGCCTGGTCACAGCCTCGTACGACGAGGTGCCGTTGTCCGCGCGCTGTTTCAAAGAGACAGCCGAGCTGGCAGGGGCACAGATAGCCGTGGCACAGGACCACCTCATCATGTCCACAAACGACCAGTCCGGCTATTTCGTCCTGCCTCGTCCGGCCACCGGATGGACGACCGGCCTCTACCGATGCGGGCTTTTCGCCGGAGAGGAGACATCAGCCTATACCCAGGTCGATGAGGTGCGCTTCCGGATTATCGAACCGACGAGGCCTTCGTAATAGTAGAGCGTGGCATCGAAGCGGCGGGCGTACAATGCGAGAACAGCATCACTGGCTGGACGGCATCAACTGAGACGTGCCCTGACGGTGTACGAGCCGCTGAAGGTCTCGCCGGGAAGCAGTCGTTTCAGCCCCCAATCGGGGTGGTTGAAGGCATCGGTGGCGCAGGTCATTGGCTCGATCGCCAAGGCGCGTCGCGGGGCACCAGCGATGGCATCGCCCGTATAGACCACGATCGCCGAAAACGCACGATCCATCACCACATCAATCGTGCGTCCGCTTTTCTGATCGCGCAGTGATGCCGTGGCCATCCCCGTCGCATCGCGCTCTAATTCAAGATAACAATGGTTGAAGCGCCGCGGACCGATGCGCTGAAACTGGCGATAATCCCACTCGGTGCCTATTGCTGTGATCACCCTGCCGGTCGGCGCTAATTGCGGATTAAACTCGAGATATCCGGCTGCAGGAATTCTTGCTTCGGCCTCATCGACCGGCTCGATTCCGACCGTGAAATAGGGATGGAATCCCACACCGACCGGGGCGGCCGTTCCGCCTGCATTTCGCACAGTAAACGTGCAGGATAATCCCTGAGCGTCCAGGTTGTAGGTGACATGCACCACTATGGAAAACGGATATCCGCTCAGGGCGTAGTCGGCGGCATCCAGACTTATTTCAAAAGTCACGGCCTGGGTGTCGGCGTGAGGTATCATCCACGGAAGGCTTCGCACAAATCCATGTATGGCATTCGGGCCTTCCTTATCATTCCGTTCAAGCTGCAGTGCCTGCCCGTCAAACGAGTACTGTCCATCCGCCACCCGGCCGGGAAACGGAATCAGCACGTCACCCTGCCCGCCCTTCTTCTGCCCACCCCCTGAATATCCCCAGACGATATCGGTTTCGCGGCTATGACCGTCCACGAGAAAGTAACGCCGCAAGGAAGCGCCCCACGGCGACAGCACCGCCCGCTGATTTGCACACGCGATGGTGATTTCCGTGTCAGGCGTGGGCGCAGGTGTCATGATAGGAGAGCCTCTTACACATCCTTGCCGATCAGGTACTCGAACCGTTTGCGAAAATCATCCGAGGCGAGTCCGGCTGCAGTTGCCAATCGAACCAGATCATCCGGCTGACTCAGATCTTCGGGGGAGAAGCGAATCATGTACCGGCGGGCAATGGCGTAGGATTCCGACCCGACGTCCACCATGCGCACACGCGTACGGCCGGTAGCGGGGTCGAGAATGTCTCCGAACGGAATCGGAATAAAGCGACCGTTTTGAATCGAGACCATGGCCGCATTGCCGCCTTCCAGAAGAAATTGCGCGGCGCAGTAGCCCAGGTCGCGCGTATACTCCATATCGAACGAAATAGGGTCGGCGCAGCGTAGTTCATAGCCGATGTTTTTATCGACGATGGTGGTCTTGATCCCGAAGGTCCGCAATTCCTTCTCCACCGCCCGCTTGAGCACGACGCCGAAATTGATCTCTGCCAGCCGCACGTGTCCATGCTGGTCGCGTTCTACATCTTCCAGACCGTTCACATCCTGCTGGTCCAGAATTTCGACCAGGCCTTCAGCCAGGACCGCAACCCCGTCCGACTTGCCCGCACTGAGCCGCTTGATGAACGCAGACACCAGAATATCGACCAGCGTTTGAAGACGAACGGGTTTGTGGCGGAACTCCTCGGGAATGATCGTCAAGGTCGCGCCGGCAGCCTTGCCGATCCCAAGGGCCAGGTGTCCGGCCTTGCGCCCCATCGTCACCACGAAATACCAGCGCGAGGTGGTTTCCGCATCGACCATCAGACTTTTGACGAGTTCCACTCCGATGTGACGGGCCGTCTGGAATCCGAAGGTGGGAATCCCGTGCGGCAGATCGAGGTCGTTGTCGATGGTCTTGGGCACGTGCACCACCTGAAGCCGGCCGCCTGCCCGCTGCTCCAGCTTCAACGCGGAAAACGCCGTATCGTCCCCGCCGATCGTAATCAGCCTGGTCACCCCCAGCGTATGCAGACCCGCCAGACAGGCATCGAGATGCTCAGTTTTCTGCGTGGGATTGGCGCGCGCCGTCCCGAGACAGGACCCGCCGCTGAAATGGATGCGGCTGATGTCCTCGATCGCTAGGCGCCTGGCCTTGTCCGTATGACCTTCCATGATCCACTTGAATCCATCCTGAATGCCGATCACATCGCACCCCCCAAGAATGCTCCGAATCGTCGCGGCTCCGATCACGCTGTTGATGCCAGGCGCCGGCCCTCCACCGACAAGAATCCCCACCACCGGTCGTTGTTGACTCGTGCCCATGCTCTCTCCTGCTCCTATCTCGCGCTGAAAATGACCCTGCCCGCCGCTATCACCTATGGTCCATCTTCTACATATTCACGACCGGCTGTCCCGCCGGCGCTGAGCTTCGTGCGACCCTACACGGAGACGGAAAGAGCGTCAAGGACGGGTGGGACATCATCGGGCGACTTCCACAATATCATTGCGGAACAGCAGACTTGTGCTAGCCTAACACCCACAGCCTTCTGGTTCACTCGACGGAGGTGCTTCATGATCGAAATTATGATCGTAGATGACAACCTGCAGCTGAGAGATACCTTACGAACCATCCTGAACAACCGGCCGGGCTTTCGCGTGACCGGTGAAGCAGCCGACGGAATCGCTGCTTTGCAATTGGCCCAAACCCTTCGTCCGAACGTCATTCTCATGGACTTGGGCATGTCGCGCATGGACGGTGTGGAGGCGACGCGCCGAATTCGAGCCCTCTTGCCGGACACGGTCGTAATCGGAATGTCCTGCCATACCAGCAGGGAAGTCGAGGGAGCCTTGCTTGCCGTCGGTGCGAGCGCCTTTCTTCCCAAAGAGCTGGTGCCCGAAAAAATCTTTGACGTGATTGCCCAGGAACTGATGCAAGACAAGAGCCTTCAATAAAATCCCAGCAGGATCATCCCGGCACTCTCGTCGATGAGCCGCCGCCTCAACCAACGTCCTCGTCCTCGCCTTTCAGCGATGACAGCCCGCTCAAGGCCGCCTCGACAATCGCCCGGCACAGCTGCCCTCCCGCGCTCTCCTTGGTGAGATAGCCGAACGCTCCCGCCTGCTTCATACGCGCGACCATGTCGGGAGAATTGTGCATGGACAGCGCCACAATTTTCATGTCTGGACATTCTTCCATGATGCGCCTGGTCGCCGTCACACCGTCGCACCGGGGCATGTTGACGTCCATCACTATGACACCCGGCTTCAGCGCACGGGCCAGTTCGATGGCTTCCAGCCCGTCACCAGCCTCGCCGACAACTTCCAGCCCGGGATGTCCGCTGACAATGGTCCGCAGGCCCTGACGCAACATCTGATGATCGTCTACCAGCAAGACCCGGATCTTTGGCGAAGGCAGGAGCGAGGGAGTCCGGGGCACATCCGGCAATCCTGGTACGGCCGACTCGGAAACCGCCGCTTCGAGATCAGCACCGGCGCCAATCCCGTCTGTCCGTTCCATGGGTGTGACGCCCTGCTCATCAAGGGGCAACCGCAAGACAGCCGTCGTCCCTTGGCCTGGCACCGATTGCACCTCGAACCCTCCACCAAGAGCCTTCATCCGCTCGCGAATGCTAAAGAGTCCGAAGCCGGGCTCCAGTCTGGTTTCCGCCGCCATGAGATCACAGCCTGCGCCGCGATCCGACACGGTAATACACAGAGTCCCGCCGGATTGCGCCACGACAACCCACGCCTCAGTGGTGCCGGCGTGTTTCACAATATTCATCAGGAGTTCGCGGACCGACTGAAACAGCAGCACTGCTTGCTCTTCCGGCAAGGGCAACAGCTCTGTCTCTGATTCCAGAGCCACGGTGAGTTCTCGCTGCATCTGGTCCGCCAGCCATCTTAACGCCATGAGCAGGCCGAACTCGTTCAGAATCGGAGGGCTGAGCTGCGCCACCAATGTTCGCGTGTAAGCCAACGCCCGATCCATAACCTCTTGGACCTCCGTCATCGCCTGCTCCGCCGCCGGCGTCACGTCTTCTAATTTGGCCTGCCCCAATTTAATCCTGCTCAGCACCAGGAGCTGCGCCAGATAATCATGCAGGTCGGTGGCAAGTTGTTTCCGGATGCGATGCTCCGTCAAATTCAAGTCGGTCGTCAGTGCACGCAGCCTATCCTGCGAATCGGCCAGTTCCCTGGTCCGCTTCTCGACACGGCGTTCCAGGTCATCCGCGAACTGACGTAACTGTGCCTGGGCTTCTTTCCGGCTCTGAATATCCTGAACGATTGAAATGAAATGTTGCGCGCGGCCCTGCGCATCGCGCAGCAACGAGACGGTCAGATGGCCCCAGATAGACGAGCCGTCTTTTCGAATGTAGCGCTTTTCGATTGAAAAGGTCTCGATCTCACCGGCTACCAGCTGACGGACGGCGGACCAATCAGGCTCGATGTCGTCCGGATGGGTGATTTCCGCAAAGGTTTTGGTCAGCAGTTCTTCGCGGGGATACCCCGTCAGTGTGCTCATAGCATCATTACAACGCAGCCATCGTCCGTCCAACCCGACATGCGCGATGCCGACCGCCGCATTGTCGAATGTGGCTCGATGCTGCGCTTCGCGTTCCCGCAGCGCATCCTCAGCAACCTTGCCCGCGGTGATATCTTCGGCAAAAATGATGATCCCGCCGATACCGGCGGCCTTGTCGCGCCAAGGACGGATCTCCCACCGGAGCCATTGTAAGGTGCCGTCCGAACGCTCGAAGCAGTCTTCCTCGGCTCGAGTTACCTCACCGGACAAGCTTTGCTGATGCGCCGCTCGCCAACGTTCGGGAACATCAGGAAAAACATCGTAATGACTACGCCCTAACAAATCCCCTTCCAGGCCATAGTCCGCCAGCCACCGTCGGCTCACCGCCACGTAGCGCATCTGGCGGTCGAACATCGCTATGGCCGCCGGCGCATGTTCGATGAACAGACGCAGACGTTCTTCACTTTCACGCAACGCGGCTTCGGCCCGCTTGCGCTCGGTAATATCATGGGCGACTTTGGACACGCCCACGATCCGTCCCTCGTCATTTCGTATGGCCGACACCGTGAGTGAAATATCGATCAGCCTGCCGTCTTTCCTCCGCTGCACCGTTTCGTACTGGTGAATGGCTTCTCCTCGCCTGATGCGCGTCAGAATCGGGGCCTCTTCGTCGAGCCGCTCTTCAGGGATCAATAGGGTCATCGGTTGACCGACCGCTTCCTGCCGACTGTACCCATACAACCGTTCCGCGCCTCCATTCCAACTCGTGATGACTCCGGTGAGGTCTTTACTGACGATGGCATCCGCCGACGATTCGACGATGGCCGCGAGTGTCGCGCGCGCCTGCTCAGCCTGCTTGCGCTCGGTGATATCGACGATGGCCGCAATGAATCCTGTCACGGTCCCGCGCTCATCGCATTCCGGCACATAGGTGACTTGAAGCAGGCGTCCGATGGAAGCCGCGCCAAGGAATTGTAGATCAAACTTCACCCGTCGCCCGGAGAGAGCTTCTTTCATGAATGGCGCCGCTTGTTTATAGGCTTCTGCGCCCAGCACATCACGCGGATGGCGGCCGATGAGATCTTCGGGTGTCCGTCCCAATAGATCCGCGTATTGCTGATTCACGAACCGGTACCGGCCATCGGTTCCACATTGAGCAATAAGGACCGGAGCATGATCCGTCACAAACTGCATTTGCCGCTGGCTGGCCCGAACCCTCTCTTCTGCCCTGGCCCGCGCCTCAATCTCCTTCCGCAACTGATTTTCCTCTGCCCGCACCAGCGACGTCTCTGCCTGCGCGCGGAGGCGCGCCCGCGTTACGGCCTCCGCGAGCGAGACGATGATGAGGTTGGCCGCAATGAACATCGCGAGAGCCATCTCCTGCTCACCCGGCGAGGCTTGCACGTCAAGAAACAGGCCGACGGATAATGCCGACGAAATGAGGGTCGCCCCGATTCCGTGACGCCACCCATTAACTACCGCAATGAACATAATGGCGGGATAGTAGGTGATGAAGGTATAGCCCGAGCCCCATAACGGTGTCAGGGCCATACGCAGACCGGTCGCCAAAGCGAGTGCGGCCACCGTCAGCAGCGTGGGCGTTGATTCGGCAAGACGAGACCACCAGGAAAACGACCCTTGTGGGGTCACGGTCGGCGGCATCGGATCTGACGGGAGCGGGTCGGAAGCCATAGGCTCCATCGGCGAGCGATGAATTGGCTCTAGGTGGACGTAGGACGCTTGATGATCATGCGCACGAAGCGCAGTATGTTCTGCTAAGGCCGGTAGTGTACAGGAATACAGCAGGAGACACCACCGCCCGCCCCGTGTCAACTTCCAACAGGAGCGCCGAGATGGCTGACCGAGAGCGAAACCCTCGCCGCGAGGGCCGACACGATCCCCTTCGACCGATGCTCAGGAAAGAAGGCTGACTACCGGGGTGAGGCGAACGACGATGTATCCACGACCAGAGAGAATCAGGCCGGCTAATTATCCTGGTGGGACGATTCAGGCGGGGTATTGTTGCGGTGGCGCTGCTCCAGCCAGTCGATTAATTCAGTCCGCAACCGATGGTTGAGTCGTTGCTGGGCCTCAAGGGGCACACGCACAAACTCTACCCCGAACTCATGGCCCTTGACCCATTTAATGGTGCCCAGTTCGACCAGCAAGGCCGGCAGCGCGTGATTTAGGAGCATACTCACCCGCACTTCACTCCCGCAGAGCACTTCTCGGTTACAGGTGACCGAACAACCCTTCAACGAGAGATTGGTCAGCACGCCCTCGCCAACAAAGGGCGCCCCGCCGAAAATGACAGGATAGGTGAGCGGAAACCGGTAGTAAGTCCGGACATACCGACGAGGTGCCATCACAACCTCCGTGTGGGCGGATCCTACCGAGCCGGCAGGCTGCGCGATATCCTACCTTGGGAGGGGAAGGGAACGTGACGACCTTGTTTTATGCCGGCTATCTGAGTAGGCTTCGGTCCTGACTCGTACAAGAAGGGACCGTATGCAGCGACATGTATCCATGGTGATATGCCTGGCCGCGTCCTTCGCGCTTCAGGGTTGTGTCGGGCTGGGAGCCTGGACGCTCGGGAGTCGCACCACATCCAGCGACCACCCCAAGATCGACCAGCCAAGAGGCGCGATTGACATCGGCAAAGCAGGCGCTACCGCGAATCTCAAGACAGCCAAGGAACTCAGAACAGAATGGGGTGAGCCTGACCGTGTCGAATCGCGCGAGGACGGGAAAGAAGAATGGATCTATAAGACCGATGGCTTACGATGGTCCGGGATGGTGTTGTACATCGTCATTGTCCCCCTGCCAGCGATGATCCCCGTCGGCTCGCAATACGTTTCGGTTGTCATCCACGACGGACGGATCGAGCAGGCCACGCGCAGGGACTGGGCATTCAAGGCCGGAGCCTACTGCGGATTTTTTGGCGTGGTGTACGGAGGCCTAGGTTGCGGAACCGGAACTTTTGAGGAAAAGCAGGGCTCAGCGTCTGGGTCGTAACAGCAGGCCGCTAACTAGCCGCTGGTTGCCGTGCCCATGAAATGTACCAGAAGTCACCCTATCTGGCCTACGGACCGGACAGAGCGGCTCCATACAATACAATCTATGGACGTCAATCCTAGGGCATTCCGACTATCGTTCACGCCGACGAATTCTTGGAATGCCGCGCCCCAATCTTCTCTGCGTCAGTGGTCCCTTGATTTCTCGGAATGCATATCGATGATGCTACCAGCTTCGTTCAACTCAGCCCGGACATGTGCCCCATCCTTGATGGAAGACGAACGATCCTGCTTTTCCAGTGAAAATTTCTGCTCGCCTTTTGCGGTCTTTAAGGTTATCTCATGTTGCCTCACCCCGATGGACACCACTTCGCCGGTCACAAACCGATGTTTCCCTTCCGTGCCTTTCGGATACACTTCGAGCACCATGTTGTTCTCGTCAATAGCGACCGTGACCTCGTCTCCGACCTTAGAAATCGCATGCCCATGACGCTCTGAGCGGTTTTCGTTGAGTTGACAGGTGCTCCCGTTCTGAACTTTCACTGCAAGCGTTCCCCCTTTGTCTACGACCACACCCCGCAAATGCTGGTGAAGGCTTTCGCTAAACCTTGAGGCATGAGAGAACATGCGGCCCAAGCAGCGCACATGCGCTGCTTATGTTTCCCTCCCCGCCTCTGCCGTTTCGGTAGCACCGATCCGCTGGCCGAACCAGGCCGTGCCTGCTGCCAAGATAAACATCACTCCGCCGATTCCGATGATGCTGACGACCGATCCGGCCGATTCCGTCACCCAGCCGAACGCGCTCATGCCCGCCATGGAGGTCGCTGTGGCCATCGCGGTATACACTGCCATGACCCGCCCGACCATTCCCGCCGGAGCTACTTCCTGAATGACGCCCCAGGCAATTGGTGTCCAGGCGCCGAAGCCGATTCCGACGCAGGCCACGCAGGCAGCGGCAATGCGAAAGTCATCCGTCCACGTGAGGCCGACCACCGCCAACCCAGCGAGCGCACAGGATACCGTGATCGCTACGAGCCGCCGACGGAGATCCCACCCGCTCAACCGGATCAGTCCGATCGATGACAACAGCAACCCCACCCCCAGCCAGGACCAGAGATAACCCACCTCGACGGGACCGAGCCCGAGCAGTTGGCGAACGAACACAGGAAACAGTGTCGTAAATGCGCCGCTGCCGAATGTATAGACTGACGCGAGGACAATCAGGATCAGTAACGTGCGGTGGGTTAGAAAGGCATATCGTATTCCCTCAAGGAGATGCCCAATGAACGGCTTCCAGCCCGCGCCAGTAGCGGACGCCCTTTCCGTCGCCCGCAACCGAATCGGCAGCAAGCAAGCGGCTGACGCAAAATACGTCAGCGCGTTCAGACAGAGCACATCCTGCGAGCCGGAAAAGGCGATACCAAGTCCGCTCACGGCGGGCCCGATGATAATGCCCAGGCTCGTCGTGCTCTGCAGAAGCCCGTTGGCCGCCGTAAACTGGGAACGAGCTACCATGAAGGGAACGGCGGAGGACAGCGTCGGCACAAATACGGCCGTGGCGACACCAAAGAGAAAGGTCAGGACATAGAGTGATTCAACGGTGAAGTTTTCAATCGACACCAGGCAGGGAATCAAGCCGATCAACAACCCTCGCGCCACATCGCTGCCGATCAGAATTATTTTTTTTGGAAAACGATCGACGATGACTCCTATGAACGGCCCGAAGAGAATCGGCGGTAATGTCTGCAGGAGTCCGATGACGGTGGTCTTAAGCGGCGACCCGGTCACTGCATATACGAACCAGAGCAGCGCCAGCTTGCTGATGCCCTCAGCCACCTGGGACAGCACCTGGCTCCACCACATGAAACGAAAGTCGCGTGTAAGCAGCCACCAATGGGTCTGGGCCATGCCGCCAGTATAAACGTTTGCCGCAGGAGAGGAATCAGCAGAGATAGCTGGCGCTACAATTGTCCCACGCACGATCCTTCCGCTCGCACGGATCATCACGCCTGCGCGACAGGAACAGGACAGGCTCTGCGAGCGCAAGGCACAGCCACGGCAGCAGTGAGGAGCAGCACTACCCCTAGCCCCATCAGACTTGCGGCGGGACCGACCGCATCGGCCACCCAGCCAAAACCCGTCATCCCCGCCATCGCCGAAGCCATCGACCCCACACTGAATGTCGTGAGCACACGTCCAATCAAATGTTCCGGCGTCACTTCCTGGAGCATCGCCCAGACAATGGGATTGAGCACAGCCGTGCTGCCGCCTACGATGATGACGATCCCTGCGGCAATCAGAGGCGTCTCGAGCAGGCCCAAGCTACAGACCGCGAGGCCGCCGATCGTCATGCCATTGGCGACGATACGTAAGCGTCCCTGCATATCACTGTGTTTTTTCCATGCCAGCCAGGTTGAGGCCGCCAGCATCCCGACGCCCAGCGCGGACCACAACCACCCCAATTGCACGGGGCCAACCCGGAGGAATTCCTTTGCATACACGGGCAAAATAAACACGAAGGCGCTCACACCGAGGTTATAGAGCGATGAAATAATCACCAGCGAAAAAACCATGGATTTTTGCCCGAACACAAAGCGAAATCCGGCTTTGAGTTCTTCCCACACGGAGGAGGAACCTTCCATCGCTCTCACTTGTGGAATAGTGAAGCGGATCGGCATTAGGCACAGCGCGGAAATGAGGAACGTGGCGGAGTTCACGAACAACACGTTCTCCGCATGGATGAACGCGATCATGATGCCGCTGATTGCCGGCCCGAGCAACATGCCGATATTGTTGGTGCCTTGAATAAGCGCATTGGCCGACATCAGCTCAGAAGGCCGAACCAATAGCGGTACAGCTGACACTAGGGCAGGACCGAAGATGGTGGAGACGACAGACGCCAGGAAAATCAGTCCATAGAGTCCCGTGATCGACAACATGTCCAGAGCGTACAGAGCGGGAATAAGGAAAGTGAGCAGCGCGCGGAGAATATCGACCCACACCATCACGGCTTTTTGGGGCAGCCGATCCAGGTAGACACCAATCAAAGGACCGAACAGGAGCGGGGGAATGGTCTGGAGAAGTCCAACCATGGTTATCTTCATGGCGGACCCAGTCAGTTCATACACAAACCAGAGAAGCGCAACCTTATTGAGCCCTTCGCCGATCTGAGAGGTCGTCTGTCCCCACCACAACAACCCGAAGTCTCTTGTTTGAATGAGACGCCATCCGCGACTAGGGTCCGAGGCTGAATGAGATTCTGACATGATCGCCGCCCTTCATGACGAGGGTACCGAAACGGAATGATGAGGACTATCTATGCTTCGATACCGTCTGGAACCATGCTACTCATCCTTTCCGAACAACCGGCCTAGGGAGGACCCTGGAGGCAGATCGACAAATGCCTGGCTGGTGTCTCAAATTTGTCCAATTACCAGGACTCCGTGATCGCCGAGCTGCGCGCGTCCATTTCAATGTTCCCGCCAACCTGGCTCGTCTCTCCTCTCAGGAATGGCACCCGTGGTCAGATCCCTGCGTGCATGGGACGAGTACAGTTTCATTGTGCGCGTTCCGCGAGGTGCGCGACGCGAGGAATACGAGCGTCACGGTTGCGCATGCTGCGAGGCGGTGAGCCGGCCGTGCCCCACCAAGCCTTCCAGGAGGTCGCATGGCCAACATCATCGAACAGATCGACAAGGCTATCGGTGCACATGAAGCTGGAAGGTGACGCTGTGGCAGAACATCGACGGCACCTTGGCACTGGTGCGGGCTGAGGTCGGTGTGAACAACCGCTGTGAATTCGGCAAATGGCTCTACCGCCTGTGGGGGGCACCGCAGTCGCCACCGATCCTCACTGCAAAGAATCCTTGAACTGCACAAGGCGCTTCACAAAATCGCTGCGACAGTCGTCAGGAAGATGCAGGCAGGAGATAAGGCCGGCGCGAAAGTGTTGATCGGCTTTAATGGTGACTACGCGGCCGCATCGTCCCAATTGACGGCGAAGATGATGGAGTGGAAGAAGACGATAAAAACCGCCTGAGGCGTTGTGTCGTACGATTCTGGAGAAACTCCATGGGTACTGAGGAGTTTCTCCAGATTTCCCTACGGCCTACCCCAATCGTTCTTCGTTCATCGAATGAGTTATCCGATATAACACCATGTTTATATTCGCACTTATAATTTCTGCTATTGCGGGGCCAAGCTCGGCACAATCTCTGCTTTATCATCGCGTAAATTTCCTGAAACAGGTACGACATGTCCGCCTCAATCCTGCTCATCGACGACAGTCCCGGCGAATGTGAACTCTTCCGCCAGGCCCTGTCACAGTCGGGCTACAAGGGCCGATTGGAGATCACCGAGGGCGGTCTTGCAGCCCTGGCATACCTCAACCATCACATGCAGAACAATGAACCAACCTTGATCTTGCTCGATCTCAAATTGCGAGGCGAACGTGGAGTGAATGTGCTCAGACAGCTGAAGCAGGATACCTCTTTTGCGCACATTCCGGTGGTGATCCTGACCAGCTCGGACGATGCCCTGGATGTTCGTGCCTGCTACCAGGCAGGGGCCAACGGCTACGTGGTGAAACCCGGGCAATTCGATGACCTTGTGACACTCTCCCTGCACCTCTGGAAATTCTGGCTGGAGCATAACTGCACACGACGGATGGCCACCCCATGCTGACCCGCGCTGCGCTCAAAAATCCCTACGCCGTCTTCGCACTCTGCATGATCGCACTGATCCTGGGCGGCGTCTCGTACCAGAAGATGCGCGTGGACATCTTCCCCGAGATCAAACTGCCCTCGATTCTGGTCACCACCTTCTATCGCGGCATGAGCCCCAGCGAAATGGAAGGCGCGATCACGCTCAAGATGGAGCAGCGCTTCGTCGAAGCGAGCTACGTCGAACATATCGAATCGCAGTCGCTTGCGGGCATGAGTTACATCAAGGTGTTTTTTCAGCCGGATTACGGCATCGACGCGGCGCAATCCGAGCTGACCAGCCTGGCCTACAGCATCATCCGCCTGCTGCCGCCCGGCGTCTACCCGCCCTCGGTCTACAAGTTCGGGGTCTCCAGTCTGCCGGTCGGATACCTCTCCATTGCCAGCGACACACTCGGGGCTAAAGAGATTCGCGACCTGGCCTACTTCACCGTGCGCCAGCAGATCGCCAACATCCCCGGCATTTCCTTCGGCCCCCCGCTGGGCGGCAAGGTCCGGCAGATTACCGTGTTTCTCGATCAGCAGCGATTGCTCGCGCGCGGCATCTCGCCCTCTGAAGTGGTGAACGCGCTTAATGCGCAGAGCGCCATCATTCCGGCAGGCGACATCAAAATCGGCGACCTCGACTACTACGTGTACTCCAACAGCCTCGTGGACCTGGTCGAGAAGATCAACGACCTGCCGATCAAAATCGTGAACGGCGCGCCGGTGCTCATTCGTGATATCGGCACCGCCGCCGACAGTGCCGCCGTGCAAACCTCGATCGTGCGCGTGAACGGCCGCGAAGCGACCTACATTCCGATCACCAGACAGGAAGGCGCCAACACGCTGGAAGTCACCGACGGCATCCGCGCCAAACTCTCCACGCTCACGGAGATCCCCGCCGGCACCGCGGTAAAATTTCTCTACGACCAATCACTCTATATTCGCCAGGCCATTGCCAATCTCCAAAAAGAGGGGCTGCTCGGCGCCGGACTCGCCGGATTGATGATCTTTATTTTTCTCGCCAGCGTGAAAGCGGCGCTCGTGGTCGGATTGGCCATTCCGCTGTCGCTCACAGTGGCGCTGGTCGCCCTCTATCTCACCGGTCAAAGCGTGAACATCATGACGCTGGGCGGACTAGCGCTGGTAATCGGCACCCTATTGGATAACAACATCGTCGTACAGGAAAACCTGCACCGGCACCTGGAAATGGGCAAAGACGGGCGCTCGGCGGCGGAAGACAGCGCCATGGAGCTGACGCTGCCGATTCTCGTCGCGACGATCTGCATCCTCATCGTCTACCTGCCGATCATGTTTTTTACCGGAATCATCAAGTACCTCTTCGTGCCGCTGGCAATGACCGTCGCCTTTGCCATGCTGGCCGATTATGTCGTCTCCATGTCGGTCACGCCGGTGGTGCTGGCCTGGCTCTACCAGGCCGGACATGGCAAGTCTGCCGAACATGAGGCTTCGGCCGACGAGGGCTGGTTCCGCTATGTACTCGCCATCTACGAACCGCTGCTGAAGAGCGGCCTCCGTTTCAAGCCGATCGTCATCGGGATTGCTGCCCTGGCTTTGATCGCGACCGGCGCATTGTTGATCCCACGCCTCCACACCGAGTTTTTTCCCAAGGTGGATGCAGGGAACTTCACCATGCTGGTCACGGCACCCGAAGGATCGCGAATCGAAAAGACCACCGCCATCGTCGGGCAAATCGAGCAACTGGTGCACGAAACGATCCCCAAAGCCGATCTGGAGGAAGTGATCTCCAACACCGGGCTCTATTTCGGCGATGCTGCGCGCTTCGCGCCGAACACCGGCAACCACACCGCCTTCGTGTTGGTGAACCTCGTCACCGGGCATCAGGGCCTTACCGAGGAGTACATCGCCGAACTACGCGGCAAGCTCAAGGCTTCCTTGCCCGGCGTGGAGATCGCCTTCCAAACAGGCGGCATCATCAGCGACGTGTTGAACTTCGGCCTGAAGGCCCCGATCGACATCCAGGTCAAAGGCCCGAGTCTCGACGTGATCCGGCCGGTGGCGGAACGGATTCAGCAACAGATCGCCCAGGTGCCCAACACGGTGGATGTGCGGATCAAACAGGGCAAGAGTTATCCTGAATTACATATCGATGTGGATCGCACCAAGGCCGCCTACTATGGCATCAACCAGAACCGCGTCGTCGTGGACGTGATCACGGGCATCAGTTCTAACCTGGCACTTTCGCCCAACTACTGGCTGGACCCAAAAACCGCCAACGGGTATTTCCTCTTGGCGCAGTACCCGGAACAGTCCCTCACCACCACGGAAGACCTGCTGAACATTCCGATCATCGGCGCGCGCACCCCGCTCCTGCCGACCTCCAGCCTCACGGGTGGCGGCATGCAAGGCTCCACCCTCGCGCTGCAGAACACCCCGTTTGCCGGACGACAGATGGAACTCACCAGCGGCTACTACGCCTCGGGCGATGACCGGCGCGGGCCACCGGTGCTGCTGCGCGACCTGGCCCAGCTCAAGTTCAAAACCGGGCCCGATTCGGTCGACCACTACGACCTGTCGCGGTTGATCAACGTGCTGGTCACGCCGGTCGGCAACGACCTCGGCCATGTCGCCAAAGATATTGAACAGGTGCTGGCCGGCATCCAACTGCCGAAAGACGTAACCGTCCAGCTGCGCGGCGAGGTGGCCAACATGCGGGGGGCGATTCAGAACTTCGCGCTGGCCCTGCCGCTGGCCGTGGTGCTGATTTACCTGGTGATGGTCGCGCTATTTCGCTCATTCATCGACCCGTTGATCATTCTAGTGGCCGTGCCCCTCGGATGGATCGGTACGGTGTTGACGTTGCATCTCACGAACACGTCGGTGAATGTCGAGTCGATGATCGGCACGCTCATGATGATGGGCATCGTGGTGTCGAACAGTATTCTGCTCGTCGATTTTGCCAATCGTATGGTGCGCAACGGATCGGCCGCTGAGTTTGCCGTTCTGGAAGCGGGCCGGCGGCGCATCCGACCGATTCTCATGACGGCGCTCGCCACGATTCTGGGCCTGTTGCCCTTGGCGCTCGGCTTCGGCGAAGGCAACGAAACCATGGTCCCGTTGGCCCGCGCGGTGGTCGGCGGACTCGCCGTCAGCACCATCATGACGCTGCTGGTCGTGCCCGTGATGCACAG
>JACCDZ010030282.1_pt1 | contig 175664 bp, 266 predicted proteins | sample 7449551 | NCBI WGS metagenome assembly JACCDZ01 (sample SAMN15323452, study PRJNA562643) | freshwater metagenome | isolation source: river surface water | place: USA:Blue River Watershed | collected 2017-08-18
ACGTCTCCTCCATTTATACTTCCTGCAAGTCCTGCTAGACTTACATCAATATTCCCATCAGCTCTGTAAAGAGTAAGGATGGTGTTGTTAGTACTAAACGATCCACTATATACTAAAGATCCTGTTGGAGTTGAAGGTACAATTAATCCTAAGTCTACAAAGTCAGCTGTTCCGTCTTGTCTTGTAAATAGTAAATAGTTACCGTCTACTGTAGATTCAACATATGCTCTTCCCATTACATTCTCGACGTTAGTCTTAAAATCCACAACAGAACCTGTTGATATAGGTAAGATCTGTGCCGATGAACTAACAAGTCCAGAAGGTTTTCCTGATATTAAAGCAAAATTAACTTGCTGAGATCCACTTACTGTACCTGGCGGTAGTATGTTATCTGCAGCTGATATTGTTACACTTTGTCCAACTTGAGTAATCTGTATATTCTCTCCTGCAGTAAATGATCCTGAGAATAGATTGGCTGGTTTATTTACAATTGTACTCCAGTCATTACTTCCTGTTACTAGTTGACTTGTAATAAAATCCTCAAGTAGTTGGCCATTATAAAAGATAGAACCAGTAACTCCTATTGACCCTGAGGTCGATAGACTACCGGTTAAGAATTTCCCTTCTAATGGAAGTGCATCTCTTATTTGTTCCCAAAATATCTGAGCCATTTTAAACTATATATTTACCTATTGAGGTTATTTCCATTCCGTTAAATATTGAATAACCTAGTGTATTATTAAAATCAATAACCACATTTGCTCCATCTTGAAATATTGCATCTATAGCTGGAAGCTCTACTGCTAACCCATTTACATATACCTGGAAGTCTTTAGTTTCCAAGGCAGGGAAGTTGGCTGGTGGTGTTGCTATTGATACGTTTAAGAATGTAATTTTATTCTGAGGTGAATCAATGCTATATGCTGTATTATCTGTATCTATTACTGTAGATAGGCTTAAGTAAGCTTTTTCTTCTGGTGTTAATCCGCTACCACTCACAAACGTATTATTAATAGTCTGGTTGTTAATAACTGTACCTGCATTTGAATCGTAGAATCTATTTGCTGCTGATGAAGCTGCAGTAGATGCTTTAGCTGTTAATATCTCAGATGATCCTGCTGTCTCCATTCCAAAGCTAACTGCTGATTTAGAGAAGAATTTATTTGGATTACCTACCGAGGTATTAATTGCATCCGATACAATATATCCTGCCATTTTAATTTGGAAGGTAGTCTTTACTGTACGATCTGCTCCTTGTATTAATTCAGTTGTAGTTGAATAGGTATCAATTGATGCTCTAAATTTGAATCTCTCAGGATCTCCCCAATATGAATCAGAGGCGAAGTTGATTGACTCAACTATTTTATTCATCTGTTCTATATATTCTGTAAATATGGTACAAGAGTACATTACATTAACATAGTCTGGGATGATTACTCCGTAGAACTCCCTTACAGGTTCTCTATTATTTAATGTAGAGAATCTGTCATATACGTTTTTTGTAGAGTATTTTTTTTCAAATACACCAAAGTGAATTGGATTATTTGCATCCATCTTATTACCGAGTGCTCTATTCTTTTCAATAGAATCCCTCTTAAACATAATAAGTGGAGTTTGTATTTTTCCATTTCTATCTCTAACAAACCCGTCTTTTTGTACTGCTGCCCATCTTTCTGGAGAGCCTATCATGACTGGTACGTTTATCTTAACTGAGTTTTGAATAACAGAAGGACGAATTACATTATTAAAGTAGTACATAATTGCACCATCTACATCTTCCAGTCCTACTGTGAACTGTTTTGTAGTATCTCCTTTTAGTGTTCGTTGATTTTCTCTTCTTTTATTTGCAGGCACAGGTACTTTACCTTGATTTAGGTAAGGTGTGATCGTCTCTTGAGATAACTCTACTTGAGACTTTGGTACCGGTTTTCTTGTTTGTGCCATTAGATTCTTTGTTGTGTTATACCTACTCTATCTGCTCTTGTTAAGTGACATTGGCAGATAATTGAAATAGAAGATCCGAATTGAGATCCGTATTCAGTCAGATTATATGCATTATCTTTTCCTAAGAATAGCTGGTTCTCTTTAACTAAGTCTACTTCGTAGTAATTCTCATGCCACATTATAATATCCCCTACCTCAGGTACAGTATTTGCATCTACTAAGTCTTCTCTTAAAAATGCAAAAGAAGCTTCTCTTGTAAGGTCTGGTCCAAAATCATCTGTAGTAACTACTTGATCTCCTCTTGTAATTAAGCAATTTAATTTTAATGGAGACCAGTAGACTTTCTCTAGAGACTCTCCGTAGATATTAACCCTAGTATCTTCTAACGAGATTTTATAGTAGAGAATATCTTGCTCTACTACATCTGATAGAAGTTCTCTATTAATCCCTACAAATAATTTAAAATCGTTTTGACTGCCGAATATCATCTAGTAACTTGTTCTATAGATTTAAGTGAAAGATCTACTTTCTTAATACCTGGAACTAATCTAAAGGTATCTTTTTTTAATTTCTCGTATACTCCTACTGCTGGTTTTGAAGTAATTATTTTTACTTTTAAAACAACCATATGAATATCTTCATTAGAATCCACAGCAGTAACTCTTGTTACTCCTGGCATTGCTCTTACAAAGTCAGCAACTCTCGAGGCTGTAATATCCTCTTTGTGCCCTACTCTTATAAGTGCCTGATATAGTGAAAATTCTTTTTCTTCTTTTATATTCATTATCCTACAAATATTACCATTGGAACTTGTTTTAACGTATCTTGTAAGAATCCTGCCTCTTGTGCTTTTCTTTCCAATTGCGCTACTCTTGAAGTACCGTCTAATATTTCTCTCAGGTTTTCAAGTAGAGCTAGTTTTTCTGTTCTTGCATCTGCTAACAAATCAGCTTGATTTAATGTAGCTTCTGAACCTGGGATAGGTACTACGGTATATTTTCCTCTAACATAAGCTAATAATTCTTTTGCTAAAGCTAAAGCATACCTATATATCCATTGCTTACCTATTGAGTTAATACTTCCAAAGGTTGGATTTTCATAAGGTACATTTGATATATTTGAAATAGATCCTCCCAAACCTCCTGCAGTATTTGCTGAGTTATCAAGACCTTGTTTTTCAGTTACTTTGTAATATTCGAACCAGATCTTTCCTTCTGTTTTAGGTACTGGAAATAGTTTTAAGTGGTTATTCACTATTTCAAATGAATATGATGAACGTCTTATCTGGTCGTTAAATTCAATTGCCTGTACTTTCAGTATATCAAAAGAGGCTGGCATCAATAAGAAGTTAACTCCTGGTGAGTATGATCCAAAGTCAAATGCATCCATAAGGGATTGAATACCTGTCCCTGTACCTGCGTAAGGATCAAAGTATCTCAATATTGCAGGTGGTGCTTCGTAAAATACCTTGGTAATCTCAATTCTTCCATCTATTCCTGATCCTGATGCCCATGCATTTAAGTCGTATACTTGTTGGTTTGGAGTTACGTCTACTGATCCGCTGTACCTAGTAACCGATCCTCCTACTCCTGCTTCTGTTCCATATCCTGATGATATGGTAATTACATTCTGTAGGGATGGTGTTATTACTGCATCATTAAGTACTGTGGTATTATCTCCTCCCTCTAGGGCTATATAATTTTGTACAGCCATTGCCTGGTATACTTCGTTACCATAAGTCGTGATTGCTTCTTCAAAACAAGCGTAGAAAGACCCTGAGTTTAATTCAACGTCCATTAGAGGATATCCTAAACGGATAGCACAAAACTTAGCTACTTTATCAGCTTCTGCTACAAATTCTGCATCGTTATCGTAGAATCCAAAAGGGGTTTGTCCTGCTGCAAAAGTAGAGCTACCATTCCATATTTGTATATTGGCCATACTTTGTTTTAGTTATAAATAGCAAGAAAATCTAGTCTCTAAAATCCTGGTATACTTGAAGTATTGGAGATACGATTTCATGTCTATGGTTTTGCTTAAGAGCCATTACTCTAAATCCTTGTACGTGTTCTTCAATTCTAGAAAGAAAAGAAAATCCTGTTTCTTTTTTATTCTTTAAATCGATTTGAGCTAAATCCCCGCAAATTACCATCTTAGATTGTTTACCTAATCTACCGATAACAGTCTCCATTTGGTCATGGGTTACGTTTTGGGCTTCATCTACTATTACAAATGAATTCAAGAAGGTACGTCCTCTCATAAATGCAAAAGGAACAATCTCAATAGTACCTCTTTCTAGTTCTTTATCTATCTTTTCCTTATTATATAGAGCGTACAGATTGTGATAAATAGGTGCTAACCAAGGGTCCATTTTTTCCTTTAAATCGCCTGGTAAGAATCCTATATCTTCTTTAGATACAGTAGGCCTTGTTATAATAATCTTTTCAATCTCTTTAGTAAATAACATATCTAAGGCTGCTTGTACTGCTACAAGGGTTTTACCTGATCCTGCCATTCCTTTTAATACTACGATTGGATTGTCTAAGATTAAAGCTTTCGCTTCTTTTTGTTCATCATTAAGTTGAAGGTTGAACTTAATTGGATTTTTAGGTCTACTCTTTGATTTAAAGACCTCATCGGTGTGATGGTTTGAAGCCATATAATAACGTTTAGTTGTTTCCTATAAATATACGAAAAAAGCCTAGTAAAAACTAGGCTCTTTCTATTTTATTGTCTTTCTCTCAATCCGCAGACAGCATCTGCAATTGGATTGGGGACTACTGTATTAAAGTATTGATCTTTTTCTGTTATGAACTTATCTACTGATTCAATAACCAGTCCTTCTTGATTTTGTACATCATAGGTGATATACGTTTGACTATTTAATATAAAAAGCTCTTTTACCATAAGCCTAGTTCCACTTATATTGAATAGGTCTCCTAATTTAATTGTGCGATTTCCTGAGGTGTGTTGTGTTAATCTTTCCATGGTATTATACTACTATTCCTGTACAAGGATTAATTGTTAAGAAGTTATTATCCGGACATCCACTATATATCTCTGTTCCGTTTAGTTTTAAAGTAATCCAAGTTACATTTGAATGACACTGTCCTACCCCCCATCCATAGTCGACATCTGTAGGAGTTGCACATACTAATGCTAACGATATATTACCATTTTCAGATGTTGCTGAGATTTCTTCTACTTGCTCTGGTGTTAGAGATAGTAGGTTGTATCTATTACCTGTGTCTACTTCTCCTGGTGGGTAGTTAAATTGATCATTAGATCCTCCTGTATTACTTAGGTAAACTGTCCCTACTGTTGTTGTATTTGCTCTTAAGTAGAATGTTGCAGCATTACATCCATGTCCACCTGGACATTCTCCTAGCGTATCGTTATATTGTACTATAAACTCTAAGGTACTTAGGCAGTTTGCAATACCTTCTCCACAACAGCAACAACTCTTATGTAGAGATAATCCTAATCCTATATACATATTTTAACGGGTATTAGTAAAGTGCTACTAAATTAGTAGCAGTCGTAGATGTAAGTACCTTATTTACTCTGATTGGAAGTAAGCATCCTACTGACACTCCTGTAAACGTCACTGTTTGTCCTCCTACCATTTCTACTGTAAGGTTACCTGATCCTCCAATGTAAATTGCTCTTGAGGTTTTATCTAAATTAACTGAATTACTTGGTGTTACTGCTATTGCATTTGCTCCTGGGGAATCAAGTCTCTCGGTGTGAAGTTTAAAATTATCTGCTGCGTTCATATTGTTTTTATAATAAATATGCAAAACTATCTTATACAAAAAAAGAGGGCTAAAAAGCCCTCTTCTCTATTTTGAATCTTTGGTAGATTATACAGTAGCGATATCGCTAACGAAGATTTTACCGTAGAATTCTGGTCTGATCATTTTCTTAGCGTAACGAGTCATGATACCTTTACGTGGTGTGAAAGTATTTGGATCGTATACTAATGGAGTCATGATTAATGGAACGTATGGAGCATAAACTGCACCTGTTTCCAAGAATTGAGATCCTCTGTAACCCATTAAGATTACGTTTTCAGTCATGTAAGGGTTTTTGTAAACTCTGAAACGAGAATTCAAGTTACCTACTTTCTGAACACCCATTGCGAAGTCCATTTTGTCACCGTTTGTATCAGCAGCATATCCTGGAATTGATTCTAAGATTGTAGCTACAGAAGGAGAACATACTAAGAAGTTAGCTCCACCTCTTAAAGTTTTTTGGTGAATTTTGTTAGATACTTTTTGGATTTTAGTTCCTAAAGTTCCGAACCATTGACCTTGAGTGTTGTAGAAATCTGAACTAGCGTTAGACCAAGCACCATTTACATAGTTTTTGTTGTTTTCAGCTGACCATCTTTCAGTTGTTGCAGCATCTTGGATCAACATATCTAACAATTCTAAATCGATCTCCATAGAGATGTACTCAGAAAGTAAAGATGTTAATTCAGCTTCAGCATCAATTGAATGGTAAGCATTCAAATCTTGTGCGAACTCTGGAGTCCATTGAGCTTTTAATTTTCTTGTTTTAGCAACAATTGATTCAGAAGCTAATGATACGTTGATTTCTGGGATAGAAATTGTAGAAGCACCGTCAGTTTTTGTAGCACCGTCTTCGTAGTCACCTCTTGTTGTGTCAGTTGGTTGTACGTGGTATACTAATGTACCTGCTGAAGGCAATACGCTTCCTGCTAAGTCTGTTTTTTTAATTACGAAAGTAACGTCTGTACCATCTGTAGTTGTTAATTCTGGGTAGTTAACTACGTTTACTAAGCTTGATCCTGATAACAATCTGAAAGCTCTAACACCTTTAGTGTCAAATCCTGCAGCTGGTGTTACTGTAGCTTTGAAGAAATCACCTGGAGCAATACCGTCTTGGTAAGCGATAGAAGCTGAAGTAGCTGCTGCTGAAGTGATTGATTCTGAAGCTGATCTTTGGTTGATTGAGTAACCGAATTTTCCTGCTCCGTAAAGACCTCCGTTTACTTCTGTATCAACTCCCATTTTAGAGTTAGCTGTAGAAACGTTTCCGTATAGGTTATCTCCTTCTGATCTTCCGTTAACTGCTGTACCGTATTTGAAATCCAAATAGAAAACTAGACCTGATGGTAAGTTCATTGGTTGAACAGATACGAAATCTTTAGCTGCGATTTGAGCGAATACTTTACGTACTAATGGTAAAGCAACTCCAGCCCATTGCTCAGCATTACCTGTAGCAGTACCCATTGCACCTCCACCTGTAACGTTAGCTTCAGATACTAATTGTTTTGCTTGATTCTCAAGAATCATAGCCATGTTGTTTTTCTCGATTTCGTTAGAAATACCTTCTAACAATCCAGATTTAGCCCATTTACCTGACAATCTAGCTGCATCAGCTTGTAAAGTCTTGTAGTTATTAGACCCTTCTAATAATTGATTTAATTCCATTTTAAATTGAATGTGTTTTAATTTTATTTTTTAAATGATTCCTGCTAATCTTTGCATTCTTTTTACTGTTTCAGATACTTCAGAAATGATTTCTGGGTTAGCTGGTCTAGCTGTTGTACCTGCAGCTTTAGATGCAAATGATTTATGTTCTTTAATTGCAGCTGGTTTATTAACTACATTTTTAGAAACTGTTTCGAAAACTAATTTTACTTCTTTAACTGTCTCTGCTTTGTCAAATGCTGCGATAACATTTACTTTTTGAGATTCAGATAAGTTGCTTGCTTTAAATACTCTATTTACATAAAGTAATTTTGCGTTTAGAAGATTAACCTCTTGAAGTTGTCCTCTTAAAGTCTCAACAGTTGCTAATGCTTCTGCTAAATCTTCTTCGGCTCCTTCGTTTGGTCCGTATCCTCCTGGTTTGTTAAGCCCTAAACCTTTACCGCCGTGGATTTTATTTCCAACACTGTCGATCCATTTTTCAAATGCATCTCCGTATTTAGCAGCTAGTGCTTTCATTTCGTCAGCTAAACCTTCTTCAAGATCTTCACCTTCGTTTTTCATTGCAGCTGTTGCAGCTCCTGGCTCGTAAATAGCAGCTCCTACTTTTTTAGCAGTATCAACTACTTTTTTACCGAATTCTTTAACACCTTCTTCTACTTCTTCTTCAGAGTCTTCTAATTCAGAAAGTAATTCGTTGATGTCGATTTCTTCTTCTTCTCCGTTTTCCATTCCAGTCATATCGTCAGCATATTCTGCTTCTTCTTCTTCTGGAGTTTCTACTTCTTCGTGTTCAATTTCTTGATTAACGATTCCGCGGATTAAATCTTTTAAATCATCGATAGACATATCTTCGATTTCTAGATCTTCTTCTTCACCTGCTTCTTCTTCAGCCTCTTCTCCTTCTTCTTCTCCTGCTTCCTCTTCAGACTCTTCTTCTTCCTCTTCAGCTTCTGCTACGTTACCGTGTGCAGTATCTCCTTGAGGATTGTTAATCACTTCTTCTTCATTTACAATTTCATCCATTTCTTCTGCTTCTTCCATTTCTTGAAGTTTTGCAGCTAGCATGTCTTTTAAATGAGGTGTCAATGATTCTTCTAAAGCTTCTTTAGCGTTGGCAATTGCAGCTTCACGAATAGTTTTAGCTTCAGCAATAGCTTGCTTTAATAAATCTTTGTTTGACATAATGTTTGTTTGTTTGTCGTACGTCTATTGTAGTATGTGAGACGTAATAATATTTTACTTTGTAGTAGATATCACATAAGGATCGTGATATATTCTTAAATAAATATATACTGTTTTCCAAAACATAAAAAATCCACCTTTATGGGGTGGATTTGTGATTTGCAAATTGCAAATTAGGTAGTATTTTTATTATGCTCTTAGTATATTATTTAATATGTTATCCAACTTATCGTACTTACCTGCTTTTACTTTTCCTTCATTTAATGAAATAGGATTCATAAATGCTCCTTGAGTAGATGGATTAGAAACAAAGTCCCAACATACTAATTCAAAGTCTGGCTGTACCATTAAAGTACCTTCGTTTGTCTGAGTTACTGATCCTGTACCGCGAGAAGAAATACCTATCGTATGTCCTCCTTTTACTATCTCTTTAACAATATTACCTGCTGGTGTGTTAAGTAGTTCAACTCTTCCCATTAGGTCTTCTCCTTCCCACCATAGGTCTTTTACAACGTGTGATGCATTTTTTAAAGAAACAATAGCTGATTCTGGATGATCTAATTCTCCGTAGGCATTACCTACTTTAACGAAGTTCTCTATATAATTGTTTACTTCTTCTTCAAGAATTTCTCTCTTATAGATTCTTCCGTTTTGGTTCTTGGCTCCTGCTCTTTGCATAATACCTACTACTTCAAATACACCTGGTTTGGTTTTTGATTCAGTAAGTACTGCTTTGAATGGAGTTACGTTTACTAGTATATTGCTCATCTTAATTTAATAAGTCTGTTAGTGATACTGATTCATAGATATCTTCATTTTCTTCATCTGGTTGATTCATCCAATGTTGACTATAATCGTAATCTGCATATATCTGTTCTATACCCTTATTGTATCCATATATCTGGTTATCATCTAGGTATTCTGCCAAGTCTTTAACTGCTTCTTCTTCTGAAGGACCAGTCATGATATCGTGAATTTTATCTGTATATCCGTAGATTTGATTATCATCTAGGTAGTCTCCTAATTCACTTTTATATTCACCGTCTGATTTAGGTCCTTGCATTTCATATACCTCTTCCTCTTCTTGCAATGCTTGTTTGATTAGGTTCTTAAGTCCTTCTTTTAGAGTAGCTTTTTTCATTCCGTTGAATGTATCAACAGTATTTTTTGCTGTAGCATCAACCATTTTATCGTGAAGATCAACTTTAGGATTAACTCCTGCTAATTGATTTGTATAGAAGATAGCATCTTTTTCTAAGTTTTTTGATACTTTAGATAAAGCTTTTGAATATTCTTCTGGTGTTGGTGTTCCTTGAACTCCTAATGTCTCTAGCTCAACTCTCAATCCTCTAAGGATTTGTTCGTATGGATACTTATCCATATCGTTGGTTGGTTTAAACCTATAATCAGTTAAACTGTTTTTAGTAAGTCTAGCTTCATTTAAGTTTTCATCCAACTCAATTCCTGCTGCTTTAGCTACTTTCTCTCTAGCTTGACCATGTAGTGAAACTAATTTAGCCTTTACTTGAGCCAATCCTTCTTTACCTTTTACCTTTAAGAATGATTTAAGCTTATCAAGATTATCTGTTTCTAATGTGTGTTTCCATATGTCTGCAAAAGACTCTTCAGCCTCTTGTATCATTCCTCTATTTTTTAGGATAGTAACTGCATCAGCATATCCGTTAAAACGGGTAATAAGGTTAGGATGTTGCATTCTAGCCTCAGCTATGAATTGGTCTTTAGAGAATTTACCCTCTTGAATTCCGTTATATTTTTCTTGTAGTGTTCTCATGTTATTTATTTTCGTCTAAGTAGTCAAACATCTTGGTGTGTGAAGGACGTGAAGGTCTTTGCACTGTTTTGTAACCTAATTTTTCTGCTGTTTTTGTAGCAGTATTTTTACCTGCTCCTTTTTTAGAAAAAGCAAACGGTGTTGAATATGCTCCTACCCCACCTGTTGTACTCATTTCCTTAAGTACTTCCTGTAGTGCTTGAACTAAGATTGATTTTTTCATAGATTCTTAAGCTCGTTTACTAATTCATAGTATTGCATAAGAGAAACTAAATGATTATCATCTACTTTTTGAGTAGCTTTAACCGGCACAATTGCTTTGTAAATCTCGTCTAGTTTAATCTTAACGATATCATCTGATACTTTGGTTTTTAACGTAGAGATCTGCTCTTTCAATTTATCCATTTCTTCATTAACTACGTTTCTAAGTCTTGTAGACGAGTTAGCTGAGATAATAAATTCTTTTAGTATGTTTTTTTGCTCTGGAAGTAAATCCTTATACTGGTGGTTGAATTTTTCAAGTAATATTTTATACGTTAAAAGACGTAAGTCTTTGTCGTATTTGGAATATTCTTCGATTAATGCATTTTTAACTTGTCCTTCTACTTGTTTACTTTGAGTAAGGTGCTCCAATAATGTTGTTTTATTGTCAACAAATACATTAGGGTCAACTAAGTCTGGTGTATTCTGTGCTTCTAGTAAACAGTAAAGGGCTGCAAGTGGTTTATATGCTTCTACTTTAATTGAGAAGAATTCCTCTAAATCGTAGTGACTTTTTAACTCTTTTATTAACTCGTATTTTTGTTTTTTAAGAGCTTGTAAGTCCAGTTTTCTAGATATCTCTACAATGGTTGATACAATAGTCTCTGCTTTCTTAGGACCTACTCCTTTATTTTTAAGAACAAAGTCGTACAATTTGAACTCTTTTACAAGTGCTGTATTACCTGTATAGAATTTTCTAATTACTTTGACTGCCGGAGATTCTTTTCTAGAAAGAGTATCGGCTGCCATCTGTTTTACTAGTAGCTCAAATATAAGGCCTGTATTTTTGTATTTGGAATGTTTTATCTTCACAATAATAGTGTCTTTGTTATAAATATCTATTAATTATCTAAATCCTTAATGTTATCCTCATTTAATAAGTCTGAGGTTTCTTCTTCAGTTTGTTCAAAGATCATTTTCTTATTTGATGAAAAGAGATCTTTGTTTCTAAGGAAAACTGCCTGTGTGCTATTCATACCCTCTTTTACATTTTCATTATCACTTGGATATCCTCCCTTCATTCCATGTACTCCTAATCTATCTCTTCCTCCTACAGGATCCTTCTGTGTGCCTAATATAGAGGCTTTCTCTTTAGGTCTTCCTACAGGATTTACGTCTCTCTCATCATATCCAGCAGGTACTTCTCCTTGCTCTCTACTTCCGTAAATTGATGCTAAGTCATGAGGAGTTCCATAAGACTGTCCAGATACAATTGGATCATTACCTTCATTCTCAATTTGAGAAATTCTAAATTCTCTCTTAGCATCCTCTCTTACTAGATCTCTCATCTCGTTGTAAGTATCTTCTGATAAGTTAAAGATGTTATCGTATATGTAGTCTGATGAGAATAGTTTTGTTTCTAACATCTGACGAGCTAAATCGATCTTCTCTTTTAGTAGAGCTACTTTTTCTTGTTCGTAAACAATAGAAGGAGTTGTTAATTTAATTTCAAAGTTAGTTAAAGACTCGCCTCTAAATCCTTGAGCATATAAATGAACTAAACCAATCTTAGTTAATTCACTTTCTAATATTCTTTGGATTCTTTCTACTGATCTAGCAAAACGAATATCTTCTGCTGCAAGAGTTGCCTTACCTGTAAGGTCTTTTTCGTATCCAAAATATGCTTTTGGTACTTTTAGTGCAGCAAACATCTTATCTCTTAAGTACTCAATATCACCTGTACCGTCGTAATCTAATCCTTTTGTAGTTTCAATACGAGTTGAAGTATCACCTCCACGAACTGGAAGGTAGAAATCCTCCATCATATTCATCATATTGAATCTCAAGTTGTATTCTCCTGTTTGAGGATCTACGTATGGAGTCTTTTTAATGCTGTTGATAGTCTTTTGCATGAACTGCTCTACCTCATTAGGTGGAATAGATCCTACATTAACATAAAACATCCTTTTCTCAGGAGCTCTCATGATACGGTGAATTAACATCGCATCTTCCATTAAAGTTAATTGCTTGTAGATTTTTCTAGCTGGTTCGATATGAGATCTACCGTATGGTAGGTAGTTTGTATCAGATATTAACCTAAAGTGAGCTACCTCGTAGTTGTCTAATGTAATAATAGACTTGTTAGCTTTTGGTATGTAATTTGGATCTGCTGATGAGGCTAATCCATCTGGATCAATTGTAAAATATACCTTAGATGGTTCTGCTGGATCTTGTCCTTCGTAACGAACCATATTGTATACTGTGTAAGGTATTACATTATATACTCCGAATTTTTCTGAGATCTCTAATTTTAAGAAGAAGTCACCGTACTTACACATATTACGTGTCCATGACCATAAATTAAATTCGATATTTAATACGTCGTAGTATAGGTTGTAGAGTACTCTCTGTATATTCTCATCTGAAGATTTAATTGAGAGAACCTCTCCCATATCGTTCTTTAGAGTAGATTCATCTGCTAGAATATCTAATGTAGATGCAATAAGTGGATCGGTATCCATTGCTTCATAATCCGAATATAGTTGAATTCTTAATGTTTGGTAGTTAAGATTCGGATTAAATATATTCTTATTATTGTATATGTAAAGACGTGAGAACCTATCTAGTAGGGAATTGGTTTGATACTTACCAGTTGTCTGAATCTGGTTGGTATCCATTATCTTTAACTCATCTCCTCCTACGTTTCTTACCAGTACATCTGTTGAGAACAGTCTCTGTAGTGAAGAAAATAAATTTCTTTCTGCCATTTTAAAAATGTTTTATTTATAAATAGTACTTTTATCCTAATAGCCAGGATAAATCCTCTTCCCCGTTAGGCGTCTTCATAAGATAAGGATTATTTTGCATAGGAGCAACATTATAAACAGCAGTATTTCTTTGATTTAAACTTGTAAATGAAGATAGGGTAGCTCTAGCAAGGTCCATTCCTTGTTGTCTCATTCGAATGGCTGTATCTCTTACGTATAAAGCTGTTGCTAATGGCATTACAAGGTCATCATTGTAACCTGTCTGTGCTTGTGCTTTTCCATTCTTCCATATGAATACCCTTAATTCACCTAATAACCTCTTAGATTGAAGTACAACTGATCTCTCTCTAATATATTCAGTCATTTTAGCTATTACTAGAGGTCTAGTCTTTAAAGACATTGTAAATCCTGGTACTAGTTTATCTCTTTCAAATTTAGCCATGTACGATTCAACTGTTTCAGTATCTGATCTAGATGAGTAGTACAGGTTCTTATATTCTCTTTCAAGTACCTGTTCAATTGTAGACCAACCGATGTTGGCATTCTCAATTACGAGTAATGCATCATTGTATTCAGATGCTATTCCTACTAATACGTTACCAAATTCTTTAGGAGATAGTTTACCTTTGTATTCACCGACCTGAGTTACTGTTTCTATATCAAAGATATGGAATGCTGAGTAGTCACTAGAGTCTCCCCTAGCAACGTCGGCTACAACCATATAGGATTTGGTATAATCAGGTGATTCCCATATCCATAAATTACCATCTACACCTCTTTTCTCTGTAGGCTCTTTTACGTAAGTCTCTTCGTAGAATGACATATTCTCAACCTCAACTACTGTATCTCCAGATGATAAGAAGTCACAATCACACTCTTGTGCTGCATGTTTCTCTCCTAACTGTCTTGTCTGCTCATCTCTCCACTCTTGAGTTCTTTCCGGGTGTACATCCCATTTTAATTTAATAGGAATAAATCCATTCTCTCCTGCTTCTGCTTTTTCCCATGTCTTATGGAACCAGTTACCTACACCATTTGGAGTAGAAAGTGCCATACACTGACCTCCTGTAGCAAGAGTTTGTTGTGCTGCAGTAAAGGTCTCTTCAATATTATCAATGAAGGCTGCCTCATCTATTAATAAAAGCGATACTGCTTCTGAACGAGCTGCATCTGAGTTAGATGATTTAGCTGTAATTTTAGAACCGTTTTTAAGTCTTAATGACAGCTTATTCTTCTCTGTAAAAGGCAACTGTAACCATTTAGGTAGATTCTCGTACATGAAAATCGTTTTAGTTACCAAGTTACGAGCAGTTGCTTGGGTAATAGCTAATGCTAGAACGTTTTTATCTTTATGAAAAATCATCAACCACAACGCATATGCTGAGGCTAGTGTGGAAATACCTAACTGTCTTGACTTAAGAGTTACTAACATCTTCTCATCTCTGAATAAATGTAGAACTCCTTCCTGGAATGGGTATAGATTGAAGAGGATTCTACCTCTAGTTGGATGCTGTATGTAGCAATACTTCCTCATGAAGTAAGCCGGGTCTTTAGAACACTTAATATATTCTTGAGCGACTATTTGTTTTATATCTTGTTGACTCATATTATATATGTATATAATATAAATATAGGGATATAAAAAAACCCACCTTTATGGGGTGGGCTTATTTAATTATACTGTAAGAATTACTTATCTTCTTTAGCTTCTTTTTTGCTAGCGAATTTCTTTTCGAATTCTTTTCTTAATTTTTCTTCTGCTTTTCTTAATGCTAGAATATCTTTACGCATTTGCTTAACTACTTTTTGGTCGATATGCTCAGCATTTTCTCCTTCCTCTAAAGACGATACCTTAGCCTCTAGAGCCTCAGCTACTTCTTTCATTCTATCCATTTTGTATTTATGAGCTGCTTCGTTAGTTCCGTGCTCGATGTTAGACATCAACTCATCAATATTTTTATATTTTGGAAGTGGATTTTCTTGAACCATTTCTTCATCAGCTGCTTCAGTATATTTTGGTGCTGTAGCTAACTTCTCTTCTCTTTCTTCTGGTGATAGGTGTTTAATTACATTATCGTCTCCGTATCCATCAGATAAAGCTGCTTGTACCATTTCTACTAGAGCTTGTTCTTTAGCTGATAGTGTAGATTCTGCTACTTGTTCGGTTCCTTCTTCCCAAGTCTCTTTTTTTGCTTCGTCTAATCCTAGTTCTTGAGCAATTGCTTGTACTTGTTTGTACGGTGCATCAAGTGAGTGGTTAAATTCTGTAGTATCTATTTCTTTATTATGAAATGCTTGCTCTACTGCTGCTGTTAATTGATCATGCTCAGGTGTTCCTGCTTCGAACATATCGTCCACTGCATCCATTACTGCTTCGTATCCGTAGTCACTTCCTTCTTTTAGAAGTTTTGCATTCTTTGTAAGTTTATTCTCTGAAAGGAATGATCTTAAGTTAAAATTATCTGCCATTTGTATATTTGTTTTTTTGTTATAAATAGTTACTACTATTGTGTTACAGTGATTCAGGAGATTCTTCTTCTGCTTCTGGTGTTTCTTCTGTAGGTGTTTCTTCACCTGGTGTTTCTTCTGTGTCAAATTCTCCACCTGTTGAGGTAGTTCCTGCATCTGCAAATTCTCCGCCTCCAGCTCCTCCTGTAGCAGGTTCTGCTCCGAATCCTTCTCCTCCCGGTTCTTCCCCTTGAGAGATTGGTCCGTCTCTTAATACTCTTCCTAGGCTATCTAATGCTTGTTGGTAATCTGCTGTTCCTCCTAGGTAATATCTCTTTCCTTCAATATTGGCTTGGAAGTCTTTTCCCATCCATCTTAGATCGAATGATTGTCCGTTCTTAAGCACTACTTTGAAAGTAGAGGGTTTAGGTACTGTCCATCTTACATCTTCTACAAATTCATCATATTCTGATGTAAGAAGTGATTTTAATGTCTTTTTTACTGTTGGGAATTTACCTAATATTTCTTGAGTAGATGTTGGAAGAACTGCTTCTTGTTCTGTAAGAACTTCTACATATGCTTCAAGTATTGCTTCTTTTAGTTGATTTTTAGAGATAGTATCTCTTCTGTTCTTCAAGTACTTATCAGTCTTGTCAACTTTTCCGTCATTATTAATATCCGCATCCTCTTTTCCTACTGCATCTAATGCTCCTTCTTTAAAAGGTCTTGGGCAAGGTGTTCCTTTAACGTGAGTATGTCCACATCTTCCACAGTAAGTAGCTTTTTTCTCATCCAATGCTACTACTATTGCTACAGGTTTTTCCTCCTCTTTTTCAGATTCCATATACCCTGCTGTAGCATCTAAATAATCTTCTGCTTTAGTTAGTTTTGATTGAACCCAAGCATCTAACTGCTCATCATCCCCTAACAAATTCATTAACTTGCTTGCATTTGATTGGATAGACTTTAGCTGTGCTTTTGCCATTGATGATTCATCATCTGGTTGTAAGTGATCGTCTTCTTGTAAAGCAGGCATATTCAGTTTAATAAAATCGTCTGATACTGCAAATACAGTTACCATTCCTTTTCCGTTATCCGTTACATCAATATCTTCCAAGTTGTAAGTAGCTTGTAGTTTATCTGCTACTGCCTGACCCATCTTTATTGCTTTCGCTGCTCCTGAGTCTCTATCCTGTCCTGACATTGTTCTTTGTCCTAGAGCTGTTAGGTTTCCTTGTCCTGTTGGATATTTTATGTACACTGATAGGAAGTTAGGGTTGTTCTTGTCTTTCTCTGCACGAGGTTTAAAGTAGATAGTATAGTTTACTTCTGCAATATTTTTATTAATTTGAGATTCGTCTCCTGGTAGTTCATTAGCTGCCATGTCATCGTACTCTTCGTCAGAAGGGGTTGATACATATTTAACCATTGCATCTGTTAATTTAGATTCTAACTCCGGTGTTGGAAGAGATACTTCGTTACCTTGTGTGATTAGGAAGTCACATAATTCAATTGGACCTTGTTCTGAATCTAGAGCAATTGATTTTAGGCTAGGGCTTAGTATAAATCTAAATGTATCTTGACCTTTACCTTGTCCATATTCTACATGAATGCTAAATTTATTAACTCCTACTCCTGTTAACTTAAGTGCATTTAATTCATCACCTTGAGCTCTTAATACTTTGACTAAAGACTTAGCTACTTCGTATCCTACTGCTCCTGATTCCTCTACAGTGTATTTATCCACAGCTTCTTCTAAGTTACCTTTTACGTTTTTACCGCTTGCAGTTTTAATTGCTGCAATATCCTGGTTGTCGGCAAGGTCTTTTAACTCTTGATCATTTCTATAATCAACAGTAGATTTTTCACCCTGTGTAGTTTTGATAAAGGCAGTTTTTTCTCCTGACTCTACTAATCTTATTCTCACTTTTTTCATATTTTAATACCTAAAGATAGTACTTTTTAATTCGATTATACAAATAAATAGTAATTTATTTTACTGACAGTGGTAATTTAAGTATCTCTGCAATGCTTTTGCGTAATGTGTACCTTTGTCTTCTAAACCACTTCTTTCTTGTCTAACCTTAGAGCAGGTTAATTTACCTAGTCTTTTTTTTAGTATACCTGGTTGTACAGGGTCATGTTCTCCTTCTTCTATGCTGGATAGTTTATCGTAGTATTTAGGATCTTCGTATACATGGTCAAATGCTATTTCCATAGCAATATCTAAATCTGTTGTATGTTCAGATTCTATCTTAATACCTTTAAGTATTTGCTTTATAATTTGCTCTAAAGGTAGTTTGTGCATTTGTGCAAGATCTCCTATAGTTGCAAATTGAGCCAATCCTCCAGGTATATTGTTAGGGGCAGATGTTGAGGCATCTAGTGCTTCTTTAACTAGCTTTTTTAAGTTACTTTTCTTCATTATTTGGCATGCCACCAGTTGCAGCAATATTCGTCAGCTGGATGTGGTATCTCTTCTTTTTGAGACCACTTCGTCCAATATTCATTATTACATAAGTTACCTTCTGCAACCCAGTATTCACAATTTGCACACATTGAGCCTCCTTTGGTGACTTTCATACCTGCTTGGTGAGAAGATGGAAATTGCATTTCCCCTGGTCCTCCGTAATTCTCATGAAGTACATCTAATAGTTTCATACTACTCTGTGATTTTTATACAAATATCTTTTCCGTTCTTGGTACCTGCATACCTGTATCCTTTCCAGCAGACCTTTCCGTCAGCTCCTTTTACTTTTTCAGCAAGGACTTCTTTTACAAGTTCCCTCATAAAAGCCTTTACGTCAGAAGGTATTTTATTACCTACCTTGTCCACGGTTTAGTTTTTTATAATTCTTAGATGTCTTTAATTTCGAAGTCTTACTTTTAGCATGAACCCCTGGTCTTGATACTTTAGGTTTAACTACTTTTACAACTGTAGAAGCCGATTTTGCTTTTGCCATGATACTTATTTTTTAAAATAAATATCTTTAATCTTCTAAATGCTTTCTAGCGTGTTGTAGGAAGTCTTTTAAGTGCTCTGATAGTTCATTATCTGTCTTATTTTTATTACTTTTCCAGTCTTCAATATCACCTTGCTCTGTTACGAAAGTATCAACTGTATTGATTGAATCTAATATATACTGCTCTACATCTACTAAGAATGCTCTCAAGCTTCCCTGTATCATAGCTTTTTCGTATGCTTCATAAAGACCTGCTCTTCTTAACTCTGCTTCATAGTTAATAACACAGTCAAAACACATCTTATGTACCTTGTACATCTTTTGACTTAAGTGGTAATTCATAGGTCCTCCACATTTTGGACACTTAAGTGGTATCTGTAATGCCTTTTTAGCAGCATCTAACTTGGTGATATTCTGTTTAAGTCCATCCTTTATTGTCCAAGTACGTCCACTTTCTTCCCAGATATCTCCTTCGTTATGAACTTCATGTGCTTTCTGATAGCCTATTCCGTCTACAGTCTTTCCTGAGAAGTCTTTATTAACTAGGTTTCTTGCTCTATTTACGTCTCTTGATTTAAACTCTTTTTTAAGTAAGCTCTCGCCCATAACCTAACTCTTTTAATTGATTGATAACTGATTGTATTTCTCCATCTTTTACCTCTAAGGATATTCCTCCTTTTGCAGCAAATGCAGCTAGGTTAGATGGCTTATCGTCGATAAGTATTGCATTTTTATTTGCAAAGTCTGCTTTACCTGATCCGAATCTAAACTCTACAGGAGGTGCTGGGGTAATGTGGTTTTTAATCCACAATCTCTTTCCCAGTCTTGAGGTATTGTCTCTCGAAGGAGATGTAAGAATAGTTGGATGATATGGTGCAATAAATGCCCACAGTTCTTGCCCGTTTGGCATCCATTCCATCTCTGACCAGAAGGATATTCCTATGTATTGATCTATGAACTTCCAAAATTCTGTAGCTCCTTCTATAGCTTCGAAGTGCTTAGGTCTTGTCACCTGTGTTATTGTCTCTTTTGAGTAGTATTTTGGACCTTCTTTACGTAGCATATCGACAAACCTCTTTTCGAAGTTAGTTAATACTCCGTCCATATCGCAGTATATAGTGTACTTTGGAGTATAATCCTCCTCTGTAAGTAATAATTCTTTTAAACTCTTTGTCATAACCTATTAATTAAAAATTTTTCCCAGTTTTCTTCTTCTTTATACGCAGCAATCTCGTAAGGATGATCTGAGTATGAATACCCTTGTTTGTAGTATCTCTGCATCCAAACTGGTGACTGGAGATAATGTTGATATTCATGTACTAGAGATCTAATTAGAGACTCTTCGTCTTTTATATTTTTCCAATATATGATAATTTCATTAGAACTACTACAGTATTCTGCAATAAGGTTCTTATCAGTTCCTTCTGAATAAGGACTATCCTCCACAGAAAGGTACGGAGTACATTCTTGGAACTTACTAAATCCGTAGTGTTCAGATATCTTAATAAGATATAATTCACTCAGATTTTCTACTACTTCTTTATCCATTCTTTAGACTATCTTCCCAGTTTCTAAAAGTAATATTACCTCTTAGGTATGCTTCTTTTTCTATCTCCTGAAGGTGACTGTCTTCATTTGTATTTGCTGTTTGAATATCTCCTAACCTGCCTTCCATATTCTGTATATGGTGAATCATTTCATGAGTAAAAGATCTACACACATCTTTTGGATGTCTTCCTAAAGTAAACAAGACTATTTCTTTATTATTTGGATCATAGTAAGCAGTTTTTCCAAAGAAGTTATCTGCTTCTACTTCGTCCTGTTTTAGTTTAATCTCCGGAAGAGGTGTTATAGTCATTCCCTGGTCTAGCATATACTCTACCAATGAACTAATATAGGGTTTGTAATCGAATTTTTTGATAGTAGTCTCCGGTAATGCTTTCTGGTAAGGAGTATAGTCAGCTCCTGCTTGAGAAGGCATCACTTTTGTGATATAAATTCTATCTTGTTGAAAGTCTATATTGAATTTTGCCTTATCTAGACTTGTTCTTAATTGATCATACACCTTAACTAGGTCTTCTCTATCTGTTGATGAGATTGCTGATGTGGCTGAGATTGGGACTCCTGATACATTCTCCTGTATTTTTAACTCTGCTGAAAGTATGTTTTCAAATACCTTATCAACTTCTTTTAGCATCTTACTTTCTGTAGATGGTTCCTCCTGTGGAGTTACTATTTTAATTACTTGCATCTTATCTTCTTTTGATAATATAGAGGGAATCCATTTTCCACTCTTCATATATTCTTCGGACTGTCTTATCTGCGTAGCTGAGAATTTATTATCCTCTTTTGTCACTATAGTAGGTAGTTCTTTTAACTCTACTTTTGGGTATTTATCATGGTTTTTTAGTAGATGAGCGAACTTCCCTACTTCATCTGCCATTGTACCTGTTATTATATGGTCTACCTCCGGTTGATTAACATCTATCCAGTTATAAATATCTCCTACAGGGGTTACCTTACTAATGACTACTTCTACCTGTGTTGCTAGGTACTTAGCGTAGATCTCCCAAATAGCTTTTGATTGTTCTGCTGTTATAGGGACCCCTTCTCTTACCTTTGGTCCTACAAATATAATTAACTTATCCGCATTTTGAGATAAGATTCTTGCATTTTCGTAGTGTGCTTTATGAGGCGGTTTAAATCCTCCTGCATATAGAGCAACTGTTGTAGACTGGTCATCTAATGCTTCCGATAGAGTTTGTGATACTTTTTCTAAAGCATCTTCTTTACTCTTACCTTTAGCTGTTCCTACTTCTCCTGATTTTACAGATACCATTGATTTGAAGATCCCTGCAATTCTTTTTTTAGATCTAGGATTATTTAATTTCCTTGCAATATCGTCTAACAGGTCTTCAAAGGATCCATCAGTATTAAATCCTTGGAATAGTATCCTAATAATACCCCAACTGGTTGTTGACCATAATTCCTCTCTTGACACTTCTTTAAAGTTCTCTAGTTGTACCTTTCTAAGACTTAACTTAACGGATGATAGGTTGAATTCATACTCTTCTCCTTTACCTAATTTAGTTGGGGTTGAGATTCCCATTCTTCTAAATACGTCTTGTGGATCTTGCTCCAATAGAATTACTTTAGCCAATCCTATTAATAGTCCTTGCTTTTCAGCTGGTAGGTCTAGGAACGATCCTTTAAATACAGACTCCTCTTCTGTTAGAGCAATTATATTATCTACCTGTATAAACTCATCTTGTTTTCCTGTAATAGGAAACAGTACTGAGATTAGTTCTCCTGAGTTGTAGTATCTTCTACCGGTATACTTCTCACTCTTGAAAGGGATGATTACCCTCTGTGGTAGTCTAGTTATAGCATCGATTAGTCTTTGTTTTACTTCCTTCTTATCATCTCCTTCAAACCAAGTAATAATATCCAAGTCACCAAAGTCTGCTTTTGAACCTGCTTTTACAGATCCAGAAAGAGATGCTTTTTTAAATCCAGGTATATGTTTAAGTACTTGGTCTACATATGCATCGAATGTAGACTGTACATCCTGTTTAAGTATTCTATTTCCTCCTGCTACTCCTGACATATTATTGTTCTTTATATTGTACTAAGTTAGAATTATCCGGCAAGAATCTACCTTTTAATATTAACCTATTTCGGTTTTCTATCCAATACTTCTGCAAGTCTTCTGGTATATCTGCTCTTGTTGAATCTAGTATTTTTAAATAAGTATCGTATACTCCGTATAAATCCTGTTTAGAAAGACCTGTGTCTAAAGTCTTAATCAACTTAAAATAATCTCCTACAATATCTCTATCTAGATTTAATTCGTACAGTTGATTTAGTATATCAATTGACTGTTGTGGATTGTTTGCTACAATCTCCTGAGTCTCTTTGTTTTTAACTCCGTAGTTGTGAGAGAAAATATAACCTTTGTGTGAGAATAGGGAAACCAGTAGTTGGGTTCTATGTAATCCTTTTACGTTTCCTATGTAGGTTGTTGAATGGTATGCAAATGCTAGCCATTCTACATCTCCTACATTAATATCAATCTGTACATTTTGCCCTACTGCTTGATTTGCTTCATCATATTGAGGAAATAGTAGAAATAATGCTCCGGCTCCTGATCCTTTTACATCTGCTATGATCTCTGTATCAGCATCAAGTATTTTTTCTGCAACAGATACTATTATGGCTCTCTTTCTTAGCTGATCTTCTGTTGAAGTTCTTGCTCTTTTCTTATATAATGTAAAGAGTTCTTGAATACGGTTTTCATCTAATCCCCAATCTTCAATATTATCAAAGGATGACCCAGCTAAAGCTAGGTCTATATCCCCTGAGTAGTCTTTTTTACCTACAGATCCTAATGTTTGCATCTCTTTAAAAAATGCTTCTGCTTTAGGAAATATACTACTTATCTGCTCTAAAAATGCAGCAAGTGTTGGTTGTATGTGCTCTTTTTTAATTGACTCTGTACTGTCAAATACGTTTCCTCCCATGTTACTTATTTAATGTACCTAAAGATACGTACAATATATGTATTAAGCAACTTTTATCTTAAATAAATATTATTAAAGTTTAATACTTATTGGATAACTTGCAAACTTAGGTTCAGTTACTGGGTTTTCAATTTGGTATAGTTTGTATATTAACTGGAATAATTCAAAGTTCTCTTCGATGTTATCTACGACTTTTAACTCCCATCCTTTACCTTGTATTTTTTTACCGGTTTTGTCTTCTCCTCGAGTAGATGCTTTTAACCAAAGTATAGCTGTTCTGTCGATTTTAATTCCTTTTGCTTCTTCAATTGACTTGGCGTAAGCTGCCAATTGTAAGTCATATGATTTATGTAAACTATTTGATGTTTTAAAGTCAATTAACCAAGTCTCTCCATTCATCTTAACAACTAAGTCAGCTGTTCCTGCGTACTTATATGTATCTGAATATGTAAACTCTTCTGTAAATATCAGCTCAGGTTTAGCTATATCCCAGAATTGCTTGAACTTAATAATCATACCCCATACTAATTCATTATATTTTGCATTACCAAAATCATCCATCCAAGTTACTTCCTTACCTTCTAATAGGTCTTCAATCGCATTGTGAGTCTGAGTACCTTCATCTCCAGCTCTTCTCATGATAATATCTGAGTTATGTCCTACGTCTTTTAACCATGATTCAAAGAATTTATTCTTTGGCATGTATTGAAGTACTGTAGTCACGGAAGGATAGTAGACTCCTTCTGCTCTTTGGTAAACCCTTCTATCTAAGAAGTTGATTTGTTTAAGTTCGGGTTTAAAATCTAATCTCTTTTTACTGTGTTCTGATAGGATGTTGTTTCCTTTTTGTATCATATTATGATAGTTTATACCGTAAGAGTTTCCCTAAGTTCATCTCTTCAGCTTGTTGTACGTATCGAGTGAAATTCTCAAATCCCATCTCGCTAGGGTCTTTATCTTGCATATCAACTAGATATACCCTTTTACCCATATTTAAAAATTGTTCTGTATATTGAAGTGCCTTTTTAAAGGCATCTTTGTCTAATGCAATGTATATGTCTTCTGCTTTGCTGGATACTATCTTTTTTAGTAAGCTATTTGAGATTGATTTACCTAGAATAGGTACTGCATTTCTCTTTACTGCTATTGCATCAAATACCCCTTCTACTAATACGATTGGCATATTCCAATTAATTAGATTCTCAAAGCCTATAATGTCTTTTGATGCTTCAGGATTTCTATACTTATGGTAAGCATCTTCAAAGGTCCTTGCTACAAAGAAGTTCAATTGGTTATTCTCATCATATGATGGTACTATAATACGTCCTTCATATTCTCCTGTTGTACAGTATCCTATATTGTACTTTAAGAAGTCTTTATCTGTAAATCCTCTATTATATAGGTATTTTCTTACTTTGTTTGCAATAATACTTGTAGTAGATGCAGTATAAACTGCTTGAAATTCTTGAGGTAATTCAACTGCTTTTACAGGAGCATAGAACCTCTCCTCTCCTTTACCTATGTATTTAAGTATTTCATGAGCTTGTGCAGAAGGAACTTGTAGTTGTTTAAGTAATGACTTAATAGTTCTTCCTTTAAATCCACATACCCAACATTCAAAAGGATTCTCTCCTTTTTCATTAGTATGGAAGTTGATCTCCAATTTAGGTTTATGGTGGTTACATTTAGGACAGGTAAAAGCATAGTTCTCCCTAGCTCTTTTGTGGGATTTGCCTAAGACATTCTCGATAAAACCTAATAGTATCAAACTACTCATTGGATTGCATAACTAATTAATAACTTAATATACGAAAAAAGACTTGAATAAACAAGCCTTCCTTTATTTTATACGTCTGTCATTTTTAAATTACCTTGACTATCTAACATGAAGTTATCTGGCCGGATATCTAACTCCTCAGGATCTATTCCTATTTCGCTAGCTTCTTTATTTAATCTGGCTATAAATTCATCCGGTATTTTGCCCGTAAATGGCTTCATATCCGGCATTGTAATTATTGCTAGTTTTGGATTAACAACTTCTACATCTATAATCGGTACAAAGTACTGAGTGTTCTTTCCTTTGAGTATTTCTGCATGTTCAATCTCTACTTCATCTGAGGTTACTTTCTTCACTTTATCTCCTACTAGGTAAACTGATCCGTAATCACCTGATCCTAGGAATTTACCTCCTTGATCGATTATATCATTTACTCTTTCCTGGTATTCCTGTGAAGGAGAAATTACTTCTTTTAATAAAGATACTAATAGTCCCATACTACTTTTGCCCTCTCATCATACCTCTTACTGCCTTTTCTGAAGGTGGTTGAGATGTATCTGATTTGAATACTCTTCCGTCTGTTTTGAAAGAATCAGGTGCTTGCATTTCATACTCTGCATCAACTAGGTCAGCTGCTTTGGCTTGCCAGTTCTCTACTGAGTTTGAATATGTGGATCTGTTACCACTGCCCTCTACTCCTGATATCTTGAAAATACTTTTTGGATCTAATTCTGAAAGGTGTTTTACTAGCTCTTCTTTTGATAAAGTATCTCCTGTATTTTCATAAACAGGTTTTTCTCCTCTTAATATTTTAGCTACGTTATCTGGGTTTGCTTTATCTAGTACTGCATTACCTCTTTCTACTTGAGATGGTTCTCCTTTAGCAATAGCAGTTAATATCTTCATAAAGTCTGCAGAAGTACCTCCCTGAGTCTTACCTGTATATTTTGAATATCCTTGAAGTGCTTCTCTAATTATCTCTCTTAATTCTGATCTTTTCATATATTATTTTTTTACAGATCCTTCTGATAAAGCATCTTGTGTGTAAATAAGTAAGTCTAATACCTCTTCCAAAGCAACTTCTACATCATGGAATGGACTTGAATCTCCGTCAAAGTCAAATTGCTGCTTGTAACTACCTATTACTTCCAAGCAATCCTCTACTGCACTCTCTATTTTATTATAGACTACTCTACCTGGTGAGGGAGCTCCGGAATTTACTTTAATATTTGCTACTGCTTCTTTTACAAGCTTGGTTAGTTCTGATTGTTTCATTTTAATATTCTTGTATTTGTACGTTTAGTGTTCCTGTTCCTTTAATCAACCTATGATAGGTATCTTTAGGTATAAATAGCGTGTCTTTTAATGTAAATGGTAATTGATTCTCAAATTGAAACATCCAATCGGTTGAATCCATTATAGTTACCTCTCTATCATTTTCATCTCTATGCCATACTAGTTCCTCTTCTAGGATATCTTGTGTGAATTTCCTATAAAGGCATTGCTGTGTCTGTAACTCTTTGTAAGGTCTCATATTACCAGTATCCTGAGAAATTACGGCTACCTCCTAATGACTTCCAATATCTTCCAATATTACATGCCCAGTATCCTGGTTTTGTTTTATCTTTTTTAGTTGCACATTGATGTCTGGCTGCAAAAGAAGATCTAGCTCCTGGTTCATCTATTTTGACATTCAATCCTGTCGTACCTCCGAAAGATACCTTAACTACATTACCTTTTTTATTCTTAGTATATACGTAGAATTTCTTTGAACCGCCTCTTTTAGGTTTATTTAAAGGTACGTTTTTACCTCTATATTCAGCCTCTTGTACACTTTTCCAAGCATCAAGTGCCTCCATATCGTAGACATTTTTTTCGTTATCGTATCCGCAAGTATGACATAGGGCTGGATGATTATCTTCAGGACGTATCTCCCAACTATGGTCACATTTTTCACATTCGATAGTATTTCCTACTTCTTCCATCGGTAAATCTAGAGGTACTCTTTGACCTTCATATTCACCATATTCTCCTAAATCTGTTTGTTCTAATAGTAAGATATCTCCCTCACATAGTTGTAAATTACCGTCTCTGTGAAGGTGTCTTGCCTCAGTAAACAATTGTATAAAGCCTTCGGAGGAATACCTGTAGATATTCTCAGATAAAGGGAGGTTATGTCTTAGATGGTAATCTAGACCAGGTGTTGTTTCAACCAGCAGGTTAAGTAGTTTTATCATAAAAAATCCTTTTTAAAGAATCGACCTGATATGTTATCGTTAAAGTAGGTTGATCCTGGTTCAATAACTCCTTTCATATATAGGTACTTATCTTCGTAATAAGTAAGTTGTTTCTTAGAAGATACAAAGATAAGAATTTCTCTTGTGAATTCCGACTCTTTTTTATCTTTTATCATTTGTTTTATTTCCGGATGTGATCCGTAATATGTCTTCCAGTCAGTCTCTTTTGTGACTGTCTTTTTCTTAGATGCTCTTTTATCAGTCAGAAGTGCTAGTTCTTTTTTACCTAGTGCCTTTCTCTGAATTGATATTAACTGTTTTCTTCCTAAGTACTTTCTACCTGTCGGTATATGAGTTACTTCGTAGATAAATCCGAAAGTATTTTCCGGCATATCTGTTAATTCTTTTACTTCTTGTTCTTGATATAACCACATATTTTTTTATTTTTAAATTATGTACAAGTACCTACATCCTTTACTGTATAGCCGTCTGAGTCTATACGGTAGTATTTTTTAACTGCACCCTCTAATGCAAAGTACCACTTACTGTCATCTGGTACTATATACAGAGGGGTCCCTAGTGATGAGTTGTTGTAAATCATTACGCCATTAACTAGTCCTGAGGGAGGTGTGTAACGTGTTGAGAGGTTTTGGTACTCAATATTCCAGGTACATACATCGTTTGAAGAGTAAAAATAGTAGTAAGTTGTTTGTATTGCTATATTTACTGTACCTGTAATCCATGTTGATTTAGGTACTAACTGACTACTGCTATAACTACTCATAGAATCGCTATCTAATACATATTTTGCTAATGCTTGAGACTTCGTCATGCACTGGTTAGATGTTATATTTGATTGTCCCGATTGAAGTGTAAAACCCCCTCCTTGGGCATCGGTAAAACTAACCATTTGGTTATTGGTTAAATCTCCCCAAGCCATTACAATCTACTTTTTAGTAGTTCAACTTCCTTTTCCAACTCTCTAACTTTAGCTACTAATATTTCTGTGTAGTTAACTGTTAAGAATTCTTCATCTGTTCCTACTTGATCTGGGTATTTTTGTTGTTGTTCCTGTGCTATATACCCTATATGCTCCTTGTCATCTCTTCCATCTAACCACTTATAGTAAGCTACATCTCCATCTCTTCTAGTGATTGATTTTAATCTCCTATCTGAGCTGTTAAAGAATCCTGCTGCTGTTACACTCCCTTGTACTGATAGTGCATGAGTTCCTGCATTAAACTTAAGTCCTGTAGTTGATGCGTCAAAGTATGGATATGTTTGGTAAGGGTCTCCTGGTAGGCCTAATAGTACATAGTAATCTCCTGATGAGGTAGACTGTAAACTGTATGTAGGTCCTGTATCTCCTGTTGTACCTTGAGGTCCTTGAATACCTGTTGTACCTTGTATTCCCTGTATTCCTTGAGTACCATTTCCTTGAATACCCTGGATACCTTGAATACCTTGAATACTTGTTCCTTGTATACCCTGTACTCCTTGAATACCTGCAGCTCCACTTAAGTCGTTAATATAGGTATATACAAATCCATCCCAAAGGTATACTTTAGAATTGTCTACATCGTTTGCTGATGTTGTTGTTATTATTGCAAATTGACCTGGTTCGATATCTACTGGTGCTGTATCTGCCTCTAAAGCAGCTACACTTGCATATACCTTGGCAATGATAAATCCTAATCCTGTATCTCCTATTGTACCTTGAATACCCTGTATTCCTTGAATACCCTGTACTCCTTGCGGTCCTTGAATACCTTGTATTCCTTGTATTCCTTGAGTACCTTGAGGTCCTTGTGTACCTTGTATTCCCTGTACTCCTTGTATACCTGCTCCTTGTACTCCTTGAATACCCTGTACTCCTTGGGTACCTTGAGGTCCTTGTGGACCTTGTATTCCCTGTACGCTTATACCTTGAATACCTTGGATACCTTGTATTCCTTGAATACCCTGTACTCCTTGAGTACCTTGAGGTCCTTGAATACCTTGGATACCTTGTATTCCTTGAATACCTTGAGTACCTTGAGGTCCTTGAATACCTTGGATACCTTGTGCTCCTTCTACTCCTTCTACTCCTTGAATACCTTGTACTCCTTGAATACCTTGAGTACCTTGAGGTCCTTGAATACCTTGAGCTCCTGTTATACCCTGTATACCCTGTACTCCTTGTAATTGTAAATCTGTTCTGTACCGTACATTACCGCTTCCATCTGCTACTAGTATTTTAGTTTCAGTAGTTCCTGGTGATAGGGATGCTAGTCTTAAGACTGAACCTGTTATTTGTCCAATTACCTGTAGATTACCTGCAATACCTACATTACTAGTTCGAGTAATTAATCCTGCTAAACTAGCAGTCCAATAAGAAGATCCTTGAGGTATATCAATATTTACCGGATTGGGACTAGGTGCAAACTGACTACCTGTATAGTATAAGGATAGTGTATTACCTGATATAGATGCTGAATAGAAAAGAGATGAAAAATTCTCATCTGCTTCTATATAGGTTAATTTGGATCCTTTGTCGGTTCTTAATAATATTGCCATGTAGTACTTTTTATATAAATAGTAGAAAAGTTGTTACGTAGTTTTTACCTACGCATCAACTCATCTATTTGCTTTTGTTGTTCTTTTATTGCTTCAATAAGTACTGCTACTATGTTACCGTAAGATACCCCTAACATACCGTCTTCCTGTTCGTGAACTACTTGCGGAAGTACCTCTTGAATTTCTTGAGCAATTACCCCTATTTTTTGAGATTTATCTTCTTTATCTATTCTAGTATAGGTAACCCCTCTTAGTTTATTTACTTTATCTAAAGCATTTTCGATAGTATTAATATTCTCTTTTACTCTTCTGTCTGAGTATGCAACAATATCTGCAGTTGCTGTAATAGTACCGCCTGTACTAACAGTCATATAGGTACCTGTCCTTACTGCGTTAAATCCGCCTCCGGAGGTTCCTATCCAAAAGTTACTACTAGTATCAATACCCATAGCCATTCCAACAATCCCATTTCTCGTTAACCCTATATATGCATAATTATCTCCAGAAGGTGCTGATACTGCTAATACGCCGTAAGGGTCACTACTTCCTCCAGATCTTACTACACTAATACCGTTAGTCACAGTTCCTCCTGTTAAAGGTAATTTAGTTGAATCACCTATTGTAATGTCTGTAGATCCATTAAACGAAACACCATTTATATTTCTTGCAGTTGCTAGAGTAGTTGCAGTAACTGCATTTCCTGATATATTAGCTCCGTATATTATACTATTTGTACTATTGTAATACAAAGCGTCAAAATTATAGACAGTTCCATTAGCGTCTGTTTCATTACCCAATAATAACCTGTATGTACCTCCTGTAGGTTGGTTATTTTGATATACCTGAGTAGCTGTAGCGGCATTACCTGTTGTGCTTTGATTAAATGTAGGCCAAGTCTGACCGGCTGCAAACGTAATTGCACCTGTCATCGTACCTCCTGCTAGAGGTAATTTAGTTGAATCAGTAGTTGTTGAATTAATTGTAAAATTAGGATAGGTACCTGTTACGGTAGTTCCTCCTGTTCCTTGTAATCCTACTACTTGGTCAGGTGCTGAATTACTGAATTCAGTTCCTGTTAAAGATAATCCTGTACCTGCTGTATAAGTCGTACCTGCATCATCTCTCCAAGCTGGGTTACCTGATCCATCTGTTTTCCATACTTTATTTGCAACAGCACCGGGTGCTGCTACGTATCCTGCTACATTTAATGAGTTAGCAACCCAGGTATTAGTATCAGTGGAAGTAATTGTAAAGTTAGGATAAGTACCTGTTATACTAGTTGCTCCTGCTCCTGTAAGTGCTACTGTTTGATCAGGTGCTGTATTTGTAATAGATCCTCCTGCTAAGCTTATTCCTGTACCTTGTAAATAGGTTGTACCTTGAGTTCCTTGAACACCCTGTACTCCTTGTATTCCTTGGATACCTTGTGTACCTTGAGGCCCTTGGGTTCCTTGTGTACCTTGAGGCCCTTGGGTTCCTTGGATACCTTGAGTACCCTGGTTTCCTTGGATACCTTGAAGTCCTTGTACGCTTATACCTTGAATACCCTGTACTCCTTGTATTCCTTGAATACCTTGAAGTCCTTGTACGCTTATGCCTTGAATCCCTTGTATACCTTGAGTTCCTTGGATACCCTGTACTCCTTGAATACCTTGTAGTCCTTGAAGTCCTTGAGTTCCTTGTATACCTTGAATACCTGCTGTTCCACTTAAATCATTTACAAAAGTATAGTTAAATCCATCCCAAATATATAGTTTTGAGTTATCTGGGTCTTCCACATCTCCTGTATCTATTAATGCAAATTGACCTGGCTGAATATCTACCGGTGTTGTGTCTGCCTCTAAAGCAGCTACACTTACGTATACTTTTGCAATAGTAAACCCTACTCCTGTATCTCCTACTGTTCCCTGTAGTCCTTGTATTCCTTGCTCTCCTTGCAGTCCTTGTATACCCTGTGTACCCTGTGCTCCAGTATATCCTTGAATACCTGTAGCTCCTTGAGTACCTGTTACTCCTTGAGTACCTGTTGTTCCTGTTGTTCCTTGACTTCCAGTAGCTCCTTGAGTACCTGTTGTTCCTTGGGTACCTGTTGTTCCTTGACTTCCAGTAGCTCCTTGAGTACCTGTTGTTCCTTGACTTCCAGTAGCTCCTTGAGTACCTGTTGTACCCTGGTTACCTGTTTGCCCTGTAGTACCCTGTGCTCCAGTTTCCCCTGTTGCTCCTTGAGTACCTACTAAACCTGCTTCTCCTGTAAATCCCTGTATACCCTGTTCTCCAGCTGGACCTTGTATACCTTGAGTTCCTGTTGCTCCTTGAGTACCTATTCCTGTTGCTCCTTGCGCTCCAGCAGGTCCTTGTAGTTGTAGGTCTGTTCTATATCTTATGTTTCCAAAGGTATCTGCTACAAGTATTTTAGTTTCTGTTGTACCTATAGGAAGGGAGACTATCTTTAACGTAGAACCTGTTACAGCTCCTATAATACGTGTACTTCCTAGTATATTAACTGCACTATTTCTTGAAATACTTCCATCATTATTCTGAGTCCAAAGGGACGATCCTTGAGGGATATCAATAGCAACTGGGTTATTCTGAGGTGCGTACTGGCTACCTGTATAGTACAGGTAAAGAGTATTTCCGTCTATAGATGCTGAATAGAAAAGAGATGAGAAATTCTCATCTGCTTCTATGTATGATAACTTAGATCCTTTATCGGTTCTTAATAGTATTGCCATTACGTATTTCTATTATGTATTAGTTTATTATGCAGGAATATACATGATATAGTAACATCCTAAACCTGGTTGTACGTTGCTGTGAGCTTCTCCTCCTCCTTGTGCTGCTAGTGTAACAGTTGTTGTTGTAGTTGCTGAAGCATTTGATGTTTTACCTATTGTTGCTGGTGTATTAGTTCCTACAAGACTATATCCTAGGTTACCTCCTGTACTATATCCTTGTGAGACATAGTTAGAATTTGTAAGTGTTGCAGATCCTCCTGGACTAGCTATGTAGTGGAAGTGATCACTAGTGGTAGATGAGGCTGAACTTCCTGCGTGGTTGTGCGAAGGCATCTGACCTGTTGTAAGGGTTACTGTGTTGGCTCCTTGTGTTGCACCTAGTGTATATGTAGGGTTTCCTGCTGTAGCCGGGTTAGTTAAACTAGGTAGTGTACCTCCTTTCATTGTTCCGTCGGTTACACCAATACCTACAACTCCTCTCTTATCTGGAGTACCGTTACTACCGTTACATAGATATATTTGCTCCCAATCACCTTGTCCTGCTCCTGTACTATCGAAGTTAGATACAGATCCGTAGTACTCAACTGCTGTGTAAGGTACCATTTTCTTATAGTGCTTAGTACTGCTTACTGTTGAAAATACAGTTCCTGTTAAAGCTAATCCATCTCCTGCTGTATATGTAGTATTAGTATCTGTTGCACTAATTGTACCTCCCGATATTGTAATATTAGTTCCAGCAGTTAACACTGTACCGTCTGCTGCTAAGATTTGTCCTGAGCTTCCTCCTATTACTTTGAAAGCAGATCCTGTTATAGGTCCTGTTACGCTTAAGCTTCCTCCTATTCCTACATTACTGTTTCTAGTAATATCTCCTAAGCTACTTGTCCATTTTGAACCCTCTACTACCGGTAGAGTTATATTTACCGGGTTTATTGTAGGTGCAAATTGACTACCTGTATAGTATAGAGATAGAGTATTACCTGATATAGATGCTGAATAGAAGAGAGATGAGAAATTCTCATCTGCTTCTTGGTATGTTAACTCTACTGATTGGTCGGTTCTTAATGTTATTGCCATGTCTTATATTTTATATATCAATCTTTACTACAAACGTCATGTCTGTGTTTGCCGATTTAGGTACCGGCTGTCCCATTTTTCCTACTGCTATTAGTTCGTGAGCATCGTTATATAGTCCTACTGTAGTTATGTATGGTTGAAAACTGGAACCTGTTATGTTACTCTTAAGTACACCGTTATTCACTTTTGCTGCACTATTATAAATATCTCCTAAGTTATCGTAGGTTGTTTTTATAGAAGCACTAACTGCACTTGGATTATATGTTAGGTTGAATTCAGATTCTCTCAATTTACAGTGATAATTGTGAGTAAATATTGGTACTGTAGATTTAAACCATAACGTAATTGTAGCCAGTCTCTGTATATATCCTCTGTATTTTTCTGATGTTATTATAATCATACCTTGGTTATATATAATATCTCCTATATGGAAGGTAGTATATTCCATTGTAAGTGGATCTAGTACGTTTTCAAATAAGTTACCTTCTCCATCATCGTAGATATAGTCTCGATAAGACTCGGCTAAGTCATCTGTGTATCCTACTTCCCATTCATCGAATCCTTCGTAAGTATCTTGTATGTTAAAACCTGGATCTACTGGGTCTGTATACCCTAAACTCCAGTAGTCTGATTGAACATAAAGAGATGGACGTATATCTATTACAACCGATTTTGGTTTAATAGCTACGCCGTATACTTCTCTAGGTACTGAAATAATAGCTGAACCTGTAACTAGGTTTCTAGCTAAAGGAAAGTCTAATGTAGTTTGTTGTGAAGGGTCAAAAGAGTGTGAGGGTGAAATACCACTATCCTTAGGTGGATAGTAGTTTTGCTGCATACTATTTAGGTAACTTCCTGTTGCGAAGTTTACTGTAATACCGTGTACAGCAAGATCACTTCCCGATACTGCCCACTCTTTATGAGCAGTATAGGTAGTTATGTATGCATCTTGTTTGTTTAACTTTTTGTAAGCACCCATTCATTAATAGTCAAGTTTGATTCTTACTAATGCCTCTTTTGTAAAGTCTTTTAATAATGGTCTTGATAATTTAGCAACTCCTAATAGGTCGTTATTATCGTTGTAAAGACCTACTGTTGTAATATAAGATTGAGGAGTGTTTACCATTACGGTATGTCTTAATTCCCCTGATCCTGTAATATTAGATGGGTTAGTTGAATAGTTATATTCACTGTTTCTTACCCTAACAAATACGTAGTTCGAAGTAACTGTTTCTTCTGAACGAAGTGTGAAGTTACCTCCTGCATTTAATGCATTATATAGGTTTCTTATATTTAATTTATCTACTCCATTTGTTACTGCAGCTTCGTCAAGAGTAATTCCTGCTCCGTATGTTGGATCTTTAATTGCGTTAGCATTTAAGATAATTAATCCTACATCTGGTAAGAATTTACCGAAGGATCCTGATGCGTTTGTAAATGCTAGTGGAGGTGTAACTATATTACTGCTGTCTGAGCCACTTACTATATCGTAAACTCTTCCTGAGTCTACGTAGGAAATTGTTGATAATACTAAACTGTTATCAGTTAGTTGAAGAGTTTTACCACCATTACCCTCTAATGTCAACTTAAGACTACCTGGTAGTAGTTTTTCTTTATATCTTGATCTATTTACTGATATAATATATACAGAGTCTGGAGTTTTGTCTCCAAAAGTAAAGTCAAGATCCTCATCTCCGTTTACCAATGTTCTATACTGTCCGTATACAACTGATGAAGGTGTTTTAGATGGAATACCTGCTGTAAAAGGGGCAGAACCGCTTCCATATCTATTACCAAATCCTATTGCAAATTGAACTTCTGCTCCAGTAGTTGCAGGATCTGCTTGGTATACGTTATAGTAATACCTACCTGATGTACTTCCTGCTTGTGAACCTGTATAGAAAGCAGATAAATCGCTTTGTTGCCCTGTCCAAGCTGGTGCTACAATTGACTCCGCACTAATGGTAATATCCTCTTGGTCAAATCGTTTAAATGACATATGTTATGAATTTACTTTTATGATTGTTACTGGGATTGTTACTCTAGCTCCAGAATCTCTACCTATAATAGTAAGAGTAGTTTGAAGTTGTGTCTGATCTCCAAATAAAGTATTAACAGTTGTTGCTGTAATATTAATTGAAGTTCCTATTACTGTTTTAGATACATTAGTACCTAGTGTAGTAGTTGAATTTAATCTCTCTGCTTCAGCAGTATTAACTCCTACTCCATTGAATGTATTAACTGTTCTAGCATCTGCTAAAGTTGCTACATATCCTCCTGCTTCAAATGTTTGAGTAGTTCCTAAGTAGTTTAGTGTTTGAGGTGTAATAGCTAAAGATGCTCCTTGCTTCAATCTGATTGCTGAATATCCTAAATCTAAAATAGGTAACTTAGCTGTACCTCTTGGTAAAGTAGTTAACTTGTATTTCATGATTTGAGTTTCATCAGGAAATGCTTCTAATAGAGGCATGTTTTCAATTGCTTCTCCGTAGTAAGCTGATCCAGATGAGTGTGCTGGATTGTATAAGGTGTAGTCAATCTCATCATCTGCTAATGCAAATTGTGTAATTTTAAAAGAACCATCCCCTTTTGCAAGAAGTTCTCTACCTTTTTTAGTTAAAATAGCATCAACAGTTACTACTGAATTACTTAAATATCCCATTTGAATATGTTTTTATTAATAAATATACGTTATTTTATTTTAGTAGGCTACTAAAGAGCTACACTTCCTGTAGCAGAGTAACCTGATTCATCCATTCTTAAAATATCTCCTGAGGTTTGCACCCATACTTTACCTTCTTCTACGAACTCTATTCTATTACTTTTAACTTGGTATAGTCTACTAATATCGTCCATTACTCTTGTAGTGGTAGTTACAAGGCTTGTATCCTTTGCAGGGTTTGTTCCAAACATATACCTTTTTACTGTAGTATTAGTTGTACCTCCTACTCTCTCTATTTGTTCAACTTTTACTATTTCATCAACGTTATATAAATACATATAGTCTCCTACTTTTATAGGTGTTACTTCCGTAGCTCCACTTATTAACGTAAAGTCAAAAAGAGTTCTTGTAGATGTAAGTTGACCTGTTGCTTGGTATTTAGCATCAGGAGCATCTGGGTCAGAGGGAACTGTTACTATAGGAACTACTGTGTTTATCCCTTTTCCGGGTATAAAAAAGTACTCCTGTAAAACCCTAGTATCAATAGAAGCTCCGCTTATCGCAGTATCCTCTATACTTAGTGGATAGTAAGCTCCTGTAAATGAAATTCCTGTAAAGGTTGGGTCGATTCCTCCATACCCTTCAGCAGTTGTCTTTGTACCTTCATATCTACCATTTATCCATCCTGTATTTGAATATAAACTATCCTGTACATTTGCATGAACTGCTTGATCTGATAAAATACTAGTTAGGTTGGTAGGATTAGTTGATGTAGTTCCTCTATCAGAATGTACTATATAACTTGACTCTCTATCTGTTATTGTATTTCCTATTAATGGATTATATGTATTGTAGTTATATGCTCCTGTTGCTGTAATAGGTTCTATAACTACTCCTGTGCTATAGTCTTCTGGATCGGATGCTGGTAGTGTGTTTACTATTGGTCTCTGCTCAGGTGTTAATATACTGTAACAGTAGTATATACCTACAACTCCTTTATCTACAACTCTTACCGGTGTTGTTGAGGATTCTACGTTTATGTTAATAATCCCTCCGTTTAACTCAGGTATAATTAAGCTAATAGAAGTAGCTTCCTGTAATTGTGGTAGGTCATCTTTTATTACGATTGCAACGTCATCTATAGTAGTTACTCCTCCTACTGTATTGTAATTGATTACAATAGTTCCAGGAGCGGTTGGGAATAGGTTACCTAATAGTGAGTATCTAAATTCTGAGTATGTCATTTTTTTATGTTATAGTGAACAGGTAAATAGTTGAGCATTTACTGTTATATTTGTTTCTGCAGGATTGATTGGTGATGCAACTAGTGTAAATGAGTTTCCTGGTATTAAGTTTAATGTTGTCTGATATGCATTACTGTACGGATATACTTCTGAGCCTGGGTAGGATGATTGTCCTGATGCGTACCACCTTAGGGTAACTGTTGTAGCGGAAGGTCCATTATATGTTATAGAATCACTACCCCATGTACCGGAGTATATTAGGTCCATGTTAATACTATTTCCTAAATTAGGAGAGAAATCAGAGAATACAGGACAATATGGTGGTGGTGGTGGTGCTGTTACTGTTACTGTTTTACTAGCTTGACATCCTCCTATTACATTATCTTTTACTAAAATAGTTACCTGCGTATCTGCTGCTTGAGTAAACGTGTATGGTGATGTAATACCTGTTACTGTACTTCCCCAAGATGCTGTATAAGATGTATTCGTATTAGCTCCTGTTGTAAACCAGGTTGATATGTTTGTTGAAACATCCTTTTCTACTGTTGTAGGAGATTGTAGTGCTACTAAATCGCAATACTCTACTTGATATTCAACTGCTGCTTCGCATCCGTCTATCTCTGGTTTTGAACCTGTTACACTGTATTTAGCGTAGTTTGCTGTTGGGAATGTATATTCATATAAGTCCCCTACTGGCATATTTGATGAGGAGTTAAAAATCACTCCTGTTCCTAATCCTACTCCAGATAGTGTTATATCTCCTATTATATCGCGTTCTAGGTAATTACTTCTTGTAATTACTATCGGCGATATTGCTCCCGAAGGGAAAGGACATAATACGACAGGGGTAGTTGTTACAAGTACTACAGGTCTAATGGTAGGTATAGAGGTTTGTATTTTAAACAAGTTATCTCTATTTAACTCTCCATCACTTACTACTACTAAACTGCCTGAGAATTCTCCGTTATATTTAGGTTCTTCATGTTGATGTGGATCTCTTGTTCCTAATCCAAAAGGAGTCTGTATAGTATCAGTCCAGACTGTACTATATTCCTGTGATCCAGATCTAAATGAACCTCCATGAGATCCTGTTATAAATGCTGTATCGATTGATCCTGAGAATTCTGGTCTTGTTCCTTCTAATTCAATTCCTTTTGCTTTATTTCTAGTAAGTAAATTAGGTTTAATTATAATACCTGTATCTGCATTTACTCTTGCTGGAATAAAGTCTTTAACTGTTTTAAAGATTACGTTGTCGAAGAATTTAATTAAACGTACATAATCCTGTAAGTTATATGTATCTAATTGAATAGCGATATCTGATAATAGCTTACCTAATCCGTCGTAGTTATCTAAGTACAGGTTACTAGGGTTTCCTAAATATTCGTCGATATTGAACTTAGGTCCTAATTGTTGAATAATATGATTATCTACATTTGTTACAGGAGAAAACCCTACTTCAATTTGATGTAAATCATCTGTAAATAGTTTTTCTCTTTTAACGATTGATACATCTGTTGATAAGGTATTTCCCGGTACTATGCTACCTATATAATCTAAACGTACTTTATCTAGAGAAGTAGAAGTCGATTGGTAGTCACCATAAAACGGTGTCTTTTCTGTATTTCTTCCTCCAAATACGTTAATAGTTAAAATATCGCTTGAAATACCAAAACAGTTGATTAATGCTCTCAATCCTCTCTCTGTTCCTTTTGATTTTAAAAGAAGAGGTAAATTATGGTATATTCTTTTTTGTATTTCTTTCTGGTAGTTATCAAATGAGCTATGTTCAATAGGGTCAATTGTACCTGCAATAGTAGCAGTTATATGGTTATTGATTTCCTCATCTCCTGCTTGGTAAGCTTGTCCTACAAACATAGAGAATAATTCTTCGGTAGACTTATTAGATGTATATAATTTAACTCCAAAATTCTTAAGAGCTTCTGCTACCAAGTCTTTAGATATACCTCTGTCCAGTCTATTATCCGCATCATACTTATCTGTTACTGCTTTTGAGTATAACCATAAGTTATCAAAATGTTGACCTATCATATAGATAAAGGTCAGGTAGTTTTGATTATTATCATCCTCTCTTAAATAAGCCGGTATTGTATTTACTAATGTATTATAATTACTATCATCATACGCAGCTGCTACCTGTAGTTGATTTCTATACCAACTTACTGCAATTGGATCATTGCTCGGCATATTATCATACGGCTTAACTGTATTGTATTTTGGCCAACAAGAAGGGCCTGCTTCAAAATACAAATACCTTTCGTAATGATCGAAGTTATTTAAAATACCTTGAATTAGATTCTCATAATAAGAAGTACTTCCTGCTACTCCTGTTAATCCAGTTGTTGCGGATGCGATACTAGCTATTTGTGTCCTATAGTGGTTGATTAAATCTACCTTATATTTAAAATTAAGTAACCTCTCTTGTGCAGATGAAAAATGAACGAAGTTTACATAGTCGGAGTAATCTACGCTAATATCAATACTCTTCTCACTAACTGTAGAGAATATCTGACTATTTGCATTAGTTACTGGAAGACTAAATAATTCGTTGTAACTGTAGTACCCTGTTGGCACTACTGCTTCATCTTGTATTTCTATGTTAAAGTTTGCAGCTCTAAGAGTAGGTGCTTTTTCCTCTGCGATTGCTATACTGTAATCTACTGTGAAGGTAACCGAGTCTGACACTTCTTCAACAATACTTAAAGTATCTTTGATACCGTACTGAATAGGTAATGGTTCGTAGAGTTTAACTACTACAGGTTGTTCTAATCCATCCTCTAAGGTATCTACATTAACTGCAATAAGAAGATCGTTATTTTTAAAGTTTAAACGAAATCCAGCAAAATAAGATTGTCCTGTTATTTTTGCCTTTACTACATTTGTAAACGATAGAATTTGTTCAGGAGTTAATGCTAAAGTATTTAATCTCAACTCTGTTCTATCTGCAGAAATATCCTCAATATAGAATTCAGTAGAGGCCTTATTATCTGTGTATAGGTCGTTTAAGAAATGGTATAGTAATTTTACTTCTCCTGTTTCGTATCCTAAGTCTTTAACATCCTGTATAGGATCTAATGTAAGTATAGATGCCCCTTCATTTCCTGCAGATTGTGCATTGGAAAGGAGTTTATATCCTCTATAATCGTAAATACTCTCTATAAGTTCATCAGAGAGAGTTAATATATGTACTTCTGAGAGGTGTTTATTAGGGTCAAATATATTGTTAATCTGGAAAGAATCTACCAGTCCTAAGTCTTTTTCAGAGTATTTTTCAAACCCTTGTATGTTCTCTGGGGAGTCTTGACTAACTATGTATGTAATATCTGCCATCTATGTTGTTTTTGTCTCTAAAGTAAGTATTTGTTGATTTGCTGATAGTAGTTGTTCTCTTAGTTGTGCTATTTCATCCAATAGGGGCTGTATATCCTCTGTGGTTGTATCGAAGTTAGCTAATTCGGAACTCCTTTTTACTAGGTATTCATGAGAATTTGTGGCTCCTGTTACATCTATGTCGTAGTACAACTTATCATAGAGTCTAAACAACTCTTCCGGTGTATCTTGTTCTGCAATAGTAGCCGGCTGTGTGAATGTCTTAAAAGAAGTGTCGACCACTTTGTTAAATGCAGTCGAACTAAGTACTGTCTTCTGTATTTGTATGTCGTTAGCCATTTCTTACTACTTTGAATATATTTTGATTATCAACTACTACTGTACTTCCTTCTAATTCAGTCTTAATTAATATACGATAGTATCTCTCAGGTTGCAACCCATCCATATATACGTCAAAGAACGATCCTGTACCGTTACAGCTTATTTTTGTATGTTTATTGTCAAAATCAATTACCATCTCTTCTGTATTCTCATCTCTTAATCCCCAGTATGAACCTGATGGAAGAGCATAGTTTGTTAAGTATACTGAAGATGTTGTAAACGACCTTGCTGGGTATTTAGGTTTTGCTGCAATTTTAAATCGTTGCTTACCTACGTCTGGGTATCTACCTTTATTGTTTGTTATATTAATTGTTGAAATACTGTTTGATAATACTGCTAAAGATCCTGTGTTAAATACACTGTCATCCCATTTGAATTCTAAAAACGGAGGGTATATTGTATTCGTATCTGCTCCGTAATATTTTAGCCTGGTAGTATAATCTGCTCCAGATTCTATTTCATCTGAAAGTTTAATTATAAACCCATTATTATCAAGTACTTCTCCGTTTATTAAACGTATTGCTTTAGATACATCTAGACTAACATCGTGTGTTGAATTTAGAGTATGTGTTTGTACTGACTCTAAACTACCACTTTGTAGTGAACTTGAATACCAGTTTCCACCTCCATCTAATGGAGATCTATAAGAAGCTGTAACATATTGTGGAAACGAATCAAGAAACCAGGCATTTGTTTCATTTGCTTGTCTATATTGCCAAGATACTCCTGTTTTATTTACTGGAAGATCTCCGAATTTACCTACTCCGTTATCCCAAATTCCATATACAGGATACGCATAAATAGAGTACCCTACAGGTACTTCATAAGCATCTGCTAAATATAGTCCAATACTTGCAGTATAAGGTGTTGTTCCTATTTTTGTAGAAATAACATCCTGTATCTCTGAGGTATTATATTTTATTAAGATTCGATTGGTCTGTCCTACTCCTGATATATTTTTATATCCTCCTAGTTCTATAATCTCATCTTTACCTGCATTACCTAATACATCTTCTGTTGAGATGAAGGTGTCGTTCTCAGGAAATATTCTATATACTGCCATATTATAATGTTGTTATTCTTCCTTTAATATCTGTGTCTGGGTATTTTACTTCGAAGATCATAGGATCATAAGAAGGATATACTACATTGGTTCTTGTTGCTCCTTTTATATCATAAGCATATTGAGAATAATCTCCTCCTACTTTATTTTCTATTTCAACTTTCTGTACTGTCTGTACTCCTGGTTCTTGATCTAGTAATGTATATATACTTGACAGGTTTATAGGTTGGTTAATATTCCACTTTGTTATGGTAAAATACTCTTTTAACCTGTTTGTACAAGCTAATAACACATCTCTACCTGGGTAGTTTGGTTTAGCTATAATGTCAAAAGTAACTCCTATATTTACTACAAATGCATCTTTTATGTTAATGGCGTCTGTAAGTAACATATAATAAGATAAGTATGTCTTTAGGTTATTTTTTAACGTCTTAGAAGGTATTATCAGGTTCTTATTACTGTCATATGCTAATGCATAGAGTGATAGGGAAAGTGGGTTACTGTCTACTATGTTATCTGTTGCACTATTTGTGTTTGTAAGTTGGTCTTGAATGATATGTACTTTTGCAATTGATCCATATGAAGCTGGGAGTGATAAAGCTCTAACAGTATAATCCTGTAAAGTAACTGCTCTTCCTTGTTCGTTAAATGCTCTTAATGTATTCTCTCTTAATTCATCAACTGTATCTCCATCTCTTCCTCCAGAAGCAGCTTCTGGGTTGTTGAAGGTAAGGGAGTTTGTTGGATCTGTAAAGGTACTTCCATACCCTACTACAGTATTTAACGTATTTGCCGGGATATTTGCCGATACTCCTCCACCTACTAGGTACTTGATTTCAAGTGTAGTATTTGAAGGTGCTAGTCCATATGCTTGTGTTGATAGGAAGTTAGAAGGATCATATGCATAATCAATTCTACTTAATCCTTGGTTTGAACCAAATCCTACATTAGTTGGGTCTGGTGTAATTATTTCATCTGTCTGACCTGTAATACCTGCTCCAAATTGAATTTGAAGTTGTCCCGTAGAATTAAATCTAGTTACAAATCTTCTAGGTACTTTTTGTAAGGTAAGTCCGTAAGGTACTTGATTTTTATCTGCAGAAGTATTTACACTGTCTACAAATACAGTATCTTGTCCTAAATAAGGAACTTCATGCCAAACTGTGCCTCCGTTGTTTTCTGTAATAGATAAGATGCCTACTATGTTACTATCTTCAATAGTTATAGTTTTAAACTTCTCTACAGAACCTATAGTTTGAGTAATTGTTTTAACTTCTCCCGAGATTGCTTTAGCAGTTTTAGTTAATAGGAAAGATAGAGGCTGTCCTGCTCCATCTAAACTATCCACGCTAATTGATGTTGGATCGTATGAACTAGAGAAAGTAAAGTCAATAGGTTTTTCTATAAAGAAGTTAACTTGTCCACCTGTTGTTGCTTTCAACCTAGTATTTGCTGGTATTTGTAATGCTTGACTCCAATCTGGTTCTCCTATTACAGATCCTACTACTTGAGTTACTTCTACTGATGTTTCAGCTACTGTTGTAGTCTTAGGACGGTATCCCATCATATAAGCTAAATTATATAAATTGGCAGGATTTTTAGCATACTGAATGTATGTTTCTTGTAGTTGAGTGTCTTGATAAAATGATAGAATATCTCCTACATATGCTGCCATCTCAATGAACATCATACCTGGTGAGGTAGGGCTAAAATCGTTATAAGAATCCGGGAAGTAGTTTTTAGCAAACTCTACCAACTGAGCTCTATAATCTGTAAAATCCCTATTTATGTACTTTATGTCTCTATCTTGAGTCATTATTGTTCAAAGTTAATTAATAATTCATCTTGTATGTTTGTAAACTGCACACCGTATTTCATATACGCTCTTACTACTCCTGTAGTTTTGTCTGAGGTTATTTCTATCTTATTGATAACTACGTTAGGGAACCATTCTGAGATTCCTTGTCTTATCTTATAGTCTAATTCCTCTATTTTATCGTCTACTAATTGTTCAAAAAGTAAACTACGTAAGTCTATACCAAAATCCGGGTTAAGGAATCTCTCTCCTCTTCCTGTTAGTATGTAATTAATCAGGTTTACTTTTATAGCTTCTTGAGTTGTATAAGTAGGTAGAAACACATCCTTAGCAGAAAAAGGTAAGGAAACTCCTACCGCTTTTCTAGGCTGTAAATCTAGTGGATGTATTTTCTTTACTTCAAAAGCCATTATCCTCCGAATCTTTGTTTATCCTTTTCTACCGATGCTTGAAATACTTTTCCTGCATTTTTTACAAAACTCAATTGACTAATGTCTATACCTGGTTCTGGACCTGATATCATTGATCCCATGTTTGGCATTCCTGATTGAGCCATTGATGAGTCCATACTAACCATTGACCTATAATCTCCCGAGGTCATACTAACTCGTGTTTCTTGAAGTAAATCCATAATTGGATCTCCTGTTGAAACCGGTTTTGCAGTTACTGGTTTGTAATTTTCATACTTTGTAAATGTCGGTGCACTTCTAGGTTCTACCTTTTCAGATAACATCACTGCTAACTCTTCTTTAAGAGCTTCTCTTACAGCTTCTTTTATTAGTTTTTTAAAAACATCTGCCTTCATATAAATAAATAGTTACTTTATACTAATTGATCTATTCTAAATTTAATTTCATCTAACAAAATATCTACAGAGGAACTAAAGGATGGTTGCCCTTTTAACATGATGACTCCTCTTCTATCTTTTGCTACTGCGTATCTTCTTGGTGCTATTTTAGGTGCATCCTTATCCTGTATAATTGCTAACTCATATCCCTTGTACAAATACCTTCCATCAGGAGTTCCTTCTGAACCTGTATTCTCTCTAGGTTGAGCTGTATTTAATATTGCTGTTAAATCAGCTAATTCTTTTCCTGAGCTGCATTGCTGTATAACTGTGTCAATGGCTTTCAACCTATCCTCTGTTGTTTGCAAAGGTGCGTTAATTGAGGAGACTACTGCCTTAATTGCAGCAGATTCTTCAATTAATTTGTCTAAGGTCTTGTTAAGCTTAATTAGCGAGTTACTGTATTTTGTCAATAGACTTACCGGTACCCCTATACCTCCTCCTGGTGGAATAATAGCTGTGGGTAACGGTATTGATGTAATTACTTTTATTAAGGTTTGTACTGTTCGTACGGTTCCTTCTATACCTGTTGCTACTGAGTTGAATTTCTGAACTCTTTTACGTAGGTTTCCTGTATGTCCTAATAAGGTATTTCTAGTATTAATTATTTTTTCTAATTCTACTTGACTAGGACATTCTGTAGCAAACTTATTCAAGATATTCAGCACACTTCTCTGTACTTGTACAACTAATGCAGCACGTACATTCCCTACTTGAGATGCTATAATTGCCGAAATTCCTCCACTAACTGATCCTGTTGCTTTATAAACAGCTTGCAGTTCTTTTAGCTTTTGTTGAAGGTCTTTTGCTTTTTTAGCAGCAGCTTCTGCTTTTACTTTAGCTTGCTCTACTTTCTTTTTCTGTACCTCAAACCTTGCTTGAGCCTCTCTTGCTTTTTCTAAAGATGTATCTATTGCCATTATTCTGTAAATACTTTTTTAGATTGAAATTGCTTCATTTGAGCTTTAAGTGCTTTAGCAACTGCTGTTAATTCTGGCCCTGTCGTTACTAACTGTGTTACAGGTCCTCCGCTTACTGCTGAAGCTGTCGACATTGCTTTACCTACATTCTCTAATGTATCCAGTAATGTCTCTAACCAGTTTTGTAACTGGGTTCCCATTACTACAGGTTCGTCTCCTAGAGATGTTCTTGCTTTCTTACCTAGGTATATCTTCTTAGCATCTACGCAAAAGTAATCTGTAGCATCTAGATTTAATGTCCTTGCATTTATCCCTACAGACTCTTTAGCTGAGAGGAAAATACTGTCTTCCTTAGCGTTAAAGTAAAGTCGTCCTCCGTTTACTAAAACCTGATTACCTATGTATTCGTTAGATTTTCTAGGAACTACATCGTAAGAATCTCTTTTATTATTTGCAGATTCTAAAGTTGACTTATGGTCTGATAATAGGTATATTGAGTTAAAATCCTTGTTTATATCCTCAGATATAGGATCATTTCCATTACTAGTTTCAATCTGTCCATTACTGATTAAAGTAACTGGCTTTCCTTCATTAGAAGAATCTACGCTTAACTTACTTATCCCTTTACTTCCTCCAAATCTAATAGATTGACCTAATCTCCCTTCAATTAACGTATCTCCAGGGTCGGCTTGAAGTGGATTTATATTCGACTGTTCCTTTCCTCCTCCTAGTAAATTCCCTTCCCAATTGACTTGTTTAGTGTCTGGGTTGGCATTATGATGAGGACTATTCCATACGTTAACTATCTTGTTCCAGTAGTAAACCTTACCTGCTAAACTACTTTGACCTGGTGCAGGGATTAGTTCAACAAGCTCTCCTTCCATAGGGATTACCCTAATCGAAGCGGTTCCTTGCTTTGCAAATTGTAAAGTATCAGGAGTATTTTCATCTGCACTATTCTTAGGTATTCTGTAGAATACTCCATTTAACATCGAAGAATCCTTTACGTCAGGATCGGATGGATCTAATAAGACTTTTACAACTCTTCCGTATTGTACTTGAGGTTGTGACTTGCTCTGACCTTTAGCCGCTGTTCCTGTTCTTGCTGTAAAATGCGACTTAAATGCCATTATTCGTCTTGCTTATCTTTATCCTTACCTATCTTTTCACTCTCTTCCATTAACCTTGCTAGTTCTTCTGGATCAAAAAAGTCATTGTCTGATCCTTTATTTCCTCCATCCATTCTCTGAACAATAGCTAACATTTTAATTAAATGTTCGTCGTTTTTTACTCCTACTTCTAAGTACTCCTTAATCATAGGAACTACTAACGTAGCATCTCCTATATTTTCTACAAGAGGTTTTAACTCTCCTATAAGTGCATTAATCTGTTTTTCTTTAGTACGAGAATTATCATAGATCTCCTTCAGTACATCTGAAACAGTCTTTTTTCCAAAAATTGTAGTATCTAATCCCATGCTCTATTTATTTTATAAATATCGAAAGATATATTATTGAATTGAATATCCTGCATCTTGGTAGAGTTTGTATGTTTTATAGAACTCTTCTTTAAGTCTATTGATAACTCTGGTAAGGGTAGGTGTTTCGCAATCTGTCATCTCTCTGATGTAAATATACAGGGCTTTCTTTTTGAAGATCTCTAAATCATGTCTAGTCTTAAAAAGAGTTAAGATAGCATCTGCTACATGTTGGTCTTGTTCTTTAGGAAAATACTCGTAAATATTCTCATAACTAGATTCAACAAAAGCATCCACTACTTTTGCTAGAGCAATTTGTCTTGAGTTTTGCTTATCTAATCCTGTTTCGTACGAGTCTTCAATCTCTTCAAAAGATCCTACTTGTTTTAGTTTCTTATAATTACGATTGTTGTAATTAATAAGCCACCTCTTTACAATAGTCTGGAAGTAAGAAAATGCTTTTGCTCCGTTAGTTGAGTCAAATCTATGTAACTTCTCTTCGACTAACATACTTACTACGTCTAATTTTAAATCCTCTATACTATCTACATCAAGGTAGTAGAATTTAAAAGTATGTATAATATTCTCTGCTAACTTATAAAGAGGGAAATATATCTCTTTTTTAAAGATTTGATCTCTAAACACAGGGTCAGAGGAAGCGTTGTAAAGTACAATTGCATCCTCTGTTCCTTGTGTAAAATAGTAGTTGTCCTTATTAGGTGGTTTTGCCATAATCGTCTGGGAGACGGAAAGCATTTATTGAGTCTTGAATCTCTTTCATGAAGTTAAAGAATACCCCTACTTCATCGTCTGACCTAAATGTGCCTTTCTCGTCTAATTGTTCTATATAAACTTTAGATTCTTGTATAAGGTACGAAACTTTTCTTAGGTAATCAACTTGGTATTCTATGATATCCTCCTGCTTCATTACTTTTCTATGAAGATTCCATATTACGTATATTGCTACTGCAAGTATACCTACTAAAATAAATGCTACTACTTCCATTTTAAATATTTTTTACTAAACTCATTAATCCTTCTGAAGCATTAACTTTCTTACCTGTAGAAGAAACTGCTTTCTCTACTTTAGGAGTAGAAGTTCCTTCTTGTGATTTCCATCTATCATACTCTATTTTAGATGCTAAGAAGTCTGCTTGGTGTAAAACATACACTATATTAGTTCTTAATTTAGAATCTGGATTAAATGTAATGTAATATGGTTTATTTACATCATCGTATAATCCATCATGTAACTTAATTGCTAGATATTCATTCTCATCCATTTGAATTCCATTCTGCTGGAGAATAAAAAGTGAACGGTCTTGAATTAGCATGAAGGAAAGATCTCTATTAGGAGTGTATAGTTCCCCTAACTTATCTTGTCTCCATTTATCAGTTTGAGGTAAATAGTTAGGACGTCCTTGAAACCCTATCTTACCTAAATCATGGTTAAGAGCAGCAAAAACTAACTGCTCATCGGTAAAGTCAATAGAAGCGCCCATAGTTTCCCAAAGCTCTTTAGTCTTTAAAGCACAATGAACTACTCTATTTACATGCTCAATATAACCTCCAGGAAAAGCATTATGGAAAGAAGCTTTACCCGAAGCAGGTGCAAGCACCATTTCTTCTGCTAAGGAGTTATAAAGAGACTTTAAAGCCTCTTTACGCTCTCCGGTAATAAAAGTATCTACGATTCGTAAATGCTTCTCCCAATTTGCTTGAATTTGTTCTGCCGAAAGATTCATTAGTCTTGAGATTCGGTATTTAATAGAGTTCTAAGATCTCCGATTTTTTCCAATAGCTCACCCACTTTAGTAAAAGCTTCATCTAATTCATTTCTATGAATAAGATACCCCATTTTCTTAACCTCTGCCTCAAATCTCTCTAACTTCTGTTCAAATAAGTCTTTATTTCTCATAGGTATTCTTTTTTATTATATTAAATTATTTATGTTAAGTATTATTTATTATTTAGTATTTTTAAGTATCTTTTAGTTCTTATTAAGTACCTATTAATTATTAATAATATTTAAGTTATGAAAAATAATTTAAAGAAGCAACTATTAAGGCTCAAAAACTATTTTTAATTCCTTACTAACTGTTTCTTTATTTTCGCCATAGACAACGTCTATGTAAATTGTAGCTGATTTACCTATAAAATCTTTAAAGAAAGCCATAGATTGCTGAGGTTCATAGGTGTATTTACTGTAAGTTGCGAAGTATGATTTTAAGACAGAAGGATTAGCGTACATATCTGTATGAGGCTGAATTGTGTATCCTACTAGATTTATAATGGAAGTTTGATAGGCTAGTTGAGGAAAGGTATATGTCTTAGTTCCTACTGCAATAGGTGTAGTCATTTGATTGCTCGACCAAAGCCCTTGATAGGAATAAACAGGGTAGGTCCAAGTCACATTGCCTGGCACATAGAACATATTTGAATCAAATGCTGTCACTACTAAGGGTACATTATTCACAACATACTTAGAGTTTAATTGTGAAACCCCTCCTTTTACAGTAAAATAATTTAAGTTCGCATGTTTTATATGCCAAACACCTTGACCATCTTTATACGTTCCAGGATGTCCTTTTGTATCAATCCAGAATTCAGCACTACAATCTCCAGTTAAACATACTCCTTCTTCGATAGCAGGTGCAGTACAGCTTAAGACAAATAGAGATAACCCTAATAAGAATATTTTTTTCATAACCTTTTTTTTTGATTGTACCTAAAGATAAGCACTAAAGTGTAGGGAGGCAACTAATTCTTAATTTATTTTAGGAAGAATCGCCGCGCAAGATTTTTTATATATCCTGTACCGTAACTTAATAAACAATAGGATTTCCCACTTGAAACAGTGACCCTACCTCTCGTAACTTATCAAAAGCAGTTAAAGGATCAAGAGTAAAAAACTCTCTTGAATGTCCTTCAGAGGAATTCACCCTTACCTTCCCGTAAATCTTATGCATGGTATTCTCTACCATAAAAGCAGTACCATTCCTTACAGGAAGTGCAAACTTAGGAATCCATTCGTCAACCGTACCAGAGGTGTTTATCCCCTTGGCTCTTGAAAGAACTTCCTTTACGGTAGCACCAATCTTAATCAGGTCAGGATAACCGGGATTTACCATTATATAAACATACTCGATATCATCCGGTGTTTTATCCTTTACTTTTGTATTCTCAATACCATGGAAGTACCTCCAGGTACAGGTCGTATCATCTTCCCAGCCTTCGAAAGACTCTATAAGGTAAGAGGCAGAGTAATGGGAGAGGATCTTATCTGGAGATATATGACGGGCTTTGGTTCGTAGTTCATGGAAGTTATCCTTCCATTGTTGTCCATTCTCTTTATGAGGTTCAAGAGACTTGGGTGAACCATCCACGATGGTGATTAGTCCTTTAGACTCTAATTCAACTGCGGTACGTAAACTTATTTTGTCTTGGTACATAATTCTTTAATTAAAAATTCAACAAACATCTTTCCTAATAAAACCCAAAGCCATGGCCAACCGAAAATGGTAAGTACCATTTCTCGAGGATTTACACTAGATACTTCATCCACCTCTTCAACAACGTATATAAGAGGAAGTGCAAGGATAAGTCCTATCCCTACATAATACAGTACAAAAACTAACATGATTAGTCTTGATCTTCGTCTTTAATGAAAAGAAATGCATAGATCCAAATACCAATAACTACAGGCCAGAAAAGTACCGAGGCTATTAGTTCAAAAGTAGTAAGAGGTTCTATCCCTTGGGGATTTGATTTGATTGCAGTATCGAAATAGATAGTGACAAGTACCCCCACTATTCCATAAAGTAAAATGTAATTTTCCATAACCTTTTTATTTTTAATATTATATACCTAAATATATAGACTTATCTCTCTTCTACCAACTTATTTAGTGAAAAAAGGTCTAAATATTTTTTTAATAAAGAACACTCCTCGTAATACTCCACAGATAGAAAGAATTCTGTCATTTCTGAAAATGCATATTCTATGGCCGGAATTCCAAACTCATCTTCAATCATAGAAAGTGTATCTAACTGTATCTCACCTATTCTCTCAAGGTATTTCATCAATCCCTTAAAGTAGGTTAGCTTTATATTTTCCCTTTGGGAGTCATACTCCTCTCCGTATTTCTTTTTATATAACTGATCTATGATGTAATAATTTTCAACACCCTTCACCACCGTTCCCAATAATACGAATGAGTTATCTAACATATGCTCCACACCATGCTCTTTATATACCTCCTCATCTCCGGCTTGGAAGACATCAAAAAGGGTTTTAGTATCAAGTCTTTTCATGTTATTTCTTTTTTATATAAATATATATTTCTTATATACTTAAAAATTGTCCGGAAAAATTCCCGGGGTTAGTTGCTTTTCTGGGTGAAAGGTTTTATATTAAATATAAGAAATAAAAGTTCATAGGACAATATAAGAGGTAGGTTAGGGGTATAGGTGGTAACTCGTGCTTGAAGAAAAGCAGCTGAAGAGGAAAATGACTGATACCTGGAAGAGATTGAGGAAACCTCCTTACTTGTAATATAGTGAGGGTAGTGGTCTAGGTGCTCATCTAACGAAATCATTCCACATAGAGAGGGGAGGACACCTGAGAGTGTAATTTAAAGGAAGTGGCCGGAGTCCGGTGCATTCTGAAAGGAATGGAGTATTTTAAAACAAACACTTTCTAACAACATCCAATTTCTAGACTGTTTAGTATATAAATATATACCCCCATACCTCAATTTTCATCAGAAATATGCAACTCTATGAGGCTCGAGAACCCGACAGCGAACCCGAGTGAGGGAAATTAACTATCAAACTTCTCTCCTCTTGACCTCACCTTGACGTCACCTCTCTTAGGCAAAAAAAAAGAGGCCTAAGCCTCCTCTTTAAATTCTACTAAGTCCTCAAACCTATACTTTATTTTAACCTTCTTATTCATTATAAAAGCAAATCCTTCGAAGCCTTTTGTACCTACCTTGTTTACATTGCAATGATGTCCTTTAAAGACTACTCTCTCATCTAGAGAAGATCTAGACTCTTTCATTATACAATCATCGTAGTAATAAGTCTCAGCTCCTTTATAAGTTATTCCTTTTACTCTAAATGATGTTCCGTTTAAAAATTGTTCTTTTGTCATGATGTATCTTGTTTTAATTATTGATACCTAAATATAAGAACTCTTTCTGGGACTAGCAACTCTTTGGTTAATTATTTTCCTCTACAATCTCCTTAACATCTTCCATTGCCATCTTGTAGCCATAATTGATTGCCATCTGCATCAAAAGGATATCCATTGACCCTTGATTGGCTTTAGCGAATGCTTCTAACTCATGTCTTGTATTAGGAGTTGAAACAATTCCCCTTGATAACTCATTGAACCTTCCTGCGATAAACTCTTGTAACTTTTTCATAACACTTGTTGTTTTAATTATTTGATTGATTAATTTTGATACCTAAAGATAAGAACTAATATTGTATTAGGCAACTATTTTTAAACTATTTTTATCTACTGAGATTAATTTACCCTCTGAGGTTCTTACTATTGCTTCATCGTTCTCCTCATAGATCTCTAGTAGAACTCCTAGTACTGTCTTTCCAAAGAACTTATCTGTCCCTTTATAAACCATACCTACCATAGGAGAGAATGTCTTAGACACATCCTTTCCTTTTACTTTCCAGCTCTTGTATATATCTGTCATATTAGTTTAAAGATAGATTCATTGCTGCCATTCTTTCTACTAACTCCTGTGAGTCAAATGATTGAAAAGAAATTACTCCTAAGTCTACTTCAAAGTATTCTACCGATGGTGTTACTATTTTTTCCATAACCTTTATATGTTTTAATTATTAATACCTAAAGATAAGAACTAACTATGTAACTAGCAACTATTATACAAACTATTTTAACCCAAAAAGGCCCCTAAAAGGAGCCTCTTCTTCGATCAAATAATTAAAAACTAAACCAACTCTAAAGTTGATTCAATATTGTTTATATGTGCTAAGACTTGATCTGTTATCTTAGCTACATCTACATTTTCTTCTCTTGAAACAGAACTTTCGTTATACGCATAAGTAAAGACTGCTGTTGCTCTCTTTCCTGATTTAGATACATCTACTAATTTAATAGATTTAATTCTAGCTGAATAATTAAATTTCAACTGAATGTGAGCATCTTTTTGAAATCGAATACCCTCACCCATTAAGTCCTCTCTCATCTTCCCTCTCTTCAACTCTCTGATCTGAGATTCATATGTATCAATCTCTCTTCTTAACTCAGTCATTTGTGAGTATATCTCTGTCTTTTCATCTAAGAAAGACTTTGCTACTCCATTTATTTTTTCTAATATCTCCTTTTGAGAGTATAGAATAATTTCAGCTGCCTCACCTAACATTCTCAATCTCATCAACTCCCAACTATCCATTCCTTTTGTTTGAGTAGTATAATAAGATAGATTTAATCCCTTATAAGCTTCTTCTTTATCACTCCAGTTTTCATCTAAGTAGATGTTGAACAATTCTTTATTGTAAGTATAATCTGGATGAGGCATAGAGAAATAGACTCCTCCTCTTTTGATATCGACTACTACTTCCTCTCTGAAATTCTTAAAGTAAGGAACTAATACTCTAATTAATTCTGCCTGCTCTCTTCTACCGATGTCACTTATTTTATCCTCTAAGCTATCTCTTTTTTCTGCTACTAATGCTTTTTTGTCTTCTAAAATTTGAACTCTTGTCATGATGTTATATGTTTTAATTATTGATACCTAAAGATATGAACAAAGATTACAATAAGCAACTATTTTAACAATTATTTTCAATTTATTTTGCAATAGGGGTAGGATTCGAACCTACGTCTCTTCGGACTATGTCCGATTGTTTTCACCGCTTCAACTTCCCTATTTAAGGTCCTCTATAAGCTACTACCTTGGAGCTACGAATCGTATCAATATCGTCCATTCTAGACTGGAGATAAAAACATCTTATAGAGTTCAACTTTTTCTATAGGAGTTGACAACCTTTGATGTTGTGACAGGACTCGAACCTGTAGGACTAGGAACTCTTTACGATAGCTACTCAACCTAATTCACCTTTCTAACTTAATTATTACCAATTACGCCACACAACAAACTATTCTATCGAATATTTTCTCTTTGATCTACATCCTTAATAGTATTAACAACAACCCCCATAGCACTAATTCGTAGATACTCTACAATCTCTGCTGCTTCAAATCCTTCAGCATATAAATCTAAAGTCATTACAGTAACAGTCTTTTTGAAGTCTTCTAATAGATTTAGATTAACCAATCCGTCAATTCTTTCCATGATTATATTGTTTTAATTATTGATACCTAAAGATAAGAAATAAAATAATAGGGGGCAACTATTTTACTAATTATTTTCCGGAACTACAAAATAAACATATTGACTTCTACCCTTTTTATGTTTAACTCGATTTACTAAACCCTTAGCAACCGCACGTCTTAAAAGGTCGGCATACTTCTTATTTGACAACCAAGTTTCATTTCTGAAATAGTTAAAAACATTTTCTTGAATTTCTGATTCTGTTTGAAAATTATTTTGTTTTAAATAATTAACAATTTGATTAACTGAATTTCTTGGTTGATCATAACCCATTCCTAAAAGCATTGTTGAATAACCCATAACTTATATTGTTTTAATTATTGATACCTAAAGATATAAAAAAAGGGCCGAATAAACAACCCTTTTAACAACTTTTTTTTAAATATTACAAAAATAATACGATACTTTTACATCTGCTAATTCTAAAGTATTATATTCTGGACCTGCAGGAGATTTATACTCACGTGCAATTCCCATATACAATTCATTTTTACCCCTAGCAATTACAACATCTCCGGCTTGAATATTAAATTCTTCGACTGTATCTCCGAAAAACATCATTTCAGATCCTGTTAATAACATAACTAATACTGGCTTTTCTACTGCAATTAAATTTACAATTTTCATAATATATCTGTTTTTAATTATTGATACCTAAATATAGTAATTAAACAGATACGAACCAACTTTTTACCTAAGTAATTTGATAAATAATTCCAGCCCATTTAAACATGGTGATTGAATCATAAGTAACAGTCCTCCAGCATTTAGACTTATCTGCTGTCCTTCTGGCCAATTGTACATCGTATAGGATAAGATATCCTTTTGAGGCTGGATCATAATTTAGACCTACGCCCTTTACTCCTTGTCTTGTTCCTTTGACTGTTGTTAATTCTCTCTGAGTTCCATCCTTCTTTGTATACATGACAGAAAACATAGCACCATTTGGTATGGTGCTTATTGTTTTAAAGAATTCTGATCTTGACATTGATTCCATAATGCTTTATATTTTAGTTAACTGATAATCCTTCAAACTTAAGTAAAGAATTACAAATGTATCTATTAAGATGATACATACTATTACACTTGTTAACATTAAATAGGATAGTCTTTTTATCTATTTCATTAATCTTCTTCTCTGATAAGAATGAATTAATTGTTTCTTTTGCTGTACTAACATTATTTAGTACAAAAACCTCTTTAGCAATTTGCTCAAATACTGATTTGATAGGAAATTTAGACATAATATACTGTTTTTAATTATTGATACCTAAATATAAGAAGAAAGGATCGAACAAGCAACCCTTTCTCCATTTATTTTTAAATTATTCATTCATCATAAACACCTTATCCTGCCAAGTCTTAGCCTTAACTGCTCTATACTGAGCAGCATCCATTAAGTTAGTATTGTAGAATAAAGAATTAACCACAGCTACTTCTAACGTCTCAGCCAATGCCTTATCGATAACCATTACCTTATTACCCTTACGAGCAAATACTGTCATCCAAGCCGGACTACCTTCTTTCTTATACTGTATAGTCTGAAGAGCTCCTTTCTTCCATTGATTTAAGGAAGGTAAGTCTGAACCTATTTCGTAGGCTACTACAAAGCCTGCTGGTACTTTAACTACAGCCTGGAATAGGCCTTTCTCTCCATTGATGTAATCTACTACTGTTAATCCCTTGATGTTGTTAATCATAATATTGTATGTTTTAATTATTGATACCTAAAGATAGTAATAAAGTGTATAGGAGGCAACTCTTATATGTTATTTATATTCATTTTAAATTAAAAAATATTTAACAGAATAGTTGCTAGAGAGGACAAGTGTTCGTATCTTTAGGTACGTTAAAGTAAATAAGGGGCCTGGCTTTGAGAGAGAGTCGGAAGAGTAGACGGGCCGGTACGCCTATTCCTGTAGTAGGTAATACATAGTACTAGATATAAAAAAAGAGGAAGGACCCTGTTGAGGTCCTTTTTTATTGTGCTTCTCTTTTCTGTTGTAAGTCTTCTTGCTCTTGTGAACAAGGTGCCTAGAGGCTGCCCATCTCTCCTGGAGGGTCACTTGAATTGTCTTCATGATTGCTGAGGTTTATTTTAATTAAATAGTCTCATCTAGGAAGAAAGGATCTCCTGAGGTACCAAATAGTATAAATCCCTCTCTATCCTCTTTATAAGGAGTTTCCTCAGAGGACATAAAGAATAAAGTATCAGTAGATTCCTCCCTTCCTACGTAATGGGCTTTATTCATTCTACTCTTATCTAGGATGTACTCAACCCCTACTACTAAATCTTTTCTTGCAATTGCTTTCATATCTGTATCTGTTTTTAATTATGTATACCTAAAGATAAGAAGAACTATCCATATAGGCAACTTTTATTAGGGTTTTTTAACGGGTCTCTAACGGGTTACTAGAACGGGTATCATGACCGGGTTACCAATTGGGTATCTAAACGGGTATCTTGCTTACACTTTGCTTCTGTCGCCTATAGTAACGGGTTACAAATGGGTATCAAAACCGGGTATCTCCTTACACTCTATAGGTACATAAACAGGTCTCTACAACTTACACTCTGTAAGTAAAACCCCTCTATATAGGAAAAAGTTGAAGGAGGTAGGCCCTTGCCTCATTTCTTCTTTAATTATTTTACCTAGACTTTCCTATCTTTTTACACATCGTATATCCTTTACAGTACCTTTTAATACCTAATACTATATGTTTTATACTCTTTCAATCTTTTTACTACTCTTCAAGTTTAACCAAAGTCTACCCCTTTCATTATGTTTCTCAGTAGTTCTCCGTATACCTCTCCATGTATCTCTCCAGGTCCTTATCCTTATATGAACCGGTATCAATAAGGGACAGAAACGGGTAATTGAACGGGTTACAAATGGGTATCGGATTGGGTCTCTTCAAAGAAATTACCCCCCATCCATATAGAGAACTTCCCCACATACTGTCCCTTGTATTCACGTTCGGTATATAGTATGTAATGGGTATCTCCTATAGGAGTAAATAGGCACCTCATACTATCTTGTCCTATCACTACTCCTTCAAAGATTGCCTTATCTCTTCCTCTTCTATCTAAGTAATATGTATTACCTACTATTAGATCTTGTCCATTTACCTCTCTTACGTTATTATATTTCTTCACTGTATTCTTTTTTAATATATGTATATTTTTCTATCTATATCTCTAAAGATTATATCCATTATGAACTTATTCTCTATATAGGTTTGCTGAGTTAAACTATATGTTACTCTTCTATCATTACCTATCACCCAACTCTTTTCCTCTCTATGTATTTCGAATAATTTTCTATCGGCACAATAGTAGATCTTCCATTGAGGGTCTTTATGAATCAAATAATATGACTTATCATCTATCCATTTCCTTATCTTAAATCTAAAGGCCTTCCAATCCCATCCTTCATTTGTTATTCTATCTTGCTTATCCTCTCTTAAGATCTCTTCATACCGGATCACATCTCCTTCCTTATTGAAGATGTCCATCTTCTCTCTTAGGTAGTCTACCTGTGTATCCTTTATCATTTACTTTACCTCTATAGCTGTTTTAGAATCTATTGCATGAGGAAATCCTTCTCCATCACATATTATAATCAATTCCTGGAGATGATTTATATCTGTAGCCTTACCCTCTACTGTCATTCCTGCTCCTCTCCGACTATTATAAGTTACTTTCTTACCTCTATAAATTACACTATGTAACCTAACCTCTTCTATTTGCATCTCTTTGATTCTTTCTTTGTTCAAATGCCAATTGTTCCTTTAACATTCTATTCTCTATGGTAAGGAATTCATTATCTTTTCTAAGTACATCAATCTCCTCTACCAATGTTTTCATATTACTTAAAAGACTATCGGTATATTCTGTTAGATTAAACTGTGACATCTTCGTCTATATTTACAACCAAGTACGGTTTATTATTTTCATCTTGTTTGACTATACCTGAGGCTATTAAGTCCTTGGTTCCTTCTGGATCTTTCTGAGACATTAAAAGGATTGTCTGTTCCATGTATACTACTTTCATACTAGTCTAATACTTCAAATACATGCCACACAAGTTCTCCATCTTGGTAAGTACTTAGATGCTTTTCATTATCAAAAATATTCCATCCTGTACCTGCTATCCTAAACTTACGTTCCTCTTCTTCCTTTTCCGGATTTACCAAGGCCCATATAGTTAAGAGGCCTTCCTGATGTGCTATGTGAAGTATTTCTGCACCTTTAGGCATTAAAGTAAAAGGTGTTAATGTATACTTGTGTATTGTTTTCATATTACTCAATGATTTTATCTGTTAATTTTCTTCCTATGTCTAACCATTCATCAAGTATTACTACTACTATTCCTACAATAGAGAATACTAATATTAAACTAAATACCATCCAAATGATAAGCAGTATTGCTTGTATTAATGTTTTCATAATTTTCTATTTAAAAATTTTTGTATTGTTCTATTTTTCTTAATAGTCTCAATTATTACAAATAGTATATAAAGAATATTAAATATAGGTATTGAAGCATATAAAACACCCTCTAAATATTGCCCTATTGTTTCTCCATCCCTTTTAGAGTGGTAATATACTATTACACAACATATTAAAAAAGGTAAAACATAAAACGATAAAATAATGTTAATCCAAATCATAATTATCTTAGTAATAAAGTTCGTAATGTCTCTACTTGGTCCTTTAATAACTTTATATAGGTTTCTAATGATTTTTGATAGTCTTTGTGTTTGTCAATGATCCTTTCATTAGACTCATTTATAGACTTCAATAAAGCTACTTGTTCTTTGTAGTTTTCAATGATTTGATCCTTTGTATTCATAACTCTTATTTGTTTTATTTGATAAAGATAAGTACTTAACTAACATCTAGCAACTAATTCCTCCTTTATTTCCCTTATTTTTTTATGGGAGGTTAGGAGAATTTGCGCGACGTGACTTGAGAGGAAAGCGCCCTACTTTTTGCCAAAATGCTCATCCAAGTGCTTAATCCAATTTTGATTCAACACACCTAACTTATTGCCTAGCTCAAGTAATATGTCTGATGAATAGTATCCTGAGATGTTGTCTGCAGGCCAGAAGTTGTAGAAGCCGTCCTCTGACATCATAAAGCATCCTAAGTGTTTTCCAGTATGTAGTGCTCTAACATCCATTGTACCATTCTCCTCTCCTTCTACTCTAAGTATATCCATCTTACTCATCTTCACCTGCTCTTAAAAATATTAAAAATGGAACTACTATTGCCCAAAATTCCCAATGGCAAATATTCACATTAGCAAATATGCTTAACGATGCTCCTAAATAAAATGGAGCTAAAACTTTAAATACTTTATTCATACTCTATTTACTTTTAGTATATCTTTTTTCCACATCGAAGTGGAGTTCCGTCAGAGTTAAGTACTTGAATTGAACGACTACTTAATGCACTTCCTTTCACTTTGTATACAAATCCATTTTCACATTCGATTGTGTAATCTAAATGCATTCCTTCTTCATAAGGATCAATTGTACTTTCGTGGTAAATTGCTAACCCTAATAATGTAAATGCAACTGTACAAATTAAAAATAAATTTCTCATATTATGCTTGTTCTTTATAATTGTTAATTAATTCTCCAATTCTATTAGAAAGTGCTCTCTGTGAATTGTATTCTTTTTGCTTAACATCCAAACTAGAAATTGAATTCTGTAAAGATCTTAATTCAGTCAAAAGATACCCAACAGTTGATGTGTCTACGATCTTTTGAGACTGTTTAGCTAAATGAAAACTAATAGCATCTTCTAATTTTTTGCGAGATGCATCCATTCTAGCAATACAACCTTCATAAGTATCAATAACTGTTAAGTTAGAAGTTTTTTCAAACTCTTCCATGCCTGCTACAAATTTATCATCGATTTTAACAAATCTTAAACCTGAATGAGATGGTAAGTCAATTCTGTTTTTATCAATTCCAAATGCAGTACAAACTTTAAAGAATAATTCAGTGTTACTTGGTACATACTTACATTTTGTTTCAAATACATTATCTGCATTGGTTGAATATAGAGGAATGATACAAGAGTATGCACTCACTGGATAGTTAATAAGCTCAATCTCTAAATTGTGAACTTCTTCAACTGATTCATACACTGGTTTATGTGTTCTTGCAAATCTTATAGCAAAGACTTCGTCTTCTAAAGTATTATAAACATATTCTTCAATATCTTCATCAATACTTCTGGTTGAATCAATCTTAGCTTGGAGCAATTTGTAGTTTTCAACTGAAATGGTAATTCCAAATTCAGTGTTATCGTAACCGATTAATTTACGGCCAGATGTCTTATATGTAATAGTTTCTGGCTTCTCAGAAGTTACTACAAGATCTCTTCTATAACCAAGAATTGGATCAACTGCTGGTTTTCCGTTTACTTCTAATGTAGTATGTGTATTTTTAAATGTATAAAAGCCAGTCTGAGAATCGTAACCTACTTTAATTGAATTTTCCATGTTGTTATATTTTTTTAATTATACCTAAATGTAAGAAGAAAATCCTCCTCAGGCAAACTTTTTACTAATTATTTTTAATAATGATTAAGAATATCTAATGAATCTGGATAGTATAGTAGTGTTGGATTCTTCTTTTGAATGTCAATCTCTGGGAAGTATTTACTAAACGTTAATACATCGAACTTAGAAGTTATTAAATGATAACCATTCTTTGTTGGTATCGCAGCTTCTATTTTATCTCCTTCCGGCTTACATCTTCTGATAGCATCTTTTACTCCCATAAAGTAAAGTAGATCTAAACTATCAACATCTACAATCCATCTCTTCTCTTGAGTCTTAATTTGTCCTACAACAGAATCAAACAATCCTTTCTGATTGTTGTTACCATTTTGAATACGTTGTGCTAATGCAGCCATCATACTCAGAGATACATCAAAGTGATTCTGCTTTTGTACATGAATATAAGCTCTTGCTTTAAACATCTCACACATTTGAATGATTTCATCATAGCGACGTTCCAAGTGATCAATGCTTTCAATACAATAAGTCTTGATTGTTCTTACTGATTGATGATTATCTCTCTCTCCTTCTGGTTGATCTTTCTTACGCTTGAAAACATATAGCATGTAGAAGTCACCTTTCTTTTCAAAATTAAGCAATGGCTTAATCAATTCTAAGTTGTTTATCATAACTTACTTCTTTAATTGCTCAACAATACAGTCAATACCCTTTTCGGTTAATTTATATCCATCAGGAAATTCTCCATGACCATTACTTGTCATTTGTAAATGGACCGGATTAACTAGAGTTAGTTTTGATAGGACTTGTCTGATAGTATCCTCGTTATACATTCCTTCAGTTTGTAATTGTAAAGCCTCTATAAGCTCTATCGCTTTAGCACTACTTTTATGTACAAAGTCAAGCCTACTTCTTAAATCCTGTATTTCTTGCTTGTCTTGTTTAGCTTGACATTTAGCACCTGCTATGTAAGACACTTTACTGTTCCTCATAGATATTTCATCTCTATTAAAAAACTCCTCAGAATACTTTTCAGCAATTTCTTCAAGCGTTTCTTGTTTAGGTTCTTCTTCTGGAATGATAATTTTGTAATCTCTTAAATCACTTTTACCTTGCCAATTTAAAGAACCATCTCCACTAATAGCATTTACTTCGGCAATAGAAGTATTCATTCCGTGAAATCTCCAAAGCATAACCTCCTCACAACTCGGATTTTTAACAAACCATTCAAGGAACTCATCATCAATAGCTTGTACACCATCTTTGATTAAGTCTTGGTCTGTGGTTAGGATAACCTTTGAAGCATCTTCTAAATCTTTAGATAGTAAGTAAGAAACTTGAACTAATCTACCATCTTTAGTGATTATATAATCATTCTCATTTATATCTTCTGCACCAGAAGTGATGTAGATGTTTTGAGGTTGAAAATACTCTTCATCAAACATTAGGTAGTATGTTTTGACAAGCTGTCCAATTTTTACATCAGATAATTCTTTAATACATTTTCCAAGTATATATCCATTACTCGGTTTCTCTGCTGGTAATACGTGTATGTTTTTCATTATACTGATTTTTTAGTTATTTTAATTCTACCACTTTCGTATGTTGTTTTAATGTAATAGTAACGTTGAACAATTCTATCTTTACTATCAACCACTTCACCTTCCTTAATTATTTCAGAAGACCTTACAGAATAATTTCCTTCTAAGTACATTAACATAAAATAACCCGCTAACCCAAACACAATTATTCCTAATATTACTGATTCCATAATTACTAATCTATTTAATCAATTCTAAGTTGTTTATCCTAACTTATTTTTTTAAACTATACCCAAACTCTACTGCTAACATAGCAACATTATATTTGTCTGTACCCTCATATTGCTTACAATACTCAGCGACTTTCTTACCCATAATTTCTTCAGGTGTTTCTTGTTGAGGTAAGTCTTTCTTCATCAACTCACTCCACGAAATTGTTCCGTGTATTTTTTTGATTGTCTCCATAGGAAGAGGAAATTCAAAATCATAATCCAATTTCCCATAACCCATTATGATTGTATCTTCATCGATGAAAGTTGATATAGATGGTTTCTCACCATTGTCATATCTTTCTTGTGCAATTTTTTCTGCTTCGTCCATAACCTTTATTTAATTAATTCTATTTCCTCTTGAGATGACCAATTCCCCCAAGTCTTTCCATCTTCAACTTCAACTCTATAACCACGTTGATCTCCTATGAATATTACGTCCGTAATAATACCTTCATCACCAATTTGGTTATTAGATTCATTTATGTTGTTGATGATTCTAACTCTGTCTCCTACTTTAAATTTTTCTTTCATAACCTTTATTGTTTTTAATTATACCTAAATATAAGGAAAAGCCTCCGAAGAGGCAACTTTTTTCCTATTTATTTTTCAAATGTTGGCTTCAACCAAAGTCCTTTACTGAATACAACTTCTAAGAATCTAGGCTCTATCTTGTCTATCTCACTGAATAGTCGTAAGGTCTTTACAGTATCTGCTTGCATCATCTTGATAACCTCTTCTCTGATTCTCTCTCCACTTACTACTTCTTCTAACTTATTAATTAGAGTTGGTAGGAATATAGCTGCCCATACTTTTGGTGCTATTATAAAGTCCTTAGTGATAGAGAACCTAAGTGCTCTTAACATCCTTAGTGGATCATCTAGGAATGTCTTAGCAGGATCTAAAGGTGTAAGTAGCATCCTATTCTCTAAAGCCCACATACCATCAAATAAGTCAATTAGATTACCATCCTCATCTTCAGCCATAGCATTGACTGTAAAGTCTCTACGAACTAAATCATCTTCCAATGTACCTAACTCTAGGATTGGACGTCTTGTTCCCTCAACGTACCCTACTTCTTTTCTTGCCATTACAAAGTCAGCATCCAACTTAGCGAACTTATGGTCGGCTGGGAACTTAGCTCTGATTGTGAACATCTCAGGTACTGAAAGGAATATGGTAAATCCTTGATCGATCATCCATTGCTCCATCTCTTTGAATCCTTGTTCAACTGTTTTGTTTAGATCATCTAATACAAATGTGAAGTCGATATCCTTTGTGTTTACTCCTAGGAGTTTGTCTCTAACACATCCTCCTACTTTAAATATTTTTGGCATAACTCTTATTTTTTTATTTTCTCCAAAACCATCTACCACCTAAATGCCTTCTATCTTCAGGATAGTACTCAACATCATTAAATGCTACCCACCAAACTTCAAGTCTCCAAATGTAAAATACTCTTTCTGCTACTGTATACATAACTCTTATTTACAAATCAGCATATAGCTGTATTAGGTTTAAATCACCTCCTGTTCTGTACTTTCCGTACTTATCGTCAAATCCTCCTCCATCTACAAAATCCTCGTCTTGTCCGTCTTTGTCAAATTCATCTACTAAGTCAATTGGAAGTACATACCAGTGACATGAATCATCTTGAATTGCTTTTACTTTTTGCATACCCTATTTACTTTTTAAATACCTTTATTACTAACTTTGCTACTGATTCTATAATTAACCAAATTAAATCAAATACATTTAATAACATAACTACTACTTTTTATACCAAAGAACCTCTGATGTTATTTTACTTCTTTTACTTTTAAATGTACCATAATCCTGTTGTATCCAATCTAATAATTTCTTATATAGCTTGTTATACGCTGGTTGTTTTTCGAGACATGAAATATCATATCTAAAACTACTATACTTATCTTCTATTAACGTAACTGGGCCTTCAAAGAAACGGTCTGTTATGTATACTCCGTTTGGATAATGAGTAATAGAATATCTTTTTCTAATCTTTTTTAATAACTTTACTTTCATAACTTCTAATTTAGTGTTTGTCTCAATTTAATTAACACCTTCTTTAGGTGTTTGGTATTGTCATAGTTATTTACAAAACTACCTACAACCTCACTTGCTGTGAATAGTGTCTTAGTGAGATATCCTTCCATGAACCTAGATCTACATGCCTCTAGTATCTCAGGACAAGTACTCTCACTTGTAATCAATCCGCAGATGTAGTATCCATCTCTTTTATCTAAAATGATATATGGATGTTGAAATATAGGATGCATATGAATGTCTCCTACCTTACTGAATTTAGGCTTTCTATTTGCTGAAGCTCCTGGTAAACATCCTACCCAGCTTATTAATTGTTGCTGAGAGTAATTACCTGATTTGATCTTCTCCAGTAATGTGTGCTTATCCATAACCTTTATTTTAATTTCTATACCTAAAGATACGAAAAAAGGCCTGCCGAAGCAAGCCTTTTCTTAATTATTTTTAGAATATTTTATCGTCTGTTCAACATGATACCTGTACCAGCACCAAAGACGTTGTTGTTACCGTAAGGCGATACTCCTCTTTCAGCCCATTTTCTTTCTGTCTCAGCTCTATATAACTCTAACATCTTAGGTTGAGATAAGATTGCTTTTGTTTTAGCATCGTACAAAGCAGCTTCGTAATTACCTTTTGCTAATGCAATTTTCTTCAATGCTGTTTGCTCTGCTTGCAATGTCTGAGATTTGATTGTAGCTGTCTCTTGAATTACTCTGATCTTAGTTTCAATTGCTTTCTTGTATGAAGTTGGAATTTGCATTTTCAAGATTGCAATGTTGTTTAAGATAAATCCTTCCTTAGCCAATGACTTAGTTAATGTATTTGTTACATCTCTTTCATACACGTTTCTGTGTTGTAGTAAACTATCAGAAGCAAATCCTACTGCATTGTCTAATAATTCTTTTCTAACGATATTTCGAACTCTTGTATTAATCAACTCATCCATATCAACTCTATACTTTGTAAATAAAGTTGGAGCTGCTGATCTTTCCAATTGTAAGTTAATTGCTACGTCTAATCCAAATGTAGCTCCATCTGCTGATGTTACATCAATATGCTCATCTGTTGGAGAGTCTTCATCTACTGATGCAGTCCATACTTTGTGCTGTACTGATGTTGGATACATATACACGTCTTGTGTTGGTGGGAAGTAGAAGATGAACCCTGATGCCATCTCAATGTTTGGAATACCTTTATCATTTCCAATTTGATCTACTACTAATGCTACTTCACTTGAGTCAGCTGTTGTACAAGATGTAACACACACTGCTACTAATAATCCTAATACTAATAATACTTTTTTCATAACTTGTTTTTTGTTTTTAAATTGTTTTTATTTATTAATACTTTTCTAATACTACAACTCCCTTAGACATACTCTCGTCATCCATCATTGCTACTGACTTAACAATAAAACCTTGTTTTACTTTTTCTCGAGTAAACTCCTCTATGTCATTTTCAAGACCGTACATTGTTCTAAATGACTTTACAATAGTAACTTTTGGTGTTGCTGGCTTAACAGTCATGATGTTAACTGTTGCTGCTGATGTTAGTGCGATCATTGATACTCCTAACATGAAATAAAATACTTGCTTCATAACCTATTTGTTTTTTTAAATTAATACCTAAATATACGAACTATTTTTTAAGTAAGCAACTATTTTTCTAAAATTACTTTTGCAAATGTAGAATCTACTTTCATTTTTTCTACTAATTCCTTAGAAGACATATTCTGAGCTTCATCTAAGATCTTTTGCTTTTGATCCTTAATGTTTAGATCGACTTGTGCTTCTGAAGCCATGTTTTTTAATTCTGTAACTACAAAATTAGATAATTCATGTGGAATTTGTTTAGCAGTCGAATCTGTTGTTAAGAAGTTCATTGTTTGACCTCCTGCTACAATTAGTAATGCATCTTTTTTACTTGGTGTAAAAATTAACAAAGCCCACCATAAGAACATAAATGGATAAGACCATTTTATCCAATTTCTAGCAATACTAGCTGCATTATCTTCATTATCTAGTCTACAGATAATATTAACAGCAGTTGATACTAATGCTACAAATGTAAAAATTCCTGCACCCCACTTAAACAATAGCCTAGCATTATCTGCTACTGTAAGCCAATAAAATAATTCTGTGTAATTCATAACCTATTTGTTTTTATCTTGAATTTGTTCTAATAATAATTCTCTTATAGCATCAAATTTACTTGAGTAATAACCATCATCGCTTATTATTCCCTCTTCAATCATTTCATCTTTTAAATCCTCAAACAAATACAATATTCTATCTACCATAACTTTTATATGTTTAAATTAATACCTAAATATACGAACTTATTTATTCTAATCCCAATCTTCGTAGCTACTTTGTTCAACTTCACAAGGAACTTCCATACCTTCAAAAAGTTCTTTAAAGCCTTGTGAGTCTCTTGAGAAGTCTGTATAGTTTCCGTAGAAAATACATTTACCATTGAACTCAATCTTAATCATTTCACAACTTGTGTCTTCTGTAATCTTGATCATAACCTTTGTTTTAAATTAACACCTAAATATACGGACTTATTTATTCTAAACCTAATTTTTTACGTTTATTTGTATCGTACTTACTACCTTTTAATAACTCAGCAAACTTTGCATCAATTACTTTTCTTGACTTATACCATCTTGGTACAACCCCTACATCGTCTATGATGTAAGGATAATATATAAACCATCTACTAGTTTTATAAATACGAGGACTATACTTATACTCTGATGTTGACTCTATGTACATGGTATTGTCCCACTTACTTCTAATTTTATTGTAGTCTACTTTCTCTAACATCTCTAAGATATCTTTATCTTTAGCAGGTGATCCTTCTTCTAATCGTAAGAAGAGGGCAGTTAGTATTTGTGCTATCAAAAATACAACTAATATTGCTGATAATAATATTCCCATTATTCGTAGTTTTCGTTAAATACTTTGTTTAAATTGTCTCGTTTATTCTTTAACTCTTTTTTACGAGCATCTATTTCTAACCTCTCAGCATTTTCAATAAACCATTGTGCTTCGTAGTACTCTTTCAAACTTACATCAATATCTGTATACTTTACATCATTCAAGTAAATCGTACCAGTAGATGTATATTTGTATTGAAGAAGATCAACAGGGTATGGTATAAGGTGCATTAAAAGTAACAGTCCTACATTAGCATCATCATACCCTAATTCCCATTTACGAATGCACCATCCATTCCATTCATCATCTACTAATTCATAGATTGGATCAACTTTTGTTAAGAAACGTTTTCTCTTGGGTAGTTTTATATTTAATGCTATTTTATCTCTAATCTCTAAAGAGTAGAGAGTTATATGCAATAGAAATGCAAATATAATGTAAAGTGCTAAAAATGCTAATCCGTCTAGAATAAAATTAAATACTTGTTCCATTACTCTTGATCTTTATTTTCTAAATAATCTATATACTCTTTAGCGATTAAAATTAACTTAACTAAAGCATATATCATAGACCCTAAAACAGTTAACAATAGTACTACTCCTAAATTAAATTCAACTAAGTTAGACGCACTCATCATTCCTAGTGGTAGAGTAATTAGTTGAAGCATACCAAATAACCAGAGTCCGAAGCCTATAGCTTTCCATCCTAACTTTTTCATCTTATTTACTACTTGAATTATTTTTAAACAAAATTCCGAACAATACATTTAAACCTAATGCTTGCCAAAACCCAATTGGATGTGTTCCGTCTACTGCTGGTACTAAATCATTGTTCCATAAATACTGTACAGGCCAAGCCATTAATACTGCTACTAGTAGTAGTACTCCTATTGCTGTTACAAAAATTCCTAATTTTTCCATTTTTATACTACTTTTACTAATTTAATATATTGAACGTCTCTTTTACCTAATAACTTACCTATTGTTAAACCTAACCAATTATTTTTAACTAATACAACAGCATATCTTGTTTTAATAGTTTCTCCTTGCTCTTCGGTTAAGAATTCTTCCCTAACTAAGGCATCAACTATAGCTTCTTTAGCGTTGTTATAATTTTGTAAATCATCTGTTAATCCTAAATCCTCTGCTGAATAACTTGCCATACTATTATTTGTAAAATGTTTTTAAATAGATTGCTTGTTGTCTAATACCAAATTCTCTTGTAAGAACATTGGATGGCATTTTATCAGCCATGAAATGATTTAAACCTATAATCATTTTGGCAGCATCAAACTTTCTTTCTCGACCTTGAATCATTCCTTCAGTATCTGCTAATTTGTTAATTATAAAAGCTAAATGCTGTGGAGTTTCACATTTATTAACCTCTTGCCATGTCTCTAATTCAGTCATAACTTATTTTTTTGAAATTAATTGAGCAATTGCTTTTGCTTTCTCTAACTTACTCATATCTGATTGTTCAATGATAGTTAAAGTCTGGTATGCTTCGAATTCATTCTCAATAAACTCATCTGATTTGATCTCATCTAAGAACTCAAGTTTCATTCTAGTCTCTTGGATAAATGCTTTAGTTGCTTGGATCTTATCCTCTGCCTTTTCGATTTGTTCTAAGAACTTCTCTCTGTTTGTCTTAGCAACTCCTTTATCTAAACTACCTGAGTCAATGTGCACTCTTCCGTGGCTTGGTGTTTTAACTATGTAGGTCTTGTCGTAACCTTTTCCTTCAACGATCACCTCAGTACCTGGAGCTAATCCGTAGTTCTTTCTATCGTACATACTTACTTTGTTGTTGACGATTGCAATGTCTCCGTCTTGAAATTTTCTTACTGCCATAACTTATTTGTTTTTTAATTATACCTAAATATAGGAACTATATTCTTTCCAGGCAACTTTTTTTAAAGTAAATTAGCCTGATTTTTTACTTCTTTTATAATGTAGTTAGAGTCTTTCTCTGAGTCTTCTACTAGATCTGCACAAAATCTACGAATGTCTTTTTCTTGCTTTTCGTTTATTAGACTCTTTATTGCATCAAGAGTGTAAGTAGTCTTACTTAAATCTGTACATTCATTCATAAAGAGTTGTACTCTTTCCTCCATGTTTATAGCATCTATTACCTCTAAGTAGATCTGATTTAATAACTCCTCTCTGGTCATTGGTTCAAATAACTCAACTAGATCAGGACGTTCTTCTTTCAACTGCTCAATTCCTTTTATCATAACTCTCCTTCTTTTGTTCCTGTAAGAGAATCTATCTCTACATACTTAGCATTTACTTGTTCGGCTAATACTTCTCTTAATTTAAGGATATTACCTGAACCTACTTCTGCTACTGCTCTTGCTGGATCTTTAAATAACTTAGGATGTGTCTTTCCGTTTTTCAATATTACTTGAAAATAATTCTTACTTTTCATTTTAACTTATGTATATAATTTGACCATGCTCATTCTCTATCTTCTGTACTTCGAACTTTTTATCTAGTCGTTCTAATATTTCAGCTGCACTGAACTGAAAGTACATATTGAATGCTTGAATGAATGTTTGAGGAGGTATAGGACTACCCTGTACATTCTCTACATAGTAACCGTAGAACCAATTAAGGTCCCACTGGTTACTTTTTCTCATCTGGATGTATTGACTTCTATCTGCCATCTTAGTTAACTAATTCTGTAGCTAACTTAAATAGCTCTTGATTTACTCTCAAGTCTTTCTCGAAGGATTTAATCTTTCTAACCTTTCTTACTTTAGCACCTTTCAGTGCTGCAGAATAACCTCCTTGAGTTACTTTTTCCTGTAGTATATTAAATACAGTCCATAAATCATCTCCTTCATCTTCTTTTCTAGTAGGAGCTAGAATGTCTACGATAGACTGATCATCAAACTCTGTGTCTAACTTCTCAGATCTAATCTGCATTGCTTTGATTGCTAAATCTCTCATCTCTTTCGGAGTTAAGATCTTAGCTTGCATTTTGTTTAGTACTTGTATTTTATTTGGAAGATCCTCTACCATTTGATTCATAACTACTCTTAACTCTTCAAAAGAATATCCTGTGTGTCTGATTTTAAAAGAAGAGAAGTTCTCATCTGCTACAACCAATCCATTTGAACATACTAATCTAAAGATACCTACTCTGAATTGGAATGAATTAAATCCATCGTGAGAGTTTGTTAGAATGATTCTTGGATAAGCATCATCTCCATTCTTACCTTTGATCTTAAGATCTGGATTCTGAAAAGAGATCATATGTTTTGAGAAGATAGTCTCTTTTGCTCTTGGTCTTCTTTGAGCTGCTTGTACTGGAAGCCATCCTAGCTTCTCTAGATCATCAATAACAGTCTCTGTATTTACTAATGAATACTTAGAGCTGATTTTGTCACTTGTAGGTGTAGTTTTAAACGCTACTGGACATACTGCTTGAATTTGTTCTTTTGTAAGGTAAGAATCTGCTAAACCTGTTTGAAATCTCATTAACATAACTTATTGTTTTAATTATTAATATACCTAAAGATATGAACAATATACTTAGTAGGCAACTAATTCACAATTTTTTTTTAATTATTTTACCAGACCTAATGCTTTAGCTCTGTAGTAACTTACTTCTTTACCTGTTTTAGGATTTAAGAACATTTGTTTTGTTTTCGGAAGATTACTCTTATATTTTTCCTGTTTATTGAATTCATCTAAGTATTCTTTAGGATATTCTAACTCAGACTTCTCTATGCCAGATACAATACTTCCACTTCTATATGTGTATGTGATCTTGATTCCTGTAGCTTCACATACGTAACTCTTAACCAATTGCCCGTTTACCATGCCTTTACATCTTTAATTAATAAATAAGTATCTAATGCATCATCTCCCATCTCCCATTCTTCGTAATGCTTAAGGCAATTCTCTAATGCTGTTACCCATTGCTTCTTTGGAAGAGATATCTCAAATACTGAATCACTATCCTCCCAAGTAACTTCAAATAGATCAGCAGTCCTTTTTTGAAACTGCATAGACTCTCTAATAGCATCTACGATTATTCCTGTTAGTTCAGGACTCTTTCCTGAGAAGTATTTTCTAAACTCTTCTGGAGAGTCAAAGTGTAGTTTTTTCATATACGATTACTATTTGTTACTGACTTTTGTACTACTGGTATATTAGCATTAGTCGTAATAGTCTCTGTATCCATTCTAATTACCTCTGTATTAGTCTGTAAGATATAGACTGGTCCGTTATACTCATAGGTACGGAATTTTACATCGGAGAAACTGTCTCCTAGTCCTGGCTGCTTAACTGGCTCAGTTATTCTTCTCTTTCCGTCAAATGATCTGAATTCGTTTGAGGTAACTCTGTACCAATTATCTTTGATACATACTTCTAATACTCCTGATGTATTGAAATCATGTAACTTCTTTACTGTTGCTCCTGTCTTTTCTGCCATAACTAATCGTAGAATTTAATATTACATTTTGTGCATGTATGATCATGTCCTGCCCAAGTTAGAGCTGTAAGCTTATGGTACTTTTTATGAAAAAGATAACATATAATTTTTTTGATAATCTTCATAACCTTTTTATTTATACCTAAAGATAAGTACAAAGATTGTATCTAGCAACTATTTTTTAAATAATTTAAAAAGATCTGTACTAATAGGCTTTTCTTTTAGCTTCTCATTCTGCTCATGCTGCTTTAATAGCTGCTTGGTAACAATCTGCTGACGTGTAGGTTTACCCTTCTTCTTTGCCATTGCCTGTATAGTTCTCTGAGATGTAATTTCTTCCATCTGTAGGATCAGCTTCCTCTTTCCAAAGTCCAATTGATATTAAATGCTCTTTCATTGAATCATCTATCTCCCAATCTGGCTCCTTTGCTGACCTCTCTACATAATCCTCCATAGCAATCACTTGCTTGTCTGAGATAGGAGATACTGAATATAGGAATGAGCAATTATAACAAAGTAACTCTATGTTATCCAATTCATAGTTAGTCTTATTCCTATCCTTGAATTGAAGTACTAGAGGTACCTTTTGGTCAGATACTCTCTCTTCATGGAAGCCACATCGATTACATTCCTCTTTAAGATATCCTTCGAAGATTAATCTCTGTTTGATTTTGGCTGGTTCAAATGAAGTAATAGCCAATCGTCCTTCTATAAGATCTTTAAGTGGTGCTTTCTTTCCTTTGTTACTGATGTACTTAGGAATACCTATACCGGCCATATTCTTATGAGCCTCCCATAGAGTTACTCCTTCTTCATTTACATAAGTCCTGGCGTACTTCTTATAGTGAACAAAGCTACAACGGAGAAACCGAGCTGCTGCTCGATTACTCTTGGTGTTGTCCATTGCTCTTAAGCAATCATCTTTTGATAGGAATTTAGCTTTAGGCATCTATTCGTCGTCTTCGTCTTCTAATTCGTCTTCTGGAAGTTCTTCTTCATCGTCCTCTAGATCAATGATCTCTTCTTCAAGCTCATCATCTAGGATCTTATCTGTAGCAGCTTCGATTGCTTTACTATCGTCAAGGATTTCATCCTCATCGTAGTTTAAGATCTCCAGTGGATTGTTTTTAACTCCTCTTGATACATTCTCTAGTTCTTGAAGTCTTCTAGCTGTATCTTGATCCAATACATCCATCTCTGTGGCTGTATAGTCTCCTTCCCCTACTACTCTAATACGTCCTACCTTTGGTTTAACATCTGAGCATGATATACAGAAGTTGTAGCCATAGCTATCTAATCGTAATTTTGGCATATCATTGCCACATCTTGTACAAGGAATCATTTCTAAATTCTGAGTCATATAACCGTTTTTATTATTTTTGTTTTGCTATTTCTATTAGTTTCTTAAGACATTTAAGTTCTGCTTCTTCGTAGGATGTGAACGGGAAATCGATAAAATAGTAACTATCCCCCTTGACAAATAATTGTTCGATTTCAAACTTATATTCACTTGGTGTACATTTTTTAATTGTCACATCATAACCATACTCCTCTCTAAACCATCTAAATGCTTGTGAGAATGTCGGTGCTACAATTCTGACATCTTCGGTGTATTGTGTAATTAACTCTTTTGTTGGACCGTAATGGAGGCCTTTTGTCGGTACATAGTACAAAGCTAAACACTCTTCATTAAAATCTAATTCTCTTAACTCCAATGCCTGTTCATACGGTATAAATTCTTTATCCATAACTGCTTCTATTAGTTTATATGGCTAAAGATACGTACAAAGATTCGTTCTAGCAACTATTTAGTTAATATTTTTACACTAGTAATTACATTCCATACTTGCTCTGGAGTCTCAAAGTCAACTGTAATAGTATCTTTTCCATCTGACAAATCAATCTTACCGTCCCAATCAATAAGAGTTGGAACTTGGTAAAGATAGTATTGTATCAATGCAAATTGTTCTTTACTAAAATGAGCTCTGAATAGGTTCTCTATTACTTGTAGGAACTTCTCCTCGTAGATTGACATATCAACTCCAATCTCTTCTTCCATGAAGTCTCTTCTATCTTCTATCTCTCTCAGTAGAATTATACTTTCAATAAAGAGCTTCTTCTCAATTACATCTCGAGCCATATCTCTTTCCTTAATAGTTACATTACCCTTTAAGTAACTGTTTATTCCCTTCCTTAATTCCTTCTTTAAATTCATAGCCTTTTACTTCAAAAATTGTTAGGAAATCGTTTACTGGTAATTGTTTTGTAAGTGAAAAGAATCTAATAGCTTCCTCTCTACTTACAGCATCCACAACCCCTATTGGTTCCTGTGAAGGGTTGTTCTTTGAATAAAAACAAAACTGTGCCATACTTTATATTGTGTTAGTGATTACTCTCCTGCTGCTTGGTTCAAAGCATTGATGATGATCTTGTTAAGGTATTCTATATAGATAAAGAATCCAATTACTGTCTTATCCTTTAACTCTCTATCTCTCTCAACAGATAATCCTAGTCCTGTTAGCCCTTGATTCAACTTAGCTCCTAAGTCCATAGCGATCTCGTCTTGTTGTTGCTTAGACATTCCTGTGAAGGTAGTTGGAAGGAATTGAACCTTAACCCCTTTCTTGTTTGGATCCTCATTAACATCAATCTTAAGAACGAACTTGTGTCCTTTAAAATTAACCTTAGTCACCTCTGAAAGGATCTCTCTTATGTGTTCTGCTAATATCATATTGTTTTTAATATAAATAGTTTAAATGTACTTTAAGTTAGTGTTTGGATCATGTTTGATGTAGTCGCCCCACTTATACTTTGCATACGCATGACCATGTTGTTCTGAAGTTCTCCTCTCTTGCTCCTTCTCTGGAGTCATTGTTGATAGTGATACAAAGTGGTAGAAATGTAAGTTCCAGTTACGAATCATCTTCAATCCAGATAGTTGACACTTAACAAAGAAGTCCCAGTCAGCTACCATTCCAAGATCATAATTTTCATCCCAACCTCCAACTCTTAAATAATCTATCCTAGACATAAAGATAGGTAGTGTCGATCCACACTCTTCTACTATATCCTGTGAAGCATTGTTTTTATCATACCGCCAGTAGGCTTCAAGATCGAACGTCTTAGGATCTCTTCCTAGATCTTTTATATGAATCTGAGAGAACATACTGGAGAATGGTTCAATTTGATTTGGAGATATAACAGCTCCTTCTTGCCACTCTACTTCTAATGTCTCATCCCATCCTGAGGGAAATACATTATCGTCGTTTACGATTAAGATCTTATTGTTAGATGCATTATAGACTCCTAGGTTAGTTCCTCTACATAGTCCTACATTCTGTTTTAGATCTAATACCTTAATAAAGTCCTTCCACTTCTCTAGGACTTCCTTATTCAAATCATAAAATCCATCTACAACTACTATGATCTCGTTAACATTTACCTGACCTTCTATAGCTGATCTTAAACAAAGATCCAGAGCATCCGGTGATTTATATGTTGGTATAATTACTGATATCATATAACTAATAGGTTTGTCTGTGTTGCTAAATATCCAAATACTCGTTCCATTGCATGTGCTGCTGAGTTATCTCTAACGTAGTTCTCTTCAAACATACTGTAAATACTATCTATTACTTCATCTGTAAATATGGAGTTCATGTAGATATCATTTACCATAAACATAGTTCCTGCAATAAAAGATCCTTTTGTAAGTATATTTAGTTCCTTACATATATTATTAATATGTTCTTGAAGCTCTTTTGTATTCCTTCCAGGGTCTTCCTCGCTTGATATAGTATACAAACCTGTACCTACCATTACCGGTTCTGTATATTCTAATAGATATTCAGAAATACTTTTGTGGGATTTTAGTATTGGAGCGTATAAAGACCTTCTCCAATGCTCTCCTATACCTGCTGTATGTAAGGATTTCTTACTATGTATTTTTGTAATTGTTCCATACTTTCCTCTTATCTTTTTATAAGTTAAAAGAAAAGGACCTATATCCATTCCCCTATTGGGAACTACTTCTACGTTACTGGTAACTGTTAATATGTCCTTAAGGTGTTCATCTTCCGGATCTACTACTGTTACGTATAGGTCGACAGTATCGGAAAGTATCGGTAGAAGTACTTCCTTAAACTCTTCCCAAAGATCTTGATAATATAAATGCAGTACTATTGCTGATTTCATTTTACAGTTTTCCTTGTTTAACTTCTTGATAAATCTGTTCAATAGTCATACGTCTACCTAGTATATTCATCTCATTTCTTACTCCAGACTGTATCAAAGACAGCCAGTATTTAAACTCTGATAGTCCTAGAACATATCTAGTTGTATCCTGTATCGGTGGAACTGTTCCTTCTTTTATACAGGTTTTAAAATAATTTAGTATAGTTGTTGGAGTAGTTGCCCACTCTAATACTTCCACTCTTACTATAGTGTAACTGTTAAAAGTATTTCGTATATACTCTTCTATAAATTGCTTATGTTGTGTATACCTATCTTTTTTGTAATATACTCCTAAATTAGAGAAGTATACAATATGTTGTGTACTATTAACTGACTTTAGTAATGTAATCTCTCGAGCATATTCATTTTCGTCTGTACATAAGCTATTACTTACTCCAGATGCAAAATATACTAGATCTTCTCTATCGTCTAATACTTTAGCAATACTTCCATTACCTATTATCATATCTTACTTTTTAATTATGAACAAATAATACACCTGGTGTTTTTACAGCATTTGTACTCTTTGCAAGCTTCTCGGCATATATCCCGTCAGCTATTCCTTCGTAGTTTGTCCAAGGAGTATCTTTTACTAGATCCATTCTTACTATAAAAGATCCTATATCAATTCTAGATATTGCTGGTGTTACGTTGAGTGTATCGTAGTTGTAATGACTATGTACTGTATCGAAATATACCATACCGCTCTGCGATATACGGGCAGTATTTAAAGCTCTTTCTAGAAATACAGGCACATAGTAATTATCGTCGTTTGTAAATACTACCCAATCGGCATGTGGTTCAATTAACGCAGTTGGATGTCTGTGGTAATGTCCCCAAGCCTGCTTTCTTTCTAAATTATCTAGTAATTTAATTTTAGAGCTTAGTTTTTCTATTTGTTCTTTTAAAGTAGGGTCATCTAATGGACCGTCGTGGTGTATTATTACTTCAAAATTTTGATAGGTTTGCGCTAGTATCGAATAAAGCAAACAGAATATCCCGGGTACTTTTTTAGGGTCGTTTAAATACGATGCTACTACAAACCTTACTTTTCCACCTGTACTCATACTCCGTGATTATTTCTTTCATTATTTTGTAATTGATCGTATAGGTCATTTTGCTTAACCTGTTTATCAATTGTCTTAGGATGGTATAGGTTGTAGTATTCTTTTGCCTCTAATCTGGCATATGATTTAAACCCATCTAACCTTTCGTGTACCTTATTAACCCACTTTATCTCAGGACAGTTTCTGTAGATTCTCCATTGGTAGTCTGGGAAGTTAACCCATCCTTGATCGTTTACATTCCATCCCCACTTCTTAATATGCTCAGGTGTTAATCCTTCTACTGTATTAATCCTAGGAACTAGTATTACGTCAGCCTCAGGAGTTTCTGTAAGCATGTATGGTAGGTGCTCTAGTAATATACTGTTAGGCATCTCATCAGCATCTATCTGGAAGATATAATCTCCTTTACAGCTAGATGTTAATAAATTCTTCCAGTCAGCAAAGTGTCCTCTAAAAGTAGCCTCCGCTAATGTAATGTAGTTGGAACTACTTAGCCTATGTAGGTACCCTAATAGTTCAGATGTAGGTTCATTTTTAGACAAATCTACCAAGACAACTACTTCATCCTCTACTCTCTTATTCTGTAGAAGAAATGGAATGAGCTTCTGTATTTCAAGAAACTCATTACAAACTGTTATTGCATAACTTATTTTCATACTTAAATATACGAACTTTATTCCTGTTCTGCAACATCAAAGAAGCCAATTGAGTCAAGTGCTTCCATAAAATCCTCCTTAGCAAAGTGCTGAATGTTCTTCATATCCATCTTGTGAGTTTGATCTTTAGGGAAGTTCTTTTTCTCTTCTTCAGTAATTTCGATAGCATTTACTGCAGCCCATTGCCAGTTCTCTTTTGCTGTACCATCTACAAACACCATTCCTTTTCCAGGAAGAGTCATTGTTGAAGGAAACCATACTCTATTGTCCTTATCGACAAACATGATATCCTTGTACAGTTCTGGAGAGTTTGCAAGAGTATCTAATACTACTTTACTATTTACTTCCATTAAAGTTGATGTAGTGAATCCACATCCAAAACAGAAGTGAGTTGTTACTTCTTCGTTTACTTGTTGCTCGTAACAAGCATTACCTCCACAGTGTGGACATACTATCATTGCTTCCATTATTCTATCTTTTTTAACTATTTCTTATTGATATTAAATTACCATTCTTATCTTTTTCAAAATGATAATCTTTTTTATCTTTTTGCATTTTGTAAAGAAGTACTTCCATCTCCTTTAACTTCCTTCCTAGGATAGCTTCAACCTTTTCCATTATTCTATCTTTTTTAATTTTGGTAGTTCTACTTTTTTAAGCTGTGGTAGTTTTAATTCAACCATCTTAGGGAACTCAGGTACATACTGTGTTAGAAGGTTATCCAACGTCTCTCTCATCTTTTCATAAGAGAACTCAGTCCTACTCTTATACCCTTGTCTTTTAGCTAATTCCTTATGTGTAGCATAATTCTTATATACATCCTCTAAAGCCTTTCCTACTTGAGCAGGGTCTGGTGTAAACCATTGACTCTCTTTTAGTATCATCTTCTCTATAACTGCTGATGGATGTACGTTTGTTAGATTTCCTCCTACGAATTTTACAAACTCTGGTGATAGGTAATCAACTTGTCCTGACCAATATGATGCTATGATTGGCTTATTGACTAAACTAAATTCCAATAACGGTCTTCCGAATCCTTCTCCTTTTGTTAGAGAGATCATTGCTTTAACTTTACCGTGATTGTATAATTCGTTTACCTCAGCATCAGTCATATCTCCATGTAAGACATATACGTTAGGTAAGTTACCTTTAACTGTCTTTCTTATTGCATCAATCTTATCCAATACAGCATCTCTATCCATAATAGATGTTCCTGCTCCTGCTTGTACTTTAAGTATAAGTCCTGGCTGTTTATTAGCTGGTTTGTTTTTAAAAGTCTCTAGGAATGATTTGATTGTAAATCCAATATTCTTTCTATCCTCTCCTAAGTCTCCCGGTAGCCAATGTCCTACTACTAAGAAGCAAAATGACTCATCAATACCGTCTAAGTCTATTTTAGTCGGGAGTGTTAGTGGAGCATACTTGTTAATATCAGCTCCTTCAAACAATACTTCTACCTTAGTAGTTAGTTCAATTGAGCTTGTAATTTGCTTAGTCTTATCATCCTGCACATCAAACTTACTTGTTTCAAAAGTCTTTTTAGCGTGTTGGGAAGATACTACTACTAAGTCCATTTTATTACATCCCTGTATCCAGGTTGGATCACAAAGTGTAGTCTCCATTCCTGCTGTTACTCCAATGTTATACTTACCTATCTTTTGGAATTCATTAGGTACAGTAATTTGAATCCAAACATCTGGCTGTTGTGTTAGATTAGGTACGATTCTTGGGAGTAGATTAATGTCGTTGTGATCGGCTAAATATCCAAACCTAGTACTACCCCATCTTTGAGATAGGATCTGTACTTCATATTTACCTGTATCTATAATTGATTGAACAAAGTCTCTTGATCTTGCTCCATATCCTGAGTAAGTGTCAATAGGACAGCTTACGACTAATAGTGGTTTACTCATAACTAGTATAATAATTTATGTGTGATGTGTTTTTTAGGCCTATCTGTTACTTTTATTAAATCATATCTCGATCTAGGAGTGAACTTCTCAAAAGTCTCATCAATAGCATCTACTACATTCTCACACATCATTCGTGCTGACATTCCTGATTCATCTGATGTTACCCACTCTCTTGCTAACATACCTCTTCTGTCTCTCTCCTCTTTCCCTAATGTGTATACAGACTCTAAAGCCTCTGCAACGTCTTCTGGACTGCATCTATCATCAAATATGTAAGGAGTTGGAACTGAACCTACCATTGAGATGTTGGAAGGGAATACCGGTACTGCCCACTTACCGCACTTTTTAAAGGTACCTCTGTGGTTTGAAGGAAAATCAGAAGTGAAGTCAATCCACTTTCCATCATTGTATTCAAACCTCATTTGATCTTGCATACCTCCAGTTACGTTAGCGATAATCATTCTACCTGCCATCATAGCTTCTGTTAGAGATAATCCCCATCCTTCGTTAGAGGATATCAACATATTAACGTCTGAGATATTGTAAAGTAAATTCATGTGAGCTGCATCTAATCTCTCTTGAGAAAAGAATACATTTACATAACTGTCATCACAGAGAGCTTCCCTTACTGCTGCCAAGTCTGTACCATTTTCATCTACTGCTGCAGTATGCATTACTAAGGCACATTTTTTAGCTTTCTCTTTTCCTATTCGATCACAGAATAATCTATAAGCTAAAATAACATCCCCTGGTGATTTCCTTCTGATGTTTCTTGAGTTCCAAAATGCAACGAATTCAATATCCTTTCCTTGGAATAAATTCTTTTTAAACTCAGCCAATTGAGTTACTTCTTCTGGCTTATTAATAGGATAGAAATACTTCTCATTAATTCCATGAGGAACATATTTAAGTACTTTATCCTTGGCTGCTTCTCCTAATACAATCTCATTAATATTCTTTGTCTGTTTTGAGATAGACATTAACAAGTCACATGATTCGTAGTACGCTTTATTGTATAAAGGAGTTGGATAATCATCCCAGATGTTTAAATACATCAAAGGTATTTCATTTCTAATCTCTCTTTCGATTTCAAATAACCAAGTCCAATATCTAGGATCTGTAAAGATCATAATAGCATCTGGTTGGAATTGTTTAATCAATCCTCTAATTTGCATAGCATCTCCATACCCTGAGTTTGGAATTACTATTACGCTAGCATCTTCTATTTCATTCAACCTACTAACCTCTTGAGAGATATCAAGAGCTTGTCCCTGCTCTGGGTGCTTAATGGCTGCTCCTAGGTTGACCCAGTTGAAGTGGTGGGATGTTCCTATAACAATTTCCCTTGCCATAGTTGCGATACCAGAATGCATTCTAATATCATCGCATAACAGTAAGACCTTCTTACGGTCTTCCTTTTTTACATAACGGAATTTGTCTTTCATGTAACTATTTTAATTTAATATTTGTCTGTGCGTGTAACTTTTGTTTAAAGTCTTCTTCTGTAAGATAAAGAAAAATAGCTCTGTCTACAAGCTTTTGTAGAGAGAATTTATGTCTTATACATTGCTCTTTAAATTGCTGTAGCAATTCTTCTTCTACCTTAACCGATGTTAATTTTTTACTGTCCATAGTTTATATAATTATATTTATATATAAATATACCCTATCCTAAAAAACCTACCTTACAATGCTCTGTTCCTTTGTAATTACAGAACATACAATTAGATTTAGAAGGACGTTGCTCATAGTCTTTTCTAATATACTGACCTTGCTCATCAAAAGCATCTTCAATAAATTTAGATAATGCACTAGTGGCTTGTCCTCTTTTTATCTTTCCGGATGGTGGTACGAACTCTTGAATTCTTCTTCCCATGGCCGGATACATTGGATCGTCTGGTACTTTCCTTTTAACAATAAAATACTTTACATCTACCTTATCAACATCTAAGTTAAATTGCTTGGCTAGGAATTCTTTATAAAGAAGTAACTGAGCTAGTTTTTTATCATCCTTCTTTGCATAGTCACTCCATCCTGAGGTTGATGTCTTGATATCTAAAATGATATACCTATCATCCTGTTCATCGTAAAGTACAATATCAATATACCCTTTGAAGAATATATTCTCTGCTAGCTTATGTACTAGAGGGATTTCTACTCCTACCAGCCTCATATACTTGGTACCGAAGTAAGCAGAGCGTTTCTTCTTAATGTACTTAAGTATTTCAACTCCATCATTATGAAACTCAGATAGTTGCTCAGAACTAGAAAAGTGCTCTCCGTATTTTTCCTTCTCCTTAACATAAATTGTAAAGAGTTTGTCTTCAAGCATCTGTCCTAAATCCATTTCAGTCGCCTTCTTTACACTACCGTCATACAATTCAGTTAACCATTCCTGTACAACCTCGTGAAGAGCTGTACCAAAAACAGTATGAATGGATGGTTTGTATATCTGAAGTCCTTCTACATAGTTCAATGCCCATAGGTGAGGGCAGGTGTTGTATGCTAAAGTCTGACTATAGGATATGGATTTCTGAGTGTCATAATCAAGTACTATCGGTGTAGCTTCTTTAATAAGCTGTACCTGTTTAATCTGTTTCTTGGCCATCTTTCAGCTTTTGTATTTCTCTTTTCAGATACCATAAAGCCTTTTCTAATTCCTGGACTGTAGCGTCTTTCTTTCCTGCTCTAGCAATATACTTAATAGTATTTCCTAAACAGAAGCCTAAGTTCCAAGCTTCAATAACCTTAATTGCTTCGTATGGATTGTTCTTTCCTCCGTAATGTGCAGGATGGTTGACCGCCTCTTTAGTTGTAGGTTCGTCAATAGTAATTTGGATCTCCTTTGTATTCATAATAACATTTGCTTATAACTATAATATAATAAAAAAGGCTTGAATAAACAAGCCTTTTAGTATGTGTTTAAAGGATAATTGTTGACTGTCCTTTTGTGTATTGAGCTTTTTTTACTCTTACAACTTCTCCTGTTTCAAGTAATAGACGGAAGCCGCTAGGTGTCTTTTGTAGAATCTTTACTACTCCTACTTCACCACCTGTTTTTGGAGTTGATTCAACTACCGGTGCTGGTTGCTCTTCCTCGATTACCTCAACTACAGGTTCAGGTAGTTCTTCTGTAACTACTTCAACTTGCTCAATCTCTTCCGGTACTACAGTTATAGGTTGTTCCTCTACCGGTAGTTCTTCTACGATTGCTTCTCCTGTTTCGATAGCCTCTTCTGTTTCAACTACTGGTGCTTGTTCTACTACAACTTGCTCTACTGGTAATTTCTCCTCTACGATTGCTTTTTGTTTAGCCATTTTATTCTATTTTATTAATAAGTATGATGTGGTTACTAATCCTACAACCGTTCCTGCTTTGTATAGAAAGGTCTTTCTTCTTTGTCCTTTTAGTTCTTTGTTTAACTTCTCAGTTAACTCTGCCGATAGGTTTAATTGCTTCTTCTGAGTATCTACAATGAATAAGGTGTTCTTTACTTTGTCCTCTAACAATTTGATGATACCATCTTTCTGTCCTTCTCTCTCTTCTAACTTAAGTACCTTGTCTTGAGTTGCTTTTAATTCTAAAACAGCTCCATCGTATTTAACTAAGTCCTTAATTACCAATCTAGCAATTGGACTACTAATTCGTACCTTTGTTGTATCTGTCTGCGAAAAACTGCTCAAGCTCGTTAGCAGTATAGCTGTCAACACGATTAACTTTCTCATCTGTTTGTTTTTTGATTATTGTAATATTGTTATCTATGTGGTTGATCTCTTCTGTAATGTGTACTACTTTTTCTCTTACAGAGTCTATCTTAGTATCAATTACATTGTTTACAGCCTGAGCTGAGTCAACCTGTACCTGTAGGGCTTGGATCTTATCCTTGTACCCCTGTACGTCTGTCTTAACGCTGTTGGTCGTAAAGATGTTCCAAGCAGCTAGAATAACCACTATCCCTAGTAATATATTCTGTGAATTGTTTCTTATCATATCTTTCTAATATAAGAAAAGGTTGGACATAATCCAACCCATCTTTAGTGCTTAATTTAATTTAAACTTCTCTCTCTCCTTTATGCTTATCTAATTTGTCTAGTATCTGAATTAATAACTCATTCTTGACTATTCCTACCATCGAAGCATTTTTAAAGATACTAATTAATTGAAATACTAAGAATGGAGCCATAATAGTTTCACTTAGCCAAGATGTACCTGTAAATCCTTTTTCAATTGTTAGTATAGCCGATAACATTACTACCCAAAATCCAAATGTCTTAAGTACTTTAATTGCCTTGTGAGTAATGAATCCTTCTCTTTTCATTCCAGCCCAGATACCGAAGTACCCATCTGTGAGGACTACAAAGCCTACTGATAGGTATTGTTCGATATTATCTGCTGTTAGGTCCATAAAATATGAACCTATAAATGCACATGCTGTTGTCAATGTTAATAGTATTGCTGAGAGTGTTTTCATCTTATAGATTAAACTATTTTACGTATTCGTAATACTTTTTCGTTTTATTAGTTCTATCTTCTAATCCATGAGTACCCCCATTGATTCTTTTTGTAAGAGCTAGGATAGCGGCATCGTTAACACCTTTATCACATATCTCCCATAGTTTGTTCTTATCGAAGAAAAACATAGCTGATTCGAAAGAATACTCTGTAGCTACTAAATCAGGATGTGTCATGATTTCTGGCTTACCTAAGTACTTTGCAAATGCTGCATAGTTGTCTTTACCTGTTAATTGAAGAGCACCTCTTCCTCTGAATTTGTATCCGTCTCCTGATTTTTCATCACCATTACCCATTCTAGATGCGTAAACTCTATTAGCGATTTTTTCTGGATTACGAGCGTAAGACTCTTCTAAGTTACCTGGAAAGTATTTTCCAAAGATACCTTGAAGACCTTGTGCTGAATAGTTTAAGTTTTCTGAAAATGCTTTAAAGTCTCCTGACTCGTGAGCTGTTTGTGCAAAGAAGTGAGCTGCTCTCACTGGAGTCAATTTATAAAACTCCATTGCTTTTTTCATTGTTCCAGGACCAAAAGCACCATCTGCTGTTACTCCAATTTTTGCTTGTAAACTCTTTAAACTCATAATCTAATTACTCTTCTGATTCGTTATTATCTTTCTTACCTGGTGCGAACTTCTCGATACCTGCAATTCCAAATGATCCTAATGTGATGTACATGAATGCATTGAATACATACTCGTTAAGTGGAAGCTCTTGACCCATGTATCCTGTTACTAGGTCTGCGATCATTACAATTGTCATAACTGCAAATGATAAAAATCCGATTACGGTCTTCTCGTTGTAATCGTTTGTGTCTTTGAAAATGTCTTTGAAAGCCATAAATCTATTTTATTAGGTTAATTAAACCACAACCAATTAATAGTAACCTCCTTTGAAATAAATAGGCATAAAAAAAGAGGCCCGAAAGAGCCTCTATAGATGTTGAAGTAAAGTCTGCCTTTATTCCCCAGTACTTAAGTTTTTTAATTCCTTTGGAAGGAACTCAGTGTTGACATGGCCGCAGGCCTTGCACGCAAAGACCGGAATAGGCATGTAGGTTGTCTGGCCGGTACCTGTTAAGAGTCCCGATGCCTTTCTAATGTGTAGTGCTTCCTCGAAGAAAGTCCCGTTGCATTTCTCACACTCTACCGGCGAGGTTTGGTCGATCGATAGATTCATTCTTGGTTGTTCCATAGTTTATTTAGCTGTAGAATTCGTCTACAAGAGCATCATCGGCAGCAATCTGAAAGACTACCAAGGTTGAGAATGATGGATTTTTCTTCAATACATCTTCTGCCTTATCAATGAAGGTATCCAATCTATTTGTTTTATCAACACCTTTTAGGATGTCCAATATTATCCTTGTTCTTCTCTGGTTCTCATGAAGGTCTTCCCCCTTTAGAGTGTCTTTTATATCCTCGTACTTTGCTCTTGAATTAGACATTATTTTCTAGGTTAGTTAGTTGGTTTTTTCTTTGGGTAGTATTTTCTTTTCTTCTTAGGCTTGGCCGGTTCAAAGACTACTTCCTCTTTTACATCCTCAAGATGTAATACTGCCTCTGGAGGAAATACTATATCTGTTTTTGGCTTGGTAGGTCTTTTCTTTTTTGGTTTTTCTTCCAAGTCCTGGTCAAGATCTTCTGTGAAATTGCCCATGGTTGGTGTCCCTTTTTGGAAGTAATACGCAACTGTCACCGAGATGGCTAGGATGGCTAGTACTAATCCTAGTGATTCAATTATTGTCATAACTATTATTATTTACTTGTTTGTTAAATTTGCGCGTGGCACCTTCGGTGAGGAGAGAGAAGCGCCCCCTCCTCCCCTGCCAGGCCTTATTTTGCTTTTCCTTCTTCGGTAGAAGCTTTTCTGTAGTCTGTGATTAATTTCTTAACCTCTCCAATTGCTTTTCTAGCATTGGCTTGTGACTTTTTAGTTGTTCCGTTGTGTTGTGCAACGAATTCTTGATACAACCCGTCAATCTTTTCGAATAACTCTTGTTTGTTCATTTGTTTAAATTTAGATTAATATTACATGAACATGCTAGGATCTACTCCTGCATCTTGTCCATCTTTTTCTTTTATGTTTGAAATAACACACTCTGTGATTAACATCGTACCTGCTACTGATGCAGCATTCTCTAAAGCCAATCTTGTTACTTTAGTTGGATCAATGATTCCTGTCTCTAACATATCAACGTACTTACCTGTTCTTGGATTGAACCCTCTCCACTTACTCTCTCCTTGTACAAGTTCGTACATTCTTTCGTGAATAGTTTCCTGAGTTTCTCCTGCATTCAATAAGATCTGTTCGAAGGGCTTTCTGATTGCTCTGATGATAATGTTGATTCCTTTCTCCTGATCTGGATGACTTGTTAGGTCTCCTTCTAAGATACCTTCTAGGTGAGTTGAAGCATTTAGTAAGGCAATACCTCCTCCTGGAAGAATACCTTCTTCTAGGGCTGCTTTCGTAGCATGAAGTGCATCATCAACTCTATCTTTCTTCTCTTTCATCTCAACTTCAGTATGACCTCCTACGTGTACCATTGCTACTCCTCCAACTAGCTTTGCTAATCTGTCTTGTAGAATTTCTTTCTCGTAAGGTGAAACTGTATTGTCAATTAACTCTTTCAAGTTCTCAATACGTTCTGTGATTGCTTCTTCAGTTCCTTTACCGTCTACAATTGTAGTTGTATCTTTTCCTACTACTACTTTTCTAGCCTTACCAAACCAATCTTGATTGAATTTGTCTAGCTTCATACCTTTCTCTTCAGATACTACAGTACCTCCTGTAAGAGCTGCAATGTCTTCAAGCATAGCTTTTTTCTTGTCTCCAAACTCAGGTGCTTTAACTGCTACGACTTTTAAGATACCTCTCATCTTGTTTACAACAAGTGTTGAAAGAGCTTCTCCATCTAAGTCATCCGAGATGATAAGTAGTGATTTGTTTTGTTGAGATACTGCTTCAAGTAATGGAAGCATTTCTTTTACGTGTTGGATTCTCTTCTCTGTAATTAAGATAAGTGGATTGTCCAATACTGCTGTCATTGTAGCATTGTCTGTAACGAAGTAAGGTGATTTATAGCCTCTTCCGAATTGCATACCTTCTACTGTCTCTAAATAAGTCTCACCTGTTTTAGATTCTTCGATAGTTACAACTCCATCTCTTCCTACTTTATCCATAGCTGTAGCAATTAATGTACCTACTTCTGGATCATTGTTACCTGAGATTGTTGCTACTTGTTTGATTTGAGCTTCATCAGTTATATCTTTTGAATAACTTGTTTGCAAGTATTTAATTACTTCTTTAGTAGCAATGTCAATACCTCTCTTAACTTCTACTGCATTAGAGTTCTCCAGTTCTTGAAGACCTTGTTTGTAGATCTCTCTTGCAAGTAACGTAGAAGTAGTTGTTCCGTCACCGGCTTCGTCTCCTGTCTTGATAGATACTTGCTTTACTAATTGTGCTCCAATATTCTCTACAACGTCCTCAAGCTCTACAGCTTTTGCTACAGTAACACCATCCTTTGTTGAGGTTGGATTACCCATTTGTTGTTCGATAATAACGTTACGTCCTGATGGACCTAATGTACATACAACTGCATCTGCTAATTGATCTACTCCTGAAAGTAGTTTCTCTCTAGCATCTTTTGAAAAACTAATTTGCTTACTCATTGTCTTGTGATTCTAAAACTGTTGCTAATATTTCTCTGTCTGGTGTAATGAAATACTCTTGACCTTCAAAGTCAAGTCGTAATGATCCTACTTTTGGAATCAATACAAAGTCTCCTACTTTAGCATTTACTCTGATGAATTGTCCAAACTCTGACTGGCGTCCTGGACCTACTGCAATAACCTCTCCCATTTCTGGCTTTTCTTTACCCATGTCTGGGATAATGATGTTTCCATACATCTCTTCTCCTGATTCGACTGGCTTAATAAGCACTCGGTCGTTCTGTGGCTGTAACGATTTTGACATAAACTGATTTAATTTTTAAAACTTATTTTTATTAATATATGAATAAATATATAAAGAAACAACTTCTAGTGACCGTCTCTCCAGTTTACTGATATCTCTGGTGGTGCTTTTAAAGTAACTCCTTCCAGTTGAGTTGTATCTTCCATTATGTGCTGAATGATAGGAGCTAGTTCTTTTGCCTTATCTTCTGGTACATTAATAATCAACTGGTCATGTACTTGTGCTTGTACCCTACCGTCTATATTTAACTCTTTTAACTTCCTGTTGATTTGAATAGCAGCCCTATTCACTACCGCTGCTGCTAGAGATTGTAATTGATAGTTTAAGCAGTTATTTAATCCATTTCGATAATCTCTGTACATTTGCATTACAGGCTCTTTACCGTATCTTGTCTCTAGATCTTTTCTGAATCTCCAATCCATTACTTGATCTCCATACTTCTCGTAGATCTTTTTTACTTTAGGTAAGTGACGAATACGTCCTACTTTATTTTGAATAAAACCATGCTGCTTAACTTGCTCTCTAGATTTAACTCTCCATTCCTTTAATTGAGGAAATCCATCCAAGTAACCCTGTACAAGTACTTCAGCATCTTTCTGGCTTATGTCTAGAGTCTTTGCTAGAGCATATGCCTCCATTCCGTATGCAATTCCTAATGAATAAGCCTTTGCTTTATTTCTAGCAGGTGCATCTAAGTTTTTAAGATAGTTGGGAGCTTTCTTATCCGGTGATACTCCGTTAGGGAATCTCTGAGTATCTTGTTCTAGTTTTTCTGTCTTGATAGCAACAGTAGAATAAAAATCCCATCCGTTGTTGAAGATCTCTTGAAGAGCTACATCTCCTGCTACTGAGGCAAAGCAGTGAGGTTCCAATGACTCGTAATCGGCATCAATGATTTTTCTACCTGGACCTGATGTAAGGAATGCTCGTACCATATTTGTATAGTATACGATTATTTCTGCATCCTCTCCTTCTTCTTTTGGTTTAGGTAACTGTTGTGCATCTGATCCGTATCGTCCTGATACTGTACCGTTTTGCTTAAAGTAGAAGTAGTACTTACCGTCCTCCTCATTGTCAATGAATCGATCTACATAAGTAGACTTAATCTTTAAAAGCTTATTGTAGATACGTAAATTCTCAGCCCATTCATATGTCTTAGATAACTCCTCTAACATATCCATATCGAATTGATCTTGACCTTTTTTAGTTTGAGTTAGGGCTTTAATCCCCATATACTTAAATGCAATCTCACCTAAGTGTTTCTTTGATTGAATATTAAGATACTCTCCTTCGTTCTCTTCTTTCCACATTGACATAGAGATCTTAACAACTTCCATTTCATCTAACAGAGTAAGATCGTTTGTAAGTAAGAATTGTTTTACGTTACTCTCCTCTAGCTCATCAATACATTTTTTAGTTAAAGAATACTTTCCAGTCTTCTCACTTCTTTCCAATGGAAGAGAATGTAACATGATTAAGTTCTGAGCCCAGTTACCTTTGTTAGAAGGAGGATAAGTATGAAGAGCTGTATCAACTACCCATTCCTTTGCTTCTGGAATAGCTAAAATACTATTCATTACTATCCTTTTATTCTTTTCCAGGTCTGCTGTAATCTCTTCCTTGATCTGATTTAATAAAGGTAAGTCTAGATCTACTCCTAATTCTTCCATAGGGATAGTTACTTCCTTATATAAAGGCATTACCTCATCTTCAAAATAGAACTTCTCTAGATTCTCTTCTTTCAATACTTTAAGGAAGTGGTAACAAACTCTTAAAGTTAAATCCGTATCGGCAGCAGCATATTTGGAAAGGATTGGCATATCTGCTTTGTAGATCTCATACAACTCTTTTGTAGTTGATCCTCCATTTGCTTTAATTGACTCTTTCAATTCAACTTGCTCTTTGTTGGCTGCTTCTTGTACGTTTAATCCAATATGCTCTTGGATGGAAATAGCTAAAGCCTTAAGTCCAAATACACCCATACCAGCTCCCTCTTCCTGCACTGTATGTACAAGTAGAGCAGTTTCAACCCAAAGACTATCAAGTAAGTCTACTCCGTAGAAGTTCTTAGTTATCCTGGTATCAAAAGAGGCATTATGCATTACTAACTTCTTTCCAATAAGCATTGGAAGTAGCTTCTTTGTAATCTCATGAGCTCCTTTTCCGTTGATAGTACATTCCTCTAATTGTTCTGTATCTTTATTCCATTGCTGGGTAGGTAGGTAGAATCCTATTCCTATATCTCCAGATACAGACCATCCTACGATTTGATCTTTTCTTACATTCAATCCTGTTGTCTCGGTATCGTATGAGATAACCTCTGACTGGTTAATATGTTCGATAAGGAGGTTAACAGTCTCAATACTGTCAACGTGGTAATATTTTTTTTCTATTTGCATAACTGATTTTATATTTGATAAAGATAAGAAAAAGAGTCACATTTCTGCAACTCTTTTTAACATTATTTTACTCAATAGTTATCTCATGTCGGAGAAGAAGGGAAGTGTTCTCTCTCTGTAAGTTGTCATTTTGATTATAACTTCCACTCCATCGAAATTCATTTCCATAGAACTTACCTTCCGCAAAATAAGTATCATGTGGTACTAAAAAAATCTTTCGATTAATTCCATCTATAATTCTCATATAGTCAAACCCACCTCTCTTATTTTCTCCTGCTGAACCTATACGTAAGGTCTTACCTGCAAGTAAGTAATTAGTGTACTTTGTTTCGTACCTAATTCCATCCTTACATCTATCGTCGTGTCCTGTACTATTTACAAACGTATGTCCTGCATCATCTGCTACTTTCCTTTCTACAATCAATGCTTTGAACTTTGGATCTTTTAATAGTACATCCAATGCACCTTCCATTAAGTACGTTCTCAATTCTCCTCGAGTATAACTGTATCTCATATAACCTATTTTTGTTTTTTATTATTTAATGTAACTACTATTGTTGAGATGTCTTCTCAAACAATAAAGTAGTATCTTCATAAGATCCTGCTAATTCGTCAATAAGATCTTGGGAAGTAGCTCTGATAGAGTGGATATCTAATCCTCCTCTTCTATTGTAGATATCTGCTACAAATAGTTCTTCTGGGTTATATTTCTCTAATAATGTAGTGAAAATAATCTCAGTTACATTCTCATGAAAGTGTTGAGAGTCTCTGAATGAGATAATGTACTTTGTTAGTGACTCTAATGTAGGTAGTGTATCTCCTGTCATAGAAATATAGCAGTTACCGGTATCTTTTTGATTAGTAATCTCACAGTTACTTCTTAAGTTAGCTGTATGGAAAGTCAATGTACCTTCATGTGGTAGCCTACATTCTTCTAGTAGATCTGGATTCTCATTGTATTCATTCATTTCGTACCCATTATCGTCTACGTTGGTAAAGTATTCGTCAAAAGGTGTAAGTAAGAACTCTGCTGTATGAGCTACGTGAAGTGTAACTTCTACATCATCAACTAATGCCTCTGAAAGGTCTTTTGTGATAATTGCTTCTACTTCTTCTTTATTCTCAAACTTCTCTAAGTCAAATGAATTCAAATATAATTTGAATGATTTTGATTCAATCATCGATTCTGAAGTTGCTGAGTATTTTACTTTTAATACTCCTGTTATCGGCATTCCTGTCTTCCCTAGAAAGGACATCTCATAAGCATGCCATACTTCATATCCTACGAAGTTGTTACTATTGATATTTGACTTTGCTCTATTTAGAGATCTAGGAAGAGGTACAAGTAAAGTCTTGTCATGCTGTGTTGGAGTAACGTAAGCTTCTACTATTGTTCCATTTCCAGCCTTACCTAAGTGTTTTGAGGCTAATGCTCTTAATTCATCGTGTGCTTGTGACATATTATTTTATATAGTTTAAAATTTGTTCAACTCTTTGATTAGGACTACCTGTTACTGTTAAATAGTCTCGTCCCATTGCAACCAAGTTACTTCTAAATTGATTGTCTATCTTAGTTCTCCATTCTTCGTTTACACTTCTTACTCCATCATCTACTGATCTAAACTCAATAGGAAAATAAATAAAGTGAGTGTACTGATCTTTTACTCTCATCCAAGTATCTAATATGAAGTTGTAAGTACTATCAGATATATTCTCCATGTAACTGGAATATACTACTAGGTCTAAGTAACATCTATCCAGTAGAAGATCTTCTCTAGTTAGTAATGCCTCTAAGTGAAAAGAAGATATTGCTAATTGTGTTTCAGAAGTTCCTGCTTCATTGATAGGAAATCCATACTTACCTACTGTTCTTGTAGATTCATTTACAAATTCGTAATAAGGTAATTTACTTTTAAGCAATTCATATACAGTAGTCTTTCCTACTGACGATGCTCCTACTAATGCTATTCTTTTCATATTTTATTTTTTAAAAACTCCACCCAAAGACTAACTGATATTCTATGAAGAATAGTAAATACTTCTCCTATTTCTAATCCTTTCAAAGATACTTCTCTATCTAAAAGAATCTTTCCTTCATCAACTCCTTCTGTTACCTTATGAACAACACATCCTGATGATTCTAGTTCTAAGTCAAAGGCTTTTTGTTGAGGGTCTTTTCCTTTTAGTTCAGGATATTTAGTTATAAGTCCTGGATGTCCGTTATAGATTTCAAATCGATTACAGATGTACGAAGGCATAATTCTCAACCACCCATGTAGAGTTACTAAAGGATTTCCATACTGACCTAGTACCAGTCCTAGTTCTTCTTCTGTCGGTTTATTCTCTACAAAGACTACCTTTCCTTCCAAAGCAGGATGTATCTTTCTTAAGTGAACTGGTCTTTCATTTGTAATAATAAGATCAGGCCACCTATTCAGTAACTTAGAGACTTCTACAATCTCTGATCCTGTTTGACTAAATAGTGCTATCCAAGGTCTGTTCATCTGTTCTTTCAATTATATCTTCTTCTTTAACAAAAATAAAATGATTATTTATTCTCAGACTATATGCCGATTTTGTTCCTAAGTCTAGATTAATATGTGCAAATACTTCTGCGTCTACAATATCATTCCCGTAGTTAATAACTACCTTTTCCCCTACATTATACTTTCTCACCATTTGTAAACCATCTGAATTTATTAATATTGTAAAGGATCGTATTAGTGTCTTCTACGTTATGGTTTATTAATTCAAATAGCTTTTGAGACTCTTTTGACCATAATCCATCCTCTCTATACTCTACTCCTTTAATTCCATGTACTACTGGATTAGATGTATCTAAAGAGTATATCCACTTATAGTCTTTATAGAAAGCAAACTCTTGAGGTAGTCCACAACCTAAAAGGTGATGAGGCTTCTCCTCATTGATCACACCGTCTCTCAATAGATCTCCTAATAGTTTAACTCTTCCTAACATCCAACTAACATACTTGTTGGGATGTGGAATTATATCTGTATAATACGAATAGTCGAATGAAATTGCAATCATATCTACATTTGCAATCTTATCCATATACCCGTAACAAGTCTTGATTTGCTCGTAAGTCTTTCCTTGAACAACTCCTATTTTCTTTCCAGGAAGATTTTTATACTTATAATTCCATTCAGTCATTTGTTGTATAGTCTTCTTTACATCTTCTAAAGCATCTGGAACTATATACCAGGTTGGTTTTAATTCCTGTACCCATTGAGCAAACTTAACTGCATCAAATGCTTCTTCTAATTCAAAGATAGAATTATCCAGTATAACTTCTCTTCCATTAGCTAATGCATCTTGGAATAGTTTAAGGTATTCTGGATCCTCTTCAAATAAATGTACTAATGCATAGGAATAGTCAGTTACTTTTTCCACTTCGTGAAAAATACTTTTTGGAGCCTCGTGGGCGATTTTTATTGCCATAACTTATAATTCTTTATATTCTAATATATCATTTTTTTTAAATAAAAACAACCTTTCTTTACAGTGTTTCTCATAAGAACCTCTTTCAACCCTGTAGATTTTATTCTTTCTTAATCTATCAACTACTCCTGCTTTAAGTCCTCTATTTACCGCTTCTACTTTAGAACTGAATTTTCCTAAAAGCTGTCCGTTAAGGTATATTTCAAAAGGTTTTTTGTTAAATTCTGAAAGTATAAAATGATGTGTGGTATCTTCTACTCTCTTTTTTGCCCAATTTGAGGTATTCTCCGAGGTGAAGTTATGTTTTCCTTGTTTTACTAATTCTTTCTGTCTTTCACTATGTCCCATACTCCAATATTCTGGTTTATACCTATATACTGTACTATCTATTCCACCTCTTGCCCATTGTTTTTGATTATAATATTTTGGATTACTTATTATATTTGGGCGTAAGTCTAACCACTTCTGTTCTATTTTCTGAAGTTCCTCTATACTATTTGTTGTACAGTATCCTAGTATCCTTCTCTTCATCGTCTTTGGTCTTTTTTTAAATACCCTTCTTACGTATATTCCTCCTGTTGAAGTTAGATATCCATCGTCTATACTTCCTAAGTGGCTTCCTATTACATACTTTGATTTAATAGTATCATGCCAAATATATACAAATCCAAAATAATCTCTACCGTACTTCATTGTTTAGTTCATTTATTATAAATAGCTGTACTAAACAAAAACAGCTTAATCATTCTCTTCTGTATTTAGGTCTTCAATTTGATGTACAAGTCCTCCAATTTGTCCTTGAAGGGCATCCATTACTTCTGCAATTTGATTATCAATTGCCATCTCTAGCGCTCGGTATGCTTCTGATAAAGGAATCATATCCATCTGTAAGGTATCAATAAATACCTTATTTTTTTCTAAGTGATCAATTGCATTTTGCATACTATTCTCCTGTGATTTGTTTTAAGTATGACTTCTGGATTTCTTTATCAGTGAAGAACTGTCTTAGGTCCGGTCTGAAGTAGTTTATATTCTTCATTACTTTTCTGTCTCTTGTTCTATAAACGATAAAATATTCGCCAACTTTTTCGTAATGACATGCTTCACCTTGTTCGATGCTTCTCTTATCGACCGTTGCTTGAGCTTCTGCTTCTGTTTTACAAGCTTTAGATAGATTTGACGCTTGAACCTCTTGATATGCCGGCCATACCTTATCCTTAAGGCCATGTAACATAGCACCGTTCCCAACGGCAACATAAGTAATATCACACAAAGCATCCAGAACCTCGACGATGTCTCCTCTCTCGCAAGCTTCTCTATATTCTTCAAGTTCCTCAAGGATGAAATTGTATACGAATTCCCATTCTTTTCGTTCGGGGATAACTGGTTCATAGTTATTAGGTTTGCCCATTACGGCATTAAATTCTTCTACCTCGTCTAAAAAAGGTACTCTTGGTTCTGTAATCATAACTTCTGCTTTTTACTAATATAGGAAATTGGCTCCGAAGAGCCAACTTTTATTCAATTACTTTTAGAATCTTTGATTGATTAACTCCAATTACTGTGAAGTTAGATTCTCCTTCAAACTCTTTATAGATCTTTGCCTCAGCTTCTGTTGCTGAAATTGCATCTACTAAGTAAATCTCTCTGATTTTTTGAATACGACCTTTGTCGTTTTCGATTGTTAACTGTACTGTTACTGTCCAAAAATCCATCTTTATTTGTTTTTAATTTATACTCTATTAAAATCGTCTTCTATTCTTATAATATCATCTTCCCCAAAGTAGGCTCCTGTTTGTACTTCTATAAACTGTACATCACTATCAGTTTCATTCCAGGCTCTATGTCTAGCTCCTAATGGAATTCTAATTGACTCTCCTTCTTTTCTAAATACTTTTTCATCATCTAGAACTACGGATAGAGTTCCTAGAACTACTACCCATTGTTCTTGACGCCATTCGTGGTATTGGTATGAAAGACGTTTACCTGGATTAACTGTTATACGTTTTACTTTATACTCAGGTGAGTCTAGTAGTATCTCGTAAGAGCCCCAGGGCCTGTATTCTATTTGCATGAATATCCTTTTGTGAATTCATAGAACTCTGCTCTTGCTGAATCCTCTTCTAAGAAACATCCTGTTAGTTTTGCTGTCTTCATTGAAGCTCCTTGGTGCTTGATTCCTCTACAAGAAACACAATTGTGACCTGCTTCAATCATTACTGCTACTCCTAAATTACCTTCACAGATCTTATCAACTGCATTATGAATTGCAACTGTTAATTGCTCTTGAATAGCTCCACGTCTAGCAAATTGCTCTACAATTCGATTTAATTTAGAAAGTCCAACTACTTTTCCGTCTGCTGATGGAACGTAACCGATATGAACTCTTCCTGTAATTGTCTGGTGGTGGTGTGAACACATTGAGGTTACTGGTATATTTCCTTCGAATACAATTCCGTCATATCCGTCTGAAGGGAATGCTGTAACTCTTGTTAATGGTTCGAATCTACCTGCCCATAAGTCATTTACGTATGCTTTAGCAACTCTTTTAGGAGTATCTGATGAGTTAGGATCATTTGCCCAATCACATCCTAATGCTGTAAGGAATTGACCAAATGCAATTGCTGCATTATCAATTATAGTTTGCTTTTCTGAATCTGTTAATCTTGCTTCTGGTCCTTCAATAGCTTGCTTTTCAGCTAATTGACTTGAAATACCGTTAGCGAATCCTGCTTGTACTAATTCTGTACCGTCGATGAATTTTTTATTTGACATATAAATGTTTTTATGGAGGTTCTACGACTCCGTTATTTTTATTAATATAACTTATTTTTCTCTATTCTACAACTACTTCTTTAGATAGTCTTGAATTGCTTCTGCATCTTTTCTCTCCCAAGGATATACTATCCATTCATCCCCTACTTCTTCTCCAAAGAATGTTGGTTTAAACTTAGCTGCTGGTTTATGATGAAGTACTGCTGTAAATGGAGTAATTATTCCTAACAACGTCTCTCCTGTATCACAAATATCATCGACAACTAATGTATGTATATTGATAGATTCTACGTAAGGTAGGTTTAGTTTGTGTGAGATAAGTACTGCTGGGATTAGTCCTCCTCTTTTCAATCCTGTTACAGATTTTATTTCAAGTTTACTCTTCTCAATTTGTTTACATACTTTATCTACACTGTCGGTAATATCGTCCCAACTTAGGTATAGTTTATTATCTACTTTTAGTGCCATGTCTAGTTACATTTAAGTTGGTAATCCGCAAAGGTTGGTTTTGTAGGCGGTTCATTTTTAAAGTAAAAACAAAGTGTTTTAGCTTTTGTTTTAATTGTTTTACGGAAAGCGGAAGGGATAGCTGCACCTGAAGCCACTCGTCTGGGATTGTTGTCGAAGATTACCCTAACCTCTACTGCTACAGGTCCTTCTGTAACTGCTAATAGTCTTTCGTAGTCTTCAAGTAACCTCCAGTGTACCCTATTTAAACGTTCGTGTTGTAATGTGCAATTCAAATAAGAGAATGTCTTTAGTAGCATATCTCTTGTACAGCTAAAGTCTGCTGCAGGGGCTACGTGTCCTTTATCCCATTCATTCTTCTCATAGTCCTTTGCATCAGATGTCTTGTATCCTTTAACTGTATAGAAGTCCATTCCAGTTCTTTTGGCTTTTCCATCTGTACATTGAACTTGATACTTAACCCATAACGGTTGTTCTAACGTCTCAGAGTACATCACTTCGTAGATGTCTGTCTTAACGTATACACTATCTCTTAGTTGTGCAAAAGATAGTACCGGTAATAGTAAAAGTAAAAATAACTTCTTCATTAGATCTTAGCTATTGTAATTCCTTCTACGTCTACTATTTTCAACTTTGCTAAGATTTCATCGGCTGGTATTTCTGGATTGTATTCATCTAGTACATAGTCTACTAGTTCTTGGATAGATACTTTATCCTTAAATCCTACCTTACCTGAGTCACTTGGTATTAGTACTAGTTCTAGTTCAAAGTTATTAGTACCATCATACTGTAGTTTGTAATCCCAGATATAAAGTCCATCTGCTTTTACATATGATTTAGATAACTCTCTATCTTCTGCCAGTGTAATTAATTCTTGTAATGTCATGTTTATTTAATTGAGTATTTACTTCTTCCATCTGCTGATTCAGCTTGGATTCCTTCGTTTGTTATTGATACTAGTTCTAAGTCATGTTCCTTTTTTAATAAGGACTTTACTTTAACTGAACTTATCTTTCTGCTCTTCCATAAGTGGTGAAGAGTCTTTAGTGTGTCAAATTCGTTTACTGCCATTATACTTCTCTTTGGTCTTCGAAGGCAATGATATGTGGCCTCCAGGTTAATCTGTATCCGTTATCTCTTACCCAATCAAACATCTTAGGATATGATTTGAATAAAGCCTCTCTTGTATCTCCAGCTGGCATGAACCATACTTTGTCTTGAGGTACATCTAGGACTTTAATACATCCCATAATCTCTTCTAATGCTTGTTGGTCTTCTCCATCCCATACTGGCTTCAAGTGGTAGTCAGAATGGTAAGCAATCATCTTAGACATAGCATCGTAGTTTAATCTAAACTTGTTATGCTGCTTGATCATCTTATCGTCCACCAAAGCACCTTGAGGAGTAGCCACACCCAACATAGGAACCGAGTTACTAAACTTAGGGCTAATGCTAAGAAGATTAATAGGGAAATCAGTCTCCAAGAAATGAGATCCTTCAGTTTCGATAGTAATAAAAATACCTCTTTCATTTGCAAAATGCGTTAATTCATTTACTAAATCACCATGCATTGTAGGTGATCCTCCTGTTAACATCATCTCTGTAATGTGAGGATTCTCATCGTACTTCTTGATGATGTCGTTAAAGTTGTAATGTCCTTTCTCTGGATGTATACTTGTGTACCATGAGTCACACCATCCACCTTCACCGAACCAACATCTATGAGTACAGCCTGTTGTTCTGATTACTACTGTAGGATATCCTGCTCTACTTCCTTCTGACTGTACTGCAGTATATATCTCTACAATAGGTAAGTTCTTATTGTAGTCTGTTATTCTATTCATCTTTCTGTTGTCTGTTTGTTGCATTTTCTTGTAGCATTTTTACTTTGTATGAGTCAAGATAGTAAGATAACATACCTATTATTTCAAAATCTGTTAATCCTTTTGCATTGAATAGTACTGAGGATGTGTTGTCTGTTTCCTCAACTGTAATCTTAAGTTCTTTTATATCTGCCATCTTATCCAATATCGTAGTGTTCAAAAATAGCATCAATATGCTCTCTTAACTTATTCATAGCAAACTTTGCTTCATCACATAGCTTAACTAGTTCTGGATCTGTTTCTTCTTCTTTGTATCCGTATTCTTGTACCCAGTATCCAAATCCTTCAGATTCGATTTCACCCCATAGTTGGTCTGCTTGTTCTTCTGATAGTTTAATCTCTTTACTCATTATTGTTTGATTTTAATTGGTAATTCAACTTGATCTCCATTTGGTTTTGAATAAACGGCATGTGTTGGTGTTAAAGTAAACTCTTGTCCTTTCAACATCTCAACATACCTCTTACCTGTACCTGGTTTTAAGTAAGCAATAGTTGCATGTGGATGGTAATCTGGGAAGTTATTTGTGTGAGGATACTGTCTTAGTTCCTTATTAGCTTCATGTAGATTGTCTCCTTTTACGTCAAACTTAAATACATCGTATTGTGGATTATTAAATGTAGATGCATTGTATAGAGTACAAGTTCCAAAAGTGAAGTTGTCTAATACATTCTGTACATCCTCTGTAGATACTCCTTCATGTAATCCAAACAATAGGGTAGTGTGAGGTTCGTCTTCTAATCCAAATGAACGATCTCCTTCCTCTGTGTAAATATCTTGAGGATTAATAGCATCATGGATCTTATTCATCAGAGGAAAGTCGAAGTATAACATAGCACACCCATAGTCGTATGAATCTGCTTTCTTCTCTGTAAGTAGGTCTTTTAACTTTATCATACTATTCTCCGTAAGATGCTGAGTTCCTTTCGTGTTCGTAGACCTCTACTTTAGTAGCTCTAACTCTTCCGTTTGTTTCTTCTGATAAGAATGTATTGATCTTTTCATACAAGTACTCTGCGAATCTCTCACATCCTACTGATGGAAGTACTCTCAATTGGATAATACCGTCTTTGTCCATTGATTCAAATAAACTTAGGTAAGGATCATCCTGTGCTACAATTGTTGTGTGATCTAATAGATGATCGAAAAATGCTTTAGGAGACATTCCATCGATGTTCCCATTTGCTCTTTTCATTCCACCAAAATCCCATACCCAGTTTCTCTCGTCTAGTTCTCCTTCAAACCATACTCTGAATGATACGGCGTACCCGTGTAGGAACTTACAATGTGTTCCCTCTGCTTTCCATTGACGAAAACATGCTGAGTATCCGTCAAATAATTTTGTTGATTGAAATATCATATTGATTGTTTTTATTTAATATACGAACTTTTTTTCTATATTGCAAATTTATTTCCAAAATAATTGGATCATCATAATACAGAATGCAAGGAACAGGCATATACCTGTCTTCATTGTAAATGGTTCTTGGAACCACCAATGGGACATAAATGTAAATACTATTGCACCTACTGAGAATCCTAGTAGCCTTGAAGGCCACATATTACCGTCGAAGTGAGCTACCATATACTTTACCGATAATATGTATAGGTACGATAACGGTACCCCTATTAGAGACATTATAAACGGATTGCTCTTCATCCATTCATACTTAAACTGTCCCTGTAGTTGTACGAATGTAATTACTTGAGCCAATACTCCGTATAGTAATCCTGTTATAAAATCCATACTACTTACGGATTACTGCGAAGCTCTTACCTGTCTTCTTTATTAGCTTACTAACATACTTTTCAGCTTCTTCGATAGTTTCAAACTTCATTCCTACTGATTGTTTGTACCCTATTGATATGTTAATATGGCACTTATTATATACCTTTAGATCGTCTAAGTTCACTTTATATCCGTAACCTTCTAAGTCTGTTGAGGAATAATATGGGTAGTAGTCAGGGTACTTAGTATTCTCACACCATCCTCCTTGATGCCATTTAGCTGATATAAGTGGAATAAATCCAAATAATTTTTTTGGTTCAGTAAACTTTGGTGGGTAGAATTTATACTGTGTAGGTGTTTCTGGATAGATTGTAATTGTTTTGATTTCGTTTATGTCAAAATGTGTTGTCATAGTTTCTTGTTTTTTAATACTCTCCACTTTCGTAGAAAATCACTCTTGGTTTATCTAATTCTTGTACTGTAAGTATACCTCTTACCTCAGTGTGTTTAACTGTTTCTCTTGCTAGTTCTAATGCCTCTTCTTCGTTGTTAGCTAGTATAACTAACCCACAGGGTACAGGCCACATTGGACTAAAGTCAATTGTGTATAGTCTCATACTAGTTACTTAAAGGTGCTTTTATTGTTGGATGTGATTGGTAGTCCTCAATAATAAAGTCACTTATCTCGAATCCTTTTAAGTTAGTCTTTAGAGGACCAACTCCACATTCTCCACTCTCTGTTTGCCAAAATTCAGTGTTGATGTTTAATCTAGGTAAAGGTAATCCTTCTCTACCAATCTGCTCTTTAGCAGCATCAATATGATTTGAATATAGATGAACATCGCCCAAGTTTCCAATCAATTGGTCAGGAACCATATTTACTTCTTTAGCTATGATTTCTAATAACAATCCGTAAGAAGCAATGTTGAATGGTAAACCTAAGAATGTATCTACTGAACGCTGATTCCACATTAAAGAGATTGCTCGTCTTGGAATAACCTTATCTAATTCACCAATGTCTTTGAATTTTATTAAACTATTATGTTTAGAGTGTACACTATTTTCAAATATATTTGTACGTTCTTTTATACTCAACTCTCTTGTATAAACTTGAAATCCATAATGACAAGGTGGAAGAACCATTTGGCCTAATTCTCCTACATTCCAAGCATTAACCATTAATCGTCTTGAGTCTGGATTTGTTTTAAGGTCGTTGATTAGGTTTTGGATTTGGTCTATATCTTTTTTGTAGTGTTCATACCTAGGAGCGTCAGCATCGTCTGTTTCCCACTTTCTCCATTGCTTACCATAAATTGGACCTAGTTCACCATTTCCACTTGTAAAGTTTAAATCAGTCTTGATTTTTTCCACAAACTCATCCATTGTTAGACAAGCATCAGTATAAGGTCCTGCCATTGGTGGATTCTCCTTTAACCAATTACTCTCGTAATTCTTATAAGCATCACCATTCCAGATATTACAACCATTATCAACTAAGTACTTAATATTTGTATCACCTCTTAGGAACCAAAGTAACTCAGTTACGATTACTTTCCAAGGCATTTTTTTAGTTGTTAGTAAAGGAAAACCATCTTTCATATCGTGACGTATTTGTCTTCCGAATACTGAGATTGTTCCTGTACCTGTCCTGTCTTCTTTTCTTACTCCGTTGTCAAGTATGTCTTGGAGTAAGTCTGTGTATGCTTTATCTAATTTATTCATATGTCTGTTCTGATTCTACTTCTCCGTAGAATGATGTTTCATTAAACCAATGTGTATGGTACCCCTCTTTGTCTCTCCAATATACTTTATAGGTATCGTCGTAGGTATCAAACTGTATTACAACTACTTTCAATGAATCTGGTTTGGTATACAATATGGTACCGTTAGGGTACTTTTGAGTGTATTCTGGGGTTGATTCTACTTTTTTACAGCTAACTGCTAGAGCTACTACTGTTAATATTAATGCTATTTTATTCATATGTTCTTAATTAAATCCTAAACTTGATAGTAATTTTTCTTCAAAAGTCTTGCTACCGTCTATTCGTTTATCAACCCAAGTCTGTGCATCATCAATCATAAGTTGTATATCCTCTTCTAGTGTACAAGTCTCAGTAAGCTTAGTCTCGTAGTAGTTGCTGGGTCCCATATCGTTTAGTGTGGTCTTATGTTGACGTTTACCGTCAATGCTTCTTTCTACTCTATAGTTCAATTCAACTTTAATATTAAACTTGTATCCTCTATATTCAAATTCTTTGTTCATTACTCTACAATTTTATCTGATGTACTGTTTTCAGTCTTATTAATCTTGGCTGTTGCTTTTATAAGTTGCTCCTTAATAAATGCTCTTTTTTCATCATACATCTGTTTAATCTCATTTTCTCTACCATCATCAATAAAAGTATCGTTAACTATGTTATGTACTTTACTATTAATCTTACCTACAATACTGTACGGAGATGATTCCATTGGCATAAAAAATAAGTGTTCGACTCTGTACTTATCAAATATCAAAACTAAATTAGCTGATCTTGTATACTTATTTAGTACTTCAATTTTCACAGGTATTCCAACTCTAGGTCCCAGCTTTGAGTAGGTATATTCGTTCTTGCCTTTTGGTTCCATAAGCTGCACTTTTTTATCTCTCTCTAAGCAACTTAAAATAAACTCTACGTATCTCTCTGTTATACTCATACTATCCGTTTAGTAGTTGTTTTTTACTCTTCTTATACAACTCATCCCATTTCTCTATTCTACGATTGATTAACATTGTAGTTAAATCTGCATCTTGGTACTGAGCTGTAAATCGACGGATTAAATTAGCTGTTACAGCATGTTGTTCATTATTCTCACAAGAGGTTATAACTTGCCATAACCACTCGTACACATCTTCTTTACTGTTTGATCTTGCTGCCATTATATTTGTCTCTGTTTTAACATTGCATCTGCGTACTCATAAGCTCGTTCTGCTTGTACCTCGTATTGATCTAGGTAGAATACCTTAGTACCTATAATAGCCTCTAATGCTTTTGCTGCAAAGTAATCTCTTAGAGTCATTCCTTTTCCAGGTTCATCCTTTTCACAAGGAAAAGCATATGGATTATTTGGTTTTAGTTTACTCATAACTATGCTTTGTGATATTTAACGCCATTACTATATCCTCTATACTCCTGCACTCTCTTTCTTGCTTGTTCGAGTGTATCCCATCCGCAATATCTAAGCTGATTTTCTTCTGAGTACCAGAGGTAGCTGTCACTTTTACCAATACTCTCCCATCCAAAACACCATACTTGGGGAATGAACTTACCTTGTACTTCTTTAATTCTATATCTACTAAACATACTATACGTTTGTGAATTTAACTATTTTTGCTGCTTCTACTGCTTCATTGAATCGTTTCATTGCTACTTTTAGAGAACGTACGTTGTACCCTTTCTGTGTAACAAGAGTCTGTGAAGTCCATGGTCCGTCATTAGTACTCCAATGTAGTATATACCTCTTTGTAGCACACTCCAATCCTATGTACTGATCTCCTACCTGAGCTTTAATATCTACTGTCTTTTTCATGTTATTTATTTTTTAATGTATTCATAACAGAATCTAACATTAGAGTTTCATTTACAAATAATTTCTCCTCTAATGCTTGTCTATTTACTTCCATGTAGTCATGTATACGATCTACGATCATAGCGTATGCTTTTGGATGCAATGACTTTGCAAAAGAGAATTTACTATTTGTAATTTGAATACCACTCTCCTTAACCAGTACGTAGTAGTGGTTTGGTTCATTAATAATAAAATACTTATCTGTTAATGGAGTCATCTTGAGAGATGTCTTAGGATGTTCTAGTAACTGATTTACAATGTCAATGAATTGTTGCTCTTGCTCTGTTGGTGTGTACTTGAATATTTTGCCAAACATATAACCTTTTTTTTATTTGTTTCTAATACTTAAAGATATAAAAAAGGCCCCGAAGGGCCAACTTTTTCCTTAAATATTTTTAAGATTTTCTCTAATCTTTTCTAAAGTAGTTTCGTTATAAAACTCTCCATCTTTGTAGATAGTTTCTAGATATCCAAAAGCTTCCATATCCCAACTGCATCGATCATTTAGTTGATATACTCCATCTTCTTTAACTACTTCCAATAATCCTGTTGCCGATTTTTTTGTACCATCATCAGTGATTGGATCTTTAAATATCTCTCTACCTTCACCATCTACTTCTACATAAGTGGCTTTCATTGCGAAACCAAATGTATCTCTAGTATTGAACTGGTATGTGAATGAACCTACTCCTAATACAATATTTGTACTAGCGAATCCTTTCGCTTCTAATCTTTCAAAGATTTCTTTGGCTCTATCAATCGTAATTGAATCTCCGTAGATTGCTCCAATGTGAGAGTCTAAAACTTTGTAACCTTGTTCATTGATAGTTCCACCAAATACATCCCAAAGCAATTCAATAACACCTTTACCTTCTGGTGTTGTTGGATCAACATACTCGTCATTATGAATACCACTATATCCGCAAATAATATGAACTGGATCACCAGAGTCAGGTCTAATAACCAATTTACCATCACGAGCAAGAATCTCTTCTTTCAATGTTACAACGTGTTCAGTACATACTTTCCATAAGTCCCAAGTATCTGATACAACTGATAAGATTCCCGTTGGATATGTTTCAAGTAAACGTCTGAATGTACCTATCTCGTCATCTTTACTTCCTGCACACATTACTGAATGCTCTGTAGCATTTACAGATCCTACTACTGCCCCTTGTGCATTGTAGTACTTTCTTGCTCCATAGATTACTGGAAGTGAATCTGATCCCATAAAAGAAGTTGCATGTCCTAATCCAGAACTAATAGTTGCTTCAACTGAATCTAATCCTCTCATTGAGAAGTCATGTGCTTGCCAATCTACGAACCAGTCTTTTTCAGCATCTGTCTTTAACTGCCATTCTGTAAACAGTTTTCTATAAGCTCTTGCAATGGTAGCAGAAGTAACTGGTTTCCAAAGTAAGTTAGAAAGAACTGTCTCTAAGTAGTTAGTTACCCAGAAAAATCTTGGATGAGTATTGTATATTGTTAAGATAGGAACCTTGATAGGAACCAATGTGCCTTCTTCTATCACCTTAACATTAATAGGTAAATAACCTAAATCGTGTAATTCTTCAAAATGACTTACATCGTAGTCTGTACCTAAGTACATGCTCAATTCTCTTTTCATTTCTCCACATACTTCTTCTTTTGGTCTTGAGAAGAAATCCTTTTCGAATGCTTCATGAATTTGTTTCATAACCATTTGTTGTCCAAATGATACTACTTGTTCACATCCTGCTGGAGCGTATTTGTTACTCCGTGGTGTGAAATTAGAATATACTAAAGTAGTTCCTTTAGGATATTGCTGGTGATGTCCTGTTTTATAACCGTCTGTTAAAAATAATGGATTCATATAACTTTTTTTTATTTGTTTTTAATGCTTAAAGATAGTAAAAAAGCCTCGTATATACAAGCTTTTATTTACTTATTTTTAAGAAATAGAGTTAACTGCTACGACTGCTTTAAGCTCATCGTATACTTGTTTTAAGCCTGCTCTATCATCTAAAAGTGCTGAGAAGAATGGTTTACGTGAATCCCATCCTAATGCAATTCCTTCTGTATTTATTCCATCAAATGGAATGTTATTCTCTATTAGGAAGTTCTCAACAAAGGTTAAATCACTTTGTGCTGTCCAACAAATCAATTTACAATTTATCTTTTTCAAATCCCTAAGTAATTCAATTACTTCATTATAGGTTGCACCTGATTTATGGTAATCGTAGACTGTGCCATCAAAATCAAATCCTACTACAAGAGATCCATACTTCTTATATTCATCTAATAGTCTTTGCAAAGATTTTCCTGTTTCTAAAAACTCATCAGTTGGTTTCATATTAAATTACTTTAAATTGTGTTGTATTTGTTTTTACTCCGTATTCATCATCTGCTATATCTCTATAGCTATTTGTACAGTAGATTCGTTCAAAGAGTTTGTTTAGTTCCTCAAACCCTGCGCTAAAGATCCCATGAGTAACTACTAGGTAGACCTTAGCTGTTGGACGGCCATCTTTAATTGCTTTTGCTAATTCAACAAAAGTCCTTCCACCGTCACAAATATCGTCAACAATTACATACTTTAAATCTGCATGTTGATCCAATACCGGTATCTCAGTTCTAAGGATTTTACCTGTTTTTAAATCTCTTACTTTATTTGCAGTGATAATATTTGGAATATCAAATTCTTTTGCAACATCGAAAATCTTTTTATAAGCACCTGCGTCTGGACTTACTAAACAAATTCTGCTTCGTGCTCCATCTTTGTTGTCTATATCCTTAAGTGCATATTTTACAACTAAGTGATTATCAACCTTAGTATAATTATCTAGACAAGCTTCTAGTACATCTGAGTGAGGATCTAATACCACTACATTTGTTAGCTTTAATGAATTGATAATTGGACAAATAACTTGTTTTAGGTAGTTAACTCCTCCTTCTGTGAACTTACGATCTGAACGAGCTCCTATAAAATAAGGTACGTATAGTCCAATTTCTCTATTAGGTTTAATATCTCTAATAGCAGCTACAGCACATATAATTAATTCTAAATCCTTAAATGTATTTAATCGTGATCGTACCGTTACACCTTCATCAGTAGCTGTCAATAACGGCCAATCTATTAGGTCAACAGTCTGTTGTCCGTCTGGGAATTGTGATATCTTATATTTGATATCTGAGTATTCCATATTTACTAGGTCTAATTTCATTATGTAAGTGTTAGGGTTAAATATAAGGTTACTAGCAGTACTCCGGATAGGCTATATAGCCATATAGTGGTGATTAATGCTTTCTGTATGCTACCGTATGGCTCTTCTCTAAATCCGTAGATCTCTTTAAGCCCTTCCCATTTTCGTTGGTATAGCCATAATAGGTTAAAAACTAGTACCAATGTAGGGTGTATTAATAAAGCCTCCATTACCAGTCGCTACTTGAAGATGATGAATCACTACTATCGTAACTTGATGATGACGAGTCATATGAACTATCGTTTGAAGAATAGTCTGATGAGCTTGAACTACTATCGTCCCAACTACCACCTGATCCTCCTCCTGAGAATCCTCCTCCTCCAAAACCTCCATCAAAACCGCTTGAACTATTGTCAGGTGAATAGTTTGAATCGTTTGACGAAGATGAACTATCGTCAGATACTAGACTTGCTATTGCAGCCATAGTTCCTACTGTTTCAAGAAAGCCATTTTCATCAGTACGTGTAGTCTCCTGAGTAGTTGGAATGTATGTATTTTTCCTTACTGTAGGTGGTGGTGTACTTCTTGCAGCCGATGGACGTAGTTTTGCAATCTGCTTTTCTGCTAAAGCAATCTTTTGCTCTCTAGCTGTAACATCTTGTGTTACTTTTTTTCCTAAAAAAAATTCTCTTAATAATGTTAACATAACCGTTTGTTTTAAATTTATACCTAAATATATTAATACTATTCTTCTTAGGCAACTTTTTTACTACTTATTTAATTTATTTTCTATTAATCCTGAAAGTCGTACTAGTAAGTCCCAGCTCAGTACTACTACTTTAACTCCCCAGAACACAGGCCACATTATACTAAACGCTGTAAATGCTTGTGCATTACTTCTCCAGTCATCATATAACCACAGGTCATCTTGGTTATCGTAGTGATCAACATCTAACTGCTTTTTCCATTTATGTAAAGCAAATAAAGATGCTACTACTCCTACTAAATAAATTGCAATGTAAATCATATTATATAAATTTTATTTCATTTGTATCTGGATTCCAATCAAACGTCATTGGCTTCTGAGTGTATTCATATCTTTCGTCAAGTACTGATGCATTGAAGAAGTGAGTACCGTCTTTAAACTCATAACCATATCCTGAGTGTATGTGTCCACAGACATGGATCTTAGGTCTTAATCTCTCAATTCTTTCTGCTAGTAACTCACATCCTAAACCATCCCAAGGTCTTCCTGCTACTGTATCTAAAGTACCAAAGGCAGGACCATGTGTGATAAGAATGTCTGTGTTGTCGGGAATTGCTTCCCATTTTCCTGCTATTTCAATTCCACCTTTAGGTAGATTAAATGCCCAACTGTAGAACTCAGGTTGCCAAGGTGAACCATAGATGTGGATGTTATCCTCAGGATGTTCTCCATTTGGTCCATCAAAGTATAGTGTCACTTGCTCGTCTTGTAAGTAATCGATATCTCCAAACTTGTTTAACCATTCCTCTACATCCTCTGGATGGTTTTGGAACATACGATCATGGTTACCTGCTATGAATACCTTACTGTCGTAGCCTGGTATTGAATGGTACCAATGAAGGAAGTCCCAAATGTCATTCCTGTTATACCCTGAGTTCATAATGTCTCCGGCGTGGATTAAGATATCTCCACCTGGTAGGTCTGACATTGGAATTAATCCATGTCTTGTATGTGTATCTGATATGACTGTTATAACCATATTATTCTTTAATTGTTAGTTCTTCTCCTTTTAGTGTAAAATATAGGTTTTGAAGTTGGTGAATGTATTTAATATTGTTTGGATGACCATAACATCGTAATTGATTATATGGAATATAAAATGATACCGAATGCTTTGATAATAATTCTTTTTTACTATCTTCATATTCAAATCCAAACTTCAATAGCCACTCCTCTGTAATAGGTATTGGCTGTATATCAAACCAAGTACTTTTTAAACTACTTTCACCATCATGAACATAGAAACGATCTTGAAGTATTTCACTAACAACTCCTGCAGATGTTATATTACCTATTCTTAAGTCTTTTGCTTCCATTATTTTGTAATTGTTAATTCTTCTCCGGTTAATGCAAAGCATAGGTTTTGAAGTTGGTGAACGTATTCTATTTGATAAGATATTAGCATCTTTGTTGAGTTTCTTGTAATATAAAACTCAGTATTGTAAAAAGAACCATGTTTATCTTTCCCTTGAGCATGAAATGTAAATCTTTCAAAATTATAACTCCAATCGTTATATGTAAAGCCAAACTTCAACAACCATTCCTCTGTAATAGGTATTGGTTCGTAGTTACTGATTTGGTCAAAGTAAGGATTTACTACTTGAACTCCTCCAGCATCTTTTACATAATATTCAATAACCGGTTCTCCGTCTTTAACCCACCATGAATATACTCCACTACGTCCTATAGCACTAACTATGTGAGTAGTTGCTTCGTATACAACATAGTTCCCAATTCTTAGGTCTTGTACTTTCATGGTTTATTTTATTTTAAATTAGATTTCAATTTCTCTAATTCTTTAGATACTTCACTATTATATCCTCCTGATTTGGATTGTTCTAGTTTTTGCTTAGCTCTCTTAATAGTTAATCTGGAAGGTCTATATTTTTCTAATGCATACCTGTAACCATATAGGGTCATACTAGAATAGGGATGATTAGATATCCAAATTGTTACATTACCTAATGTAGCTGTATGATCATCTATATTTGTAAACTCGTAATTATCTAGTAGGTAATTTATAAATTCATCTACTTGTTTATTGTATGGGTGGTTCATAACCCAATAATGTGGCATGAATAAAAACTGTAATTCTTTTAAAAATGTAATCATAATCCTTTTTCTTTTTTAAATATTTCTAATAGTTCTTGAAATGTTTTAAATGCCTTACCGTCTTGCCATTCGCACCAATGCGCAAACTCCATAGCGTAATCATCTGCTATTTGTTCAAGTTCTGTAATATTTTCTGCAACTGTTTCATTAGTTGGAGAATCGTGCCATTTTTGAAACTTATCCCTTAGTGTCATAATGTATATAATTCGTAGTTACTATTCTTAGTTCTAAACTTGACGTAATTCTCTCTCTGTTCTACAATCTCTGTTACTGGGGTTGTTTGCCAGGTGAAGTGAGAATTAAATGGAGACATGATCAAACTTCTACTAACTGCAATTTTATCATAATGTGATGTATAAAATCCTTGTTCGTTAAACTCCAACCACATTACGTCCAATGATGTTTTAGTTAAGCCATCTCTTTCCCTAACTAACTTGTACTTGTGAGATGTTACTTCTTTTTCGAATAAACTAAGAAATAGTTCATCCAATACTAGTTCACCGTCCTCTGTTAGATTTAGTAATACTTTTGGTTGTACTCCTCCTATCATTTTTTCTCACTTTTATATTCTTCCTCTACTTTAGTTCTTGTTAGTAAAATTGTTACTAAAATTGCTGCTACTGCTATTGCTATAAATGTATTCATAATTCTTTTTTTAATTAATAACTAGGTCAATCCCACCATCCTTCGATGTTCTCTTCCATTATCCTGAATAGCAACTTACGAGCTCTGTCGTGGTTAAGGTGAGCAATGTTCATTGCTATTACATGCTTATCGTCTTCTCTACCTTCCAAACTAAATACTCCCTCACCATTCATTACTCGTTTGTATACAAGAGGGTATTTTTTAAAGTAGTCATCAAACTTCTCCCATACTTGCTCACTATTCATTAGAGAAGATCCTGGTCTGTCTTCACAATCGGTAAACCAAATTCTATCTTTATGGTAATCCATATACTCCATTGTATAGTCTTCCTCTTGTACTTTGCTCATTAATTTAATGCAAAGTCTCATTCTACGAGCATCTTGTTGAGCACGAGTATGTCTATCATTTGTTCCAATATAATTGGCTTGTGCTGATAGTTTGTGTTTCATTATCTCGAAGATATAGTGTGAATCCCAGTTTCTGTCTTTCCAAATTATTGGGAACCAATACCATAAGTTCTTTACTCCTGTTTTAAAATACTTGTGATAGTATTTACCATCGTGTTCCCACCAAAGGTATATTCTTCGGAATATGTTTGGTCTTGGTCTGTTTTTTAAATCTTCAAAAAAATCTTCCATAATTTATCTATCTTTTGGATTGTAAAATCCTATTAGTTCATCTTTATACCATTTACTATATTTACAATTACCTCTTAAACATATATCCATTCTCCTATCTCTCGATATTCCGAAGCCTCGTCTCATGTTATGGAACCCTAACCAACATAAGAAGGATTTACCGTTAAACACTCTTTTATATTTAAACTTAAGATATGTTCTATAAAAAAATTCCTTAATTGAGTCAATAAAGTCTTCCATACTATTCGTCTTTTATTTCATATCTCTCTAGAGTATCCCCTTCTCTAAAGGACATATATTCTTCTAATTCCACTTTTTCCAATTCTCCTGACTCATACAAGAAGTAGTAATTGGTCCTAAATTCACCAAATCTATTGATAGATTCTTGCTCACTTTGTTTAGCTACTAGCACATCTGTTACTGCTACATACTCTGGGGTGAATGCTTGATTGTTTTCTAAAATTGCAAATAGTCCTATACATACTACGAATAGCAGTGCTGCTACTATCATTACTCCTATAATTTCGTTTTGCTGCTTTTCAGTCATTATACTGTATGTTCAATTCTTACTCTTACACAATTTTGAGGCAATCTATGTATATGTCTGTAGTTATTAATGTATCCCATCATATTGGCACTACCAACAGCATTTGCTGAATGTATAACTACATCTACGACAGGTGCTCCATCTAACCACTGCTCTACTAACCATTTAGCACAATCCATTCCAGTCTTCTCTTCAATGTTATCATAATTCAATTCGTAATTGTGATATACATTTGAGTGCCATTCAGCCATTGCTGAAGGTCCTAAATCATGATCTAATGAGATTAGCTCAATGTTCTCTAACCCATAGTAATTAACTTGATCTACAAATTGGTCATAGTTTCTAACTACTTTCCAAGATGGATCAACTGGTGTTCTTACATCGTCTAGGTATATTTTTAATTTATTCATCTTTGAAATCTTTATACATACTGTAGATAAAAGCTAGTCCTAGTGTTACTACTACTGCTACTGGTACCGATAAGGCAACAATTTTTAAACATTCTAAATAACTCTCCATGTCTTATTTATTTTTTATCTTAATTAAATTTTTCTTTTAAATCACGTTTTTGTATTAATGCTTTCAATCTCTGAACGTATGTTGGATCCTCAGCATAATTCTGCTTTAAGTACTCAAAGTACTCTCCTTCAGTTTTAATATCAGATAAGTATGTTGCATAGAACATAGCGTAATCGTTAACACTATCTTGCCATGAATCATAAAAGGCATGATTTCTATTTGTACCTTTAGCTAGATTAACTCTTAACTGAGCTTCTTTCATACCAAACAAATTGTTGTTCTCTAAAAAGATACCTGACTTGTAGTGTCCTGTCTCTTGGTATGATTGAGCTAGAATGATGTGAGGGAATTTAAAGTTAAGTTGTTTGATCTTCTCAACTAACTTAGCTTCGCTAAATTCGTTATATTCTCTAATAACAATTAACTTGTCTTCTGTTGACAGGTTCTTAACTGTATCAACTGGATTAGATGTAAATCCAAATACTACAAGCAATCCTATGATCACTCCTGCTCCTACTAATACTTTATTTGATACTTTACTCTTCTCAAATAATAATGTTTCTTCGTTGAATTTGTAATACATAACCTTTGTTTTAAATTGATACCTAAATATACGAACTATTTACTTACTAGGCAACTTTTCTACTCGAAAAGTCTTAGTATTAAATAATAAATCATCTCCTATGTATTCATACTCAGTACCGTGTATCTGCACTGTTTTTCCATGTTTCTTAGATGCTCTAATCGATTTTAGAGTCGGAGATACATCTTCACAGTAAATTCGCTTTCCTCTCATAACCTTTGTTTAATACTTAAAGATAATAAAAAAAGCCTGCCGAAGCAAGCTTTTTGTGATTTATTTTAATGACTATCACCTACATCATTTTTCTCTCCGTAGATTAAGTAGTCTGGGTTAATTACCTTGGCTACTTTTTGACGTTCACCTGAGGTATGTTTTATTACGATTCCTTCATGTGGTACTTTAGTTCCTTCAATGAAGTTCTTAAATACAAAACTATCTTGTACCTCTTGTGACCAGTTACCATCATACAGTACCTCTACGTGAGGTAGTTCTAGTAAACATGAAATTACAATTTGAGTAGATTCAGTACTTAGGTACTTACCGTCTACAGTATAGTCAAACCCTGCAAACTTAATATCATCTAATCCGTAAGTATAGTTCTTTTGGATACCTGCTCCATAGATCTCTCCATAAAGCACTACTCCTGATCCTAATTCTTCTACATCCATTTCTCGAACTAACCTCCAAAGTCTATCTTTGATGTCATACTTCTCAGCTATTGTTCTCCAAACGTCAGTTGAATAGAACCCTTGAGAGTCACTTCCTTTCTCACAGTTATGTGAACCGTAGATGTATTCGTAGTCAATCCACTCATCAGCTAATCCAAAGAACTTCTTAACGTTATCCCAGAATGATAGTTTAGATTTCTTTACAATACCGTATCTAGCATTTGTACCATGTATCTTTCTAGTAATTTGAACTTCATCTTCTTCTGTAAACATCCCACTTACGTTTTTAAGGTTAGGGAATTTGTAGTAGATGTGGAAGTTCTGATTGTCTCTCCATTTGATCTTTCTACCTGATGCAAGTTGTACTTGTTTAACTGGTGGTTCGTACTTAGTCACTCCTAAGATACTCATCATATCATGCCCAACATCTACATTCTTTTCTAATGACTTTGGTGCTAGGTATTTAAAAGGAATAAGCAAACATTCAGAATAAACTCCTCTTAACTTAACAGTTCTAACTCTCTGACCTTTTCTTAGGTAGTTGGTTACGCCCATTAAGTCAGATAATGCTTCAGGAATAACGGCATCTGTAGTTGCTACTACTACCTTATCTCCTTCTTTAAATTCTCCTTTCTTAGTGATTGCATTCCATCCTCCAATAACTACTTGTTCGATGTTGTCTGCACCTTCGATTGCTTTTACTTCATTTATTTTTGCTACGTAGCAAACACTGTTTTGATTTTCCATTTCTTATAATTTTATTTCGAATCTGTTTTTCATTTTCTCTAATGTCTCTTGTGGTACTGAGTGTGAATTTATTCCCTCGTGTCTATTTTCTACAATCAAAGAATAAACTCTGTACCCGTATTTTTCTGCTAGATCAAAGTATGGTTGCATTTCCCATTCCTGAGTAAATGTATTTGATACTATGATGCGTCCTGATGATGAGTATTTGATGAGTTCTTCTCCGTTAGTATAAAACTCCATAGCATGTTCAACTCTAGCATGACAGTATTTATGAGCTTGTTTTAATTTGGAAGCATCAAATTGGTACTCACCTTCTTTATTTACAAAATACTGGTCAGCTTCAACCCAAACTCCTCTTATTGATTCAGCTAATGTTGATTTACCTGCTCCAGGTAATCCTCTTAATAAAAATAACTCTTTCATATTATTTGTTTTATAATTCAACCCAACCATCTCCATCCATTACATCTTCCATATACTCATCTAGAGTTTTAGTTGTTAGTCTGTCTTTAACACTTTCTAATTTAGATATGTCTTCATACATCTCTTCCTGTATCATGAATTTAAAGAACCTATTATAAGTCTCTTCTGGTAGTAAAAGTATTGCTTGTGGATTTCTAATAATTGATTCAAATAGTGGCTGCTCTATAGCAAAGTCTAAATATATCATATCACTCTGGTCTATCTGATGAATACTTTAAGTAGAAGGACCATAATGTAAATAGTATTGCTCCGTCTGTTCTTCCTTTGTACATTTCGTATGTTGCGACGAGTATACTTAATGTTGATAAAATCTGCTGTACTTTTCTCATGATCCTTTATATACTTTCTTATACTGAACTAAGCCGTCATTAGATACTCTTCTAAGTATTATATAGTATTCCTTTTTAGCTAAAGTAAAGTAATTCTGTCCTTCACTATCTACCTCCCAACTACTCCATTCTCTATTCCACCATTTTTTTATTCTATCTTTCATAATGCTAAATATCTTTTTATTGAATCATTACACATCTGAATAAGGTCTATCAGTATATCTTGAGCTTCTGAGCTGCTGTATTCTAAATACTTTTGCGCTGCTGCTTTTCTTTTTTCAAAAAAAACATACACTGGACTTAGGTTTGATACTGGTATGTCTTGACTAGCTATTCCCGGTATTGATCTATATAGATCAAGTCTATCTACTTTTAAGTCTTCACTCATATTAGATTCTCTTTTCGTGATGATCCTTTGGTAAGGCTAATTTTTTAACTTCTCTATCTTTCATAATCGAAAGTACTTCGTCTAATGAGATTGGCTCTAAATCATTTCCATCTACTCCTACATCCATTGCTTTACCAGCTGCTACCCGAAGGTGTGAAGGTAAATGAACGTGACCATGTAAATGAATTACTCCTTGGTTCATATCATGCCATGACGCTATTGGATAGTGCATACAAACGAAATTAAATTTCTCAACCATTGATTTAGTCAAAGGTCTTGTTACACTTAATCTCAAATATTGATTTACTGAAGAGAATAGTCTTTGTACTCCTTCTTTATTTCTTTCAATGTGATGATCGTGGTTACCAAGTACTAGGTGGATGTTCTTACACAGTATTCTACTTCTGAACTCCTCTATCTTGTCAAATCCTCCAAAGCTAAAGTCACCTAAGTGAATTAGTATATCATCTTCACCAACCATGTTGTTGATGTTATTCACTATAGTATCATTCATATGATCAAGTGAATCGAATTGTCTTGTCAAGTTTGAAGATTCAGTCCAGTTTGTAGTTGCACTACAGATGTTGGAGTGTGCGTAATGTGTGTCTGATGTGAAGAACAATTGCTGTCCTTTTTCTAATATTATTTTCATAACTTATTTATTTTTACGTTGTGCACCTATTATCATCATAACTAATCCAATTAGTACTAAAGCTGCTCCGAAACCGTCTATTGTGATTTTCATAACTTATTTCTTATACCTAAATATACGAATAAAAGCCTGCCGAGGCAAGCTTTTTGTCAATTATTTTAAAAAAAATTTAACACCCCTACTGCACTCTGGTTGTAGCGGGCTACTTGAGAATTACTTCTCGTGGGAGTTCCGGAATTGGTCGTGTTCCTCACCGGCGTACTAGTCCTTATCTACCTTGAATTTAATCAGCTACTATCGCGAGGTTACCACTATCAACACGCCTAGTCTATTTCATGCGTTGGTTATAGACAACCCTCGAGGTGTTAAATTATATTAATATGTTGCTGGAAGATAGAGTATATAGTCGATGTCAAATACTAAATCAAAGTTAAAGACCTTCCTCTACCACAAGGGCAAAGACAAAAACTAAGTCTCTTTTCACTAGCTACTTTTAGTCTCTCAAAGGAGTAACATATCTAGTTATTGAGTTCTATCTCAGTTTTAGGGAAAGGTGTAGGGAAGCGAATTGGCCATTTAGACCCAAAGGTACTAAATAAATGATGTCATATTTAAGTTATAGTTTATCTTGTATATATAATTAAAGACTCCATACTTCCAGCATAAAACCTTAGGGGTATCAGCTTGTGCTTCTCCCCCTTGGTACCATTATTCTTTTACTGCTTTCAAGAACTCATCCACTACGTCTTGGAATCTTGGTGCTACTTCAATTCGTAAATTGGCAGCTGTTTGGATTCTTATTTGACGTTCTGCTTCAAACTCTTGAAGTGCTTTTTTGTATTGTGATTGCCAAGCATCAGCCACTTGTTTGTAACTGTTTCTTAGTAGTTCGTTTGCTTCATCTGCATTACTCTCTGCGATTGCATTTTCTTTTGCAATTCTAGCATTTTCAGCCGTTACTGCATTTTTTACTTTCGCTTTGAAGTAGTTTACCTTTTGCTCATAACCTCTATGTAGACCTGCTAATTCCTCGTGCAGTTCCATTAAGTCATCTGCTTTGTGATGAACTGAAATTGTCATAGGTGTTTTCTTACCTGTTTCGATCTCCATGAACTCTAAAGTCTTAATAGTTGGAAGCTCAGCTCTTAACTGATCTAACTTACCTCCTTTATGAATAAACTGCCCTATGTGTGCAGCAAATGCTTCTGCCTCTAGGAATTCGTTGTACTCTGCAACTGTCAACTGATCCCATCCCCACTTCTCATTCACTGAGTTGATTTGCTTGGCTACTTCGTACTCAGGTCTTTCTGGAGCTGGAGTAGCGAACTCAAAGTACTCTCCTTTTATTGAGTTGATTAATTCGTCTTTAGCTTTGATGTTCTCCATCAAGAATGCTTGAGTGGCAGATAGTCTTGCTTTTTCAATTAATAACTCACTTACGTTTGCTGGAAGTTCAATTCCATGTTGTTCGGTATAAGTTACTTTGTCAATTACAATTTGCTTTGATGCATTGTTTACATCTGATAGTTTTGATGTAATCTCTTTTGCTCTTTGGTTGCACAAGTTTGAGATTGATTGTGCTTGAGACATTGATAACCCTTTTTCTGCTAACGAATTTTTCATAACTATATTTTTTGTTTTTAATTAATAATCTAATATAAGAAGAAAGGTTCAGGTTTCCAAACCTTTCTCCGAATATTTTTTATTGGTGATGTTTGATATACCTTCCATGTTTGTCAACTCTGACATTCATTTTAGTTAAATCGAAATACCAATTGTTAAACTTACCCAAGCCTGATTTTTGTCTAGCTTGTAGGTTTGCAGACTTTACTGCTTCTTCTCGTCCGTTCTCTGTGGTTTCCACAAAAAACGTGGGAGCCTGTACACCAGCACTACTGGTAGGAACTACTCTCCAAATTCTCAATTTCTGAGTCATAATACTTGAACTAGTCAAGTACTACGTTGGAGAAGGCTTAATTGTTCTCATATTGGATAAAATTTAGTGGTCCATGCAGGACTCGAACCTGCGACCTTCTCGTTATGAGCGAGCTGCTCTAACCATCTGAGCTAAAAGACCAATTAGTAGCGTAGGGCAGGTAACGCTCCTGCTTTGACTGGCTTATGAGACCAGTGAGATACTATACCTCCCCCTCGCGATGTTGCGGTCTATCCGGGATTCGAACCCGGGTCTCCTACGTGACAGGCAGGCATCCATTCCCCTGGACCAATAGACCAATTAAAAATAATAAGGTACACAATTTACTCTACACCAAACTTAACTTTCAAGTAAATCCCTTCAACTAACTACTCGTTCGGTTCTTTCGTTAGCCTCTCCCTCCTATTTCTAGGTTTAGGATTAAAAGCCTACCAGTCTTACCTCGCTTATTATTTTTGTGGAGCTATAGGGAATCGAACCCTAATTTATGATTTGCAAAACCATTGTAATAGCCGTTATACTATAGTCCCAAATGCTCGTCTGTTCCGAGCCGTCAACCACCAGCTGAAAAATCAGCTGTATAGTGGAACTGATGGGAGTCGAACCCACATCCTCTATCGTGCAAGGATAGCGCTCAGCCAGTTGAGCTACAGCCCCAATTTAAACAATAGGCTGGAAATAACTTCCGATCAGTCTCCTAGGAGCACATTTAAACCTTACAGTCACCTATTGTTTTTTGTACATCTGAATATAATCTTTTCCGTAAATGCGCTTTACGTATTCCAATTCTTTCTGTATATCTTCTTTTAGTAGTATTTTTAAATTTGGTACTGCCTGTGCTTTTATCTTTACTTGCTCAGTCATGTATCCCTTAATCTCTACTACTTGATCCCCTAATACGAAGTCCGGTATATACTGCCTTGTTTTACCTTCCCACTCATACTCGTATCTTTTTTTATTTCTTTCGAAAGGTATATTATGGTCTAAGTTGTATACTACCCAAGCAAGTTCATAACTACTATCACACCAGTACCCTTTATACCAACCGCTTTTTCCTCTTCCTGAGCCTTCTTTATATCCTCCGGATTGATTATTCCAACATTCTTTGTGGTACTTTACTTTTCTATGTTTCGGTACTGTAAATAGCCTATTACATATAGTACATAGTACCTCTTTGGCATTATTCTGTAACTTTAATTTACCTGACAGCTTATTTGCTTTTAGTACTTTTTCTGAGGATTTAGCAGTTATTGACTTTTTCAACTTAATGTCTTCTGTCTGTACTCTACTATTTCTACAAGCTAGAGAGCAGTAGCTAACTAGTCCCTTACTAGGTGTAAATTCTACATTACATTTTTTACAGTTCTTCATAGTCATTCTTTACTATAAATAGCTACTCGAACCCTAAACCTATTATAGATTTAGATAGTACTGCCACGGAGAATCGAACTCCGATTTTATGGATGAAAACCATATGTCCTAGCCGTTAGACGATGGCAGCAATTAAAATAAAAGCTAAGGATTTGATACCTCCGATATCTCTTCTGTAATGTGATCTCATTACCGAGTATAATCGCGTATTGCGACACTTTTATTTTTGAGCGGATATTCGGATTCGAACCGAAACTTCAGACTTGGAAGGCCCACGTGCTAGCCGTTAAACACCATACCCGCAATTTGAGGTTGAGTTCCTCAGTGTTGTAGTAGTTCCTAATTTATCTAGAAAATTAGTCATTGCTTGCACCTACTTTAGGCAAATTTAATTCCTTTCTCAAGGGAACAACACTTTGAGCTTCTGATCGGGATCGAACCGATTCTATTCAGGGTTACAAATCCTGTGCACCACCATTTATGCGTCAGAAGCAAATTAATTAGAGCCGGGCTATGAATCCGTTCTGCAGGTTAGCCCCTGCTGCTTTTACTTATAAGCTAACTCTAATTTTGTACACCTGGTGGGAGTCGAACCCACATAACTCCAGATCCTAAGTCTGGCGACTTTACCAGTTTGCCCACAGGTGCAATTTTACCGCTTGTGCGGTCACTTATCAGTCGGTAGCTCCCTCTCGATGTCCATTTGTGGGTGTAACACATTTGGTAGAGGGTCGAACCTTAAATAAGCTAACAAGTGCTTTAAGTTCATCTCTCACCTTCGAATCTAACTTAAAATATTTTGGGTGACACTTGCTTTTTTATCTTTCTTTCTTATACTTAAAGATACGAACTTTATTTGTATCTAGCAACTTTTTTTTCGAAAAATATTATAAAAAACTGAATAAGTTACTGCTCCACTTATAAAAGATATTATCATAATTTATTTACTTTTTGAGGGCAAGCAGAGAATCGAACTCTGTCTGTAGCGTTTGCAATGCTACCGGTCTCCATGGCCACCTTGCCCAATTTAAACACACATCCTTCAAGATTGGGATAAAATTTGGATTGTTTGACTGCCTTACTCAAGCTCTCACCTAATTGGGGATGCAGCTCCATTTTATCATACTTAACAAACATAACACCTCTTGATAGTGTTGTAATTCTTTAAACATATTAAGGCTCATCACCAGTCAAAGTCTTAATTACTTGTTTGTCTTTCTATGTGCGCTTATAGTTTAAACATCTAGCCTGACTATCCAGACAGTACGTGTCGTCGATCGTGCGTTACGTAGTAGATGTTTTACCTTTCTTATAGGGAATCTATAATCCCCTTAAACCTTCCGGATTCATAATCCTTTTGCATTTGCTTTATTCTTTCATCCCTTCTAGTAGCTCTTTTCTTCATTCTTTCAATTGCTTCGGGTGATGGATTAGCTGATGCAATATATGTTATCCCTTTCATATCTTATTTGTTTTATACCTAAATATACGAACTATATCTCAGTCTAGCAACTTTTTTTACTAAAAGAATAAAAATGTTTCCCACTCCTTAGGAATGTCATGCATTTGTTTCATCAACATTAAATAGTGGGGACGTTTAGGTTCTGGAATCTCTTTTCCGTATTCGTCCAATGTCAAATCTGCTTTCTCACCATTGCAGCTTCTACATGCGGTCACTAAATTGTCCCAACTATCTTTTCCTCCTTTTGATTGAGGAATCACGTGATCTAATGTTAATGTTCTTACATTACTACTTCCACAGTATACACATTCGAAATTATCTCTCCTGTATACATTCTCTCTTGTTAGAGGTACTTTGTGGATGTTCTGTTTTACATATTTAAACACTCTGATGATAGATGGTTTAAATATCTCTAATTGTGGATTTACTAATCCGAATGTCTCTGGATGTTCAGCTACTATTTCAGCATTACCTTTATATGAAATCACGAACGCTCTTTCAGTACTGATAATACTTCTTGCCATAAAGCTTGAATCCACTACTAGTGTTTTTTGATACTTGTTCATGATAACTTATTTTAAGATTTATACTGTGTTTTTCTGTTGTACTTCCAAGTTTTATGTTCTCGGTACTTGTGATTAAATTGACCTTTTCTATAATAAACACCCTCATCCCAATAGGGTGGGTATTCAAATTTTAGTAAAATTACTCTGTAATCTTTAGAACAAGTTGCTTTGTTCAATCTCTGCCTGTTAGTGCGTGTGCTCATTTTTGCTCAATTTTAGGTTAATAAACCTAATGAGCATCGAATTTCTTTTTCATAATTAATATTTTGCACAGGCCGTAGGAATCGAACCTACCCATCGAAGTTTTGGAGACCTGACCGACACCTTGTCTGTGACCCGTATTTTACAGGATATCGCTTAACCTGCGGTGCTGCTAGCATTACACACCTTCAATATTTCTATCAGCGATTTTTTTGTACCCCTAGAGAGATTCGAACTCCCAGTCTTTGCGTTAGAAGCGCCATGCATTTCCATTTATGCTATAGGGGCAAATAAAATATAATTAGTAAGTTTTATCAGGAATCTGGGATCTGATTTCTCAGTGCTTCACACACCATTAGAGAGTTGAGTATTGCTACTTATCCTTAGTGTGTACCCTTGCGTAACGTCTCTCCACGTCTTCTTACCTACGCTTTGTAATTATATTTTGAGGTCTTAGTAGGAGTCGAACCTACGTTCTATCGTTCGTAGCGATAAGTTTTTCCAATTAAACTATAAGACCAATTAAACTGGAAGCAGGATTCGAACCTGCACTGAGTTTATTCCATCCTCAGCCTGTTTCTACCTTATAGGTAGTGTAGGTGTTTACCGATTCCACCACTCCAATTTTTGTATCCCTGACAGGAGTCGAACCTGCAGTTTACGAGGCTTAAACTCGTTGTGTCTTCCATTCCACCACAGGGATATATGGGTCCGATACCTATTTCTTCATCTTACTCGGACCGACATAAGCCTTAACTAGGTTGGGGTGATACCGGGTTTCGAACCCTGTTCTCTTGATTCACAGTCAAGCACTTTACCAATTAAGCTAGAACCACCATATTAAATTAGACAACCAGTAAGAAGCCCATCCGGAATGAGTCTGGTTTAATCCTCATTTTCTAATTTAGTACCGAGAGTTGGATTCGAACCAACCTAAGGGCGGATATGAGCCATCCTTGATCCCAAGCTCCCTCGGCATTGCCCTGTCTACCCTTGCAAAGGTATGAGTGATACAGGCCTCATTATTCTCATTTTCTGAGGAAAGAATCAGAATCGAACTGAATCCGGTTACCCGAACGCCTCGCTTAGCAGGCGGACTCAACACCATGTTGATTTACTTTCCATCTTGTGACTGTAAGGGGACTCGAACCACGATGATTACTAACTCGCGACATTTTCACCATCTTTCATTAACCTAGTCGTTAGACGTCTGATTTACCGGCAGACCTAGTTTTACCTTTACTAGTATACAATCATTTTGTAGGTAATATAGGAATCGAACCTATAACCTCTCACGTATCAGGCGAGTGCTCTAACCAATTGAGCTAATTACCTGTTTAAACTACCGCCTGACTCCTTTCGAACTTTCAAGGCTCGTATCATTCAATCTCAGTAGTTTTGCTGGCTCGGTAGGAATCGAACCTACATAAGATGATTAACAGTCATCCGTAATAACCTTTATACGACAAGCCAATTTTGAGGATTGTGGGAATTTCGAAATCCCGACCCGTTGCCTAACAAACAACCGCTCTGCCTCTGAGCTAACAATCCATACGAAGGCGAGTGTACCCATTTCTCTACCGACCCGCTTTCAACGAGTCAGGTGGGACTCGAACCCACAGCTCCTTCTTCGTGGACCCTACAGGAATCGAACCTGTTCCTCTAGTTCTTCAGACTAGCGTACGCACCAGCTATACCAAAGGTCCGTTATCCCCTCGTTGCTACTTCTGGTTAGCCTGCAGGACTCCATTTTCACCATCGTTGTTTATTTTAAGTCAGCATCCCTACCGGGATTTGATGCCATGACTTTTGTGGGGCCGGATGGAATCGAACCATCCCAGTGAGGTTTTACAGACCTGCTCGGCACCTTGCCTGTCGTCCCCAAATGCACTTCCTAATTATCTCTAGTCTAGTGCGAACCCCTCTCGCTCATTAAGGGGTTTCGAACCCTACCTTCCGGCTCCCATGCCGGCGTGCTTCCACTACGCTATTAACGAAACTACTACTTATTGTCCTCGGCAAAGGATGCTGTTCGTAGTATGGCTATGAACTCATGTACCGGATTGCCGTCCGATACAAACTATCATCCCCATTTTTGTACCTCGTAGTAGAATCGAACTACTGCCCTTTGCATGTAAAACAAATACGCTTCCATTACGCCAACGAGGCAAGCTTTTCCCGTCTTTTTATTATTGCAGGAGGAACATGGAATTAAAACCTCATCTGGTGTCAGTTGCGAACTGACTATCGTACCCCCGGCTGGCCTCGAACCAGCTACCCCCGAGTTAAAAGCCCGGTGCCCGTCCACATGAGCTTCGAAGGCAAATCTAATTCTATGCAGGCGTAGATCCTTTAACGCTCCTATGAATTAGTAACAGTCTCTCGTCTAATCGGTAGGATTCGAACCTACGTGCTCTGCGGTCCAAGTGCAGCGAGATAAACCGGACTCCTCTACGACTAGTTAAATTGTTGCCCATGGTAGAATTGAACTACCTCCGCTTGTGTCAAAGACAAGTGTACTAACCGGTATACGAATGGGCATTGTTGCGGAAGAGACAGGATTCGAACCTGCAACCCGTTTCCGAGCGACGGTTTTCAAGACCGCTTGACGACCACTGTCCACTCTTCCTTTTTTATCCAATATGTCAATGAACTATTTTGTGGAGCAGGTAGGACTCGAACCTACACTAGTACCATACTCGTAACTGTTACATTACTTCGAGGAATCGAACCTCTTCCTCGATCCCCATGACCGAGTGCTTTACCAATTTACCACCGCCCCTTTATTTCTATACCTAAAGATATGAACTATATCTCTATCTAGCAACTTTTTTTCAATAAAAAACCCGAATCTTTTTTTTTGATCCGGGTACCTTACTAATAATATGTATTTGTTATTATATCATATCATACTTCGGTACCACCTTGTTTCGGTTCGTTATTATATGTAAAGCCAATCACAGTATCTGATCCACATAACGAGTCCGACCATATACTAATGGCTCTCTGCGCTGTAAGATTAAGTTGATGTATGTTTTGTTGTGCTTTCATTTTATTTGCTTGTATATATAAATATACGCTTTTTTCCATTCCGATCCAACTACTTATTAATTTATTTTTTATACTATGTCTTTCGTTGTTATCTTAGATAAATATACGAACTATTATTTTAATAAGCAACTACTCTTTTATTTTTTTTTTAAGATACCGTTCTTTTATTATTTTATAATTTTAAAAATTCTATTGACTTCTCAGTTAATGCTTTTCCGTCACTGCAGAATTTTGCATCTAATTTATCTACTCTGGAATCTATTGTTGAGTTTAGAGTTCTTTCTGTATCATCTATTCTATGATGAAGATGTTGTACTTCTTGTGTCATAGTATTTCCTATGTTCACTGTTGTTTGTTTTAATGCTTTTACTTGTTTTACTAACTTAGACACAACCACAACTCCTACTATAATAAGAACTGTACCTGCACCTAAACCAAATGTTATAAGTGTTTCCATAATTTCTGTTGCTTTAATTTCAAAGAACGGTAATCTTAAATTTGTAGTCAGGACAGGATTTGAACCTGTATGAATTTGATTAGTGTTAGTTAGCACTCTGAAGAGGATATGGGTTAATATTTTCACTAATCTCAAATGTCGTACTGAGTAACGGCTATTTACCTAACTTGTGTACCTCAATCTTATTGCCCGACATATTCTCACCCCCGAAAGTTTTGCGTCTACCAATTCCGCCACCTGACTATTTTGCTGTCTTTCCAGCTGTCACCTTGATTGATCGCTATAGGCTAAGGTGTCCGCACTTCCATTAGTATATGTGAAAGGCAAGCTCTACATCACATAACGAGAGTTCTATATAACTCACAATTTTGAAGTCAGGGCCGGACTCGAACCGGATAAGCAACCTTAAAGGACTCGGGACCAATCCCTCATTACGCCCACCTGACTTTTTACCAACCTGTGTCTTTCGGGGTTTCTGGTTTGGTACGCGTATTACAAACCCTTTTTAAATTTCGTACCCTAACAGCAAGCATTGGTAAATTATTTTTAGCACCCTCTTTCTTATATGACTGTTTCTTTATATTTACGCCCATATAAGAGTAGGGTCACGTAGTTATGAAGATACGTTTGCAATCTTCTAAGTTTGTGGTTGATTACACAATCTAACTACTTGCTGAGAATTCATTTGTGTTGAGTAGACTGTCTTGCAAATTATCTACTGTATATCTTATCCTTCCTTTCTCAAGGGAACAACACATCTACCATCTCTGATAGTATCTTTATGTAAAACTTATATGAACACCTCTACCCTTACTTGGTTTCACGATTATCGTTCTTTAGTTATTACAAAGGTATTCAATGTTTAACCTATTTTTTATTAGAAACTAACTGTAGAAAGTACTTTAATAATTGTAGTTTCTGGATCGAAGTTTTCATCTAAATGTTTTGCAACGATTAAATCAATTGATGCTCCGTTCTTTTGCTCAATCCATAATTCTTTTACAAATTTTGTTGAGTTGATTTCATTTGTATCCTCGTCTCTTGTGATTGTGAATACTGCTACTTTTACTTGTGTTGGTCTCATATTGTTTTGAGTTAAATTTGAATGTGAATAATTAATTGTCGAATTACCTTGTAAGGTTATTCCTGTACCGTCTGTGGCTGTTGTAATAGATGTTCCTGAGTATCCTAATGCGGATGGTACTGTTAATAGGGAATTAATATTTCCATTAATGGTTCCTGAGTATCCTGTGTTTGCTAGGGTTGCTGTTCCTGTTGTTGCTGTGAATAAACTGTTGTTTGTTTCGTTCATAATTTTAAGAGTTATGTTCTGCTAATACTTTTTCTACTGCTGCTTTTGCTACTTCATAATCAACTGGTCCTGTCTCGTCAGCATAAGCAACTGGATCTTTTCTTCCTAGTTTAATAAATGCTTCAATACGTTCAACACTTGATGCTGATTTGTAATCTGAATACCAAGTACCTTCTGGTCCGTTTCTCATATCTTCCATTGTATGCCCCATTTCATATTCAATGTAGATTGGTTTGTAAGATGTATTAGTTCTTTTATAAACCTCATCAAAATCCAATCCTAACTCTTCACACAATACATCTCCGTCTTGTAAAATACCGAACTTGTCTGTATCAAGGTAAGGTGTAAAATAACCTACTCTTTCAGCATCCCAGTTACCTAATCTAAAGGCATTATCATCTGCATCTCTAAATTCTTGACGACAGTCAGGGTATACTGCATGATCTCCTGCATGGATACCTAATGCAATATCACAAGTACTATCTGTACGGTTTGCAACTGATAATGCTACTGCTTGAGTAATTGAAGCAAACATCTTGTTTCTGTTAGGAACAACTGTTTCTTTCATATTATCTTGCTCATAATGACCTTCTGGTACATCTTTACCTCCTGTTACTAAAGCTGAGTCTAGTAAGTCTACTAATCCATTTAATTGGATTTGACGGTAATTAATTGGGCTATAACTCTTATCTAGTATAGTTATATTTCCTAACTGATCTCTGTAGGTTCTTTCTACATTACTGTTTAAGTAATCTACCAATGATTGAGCTCTCTCTAGCTCTACTCTGTGTTTTTGACCGTAGTCAAATGAAATAGCTGTTACACTATCATACTCTTTTAGACATCTAAGTAATAACGTACTTGAATCCATTCCTCCACTTAAGGATACTACAACATGTTTTTTAGACATAATTTAATTTATTTAATTTTTGCCAGGTATTAGAAGCGTATAGGCAAACGCTATAATTGTTGACTTTGAAAATACTCTTTTAGAAACTGCTTTCTATAGAGCATTACTTTTCCTGTATAGGTTTTAGTAGATACTTGTCTTGTTTCTACTTGTTCCTTAAGTCGTATAGATGCTTGATAGACTCTAGCTCCTAGATCAGTTCCTGCTGCATGACCTAAATAGTCATAAAGAGATACCATTTCTACTTCTGCCATAATAACTTTACTTTGTATTTAATATACGAAAGAGATCCTCCTATGGCAACTAAAAGCCCGGAAATATTTAAAAGACTTGGATGTCCCTCTCCACACATTCCTAGGCTATGTCTAATTACTTCTTCCATTTTTACAGAGGAAATGAAGTTGCATTTTCAATAGACTTGGTAATAGCTTCCCATCTCTCTACATATTCCTTAATAGTAGTATACTTCGATGTATCACCGGTATTTAACTTCTCTTTTGCAATAACTTTTAATGCATGATTGAATGTAGATGGATAGCAAACTGTTCTTAGATACGCGTTGTCTTCCTTACCTCTATTTACTCTTTCATATACTGTATATCCTCCTGTTGAAGAATTTGTAATAAAGAATGGTTCAATAGCTGGATCTTGAATAACTGTATCGCTTGCTGGAATTGTGTTTGGATTACGTAACATTTGTTTTGTTTTTAGTTTAAGATTAATTCTTTTAACTCTGTTTCAGATAATCTACCTGATTTCTCTTTTATTTTTTCTCCGTCTTCCAATACTACTGTAAGTGGAATACCTCGTACTTTAAATTCACCTGCTAAATTATCAGGATCTTCTTCTACGTTCACTTCAACGAACTCAATACCTTCTTGTAGTTCTTGTTTTACTCTTTCAAAAGTAGGTGCATACACTTTACACGGTCCACACCAATTTGCGTAAAATTTAATTACTTTCTTTGCCATTATGCTCCTTGTTTTTTGTAATAGTCTGCTTTTGAGAATTTACCTCCTGGTTGCTCTCTTGCAACTAATTCTGCTACTCGTCTGCTTTTTAGAGTAGGAATCCACTCCACTAGGGTTTGATAATTCTTTTTTGCTGAATTCTTAGACATATGTTCTGATTTTTGATTATTATTTAATTTACGAAATTTCTTTCAGATATCCAAACCTTTCTTGATTTACTATTCTGTTTTTTATAGTTTCGTAATCATGTGCTTTTATTAAAGATTTGAATTGAAATATTTGAAACTCCTTAGAGTCGTTTAACATAGTCTCTTCCCACTTATCGGTAAGTTGGTAAGTCTTTCCTCTAAACTTAAACGTATGTTCTTTCATAACGTAAAGATATAAACTCTTCTTCAATTAGGCAACTTTTTTACAGTTGAAGTTTGGAACCTATTGTAATTGCATACGTCATCGGTACATCTGGATTGGTGTTTCCAATTACGTTAACTCCTAGGTTAGCTTTAAACCTTTGAGTTAAATTGAAATCAAAGTTTGATCCTATAATATAGGTAAATGATTTGTTGAAAGCAAATTCATTTGTTTGTGATGTATAACTTATATTTGAAAACGATGTAGCTACCATAGGAGAGATTGTATATCTTTTAAATGGAAATGGTTTAGTAGTAAATATAGTTAGAGATGGAGATAACATGATATTGCTATCCATTATAATAATAGTATTCCCTATAGCATAACCTGCTACTAATCCTTTCTTAAGTAAAAATACTTCGTTAGTTCCTATTGAAATTACTTTTGTACTAAACATCAGCATTGCAGTAAGGTTTGTTCCAGTTATCTTATTTATTGATCCCTTACCGTAGTACGATCCATATTCTATCCCCTTTACCTTAAGTGGTATTTTTCTATCATAGTTAAATAGTATAGTAGTTTTAGATAGGGCTAAAGAAAACTGTTTCAAGTTAGACCATATCATTGCGTTTGCACTATACGATGTTTCGCCTGTTAACGAACTCTGAGATAATCCAAATGATGCTACTTGATTGAAAGTACCGTCTAGGTTTTGCATAGCCATTACATTGGCAGCTATTAACACAGGATTGACAGCTTGTTGTTTTTTCTTATCCTCCTTCTTTTCCTCTTTTTTCTCTTCCTTTTTCTCCTCTTTCTTTTCCTCTTTAGTTTCTTCTTTAGATTCCTCTTTTTTCTCTTCTTTAGATTCAGATTTTGCTTCTTCCTTCTTTTCCTCAGATTTAGTTTCTGTTTTACTTTCTGATTTAGTTTCTGTTTTTGTTTCAGTAGTAGTCTCAGATTTTGTCTCTGTAGTACTTGAAGTTGAACTACTTGATGAAGAACTACTTGAAGTTGAACTAGTTGGAGGTGGTGTAGGAGTTGGTGGAGCAGCAGGAACACTTACTGTGGGTACAGGTACACTAGCACTAGCAGCGGCTGCAGCTGATGCTGCGGCACTTGCTGCTGCTGTCGCAGCCTGTGTAGCTTGTTGTGTTGTTTGCTGTGCTACAGTTTGAGTAGCTTGTGCTGCAGAACAGGGATTATAAGTAGTCCACCATAAGTAGGTCTCCTCCAACCATACCCTTAGTATCCCCGATTGTACATCTGCTGCAGTGACTATTTTGTACCTATTATAATATACAACTACTGTAGATCCTTGAGATGCAATATTAAATACCTTTGTCTCTCCTGTACACTTATCGTAATACGTCTGTGTTACAGTCTGTCCATAAGTACCTAATCCTATAAGTAGGAATAATATGTAAAGGAGTTTTTTCAATGTTAGTTGGTGAACACTTGTTTTTGAATCATTCGTTTAACAACCTTTGCTGTTGCTGACTCTAATGCTTTTTTAGTAGCGGTTCCAATACTTGATTGGTTAAATTTAACTTCTTCTAAATTCTCGTTACTCATTAAAGTCATCTCTCTTGTTGTAGTTGCTTTTCCTAATCCACTTCCAGACATATAAGTTCCAGATTGAGCATCTACCATCTTAACTTGTAATCCTAATCTAGTTACTAACTTATTCTTAACTCCGTCTTTTAGGTTAATTGTTTCATCTTCTGAGATTGAAAAGTCATATACTTCAATATAACAGAGGTATTTCGCTAATACAATATTTCCTTTTAGTTCTATCTTTTCAGTAGATAATCCCTTTTGAGATGCTTTATATTGAGCAACCATTCTATCCTTAATTGCATCTTTAGTTTCAACAAATTCGAATCTAAATGTCTCTTCTAAAAAAGCTACAACAATATTGGTAAGTCCCAATCCTACACGGTAATCTGCAAGGTCCGGATATTGTTCAAGTACTTCTTTATTAACTCCAATATCTAGTAGAGCGACAGGAATTGGCTTACCGTTATATTCCGGTATAGTAAGTATTGACTCCTTTCCTTCAAATCCTGCTTGATAATCCTCTGTAACTGTTTTTCCTATCACTTGTCCAAAGACAAATGGACCTGCTAGAAAGCAGGCCATAAGTATCAATTTTTTTACCATGAGTGACTCTTTTTTACTTCTTTAGGTAATGACCATCCTTTTTTTCTTCCTCTAATAACATGGTATGCTACACCTCCTACAAACGTAGCTAAAAATACCAGTGCAGAGTTAATTAATAATGCTAATATTAACATTACAATTATTCCTGTAAATGTAAGTAGTTGTTCCATAATTACCAATCCATTTCTTCTTTTCTCTTCTCAGTTTCAGTTTTAACTGGTTTTGGAGCAGGTGCTGCTGCAGGTTGAGCTGCGGATGAAGGTGCTGCTTTCTCTTTGATGATTACAGTTTTACCTCCTGCTGCTGCTTGTTGAGATTGTTGATTTGAGTTTGTAATGTTAATTACTGGTGCAGGAGCTGCAACTTCTGTTTTAGCTTCTTCTTCACCTCCTGTTAATTGGTTAGTAATAAACCCACCTACTCCTAGTGTAACTGTGCTTACTAGTCCAATAAGGATATTCTTTAAAGATGTTCCTGTTGATTCTTGTTCTTCTGCCATTTTAATGTAAATTTAATTTTTAGTTATTTATTTGGTTTGTATTGAAAAGTACTCTTTTCCAATTACTTTGTTATCTGCAGTTTGCAATTCTACAGAGTACGAGCTAACAGGTAAGGCTGAAACGTATATGTTTAGTATGTTGTCTCCTTCTTTACCTTCGATTTTTTCTTGACTAACCACTTCTCCACTGAAGTCGTATATTTTAATTTTGTAAGTACCTGCTGCCGGTAGTTTACTGTTAATTTTTACTTGATTAGTTACTATGTAACTCTCTAGTTTAAGTCCTTCAACTCCTTCTACTGCTAAAGCATTGTTTACTGGTGTTTTTGGAATGTCTATGTATTCGGGGTCTTGTGTACAAGCTGCTGCTGCAAGTACCAACATTATAGCTATTATTCTCTTTTTCATTATTGTATTTTTAATATTACTTTAGTTCCGTCTTGTTTAACTGCTTCTGCAACTTTAAAATAAATTAATCCTGCTGTATTAGTTAACACTGTTTTAGGTGTGAATACAAGTTTATAAGGAGTACCTGTTTTAACTGTCTGTACACCACTTTGATCTAAACTACCAAAATATATCTTATTTCCTTTAGGTGTAGCAAAGTTTGTCATATTACTTCCAGTATCAAATTTTACTTCATCAAATGTTAACATTGACGGATCATACTGTACGATAAATTCAGTCCCTACTAGGTTTTTTAAGTCAAAATTAGTTTCTAATACCACTTTTCCTCCTACTAAAGAAGTAGTTACCACTAGGTTGTAATTTTCGGCATTCTTAGCTACTTTACTTGATGTTGATAATTTACCTGTCAGTTTTTGACCATTAGGAAGTGCTGAGTGTGAGAAATCAACATCACCTATGAATCCATGTGAATATGTAAATGTTTTTTCAGTATCAGTTGGTTTGAAGTAGAAGTTTTGTCCAAAGTAATAATCATTGGTAGCTGTTCCGTAGTTTTCAATTCTACCCCAAAAATCCTTAGCTCCATTTGCTACCGAAGTATACCAAGTACTTGATGGCTGTCCTATTATGTGATTTAACATAACATAAGAATCATCAAATGTTACATTCCCACTGTTATTAACTTCGGCATAAAGATACTGTAATGAATAGTCGAAAGTATTTGCTCCTACAACTCCTGGTGTTGGACCTGCTCCAATAGCTTGCTTAAATGTTAAATAAGTATCTGTTACGGATACTACTTCGTCTAACCAATCTGAGGCTAGTGTATTATCCAATTTTATGTCAGCATGGTACTGCTTATCTTTAGTTAACCCTTTAACGATAGCTTGGTAGTTGGAATCAAAATACCCAGAAGCTACTGTTGCTTGTGTTCCTGTATCTTGAATGGTATACTTATATTGTGTAGGATGTGTACTAGGTGTGTTTAGATTTAAAACTACTAAACCTGCATCACCTCCTGTTACAGCATCTAAATTCAATGGTGGGTTACCGAATACTCCGGAGTTGACACCTGTTGTCATGTTTCGGTACATGGCCCAAGAATTACTTAGAACATTATTGTAATTGGCATAAGATGTTACTCCTTTATCCTTTACCTTAAATCTAACATATATCATTTCTGATGGTGATGGTATAAAGGCTGATCCTTGGATGGTAATACGTTCAACAGACCAATCTGGGTTAAGGACGTAGGTTGATCCGCCTGCAAGATTCCAGGCATCGTATTGTACTTTAAGGTGAGTTGGATCGGTATTAGGTTTAAAGTTGAAGTAGTATCCGTCCCAGTGGTTTAAACTATTTTGGTAAGCTGATAGTTTAAATGTGTGGTCTATTTTTTCTAATAACTTGTTATTGTACTTGTAGTCAAACTGTACAAGGTTTGTTGGAGTTTGATCATACTGTATTACAAATTTTACAGTAATAATTTGACCTACACTATAAGGTCCTGGTTCTACTATACTATTGAATAAGTAGGTGTTTTGTGAAAATGCTAAAATGGGAAATAATAGCAGTAATAATAGTTTTTTCATTATAGTTTTAGTTTTTCAATAATTTGTTCGCATACTTTTTTTAATGCTGACGAAACATTTGTTTGAGAAAACTTACCTCCTTCATCTATTATAATAGTAGATGACGAGATGGACTTTGCTTGTCCTTTAACTACAACTGTTTTTAATTCTTTTCCATCCAATGTTAGCTTGGCAGCAGCAACTATTTCTGTTACCTCTACAGTATTCCCGTAGACTGCCAATTGCATATTAGTACTCTTAACATCAAAGTAAAGTAATTCTACTTTTAATACTTTGGTAGAGTTTGGATCTAATTCATAACCTTTTTCTTGAATTACTTCTTCAAGTATATTTTGTACACCAAAAGCTAGGTCTCTATTACCTGCCTGTGGTCCCATGACTACATTATTAACAACTTCATCTACTTTGATAGTTCCTTGTGAATAGGAACTTACCCCAAATAGCAAAGCTATAAACATAAAAAAAAGTTTCATACCTTCTGTACATAAAATTAATTAATAAAACAGTTGATATAAAACTTCTTTTAAATAAATAGGTAGCTTACACCTTAACTTCTTCTGTAATTTCGGCTCGGTTTCCATCTACAGCAATCTCATGCCAGTAAACTCTTCCTTCCTCAATCGCTTTTTTAATATTCTTTTGCTTACCCATAAGGAATGCATTTCCTGACTTAACTTCTATAAAGTGAACTTCACATTTTGTTTTGCTCTCAGTATTGGTAAACCCTACGTAATCGATAGGCATTCCTAAAAATACCACATCCTCTGGTGGTACTGGGAACTTAGTCATGAAAGGAACAAAATGCTCAATTGTCTTACCCCAATTAACTGCTGAGGATCTAAATGTAGAGTCTTTTTTTACTTTTGCTTTTTCAATTTCATGAGTAGCATCCTTTTCCACCAATGCCGCTTTAGCATCGCTAAGTTGCATTTGTATTAGGTAAATCGCTGCTACTAAAAAAGCAACAAGAATAACTAAAAGTATTATTAGTATTTCCATAATTTAATTTTGATTTTTCCATCTCCAGACAAAGCCTTTATGGGTATTGTATCCTTTTTTCTCTTTACAACAAGATATAACATATCTTCTTTCAAAACCAGCGTAAGATGCTTCGCAGACATCCTTCCATTCTTTAATAACTTCTCCTGAGGTTCTATCTATTTGAAGTACCGGTTTATCGTATTTATACTTATTATTTTTAGATCCTAGTTTAGCTTCACTCCAGACTTTAATTCTTTCTTTTCTTTCTTCCTGAGAGAGTCCTTTAAAGCAGTTTGCTTTCTTTCTTTCCTCAGGATCTTCGTATCTTAGCTTCTGTGCATTAGAACAGTTAATTAAAAAGGATTCGTACTGCTCTTTTGGAAGTTCACTTACCTTATCTCCCCCTAAACCGCCTTTTGCTACATTGTATAGATCCTTCTCTTGTTCAATTAGATTCTTCTCCTGCAAAAACATAACTTCTTCTGAGGGACATTCTAAAAGTATTTTCCAGTCAAAGGCATGTTCTCCATACTTCTTCCAAGCGTTCTGTAAATGTACACTATGGTGTATACCTTGAGAGAGGTGTCTTTTATGTTCCTTCCACCTTCTTTCAAGATTTTTACTGCAACCTATGTACTTAAACCCTGTTATGGTATTTCGTATTTCGTAAATAATAAACATATTAAAAGAGCCTTTATTATAAATAGGCTCTTTTTATGTTTTCAGCCATCACACTATCCGTCACATGATGTGCAGTCAGTACTTGTTCTACTTGCGATATCCCCATTAATAACGCTGTCAGTTCTTAAATAATATAACGTCTTTAATCCTAGTTTCCAAGCTGTCTGGTGAACAAGGTTTATAAATTTAGGGCTATCACCTGGATCAAATGCTAAATTCAATGATTGAGCTTGATCTATGTACTTGCCTCGGATTGCTGCTTGCTCAACAAGAGCTAATTGATTGATCTCTGCAAAAGTTAAAAACACTTCTTTATCTTCAAACGGCATAACGTCTTCTGGTAGGTTAGCGATTGATCCTCTATCTTTAAGAATCTGTTGCCATACCTCTTCTGAGTTATGTCCTTTTTTATCTAAGTATTCTTCTAGTACTGGGTTCTTTCTAATGAATGTACCTTTAGAAGAGTTAAACGTATAAACGTTAGCTGGGATTGGTTCAATACCTGCTGATACTCCTCCTGAGATTGTTGAGTTAGATACTGTAGGTGCAATTGCAAGTAAGTGAGTATTTCTCATTCCTGTTCCTTTACACCAAACTGGTTCTCCGTATTCCTCAGCCAATTTTCTAGAAGCTGCTTCTGCTTGTGTCTTAATTTGTGAGAATATTCTATTTGTCCAAGAAGTTGCTGCAATAGATGTAAATGGAATTCCTTTTGATTGTAAGAATGTATGCCATCCTAAAACTCCTAATCCTAATGCTCTTCCTTTCTTAGCAGAACGGTGTGATCTAATCATAGACTCTTTTCCGTTTGTTTTAACTAAGAACTCCTCTAATACTCCGTCTAAAAAGTAAACTGCTGTTTCAACTAAGTCGGTATCTTTCCACTCATCGTATTTTGTTAAGTTCAAAGAAGATAAACAACATACAAATGAATGCTCTTCGTCAGTGTGTAATGCAATCTCTGAGCAGATGTTAGTCATTGTTACATCTAAGTTATTCTTAACGTATGCAGGTGGATTAGCATTGTTTACATTATCTTTAAACATTAGATAAGGCTCTCCTGTCTCAACTCTTGATTTAAGTATTTCTACCCAAACCTCCATTGCCTCAGGGTCTCTATGCTCTAATCTCTGCATGAATTTATCATCCACGGAGATACATTGATGTAAGTTTAGACACTGTCTGTTTGGATCTCCTTTTGGTCTTCTGATTTGTAAGAACTCCTTAATGTCTGGGTGATTGATATCTAGGTTAACAGAAGCTGCTCCTCTTCTTACTGCTCCTTGATTGGTTGCAATAATAGTTGAATCATAGATCTTAGCCCAAGGCACAATACCTTCTGACTGTCCCATATCACCGTTTCCGATTTTAGCTCCTCTTCCTCTTACTTTACCTAATCCGATTCCTACTCCTCCTCCTAGAGAGGTGAGTCTCATTAACTCTGCATTGGTTAATCCTATACCTCTAATTGAGTCAGGAGTATCAATACCGAAACATGAGATTGGTAATCCTCTATCAGTTCCTGTGTTCGATAATACCGGTGAAGCTAGGTTTAACCATCCCTTCCACATATATTTAAAGAACTTGTTTGCTAGATCTGGACGATCTAATTTTTTTGCTACTGCATCTGCAACTCGCTTGTAAGCTTTTTTTGGAGTCTCATCAGGAAGTAAATATCCTTTTGAGATTGTTGCCAAAGACACTTCGTTCATCCACTCAGGGTAGTCAACCCCTGGCTTCCAGTTACTGTAATCTACTGTCATAAAATTTAATTAAAATGCGTTATCCCAATCCATGTGCCCTTTAGAGTAGTTTGTAACTCTGTTGGCAAAGAAGTCTGTATGCTGTTTTCCAGCTACTACGGCATCGAACCAAAGCATTTGTTTTAGTGCTCCTTTATCGATTTGATCTGAAGGTATTAAAGGTTTTAACCCTAGATCTCCCATCTTAGTATTTACTCTATGTTTAATGAAATTCTTAAGTTCGTCTTTAGATAAATTCTCTAAATCGCCCATTTCAAATATCTTATCGATAAAGTTAAATTCTAATTCAAGAGCTAGTGTTGCGGCTTCTTCAATATCTTTAATCAATTTATCTGTTTTTAATTCAGGATATTCTTGCATAAGGGTTCTAAATAACCAACATCCTGCCTCTGAATGAAGAGATTCATCTCTTACAGACCATTCAACAATTTGTCCTACTCCTTTTAGTTTGTTTCTCATTTTAAATGATAACAGTACTGCAAAAGAAGAAAATAAGTTTACTCCTTCAGTAAATGCTGAGAAGATTGCTAGAGATCTAGCTGCTTCATGCCAGTCAGTTTCTCCAGAGTTTCCATCTCGAACAGTCATTAGTGATTGTATTTTTGCAGCAGTAGTCTCATCTTCTAAGAACTCTGCAAAATTATCTAATCCTAATTGTTCGTTTAACAGAGCATAGGCCTCTGCATGAATGGTTTCGAATGCTCCAAAGGTAGTAGCCATTGCTATTATCTCTGGTTTTCTGAACCATTTTGTGACAAGGGATGTCCAGTAATCATTTACAACCGTTTCTGTTTGTGCGAATCCTTTTAAGATTCCTCCTATCACGTTTTTCTCGTGATCTTTTAAATTACTGTTCCAATCTGTAACATCTTGTGATATTGGAACTTCTGTATGTAACCAGTGCGCTTGGTGCTGTTTTAACCAATACTCCTGTGCTTTTGCGTATTCAAATGGCTTATAAACAATGCGTTCGTCTTTTAGACTCATATTCGCGTTTTTTTTAAATTAGTAAAAAATTCTAACTGTAGAAATAAATAGGCTTTAGATCGGTACTTGTCCTTCTAGAGCAAAGAATTTCTGAGCTACTTCTTTGTAACCTCCTCTTTGTTTATCTCCTCCTTCATCTAAAATAGTACCTCCTAGAATCTCAATATGCCCGTTATTTGTATCTACTTTTGCATCGTAAGTCATACCGTCCATTCCGTACCTGTTCTTCATAACGTGAATACGTCCTGTACCTAGTACCTTATCTTCTTTCATTCTAGATAGTGATAAACAAATATCGGCAACCATCATCTTATCGTAAGAACCTGCTGCTTTATCTCCTTCAATAATACTATCCTTAGCACCCATTCTATTAACTTGAGATGGTGTTAGAATAGGAATTTGAAGTTCCTTAGCTAATCCTTTTGCTGCAATAAATACATCATCAATTTCATCCTTTCTTTCGGCAAATCTACCCTTTGATGGTGCTTTTAGATAATCGACATAGTCAATAATAATCATGTCTGGTTTGTGATCCATATCAATACACTTCTGGATATGTGATTTAATTGTATTGATTGAAGCTCCTTTTGGTGGATACTCTTTTACGATTAATTTACCTTTCAATCCATCTACTATTCCCTGTACTTCTGGTCTATGGGTATTTACTTCTTCAATTCCATATCCTGTAAAGTAACAGTCAAATCGTTTCCCTACGTAATCCTCTCCTAACTCTAATGTATAATAATTAACATTGAATCCCAACTTAACTGCATGTGCTGCTGCTGCAACCATTGTCCAGGATTTACCTCCTCCTGGGTTACCAAATACGATAACTAAGTCCCCAGGTCCCCAACCTCCTCCGATATTATCATTCATAATAGGCCAAGGTGTAGGAATGGTAGGTCTGTAGTTCTCTCTATATCGACTCTCTACATCTTTGTTATACTCATGACCCATGTTTTTATCCAGTCCGGCTTTCATGGCTCTATCAATCATACTTCTAATTCCATCAAAGTCTCCTTGATTTAATAAGTCTGCTGAGTTAAGTAATGCTGTTTTTAATTCCTGGTTTTTAGCAAATGTAGTAAACTCCTCTACAACGTATGCTAGATCTTCTTGAGTTGCTTCGTAAGAGTTTCTCAACTCTGATTTAACTGCTACCTGTAAGATATCGTTTTCTACTTTTTGTAATTCAATTTTTAAAGCATCCATTGAAATAGTAGTGTGGTACTTATCGAAATACTTAACTGTAGTTTCTAGAATCCATTTATGGGCATCTGAGTCAAAATAATCTGGTCTTAATAAATCTCTTGTGTTCAATAAGAACTTCTTGTCTGTTAGTAAGGCTCCTAATACTTTTAACTGAAAGCCTTTTCCGTACTGCGATAATTTTGCTAATGATGTCATGTAACTTATTTTATTATAACTTATTTTTGATATGTTGTCAACGGTCGGAATACCTCTAACCATCCTTCAACGTTTTTGTTTAAAGCCTCTATTTGATCTGCTTCTAACATCCTTACAAAGGTCGTTGCTTGAAGCGGAGGAATATCCTGCTTTAACTTATCTAATATATGAACTATTTCATAATCTCCCAACCTTGGCTGTAAGAGATTCATCAATTCATAATTACTTTTTACCTTATCCCAATCGTAAACAATCTTAGCAAATACCTTCTTGGTTTCTAATTCTTTAGCGCATATCTCATAGATATCGTCGAGAGTTACTCCTGGTTTATTTACAAGGTCTGGGAATTCTTTTATTAAGGTTTTTGGTCCTAATCCTTTTATTCCTGTTAGATTATCTGAATTATCTCCTAATAAGGATTTCATAATTAAGTAATTCTCAGGTAACATTCCTACCTCCTCTTCTACTTCTTTCTTTCCATAGGTCTTTTTCTTAATCGGAGAATACACATTGATGTTTTCATCCACTATCTGTAAAAAGTCTTTATCAGAAGAAACAATTGTTACTTTTTTATCTCGTTTACCGAACTCTTGAGCTAGGTATGAGATAGTATCATCTGCTTCTACCTTATCTATCGAAATTAAAGTAATAGGAAGACATTGTAAGTAATTAATCAATCTACCCATTTGCATGGTCATTGAAGCATACTCATCTTCTTTATTATCAAACAATTCCCAGTTGGTAATTCTTTTAATGTTTCTATTGGCTTTGTATTCTGGATCTATATTCTTTCTACTTGAGGAGGAAGCTTGTCCGTCGAATACACAAATGATTCTTGTAGGATCAATTGTTCTAGTTAGAAACCCTAATGACCTAAGAAAACCAACAAGACCACCGGTGTGATGGCCTTGGGGATTCATAGACTGTAGCATTGCAAAAGACCTTATAAAGGTATTCATACTATCTACAATAAGTATATGGTCATTTAATTTCCTGTCTGGTTTTTGTTCGATGTTATTTAGTATGTCTAAATAATTAGTCATCGAGCATTTCTATATCAGTTCTTACATCTTCTCCTACTTCAGCCTCTATTGTTACCGTAAAGTCTGTTGAACCTAACGTATTAGCCCAAGATCCTTTATGAGTATCTTTATAAGCATCAATTGCTTTCTTATCGTCTGCAATAAATCCGTGGCTTGTCATGATGATTGCTCCTCTTGACTGTACTCCGTCGATGTGGTTCTTTTCAATTTGTACTTTAGTTCTTTTAGCGAACTCGTACTCTTTACCTTTATTAACAGCTTTGATTTTAGAAGTACCTGAGTTAGTGATGTTTCCAAATGTAATAATAACTGTAGCATCGTACCACATAGTCTTTCCTCCTTTATTCTCCAATCGAGGTTGACCCATTGGATGTTCAGGTTTTGCAGTCCAGACTTTATTAATAGCTACTAGAGTGTTTGTATACTTACTTGCTTCTTTTCTTGATAACATAATCTTTTGATTTACGTTATTTCCGAATTGAGTAGACATTGCTCCAGCATTCCATTCGTTATTATTCTTATTTGATCTTACAGATAAGTCACTTGGAACTGATCCTACTGAATCCCAAAGGAATAATAGGTCATACGGTAAGTTACCTTTCTTCTGTTCATCAATCAAGTCTAGAATATAAACTGCTACGTCTTCTATAGTGTTTAGAGTTCCTCTATCTGCATATAAGAAAAATCCTTTGTAGTCAGTTATCTCTCCTGTATCTTGATCAATTACTTCTTCAACTTCTAATCCCATCATTTGAGCATGTGGCCAAGACCATTTCATCTCTGTAATAATGAATACTGGCAGTACTTGTCTCTTTTGAGCGTTTACTGCTGCCTCTAAAAGTAGAGTTGTTTTTCCTGTATCAGAATGACCTCTTAAAAGAGTAATATGTCCCATAGGAATTCCTTTGAGAGATGTTACATCAGTAAAAGCATCTGATACTTTAATCCAATCCTGTTCTTTAAACTTTACAGAAGAGTTACTAAACCCTTTGTTCTTTTTAAAGTTATCAAGATTGAAACCGCTTTTGATTATATCTCCAGCGGTTGCAGTTGCGGTTTTTGATTTTGCCATTTATTAACTAAATAAGTCATCAAATTTACTAACAGTATTTTGTTTCCCTACTGTAGCTGCTTCCATAGTGAAATTCTTTTCTTCCATGATTCCTGTTCCTGGAATTACTGAAGGTGCTACTGGTGCTGGAGTAGGTACTGCAACTGGTGCTACTGCTTCAGTTGGCTCAGCCGGAGCTGCTACTTCCTCTCCTGGGTTCAAATACCCTTGTAACTGTTTCTTGATGAACTCATAGTCGTACTTGGTAAAAGTCTCGATTGGGTTTGGTTGTTCTTTCAACCATGCAGATACTTTACTATCATCATCTGATAATGTAGATGTCTTAGGTCTAATACGAACTGTTGTTGTTGGATATGGATTACCTGGTGCTTGTTCTACAACCATATCATAACCGTTCATTACGTCTGTAAAGTCCCCGATGTCTTCGTCTTCTGCTAAAGCTAATAATGCTTTGTAGATTGTTACACCAAAACTCCATAAACGAACTCCTTTTTCTTCCTCTCCTCTTACCACTACTGGTGCAAAGATTCTAGTTTTAGGAGATAATTTTCCTGATAATGACCAGTTGTCCTTGTCAGATGTTTTTCTCAATTCTTTTACAAATTCTTCCACAGGGTCTTGGCTACCGAAGTTTGATAAAGCCAACATTGGGTATTTCCCAATTCCGTAGTGAAATTTAAGCTCTGTAAAAGGAAATGATGGGTTGTAAACAGAAGGTACAATTCTCACTGTATGTTTACCGTTAGTAGGTTTCCAGAATACTTTCTCGTAATCTACTTTTTCTTTTTCTGAATTTCCGTTGTTGTTTAACGAACTCAGCTTTGCTTTGATAGCATTCAAATCCATAATATAACTATTTTAAATTAAAACTCTTATTTGATAATATAAGAAAAAAGTTGCAATCAAGCAACTATAATTCTATAATTCTATGTAATTTTGTATTGACTCTTTTTAGTTCTGCTCCTTTAGTTAATAAGATACAATTCTGGTAATCGTTCCAGTTTACTTTAAAGCTAATATCAAGTACTCCTCCATTTAATGACTCAATTAATCTATTTAGTGAATTAATTGTATAAAGAGTATTTGATTCTTTTTTTCTATGAACTAAAATAGTATTATCGATGAAATTAGAAATATTTCCAAAATCAACATTATAAGTACAAATATATTCGTCTTGGCTTTTAGAATACAAAACGAAAATCTTGTTATAAATGATTTTATATTTTCCTTGGATTGTACTTAATACCTCTTCTAGTTGTTCTTCTGAAGAGAAAGTACAAAATAACTTATTACTCATATCTGTAAAGTTGAATAGTGGTTCGATATCATAATCGAATCGTGCTGATGTTAATGCATTTTCTGTCATTTATAAATATGATTTTATTTTATAAAACTAAGTTAGTACTGTATTTAAACTTTACTGGGTATTTTCCTCCTTGATTTAATATTTTTTGTAGATCTTCTAATACATCTTTTCCATCTGATTTATCGAAGTCAAAAACGATTGCATCGTATGTATATAAAGCTATCTTACTTTTTTTATCTCTAAGATATCCTAATACATCTTTTAATATAAGAATATTTCTTGAAGTCTCCAAAGACTGCATCATATAATTCATAAGCTTTTGTGGATGCATATCTGGTAATGCTTTTGTGAACCTTTTTCCTGATATTGGATCTTCAACATATCCCTGTTCGGTAAACTGTTTCCAAAGACTGCCAATATACTTTTCTATCTTATCGAAGACTTCCAGGAAGGCATATTCTGGAGGTATCTTTCCATATATGGCATGGAAGTTAGTTTGTTTTGCTTTTGTATATTCTTCATCTGTAATCTCCTCCTTTCCGAAGTAAAGCCTAGCCAATTGAATATGTGCTGATTCTTCTGTTAATGGATATCCTATTTGTTCACATAGCAACCTTAGGTGGTATCCATCAAAGTCAAACTCTACAAAATAATCATTCTGAGGTATAATTGCTTTTCTGAACTCAGGTGCTTTTGGTATTGCTGCAAAGTTAACTGAGTTAAATGCATTTGTTGGACGAGAGGTAATGTTATTTAAGTTGTAGTAAGTATATACAATATTATCTTGAATACTATACGCTACATTGTTTGGTTTAAATAATTCTATAAACGGATCGTACATAATTCTCAACCCTGTCTTTTCAATCATAAAAAATACCGAAGTTGCAGTCTTATTATAGAAATCAAAACCATTTGGTATTGCGTATTGCAATATACAATATAGGTGTTTGTAATTCTCCTCACACTTTTCATAGAGCTTGGTGATAGGAACTATAGAATTTAATTCACTATACTCTGACATTCTACTATAATACCAATTGTAAGTAGAGTTAATTCTTGGAAGATCCTTTCTATCATAATTTGTCATTGTATTTAGTAGGGAGATATCTATAACCTCCGGTAATATAAAGTGGTATAGAAGGTCTTTCTTATCATATGTATAAAGTGTTGTGAACTGCTTTAACAGCTCGTAGACACGTTCTTTTGATACGTTAAGTCCTTCTGTATGATTGATTGGAATAATGAATCCTTCCACCTCTTTCAATGGACGAATATAAACTGCTACAGTATATGTAAGTATGGGATGGTAACTATCGTTAGAGGATATGACCTCTACATAAGCTCCTTGCTCTCGATAACTTGTTAATTGATCAATTTGCTGATCTGATTCTACTATATAAAACATTTGATATAACCTTTGATTTAATATAAGAAAAAAGGCCTGTTAAAACAAGCCTTTCTTTTTTTATTTTTTAGTATCGAAATTTGCCTTTCGAGAATTCTCTAAACCTACTGCCAAGTCCGGTTCTGTTATAGTTTCTGAGGTAAGTGTTTGTTTTTCTACAACTACTGGCTCTTGTACCAAGTATCTATAATCTGTGATAAAAGTAGAGATCCCCGGTAGTTGCTTCTCTAAAGACTGTATTGTTTTTTTATTCTTACTTTCAGCTCCTTCGTATTTATACTGTCCAAACATCTTATCCTCTGCTGGTCCTTTTATATTCCAATCTACTTCTAAGAAATTCTTACTTAATGGAGATTTTTTCTCTGATAGGTATGTTGCTCTATCTGTTTCAGATATCTTATTGTTTTGAGAAGTCTGAATGAAATATCTTTTAATACTTCCTTTATCTTTTTCAGATTTAGTCAAGACTCTCCCTACTACAAAAGCTACAGTACTTGTCAATACTGCTGCTGCTGTTGTTGATGTGTTCTCTATTTTCTCTAATTCAACCTGAGTATCCATTGGTGATATTCCTGCAAAGTACTTATGATCAAAAGTACCTACATAAAGACCAGTGTACATCTCGTCAAATCCCTTAATACGGAATTGACCTCTTCTTGCTGACTTTGGTTTTGAGTATTTTGACTCTGGATAGTATGGCATGTTATTCTTCTATTTTATGAGTATGCTGTAGGGTTCTTTGATAATTTAGCCCAGTAGTCGTTAAACTTGGTCTGTCTATCTGCTAATCCATTAGTTCCTCCGTTTACTCTCTTAGTTACCGATTTAACGTGTGTAGGAGAAGCTCCTGCATTTGCTAAAGATCCAATACCTCTTGAAAGGTACTTCCACCAGTAGCAAGCTGAATCTGCTGCGAATTTTGTTGCAACTAGATTTGGATTAGACATAATATCATCTTTAACTCCTTTTGCTTTTAAGAAGTTAGCATACTTCTGATAATTAGCTCTACCTGTAATCTGAATATATCCTCTTCCTTTATATTTTCTACCATCTCCAGATTGAGTATTTCCTAAGTCTTTTCTTCCTTCGTAGGCAGCTCCTGTAGCAAATTCTTGTGTCCAAGCAAAATTACCTGATTCATGTGCACATTGTGCTAGGAAATGGGCTTTTTCTTTTGGATTTGTAATACCGTATGCTTTCATTGCCTCTACTAAAGGTGTTGGAGGAGTTTTAGAAGGTTTATTAGTTATCTGGATTCCTGCTTCCTGTAGAGATTGATCTCTACTTGTTGCAAGGCTTTCACCAGGTACCTGTCCTACTGCACCTACCTCTGCATCAGTTGGCTTTTCAATTAAGTAGAATTGAGTTGCTACAGATGTCTCCCATCTATTATCTGCTCCAATAGTATGTTCAAGTCCTGTGATGATATATCCAAACTTATCCTGATACTTACTAGGCAATATGCCCGGTGCTATCTTAAATGATTCAGCTATCTTAAATCCTCCTATTCCATCTGTCTTAAAAGATAACTCTACAGGTACAAGTCCTGGTATAGATTGTCTATTCTGTGTTCTATATTTCTTAACTACGTTATTAACAGTCCATTCAGCATGCATTGTCTTAATAGCTTCTACATCCTCTTTCTTGTATCCGTCATTTGAATTGAATTTATCAAAAACGTCTATTACGTCTACAAGCCATTCCTTAGTTCTTTCTTTTGTATCAGCAGCTAACTGCTCCTGTCCTGCTGCATCTTTATCAGAAGTACTTTTAGTTACTTTAATTCTATCTACTACGTTAGGATTCCATCTAAGAATATTTTCTACGTTTTCAGAACTATTTGCAGCTGATCCTTGTGCAGCTATTGAAATTTGAGAACCAATCTCATTAGAGATTTTACTACTAATTCCTACATCTGTAAATACACTTCCTATTCCTGCAAGTGTAAATTCTGGTACAGGTACCGGTTCTGCTGGTGTATTATTTCTATCAACTAAGAACCATGTTCCGGCTCCGTCCTCTTCATCATAGGCTAACCCTAAATCGTTTATCCCTCCTAAAGCAGAATTAACACCTTCTAAAAGAGTTTCTGTAATATCATGTATACTTTTATTAAGTTTACCTTTATCGTCTAATGCTCCATCTAAGATACTTTTTAAATATGGAATTGCAATAAAGATATTTAGTACGTCATTTTTATTTCCTACTACCTCACCTTCTACAGTATGTACAGGTATTACTTCTATTTTTGCATTAACTGGTCCATACCACTTATCTGCTACTACTTGAGCAGGGTAAGCCAGTACGCAGGTAGTTGGCTCTACCGAGAAGTGTTCTGGGCTTGTTAGAAATGTGCTTGACTTTTCGTAATCAATATTGAAGCGAGTTAACGTTCTATCTGCTGTACCTTTTACTTTTGTAAGGTCTATTGGAATAATACATTTATTAAATATATCAAAAAGTGTACGCATAGATATCCAGTGCATTGGAGTTTCTGTATCAAAAAGCCATCCATCGTCTAATTGAGTATCTGCGTAATATCCTGTAAAGTCTTCTAATTCTGAAATTATTGTGCCGGCTTCGGCTTCTAGGTCAGCTTTAGTAAAAGTAGGGTTAGAAGTAAGCTTTGTAAGCTTTTGCATTATAAAATGTAAAATACTTTTACGTTGTTCCTTTCCTGCTTCAGAATCTTTTTCATCAAACTTATCCTGCTCTACTCTAAGACGTGGATCAAATCTTAACTGAAGTGATTCTAATATTTCACCTGTAGATATAATACTTACAGTACATTCATATCCTCCGTTTGAACCATAAGTCCAGGAGAAGTTCTTAATGTAACCTATCATACCTTCGTAGTTGTATGCAGTTTTTTTCCTAATAGCAGCGATATCCGATACTAGTTGAGACATTGTCACATTCGGATTAAAGAAATGATTTCCTATACTCTCTATATCCTTAATAAGTTTCCCACTGTTATCTATGTACATTGAATGTCCCCATTCTAACAGTACTGTAAACCCTGGTCTAAGATATATCTGTTCCATTATCTCAAAATCCTCTAAAGTCCATACTGAGAATTTTATTTCTGCTTCTCTTAATGTACCGTAAGTATTTTTTGATTTAACATTCATACCTGTAATACCTGGCATAGGTCTTATACCTGTACTTGCTGCTCTGTTTTGATATGCATAAGTATTACTTTGTCCTGATATTGTGTCTGTTGGGTTTGTATCAATCCCTTGTCTTAATCCTCTATCAGGTCTAAGAACTCCTCCTAACAGTATATTATATCCTGCTAGTTTTGGATCTCCAGAAATTGACGAAGGATCTACTCCTGCTCTTAAAGATGCTACTTGTTCTGGTGAAAGAGTATTAACAGATGAAGACATTTTAATCCAACCTGTTTTAGAATTCATATATAGAAGATCATCAGACGTTCTACCTGTTTTCTTTTCTATAATCTTTTTTCTAGCAGCTATTTGAGCTGCTACTTCTTCTGAAACTGGGCTTCCTATTCCTCCTGCCATTATCGTGTCTTGTTAACCTGTCTGTATAGTTCTAAAATACTATCTTTATTAGCTGGGATTCGTAACTGTATACCTGGCTCTACTACTAGAGATGCTCTTTCTGAATTATTAGCTGATGCTATAATCCACCAAAGGGTGTGATCTCCGTAGAACTGTTTTGCTAGAATATCATACCTATCTCCTCCTGTTGAAATAACATAGAAGTCCTCTTCTGATAGAGGTATTTCCGGATATATTGCATTAACAATATAAGTTACTCCGTCTGAGGTTGTTTTTTGCTTAATATCTCTATATCTATTAGCCATTTAGTATTTTTTTAAAAAAACGGGTTAGAACCTCTATTTTTATCTTTTGACGTAAAGTAGTGATGTAATCCAGTTTGCGGTGCAAAGTCATGAATCGGTTTAAAGGATACACTACAATTTAAAACCATAGGTAACTCCTGTACATCATCATCTGTCTTATTTTTACCTCCTCCATCTGGGTTAGCTAATGCTATTTCCCAAGGAGCTTCATTATCTAAGGTATACTTGACTGATGTGATTACTCCTGGTATTTGACTAAAATACGAACCTACTGTCAATCTAGCAAGCGTACCTCTCATTAACCCCGATGTACCGTATGTCGGAGCTGTAGAAGAGGCTAAAAATACCATTTTTTTATATAATGGCTTCATTTCTTTTCTAGTAGCGGCGGCTATTTTAAAAGAAATATTAATCTCCCTATTGAATCCTCCGTATGTGTAAAAATTCTCTGCTCTTCCTACGTACCTATGTCCTTTCCAATCTGCTGTATATCCGTCATCTATGGAGTCTATAAATGCTCTAAAGTATAAAAATGTACTTTCTTCTGGTGTAATTATTTCAAAATGGAATTTAGCCATATCCCTGGCTTCTTCATTACCGCTTACAGCAATAGTTGTTATATCCAACGCGTTCAACTTATCTACATCTACATCATCTGTAATCATGTAGTTAGTCTTACTCTTACCTTTTCTTCCTTGAGTTCCTAGACCTACTCTACTCTCTTTTTTTACATTCTTATCGTTATAGTTAAAAGAGTAACTGGATGCACTCCCTTTTCTAAAATCCTGTATTGTTGTTTTCTTAAAGTCCTCGTATACTATTTCAATTGATCCTGAGTTTATTTCCTCTCTAAGTTTATTTAGTGAGATCTCTTGAGGAATACTTCCTGATGGATAGTTTCCTGCAACTGCTGTCTGTCCGTATGGAGTTTCGTTATGAAAAGTGTAATCTTGTCCTTCTATTGAAGAGAATATATGCTTTCCTGCTAATACGTTTCCGATATTATCTACAGAACTTCTTCCTGTATATGTATTGAGCTCGTTATAGTTTTGCTTACCGTCATTACCGTTATCTGGAAGTATTTCCTGCTTATCAGCTTCACTAAGTTGATTACTTCTTCCTTTTGATATATCCGGTGAGGTAGTTGTTTCATACGTACCTACTTTTACCGGCCTACCTGCCTCAGCATTCAACCTAGCCTGATTACTTCCAGTTGGTAGGTTTAGATAATCATCGTAATCGTATTTACTATACTTTCCTACTAATGACGTCTCAACAGTACCTACAACCTCTTCTCCTTTAATAGCAGAAGGTGCTCCCTCTACTCCTCCTGCTCCAAAGAATGATGCAAATTGAGAATAGTGATTTCCGTTTGTTGGCTGTAAATAGGTGTCTGTTCTAAACCCTCTTAAAAAATGAGTACCTGTTCCGTTTACAGGAACTTGAGCAAGGGTTGACCCAACTACTTTAACTGCAGTTAATGCTGTACCTCCTAATTCCTTTAAGATAGAACCTGCAACTGACTTTCCACTCTTTCTAGATTTTTCAAATCTATCTTGAACTCCAATTTGATGAAGTAAAGCTTCGTTTCCTAGATGTTTTAAACCCGGACGGTCAACAAGCATTTGAGCGATTCTAGATAAATCATCTACACGCTTAGTTCCTTGCATACCCGTTTGGTTACTTGAAGGAGGGTTATTAATGTCCTTCGTAACGTAGGGTTTATCGTTTCCATAACGAAGACTTTTTAAGTCTGTTTGGAGAGTAAGAAGTCCTTTTGACATTTGCTAGGTCTTATTTTGGAAGATTATCCATATACTTATCAGGAGTGTGTCCGTCTAAGTCTAATTGTGATGGAGCTGGGAATTTACCTTTTTGATCTGGTTTTCCATTAATCGAGTACTCATTATGTAGAGTTGATTTAGGATCTCCTTGTGGTGTTAAACCTGGTGTTTGTCCTGCTAATCCAAAGTTTGATTTTGGTAATAAGTCTATTAATCCCATTTTTTATATTTTTATTTATTATAAATAGTTGTTTTAAGCCGATTTGTAACTACCTAGTACTTGAGCTCTACCTACTTTATTAGAATCTAAGTACACATTACCTCCTGCTCTTACTACTGCTACAAGTTCTGAGAGTTTAGCCTCTACTGCTGCTAGTGATCCCTCATCTGCTTTTGTTTTAGATTCTCCTACACTACTACTAGTTACGCCTGATACTGCTGTAGCTAGTGTCGTTAATGCAGGTGCTACTGCTGCTAATGTTACAAGTCCTGCTATTGCCGGTATTGCTGTAAAACCTGCTAAGCCTAATGCACCCAATCCAGCTGCTATTCCAAATAAAGCAGGTCCTAAAAGTAACATAGGGGCTATATTGTCCATTGAGACAGCTTCTATTAGTTTTACAAATCCATCTGCAATAGAAGTAACTAATGTACCTAGTCCTGCAAATACTGCTGTTACAACTGTTCCAAATGCTTCAATACCTGGTGCTGCTATTCTAAGTGCTGCTCCTAAAGATATTGCCGATACTGCTAAAGCAGCTATTGCAGCCCATCCTCCTGCGATCATTGCTTCTCCAAAAACTAATAAACCTTCTCCTACGTTAATTAAGAACTCCTTTACAGTAGCTCCTGCTCCTTTTTGAATACTCTTAGTTTTATCTGCTGCTCCGGTTATTCCTCCTGCTACTCCTTCTACTCCTTTATCTGCTACTCCTTTTCCTAATCCGGCAACCATATCTTTTGCTCCGCCTGCTACACCCTTAATACTGTTAAAGATGCCTGAGAAGTTGCTTAACATTTTTCCGGATAAAGCTACTCCTATAAGTAAATAAGGTGCAAGTGGTAGACTTAAGATACTTCCGATTACATCTAAAATAGGTGCTACTGCTCCTGCTATTTTTTCTAATGCTTTGGAGAAATTCTCTTGTGCAGAAATACGTTTCATATCCTCTGCATTTACATTTGCTGCTGCAGCGGCTTGGTCTTCGGTCATGTTTGCATCAAGAGCTTTTTGATAAGCTATCTTAGCTAACTGATCTCTAGTCATTCCTAATGCTTTTGCTTCTGCTTCTTGTTGAATTCTGTTCATTTTACCGAATTCAGTAATATCAGATGCATTTTTGAATAACTCGTCTCCTAATCCCTTTAAATCATTACTTAAGGCTAACTCTCTAGCTTTTTCTAAGTTAAGATCTCTACCAATAAGTAGTTCTGCTTCTAACTCATTTGATATAGAGTCTTGGAAATTTAATAAGGAACTTGCAATATTATCAACATCTTGTAAAGACATTCCCAGTCTAGTTGCTGCGGCTGCAGCTTTGGCTAGAGATTCTGGGTTATTAGCTAAAGAGAGTTTAATTGAATCAGATGCCTTAGCAACTTCTTTTAAAACTACTCCTTGACTTACTGCAGATCTATTTGCTTTATTAAAAGCACTTGTTGTACCAACTACACTTTTTGTTATATTATCTACGGACCTTCCTGAGGTTTGAGCCATTATAGCTATTCCTCCTGCTTCATCAGCTGCAAGACCCATTGTTACCTTAAGTTCTGCTGCTCCTGCTAATACATCTTTTGAAAAGACGTTTTGTGCATTACGTCCAGTTTGAGTAGTTAACTCTGAGATTGTCTCTAGATAATCTTTTGCAGATGCTAAGGAAGTGTTCCAACTGGCTGCAGTTACTGCGTTTTGTCCTGTAAGTCTTTGTACGTCTACAGATGCTTTATTTATTTTTAAGTATGTTGTAAAGATCTCTCCTATTATAAATAAAGGATCTGTTAAACCTGCTGCTAGTTGCTTACCTACCATAGAGGCTGCAATACCCATAGTTTTAAAACTGCCTGCTCCTGTAGCTGCGGCTTTTCGCATTGCTACTTCAATTTCATCAGCCTGTAGGAACTTACCTATACCTGGTATCTTCCCTAAAGACTGTACGAGTTTTCCGGTTAATCCTATGCTTTTTTCTATATTTGCAAGTTGCTGCCTATCTTGAGTTAGCATCTGTTCTTGCAAATCTAAAGATTTTAAAGCAGCTTGGTAATCTTCTTCACTAAAATCTACACCTAACTGTCTAGCGTGTAACATTTTTCTATCTAAAGACTCTCTTTTCTCTGATATGCTCTGTAACTGTTTTGCTACATCTCTTTCTTTTAATATTCCTGCAGAGATTCTACCTTGATTTAATGCAAATTCATCTGACATTTTGGCAAGTTGAGTAAAGGATCTTGTAAGATCTTTCCCTACAGCTGAAAGTGTACCTGCTTCTGCACTGTCAAAGGCGCTATTAACTGCGTCTTTTAATGTCTCTGCATAATTAGAAGCAATAGACATTAATGTATCCTTTATGTATACATTTTGTTCGTCTATAGCTTTTTTTCCGTTAGTATTTTCTGCCATTTTAAAAAGAGAATTTATTATAAATAGTCAAAGCCCATATTATCTACGGGCTTTTGAACTATAGTCTGGTGCTTTAATGTGACCGTTCTGCAAAACTGAGGTTGTTCCTGAGCTTTGCTGTGTTTGTTGGTTCTGTTTTTGATAATGTTCTACCATTGTTCGGTGTACATACTTTCTTAACCATATTGGAAATTCATATACTTCATTAAAAAGATATCCTCCATTTCCATTAAAAACAATATCATGTACTTGACTAAACAGTCCTGCTCTATACTCCGGCGTCAGGCCAAAGAAAGGTAACTCCAATTGGAATATCGACCCCTCCGTCTGGTCCATCTTCTGGGAAGAATCTTAAATCAACATCTGGCTGTATTTGTTTTATATGTTCTCTAAATGCTCTAGAATCTCTTGCCAGTAGGTAATTATCAACATATCCTCTAATGGTTGCTGGAGTATTATCTCCTTCTACTGAGGTAATAACTCTTTTTAGTCTTGTAGATAATTCTGCTGAAGAGTCTTTGTTTAGTTTTTGAAGTCCTTTTACCTCTTGTGTGATTAATTGCTCATCACCGTGAGTAAGTAATTTAAAGGTAATATTTGTACCTGTAGACGGCATTGTATATGCAAATTCATTTTTACCTGCTTCCAATGCTTTGTAGTCTATATCTTTATGTTTAACTTCAGATAAGTCTACTAATTCTGTTCTACCTTTATATTCAAATTCATAATCCTTACCGTACCCTAGTATACGTGAAGCAATTAATATAGCATTCTTATCTCCTATTAAAAGGTCACCGTAGGTAATTGGAGTTACAATAAGAGACTGTAATAGCCTGTCAATTACTACTCCTTGTTGAATATAATTCTGATTTGTTAGGATATCTTCTTCCTTAGCAGTCATGTATTTCATTTCAATTTTACCTGATGCTAGAGGAGAGTCTTTTGGATAAAGTAATCCTCTTGAAGGAAGTTCCACCATTTCGGTTGGGAATTTCTGTTTTTGTTCCATAAATTTTATTTGTTAGTAACTAGTTCTATATATAAATATAGAAATAAATATTTTATAAAACAACAAAGCCTGGATAAACCAGGCTCTTGTCTTATATTTGGGAATGTATTAGTAGTTTAATACACAGTAGTCCATTGCTACTGAGATACCTATCTCTACTACTCCATCAGCATTTGTCCAGTCGAATTGTCCAAAGTCACCTTTTACTAAGAAAGCTCCTTTAATGACCCATTCTCCTACGATATCTCCTACGGGACCTAAAATGTTTAATGTTAAGTCTTTTTTGTAGAAATCAGAATAACCAGCTCTACCAGTTACTGATTCATATCCTAGACGAGCCCATTCCATTACTGCCTGAGCCCCTGAAGGTGTGATTGGTGAGTAAAGAGTCATATCCATATTCTCCCAGTTTCTTTTCCCTCTTATTTTTCTATAAGAGTTAATGTGATCAAGTTTGATCTCTGAATCTGTGAATGAAGGTGCTTTTACGTTTTTAACCATAAAAGCTGGGATATTATCTATATACATTACGAACCTGTGCTGAACCATTGGTTCGAAGGCTCTGAACATTATTTCGTTTGGATCTAATACTGCCATTTTATTTTTTACTTATTTAATTATAAATATCTATGTTTATCAAATATTATCCGAACGTTGCTCCTGTTGGTTCAATAACGAAATCTAATACTACAAACTCAATTGTTTTAGCTGGTTGGATGAAGATTTGACCGATTAGTTGGTTTCTATCTACAACATCTGCTGTGTTATTAGTATCGTCCATTACGACTCTGTATGCATAAAGACCTTGTCTTTGTACTACTGATTCTAAGTAAGGATTTACTGTAGCTAAGAATTTGTTTCTTGTAGCGATAGTATTTTGTTCGAATACTAAGTTACGAGCTTGATCACCAATGAATTTCTTAAGTTCAATTAACAATCTTCTTACATTTACTCTATCTAATGCTGATGCTTTAGTCTGTAATGTTTTTTGTCCGAATACTGAAATACCTGTTCCTGGGAATGAAGCGATTGGGTTAACTTTTCCTGCGTAAAGAGTATCTCTTTCTTCTTTAGTTAATTTTTTCTCTGCTTGAATTACTCCTCCGATTCCTCCTCTTACAAGTCCTGCTGGTGCAAACCATGGTGCTGAAGATGCATCTGTGAAAGCAAATACTCCTGGAATCATTGTTCCTGCTGGTACATATTCGTTTTTACCTGTAGCTGATTGAACTTGTACCCAAGGCCAGTAAGTTGCTGCATATGAACTATTAAGTCCTGCTGCTTCTGTTACTGCTGCTGCAGCTGTTGAACCAGTTGCTACTAAATCTACTACTGCAATACAGTCTCCTCTATTTTCTGCTAAAGATACAATATTACTTAATACTGTAGATCCATTTGGATTATCGTTAATTAATCCTGGTGCTGAGATGATATTGAATTGGAAATCATCTTTGTTTCCTAAGATATTAACAGCATTTGTATAGTTTGCTGCTACCAATCCTTGAATATTACCTGCTGTTCCGATTGAACTAAAGAAGTTAGCTCCTCCTGCTACAGCTCCGGTTGCTCCGTAGAATGAACCTGATGTTACTTTTGGTAAAGATGCTGAGTAAGAGATATTGTTTGAGTCTACATTAACACTAGTTCCGTCAGTTTTAATATAGTCAGGTGTTGGGTGATTAACTCCTGTTACTCTAATATAGTTAGATCTGTTTGGATATTCACCTACTACTCTGTTAGAAGATACTCCATCGTAAGAAACTGTTTGGTTACCAACTACTCTTTCAATGTAGTTTGGAGAGTTTGGATCTAAGTCTACGTTGAATGTCTCTAAGATTGTTTTACTTCCTGCACTATCATCTCCCTGTCTAACAAGTAAGGTAAAAGTACCTTTATCGTTATTTACATTAGCAATTTCCCATCTTACATTATCTTTTGATCCAGATACTAACGATCCGTCTGAGTTAATGTAGGAAGCACCTCCAACAATAGCTGCTGTTTGTGCTGATGCGTTATTGTATAATGTACCTTTTCCTATAGTTTCAAAAGTGAAAGGCTGATCTGTGTGAGTTGATGATGCTGAAAGGAATGTGTTTCCTGCTGCTGCATAAGTTCCAGATACAATTCTTGTTACTAATGCTGTTTGTCCTCCATTTGAGAAGTAATTCTTAACTGCAATAGAAGTCAAGAACTCGTAGCTTTTAGAAGCTGAAAGGAATGTATCGCCGAACTTTCTTACATACTCATTATAAGATGTAACAACAGTAGGCTGATCATAAGGCCCTTTAACAGTAGGTCCTAAAAACGCTGCTCCTGCCGCAATTGGCGCTGGTTGTATAAAAGAAATATCATTTTCTCTTGAAAATACTCCTGGAGAGATAATTGATTCTGCCATGTTTTTCTAATTTGTGTTTAATTTAATATAAATATCTTGGGATTTTGGGAAACCCTTCACACTAGTTACAGGGCTTGTTCTCTAAGATAAATAGGAAAGGAGAGTCGAAACCCTCCTTTTTGCCCTATGTTTACCTTTAGAATTATACTGTAGGAGTTTCCTCTGCAGGTACTAAAGTAATCTCACCTGTCTGTAAGTTAATTGACCCTTTTCCGTAAGCTTCTTCTAAGTGTTTTGCGATTTCTTTCTCTTCAGCTACAACCTCTAACAAGAATGACTCTACTGACTCTCTTCTTGATTTTAATTGTAATTTAGCCAATTCAATTTGACCTAATTCAATTACTGCCGAATGAGTTTTGTCTTGAACTTCTCTTACTTCCTTTAATTCTTTTTCTGTTAGTTTTTTTACTATTTCCATTGTTTTAATTTAATTTATTTAACATATATTTTTCTGCGTTCTTAATCTTGTGTGAAGTATTCTTCATCTTCTTAACTGTCTCCGGATTTACTAACTCAGGATGTATCCACCAATCCTCGTAACTTGCTATATCATCCGCTGCTATATCCGATACTATTAATTCATATCCTTTCGACGTTAAATATTCTCTTGACTTTTCTCTGTATGATCGAGTAACATCTGCATAGTAATCATGCTCAAAAGTAATTACTGCAAACCTGTATTTGTCTAGAGGTATTCTCTGAAGTATCTCTAAAGTAACTGATGGTGGTTCACAATCTACTTGTAAGTAGTCTATATCAGCTGTATCAAAGTGTTCTTGAATAAATACGTTATAATCTACTTTTGTTGCATCTGCTAGGATTGCTTTATTCTTTCTCTCCTTATTGAACGTATCAACTAAGTCTGGTAGAATCTCTAAGGACACTCCTGTCCAATCGTAATTTGTTTCAAGTAATGCTGTATTATTTTTAAAGAATGGCCTTTCAGCTCCTATCTCTAAGTACGTACCTTTTTTCTTTCCATCCAACATTGCTAGTACAAACATATCTTGATAAGTCTGTGAGTGGTTCTTTTCAATTTTATCTGAATCTGTGAATTTATACTTCAACGAATCGTACATCGACTTGTTATATGTAACAATTGAATTTGGCCCTGATCCTAGTGATGTTATATTATTCTGAATTAAGGTAAGGTATCTTGGGTTCATTATATCTCGGTATGCAACTAGCTCCTGTAAGATCTCTCTTGCTTCCATTGTTCTTCCAATCCACCATGATGAAACTGCTTTTTGAAATATAAGTGCATATATTCCAGGATAGTCTGCATCAATTGCCGATGGTGCACTTGTTCCATTAACAAGTCCTTGGCATGCATAAGAATAAGCCTCTTGCCATTCTTTTTTCGACTCATGCCACATACTAAGGTATAAATAAGCCTCAGGTCTTGTTGGATCATTTGATAATGCATTTAAGTAAGCATGTTTAGTACTTGCAGGCCTTCTTCCTTGTTTATCCAAACACTTAGCTACTCTAATCAATGCTGTATACGGCTCGTCGTCAAACTCTGCACATCTTAAGTAGAATGATAAAGCAGATGCATAGTCTTGTGTCTTTTCGTAATGCCTACCTAACTTAAAATTAAGTGTAGGATCAAATGGATTATTTAAAAAGTCAACTATTTCTCCTTTTTGTTTAACCTCTCCTTTGTATTCGTTATGCTCTAGTCCTATAAATGTAGTAAAGAACTCAACTGGTATTTTCAATAAGAATGAAGTTGTGTCTTGAAATGCAAATGTAACTAATATATGATCTCTATGAACTGCCATTCCACAAGCAAATTCAATTCTTGCAGTCATGAACTTGAAGTCATCAGTATACGTAACGACATTCCAATCCTTATCCCAAACTATGAATCTGTGGTAGTATTGTCCATCCTTTCTTCCGTTCTCATTATTCCAAAGATCTACTTCATGGGTAAGAGCTATTCTATAATCCCCAAAAGGAATTACCTGTGAACCTCCTCTTACATCTCTTGGAAAGTCTTTTATATTCTCTTTTTTAACAACTGTCTCTGAGGTGTTTGTTATTGGATCTACCTTAACAACTTCTAAAGGGAATGTCCATTTAACATAATGGTATGGCATATCTAGAACAGGCATCCAATTCTTCTCACAGTATGAGCTTGTTGGCGGTTCTATCCTGTTTCTACTTATCTCTGCATTATTAACTATTTCAGATAATTCCATTCTACCTACTCCATTAGTGGTAGTATCTCTTCTTACTCCTGTGTAGTAGAATTTATCATCCCAGTTAACTAACCTAACGTCTTCTAATCCGATAAATTCCCATAGAGGCTTTACGTCTAACTTAGCTGTATCAACCTTAGCTCCTGTTATTATTTCTAATGTATCTGGATCTAGTTTGCAAAGGTAGTTGTTTGTGGTTAATGTAATATCGTCTTCCGGGTTTAAGTACGCTAATGGTCCCCATATACTTTGGAATCTTTGCTTACCCTCACTATGGTAAAGCATGTAGTTTAGGTGCCTTAGGTTTAAATGAATATCATCTCCTTCTACAAGTATAGACGGATTAATTTGAGGTAGTCCCTGTGTTTGTGAAGATGGTAGAATAAGTGGTTTAATCTCTCCTCCATTATCAATAACCAGTTTACTAAAATTGTCTAACATATAACTTATAAGTATTTTTATATAATATAAGAAACTATTTTATATTATCCAACCTGTATATTAAAATTAATTACTGCTCGATGTTCTTTACCGTAGAATGGTTCTACTGAATGTACTATATCATATGGCCAGATAATCAGCATTCCTTTCTTAGGTCTTATATAATATTTCATACCTCTGATGTGAAAAGAGAATACACCGCTGTATGGATGGTCTTGAATTGGATTACCGTCAGACAAGTAATATCCCCCTGAGAACATGGTTGGTTTTGCTTCCTCATGATGCCATCTACAATGGTTATGCGCATTATGTCCTCTGCCTGAGTATGGATCGTAATATTGTAACCAGCTCTCAGTTATAGTAGGTTTGTCTTTTACTTCTACTTGTATCGATTTAAGTAGTTGCATGAATCCTCCCTCTATTCTTCTTCTTATTATTTGAACATCCTCATCCTGATTATTTAAAAAATCATTTGGTGGGGTGTAAAATCTACTTCCAATAGGTGGAAATTCATGATCTTCTACCCACTGATCTTGCCTATCATAACTTACTTGATAAGTGGATTGTCTTTCTTCATCATACTGTTGAGGAAGTTCCTGTCCCATTCTCTTTTGAGTATCAGTCAGAGTATCTAGTCCTAATTGGTACACCTTATCTGTTAGTACGTCGTCAAAGATTCTTTGATATACAGGAATTGGGGCTAAATGAAATACATGCTCGTCTGATGTTTCTAGTAATGGTTTTTTAAAATACATAAACTATTCTGTTAAATATCCTTTATGAAATGGGTAATAGAATTCTACTCTTTGGTTTAACTCTTTAGCTAATTGTTCTACTCGTTGTTGCATTTCCCAAAATTGCTGCCAATTACTTTTATTACACATTAAATTAGATTTTAAAGCCATCCCTTCATCACTGATATAGGTTAGTGTAAATTGAACTTTATATACTCCTATACTATTTCCAAAACGTAACATGTCTTCCATTTCGTGTAGATTTAGAAGATTAATATTATATGCAGTAAACGAAGTATCTCTCCCTGGCTCTAAATCGTGTACTTTTTTGAAATACTTCTCTAAATTACGTTCAATAGTAGGTAAAAAATCTAATCGTCTTATTTTTTTGTAGGTTTCTGGTGTGGCAGCATCTATAGAAAAACCAATTGAGGAAAATGATGTATATTCATTTAGGAATAAATCTTGGTATTTGTCTCCAAAAATTGATCCATTACAATAAGTCCAGAACCATTTACCTTCTTTATGGGTCTTCCAATCTAACTTATCTAAAGCATCAAATATTTTACCTTTCCAAAATGGTTCAGCTACACCTAGTATAGAAAGTGCTTGTAAGTGTGGAATAGCAGGTTTAATTTTCTCTAACAATAAATCAGTATAATCTTCTTTTGGCAAAGAATTCATATACTTCATACTCGATCTTGGACACATTATACATGCTGTCTCAGGAGTAGGATTTAATCCCCCTATATTACACCAAGTTGAAGGTAGTGATAATTCTATTTCTTTAGGGTATTTAGATAACCAGACATCATGTACTCTTTCACGTTCAGTATAGAACATAGGACATTTGTCATTATTACATAAAGGATGTAATTTATCGGTTAAAGCACTACTTTTAACATCTACTAAGGATTGCACTTTAAATGCTTCTTCTAGGGTAACATCATCTGTTATTAAGTTACCGTAAAAAGATCCCTGATGACAACAGGAAGAGTATTCGCCGCCTGCTTCAATTTTCATTCTATTAAAAGGGAAGATGCAATATGATTTCATTTTTTATATATGTTTTAAATAGATTACCTTATCCACCATTTTGGAGATATAGTTATTGATTTTAATTACAGGATCATTCTTGTAATCATACTTATAAAGTAAAGTTCGGGTTTCATCAGAGATACCCTGGATTATTTTAGGTTCGTATTTTTTAATGTATTCGTCTAAAGAACAGTTTGCCCAGAGGTACATAGCATGTTCTTCAATGCAATTTCTCACATTATTATCTAAAGCAACTTTTAACAATTCACTACCTATATTAGGTCTTCTAGTATAGAAGAAGCAAAAATTTGGTGATATTAGTAAATTATCCTGTTTCCAACTATACTTTCTTAATTGAACTTCTTGCTCTAATAGATATAGCCTTAAAGATTCAGTCATGCCACTTTTATATCTCCTATTGGCAGGAAACATAATTAACTTAGGCATTCCAGCATATTTTACATCATCATAAGCATAGGTAGGTACTTGAACATCATTCCCCTTTCTTAGAGAATCATAAAAGTATTTATCTAATGGTCTTAATAAATAACAATCCCAATCTAGAAAAATAAACTCATCAAACATTTCTCCAGCTTTCTGTATAACTAGTAACTTATGGTAGAATTGAGTTTCTCTAGTTGAGTAATTTGAGTCTGTTATTTCGTCATTCATGAGGACAGTTTTAAATCCTCTACTATCTAGTAACTCTTTATTGTCTAATCCCCAAACATATACTACCTCATTTTCAAAAACAGGTGTAGGTAGTACTTCCTTTATTGATGATTCTGAGTTACCCCATAGAGCTCTAATTATTACTATTTTGTTCTTCATATTTGTCAAAATACTTAGCGAATCTAAAGTGGTTAAGATATTCTTCACCACCTAAATCTACTATCTCATTAAAAAATCGTTGAGTATCAGATTCAAGTAATTCAGGGTTTAGCCCGTATACTATTTTAGCTAACCATACATGTTCCCAATCTAAAGTATTTTTAGTTCTATCAAAAGACATAGGATAGTACCATTGTTCTGAATACCCGTGTTTTCGAGTAAGTATATTACCATAGTCATTGTCAGCTAAAAATATTTTATCAGTTAAGGTAGTTGTGTTATATTTACCTTCTCTAATTACATGTCCTAATATACCTTGGTCAGTTGCTAACCAAAACCATTCTGGGATTTCATCTCCACTGCTTGTAATCATTTTTTTATGCCATTCTACATAGTCTTCAATTACTTTATTATTATTAAAATACAAAAAAGAAGTATTAGGAGAATAAGCATTACTATTATAATTCTCAGGAAAAGACATATGCTTAATATCTCTTTGCCATTGATCTTCTGTAAAGTAATAATGCCCTCTAGGAATCTCCCAATGACCTATTCCAATATCTCCTTTATATAAACTCTCAGGGACTTTATCTCTAATTATAAAATCTTGATCTAAAAATATGAATGGTGCTTGCTCGTTAGCTAGTGATTGTATTTTACCACTTGTCCAAAATAATGCAGGATCTACTGAGGGTATGTTATTTAGAAAATCTATATTGACTTCATCGTATAAATCTAAAACTCTTAGTTGTTTATAAAAATTAATACCAATAGTATCGGTATACAGTTTTATAGGACCATTATGATATTTCCACCTTAGAGCGGATAGTATAGTGTAGAGGATTTGGTAATCAGGTATATCGTAAGTATGGGATTGAATTTCTCTTGTAGTCCTAAATCCATGTCCCCTTAATCGATGTCTCTCAAAGAAGGGTGCTGTCCAATTTACGTGTATTGCTTTCATAACTAATCATTTTCTATGACTTTAATTTTTTCTTCTAAATCTTCTAGATTTATTAACTTACCGGCGTTAATACACCGTTTAAGGAAGGAAACTACGTTTTCATACGAGGTAGTACTTGTTTTTTCTCTAATACGAGTTTCTTCAGCTCCATAGTGTTTATAATATAATAAACTTTCTTTTAAATCCCAAATACCTCTATCGTTAATTTGGTTATAGAAATTAACTGTTTTACAATCCCACAAATTCTTAGATAGACAATTGTGGGGAATATTTTCAATTACTAACCACTGTTTAAGCATAAATTGCTCAGACATTATCATGTGGTTAGTGGTAATTAATGGATTATTCATGGCTGTTAACTCTTCATGATTTTGCAGAGTTTGTTTACCGTATCTTTGAGCAAATTTAGGATCTGGTAAGTAGAATAGGCTTACATTAGCAGCTAAATTAATATTCCATGGGATGGGATTTGATAATCTTTTATTAAAAACATCATTTTTAGAAGGATACCAATTATCTGCTCTCTCATCATAACTATAAAGTACTTCATCTTTAAGATATTCATCTATATTTTTAAATATAAGAAAATCATGATCTATAACTAATAGTGGAATTTCTGTTTCACTTATAATTTTTGTTTTAGGTGAAGACCAGAATATCTCTCTATTAATTTTTTCAGGGTAAGATAAAGATCTAACTTCATCCCACATACCTAGTAGACCTAAAGTAAACAGTATTTCATGTGACATTACATCACAGTAAAATACTGTTTTATGATTAGGATGATATTTTTTCCAAAGGGATACGGATGCTACTATCATCCAAATTTGCAACTTACTATAAAAAGAAATACTTTTCTTTACATTTTCTAAAACCCAAATTACTTCCATATATTAATAGAACTGCGCGTACCAAGTAGTATTATAGTAGGCATCTGTAGGATATACGTTTGTTGAATTTGATGTGGTTATTTGAGTACCTCCTGAGGGTAATGTGTACCACCCCTTAAAGGTATATCCATAAGTGACATTACATACTATTGCAATATAACCAAAGACGTAGGTAAGAGTTTGCCTATTGTTACCTATTGTAGATGTTCCTGAGGATGTTTCACTCCATGGATATGTGATAGATACTGATCCTGCAGAGGAGTTACTTGTAGCTACATTAAGGTAGAAGCAATACCCTCCTCCTACATAGTTCATATTTAAGTTACTTAATGAGCGGTTTGGGTAAGTTGCACTTCCAAAGATACCACTAAAGCTATTACTGCTCCTATTATAGTATTGCCCAAAAGTACCTATCAGGGATTTAGTAGTCCCTATTGCTGTTCTTCCCATTATACCTCGTCTATTATGTTTTCACTTCCGAATATCTCAGAGTATGCTTGTTTTACCCTACCATAAGAGTATTCGTAGATACTGCCTGTGATTAATACTAAATCTAGTAACGTCTTCTCTACCTCTCTACTTCCTGAGGTGATTGTCTCAAATGTCTCCTCTCTCTGTTTTACTACCTCGTCTCCATTCTCATCAAAGTCGATATAGTCGACTAATTCTGTATGGAATGATGATGACGTAAACGGTTCAATAACTAATACACTTGCTGTTACTGGGAATTCGTACCACATTGGGTACTCCTTCCACTCTCCATCATACGACATTGAAACCGGCACTCTACCGTACGGTTCTGGAGTGTCTTCCAAATACTTTGGGAAGTTAGATGCTGCTGCTTGTGGTGTCTCGTAGTGGGCTACTGAGGTACCTACAATACCTCTTAGTTTATCTAACTGGTAGTTCTCTATTCTTACATAGAAGCTATCTAGTTGATCTCCGAAGAAGGTCTCAATTGATTGTGATACTATAAATCCCATTTGTTATTTTTTATTAGATTGAACCTGTTGTTTCTGTTTCTGCAGGTGCCCATGGTAATGGTGTATCTACATATTTAGGAGCAACTTGAGTATCAATTTGTTTTTGAATTCTTTCTTGCATGTGAGGTTTGTCAGCATGTGCTTCTAACCATTCGATTACGTCTGCTTCTACTAGTTCAGCTAGAGGTTTGAATTCTGCATCACCTGGTTCTGGCATTGGTGTAACACCTGCAAAAGTACCTTCGATACCGTCTTCGTTTACTCCTTTATAGTCGTATCTAACTCTTGTTACTACGTCTGTTAATTCACCAAGTGTTGGTGCTACTTCAATTTTGTTTACTGTGAATGTGTAAGTGATTGCCATTTTTTATTTTTGTTTATTAGATTGATCCTGTTACTGCTGGAGCCCATGGTAATGTGCTCCCTTTATAAATAGTACCTGACTGTTGCTCAATGTGAGCTTCGATTGCTTGTTTCATTACCTCTAGGTTAGCATTTGCTTCTAACCACTCGATTACATCTTCTTCAGTTAAGTCTACTGTAGGTATAAATGCTTCAGAGTCCGGTGTAGGTAGTGCTGTTCTCCCAGGATAAGTAGATGTAATTCCATCTTCATTTGTTCCTATGTAGGAATATCCTACTTCTGTAATTACATTATCTAAGTCTCCTAACGTAGGTACTTCTTTTAATTCGTGGATTTGGTAACTGTAAGTAATTGCCATTTTATTTATTTGTTAATTGTTTTACTAATTGTTTTAATTCGTCTATTTGTGTTTGTTGTTCTTTTATTGCTTCGATTAATACTGCTGTTATATTACCATATGCTACGTTATACATTCCGTCAGTATCTTGTCCTACTACTTCTGGTAGTACTTCAAGTATCTCTTGAGCAATAACTCCGACTTTTCTTTGCTTGTCTTCTGAATCTATCCTGTTGTAGTATACTCCTCTTAGTTTATTTACCTTATCTAAAGCACCTGTAACAGTCTCTATGTTCTCTTTTACTCTTCTATCTGAGTAGGCTGTCACGTCTCCTGTAGCAATTGCATTTCCAGAGTCATCACATCTAAATCTCCATCCACCTCCAGAAGTTAAAAACCCTATGTTGTTTGAGGTATCTGCATATACGTATCCACGTATTGTAGAGTTGTGGTTAGATCTAAACTGCAATTCTATATTTCCGCCACTTCCTGTTATACTCCAAGCACTTGCTGTTTGGGGATAGAAGTGAACACCGTAGTCCTGTCCATATAGTCCGGTGTTACCTTGTGCTCTAAACCAGTTATTTGCATAGATAGCTGATACTTGGGAGTTACTAGCGGGGTTAATGTAGTAGCCAGTATTATCTCTGTCATAAAATATATAAGACCTAACATCATCCATGTACGATACTCCATATAGCCAGTTAGTACCTGCTGAGTATATTCCTGATGGGTGCCATGATGCTGCTCCTGTTCCTCCTACGTTACCATTTCCTCTATAAGAGTATGCATATGCTTCATTGAAGCTAATATTAGGAGCTTGTGTTGCAGCTACTGTTCCAAAAGAGGTAACAATCGATATTTCCCACCCATTATTCCAGTTTCCTGCACTACCGTTTGAATATCCTCCCATAAAATCCATTACAGATACTACTGGGTGAGTCCATCCTGTAGAGGTTTCTCCAATCCATACACAGTCATAACCTCCTTGGTTACCAAATCTAACTGCCTGAGCTACTGCACTCTCCCCTCCTAAAAAGGTAGCTGAGAAGTTGTAAGCTCCTGCTGAATATGAGTAGTTACCTAATAAGTATTCAGCAGTTTGATTTGTTTGGTAGTTATATATTCTTACCTTCATCGACCACATCGTGTCGTTAGCTCTATTAGGAAGTCTGATCTTTATAGCTCCTGTTACTGCACCTGGTGTGTACGAATAAGCTGCTCCTTTAGGTGCAAAGACACGAGATGTTACACCTCCTGAGGAGTGTCCATTACTTCCAAATGCTCCGTCTGAAAAGATGCTTCCTGCTATTCTAGCAGATGTAGTTGAGGAAGTTGGATCTACGTAGTATCCTGTATCGTCTGAATCGTAAAAGATAGGTGCTCTTAAACTACCATTGCTTTGTGCATAGCCGCCTGTGATGGTGAGCCCTAGGGTACCGCTCATTCCACTACAAATTGCTGCTCCTGCAGATCCTCCTGTATAGAACCTAAAAGGATGGGTAGAGGTAAAAGTGGTATTACTATCTCCCCAACACATTCCTCCTTGTGTTCCGTCGGATTCTCCTATTCTAATTGTTGCTACGTCATTAGACTCAATAACTACTGTATCGTACGCTATATCTCCTATTCCTCCGTCCCAACCTTTTCCAATTCTCAAAGCCGGTCCTGCTGTAACACTTGTAACTGCTCTATATATATTAGTTCTTCCTAATCTAGAAGTTGAAGCAGGGTCTGTGTAGTATGCAGTATCATTTGAATCGTAGTAAGTTGATCCGTAAATATTTCCTGCAATGAAACTCTCATAGCTTGAACCTGGATTGTTCCTAATAGCAATCCTACCGCTGGCTTCCATTAGTATATTAGAAGCCACAACACCACTCCAGTGAAATGCTAATGCTGGTGCATAGGCTTCGTTGCTTGATTGTGCTCCTGCTCTACCTGCTTCTCGAATTTGTATGTGATTAGTGTAAGATATTCCTGATGATACACTATACATTACACCTCCTGCGTCAAATCCTATTCCATATACTCTACTAACATCTGTTGGGTTTAGGTAGTAACCTGTATCGTCTGAATCGTAAAAGATAGGGGAACGCATACTTTGATATGCAGTTGTATATCCTCCTCCGTAAGCTAATCCTACATTACCGTTGTGTCCATAATTAATCCAGATGTTACCGCCTGATGTTACGTTTTGGATAGTATCCGTATAGGTTGAGTTACTTATCTCAATATTCCTAAATCTAGCTCCTCCTGCATTATATGATGAGTATGATGTAGATGATGGATCTAGGTAGTATCCAGTATTGTCTGAATCGTAAAATATAGGGGTACGCATTGAAGCAGCTGAGAAGAATATCCCGCTCTTATACATAGTATGTTTTATTCCCCAGTTGACAGAATCAACACCATCTGTAGCAGCGTAGTGCTGAATTTCTCCTGATCCATCCATATGACGTAGCCACATAGTGTTTGCTACTGTACTTCTAAATGTAATAGAAGGATATGTAGCTCTTATGCTAAATTGAGCATCATCAGCTCCTGAGGATCCCCAGTCAGCATTTAGCCTTAGTTTAGAAAAATAGGATTGACCAGCAGGGTTTGCATAGTATCCTGTATCGTTTGAATCGTAGAATATAGGTGCTCTAGCATCTACATTAAATGTAGTATTCCCTGATGAGTTTATTGACATTCTTACACTACTTCCTCCAGTTGAGAATACAAGTGCATTATTAGCTCTTATTCCTAAATTATCTACTGAGTTGTCGGGTGCTGAAAATAGGTGATAGGCTGAACCTATGTATCCTTTTGCTGTTGAATTATTAGCCCATGCTATGTAGGAACCGTTAGTATCTGATGAATTAATTCTTATATTTTCACCATTACCTATTGTTGTTAATGTACTGCCATCAAACGTTAAGTTAGCTTCAGCATTAATAGTTGAGCTATTAACCGAAGTCAATACTCTATTATCAGAAGCATTAGTATAAGAAGTAATACCTGCATTAGTTCCTTGTACACCCTGTATTCCTTGTACTCCTTGAGCACCAGTTGTTCCTTGAGAACCTGTACTTCCCTGTGCTCCGGTAGCTCCTTGAGCTCCGTTCGAACCATTTGTACCTTGAATTCCTTGAGTACCTTGAGCTCCTGTTTGTCCAGTTGTACCTTGAGAACCTGTTGCTCCTTGGCTACCTGTTGATCCGGTAGTTCCTTGAATACCTTGAGTACCTTGGGCACCTGTTTGACCTGTAGTACCTTGTGCTCCTACAGCTCCTTGAGAACCAGTTGTACCTTGAGAACCAGTTGCACCCTGAGATCCAGTAGCTCCTTGACTACCAGTTTGACCTGTAGTTCCTTGAGAACCTGTTATACCTTGAAGACCTTGTGTGCCTTGAACTCCTTGTATTCCAGTAGTTCCTTGTGGTCCTTGTATACCTTGAATTCCCTCTCCTCCTAAATCACCTGCTATACCTTGTAGTCCTTGAGTACCTTGTACTCCTTGAAGTCCTTGGATACCCTGTGTTCCTTGAGCACCATCTACTCCTATATAACCGTCAGCTCCTTGAATACCCTGTAGTCCTTGAAGACCTTGAGTACCTTGTACTCCCTGTACTGTTGGTGTAGCGGCAAAGTGTGCATATGAGGCTGTTACGGCATACGATGCCGAAGTAGCATTTTGTGCAGTTCCTTTTAGGTTTCCGTTTATATCTCCTGTAACTGACAGAGATCCAGTCATAGTTGTATCTCCTATAACTTGTAATGATCCTGTTACGAGTCCGCTATCTATTATCATATGGGTGTATGCTTACTTTAATATAAATATTAAAATTTAATTATCCTACTAGTGTTTTTACTAGTGCTTTTAATTCGTCTATTTGAGATTGTTGATTCTCAATTTGAGTTTGTTGTTCTTTTATTGCTTCGATTAATACTGCTGTTATGTTACCATAAGATACTCCTAACATACCGTCCTCTTGTTCAAATACTACTTGTGGAAGTACTTCTTGAATCTCTTGAGCAATAACTCCGACTTTTTGTGATTTGTCTTCTTTGTCTGTTCTGTTATAGGTAACTCCTCTTAACTTAGTTACTTTGTCTAAAGCATTTTCAATAGTACTTATATTCTCTTTTACTCTTCTATCTGAATATGCTACTATATCTCCTGATGCTGTAGCTGTACCACCGCTGTCAGCTTTAAATAACACAACAGACCAGGCATAGTCTACAACTTCAAACTGTCTTCCACTAGATGAGTTTCCTCCTAATTGTACGGTAAGTGTTCCTGCATTTCTATCTGCTGCCCTACCTACCCACGCTTCTCCGGTATTTGTTGTTGAGTTAGGGAAAGATCCTACTATCAACTTGTTGTTAATAGTTATGTTACCGTAGTTTAATGCCATCTGCTGTTGCCAACTACTTCCATTATTAGCCCAAAAAGTTAATCCAGGGTCTTGAGCATCAATAGCTCCGTATGCTCTACTTCCATTTGTCCACCACACTGAAGGTGTTGTTCCATTACCATCAAAATTTACAACTCTATTAGTACCTACACCCGCTAAAGTATGAGAAAAAGGAGTACCTGCTGGGGATGTATTATAGGATGTACCTGCTCTTAACCCTTGTGATCCGTCTATTGTTAGTGCTAGTGCACAAGTATTTCCAGAGTAAAATTTGAAGGATCCTTTTCCGCTACTGTTACCTTGTGATTTGAATAACATGTCGTAATCTGCTCCAACTAATAACCTTCCATCATAGTTTGAAACTCCTCCATAAAGAATTAACTTATCTCCTGCTCCAGAACCGTTTATCGTTGTGTTAATCGCACTATATCTTCCGCTATCTCCAAATGAGATAGCTTGATATTGTCTTGTTGTACTATTAAAATCACCATAGTATGTAGTATCGTTTGAATCGTAGAAGATAGGTGCTCTGAATGAACCTACAGCAGTGATGTAAGCTCCAGATCTAGGTCCAAACATTGCTAATTGACCTGCTGCTACTCCATCATGTCCCCAGAAACCCCAAGCACCATTATCTATAGCAGATAATCCTGTCCAAGTGTTTCCACTTGCTCCTACAACACTTGTAGATCCTCCTCTATATCCTATAGATAAGCCGTAGGCATCCATTGCTCCAGTAGTTGAATTGTGTTCTGTAAAGAAAATTCTACCAGATCCTTCTCCATCTACGTCTGTATTTCCTTCTATAGATAACCATCTAGCAGACGTATTAGCTCCGTTACCTGGTATACCGAATGTTAAGTACCCATTTAATCTTGTTGCTGATGCAGGGTTAACGTAGTATGCTGTATTGTTTAAGTCGTAAAAAATAGGTGCTCTAAGGGAACCATTTGCTTCCCCGTATGTATCAAAGAAAACAGCACCACTTGGAGTACTTATATTTAAGTTAGTATCTCCATTAAGAGATATTGTATTTTTATATGTACCTGATCCGATTACTATATTACCAAATCTGGATGATGATGATGTTCCTGAGAATGATGTAGCTGAAATGGTGCCTGCAGCTACAAGTGAAGATGCATTAAATGCTAAAAAAGCAGCAGCCATCACGCCTGCAGTACCTGATGATGCTGTACCAAACCAGTATGAATTTGCACCAAGTCCCAATGCTCCTGTAGTTCCGGTAATTCCGAATCCCGCACCTATGTTACCTGCTCTAGTTAATCCGTAGTAGCTGTAGTTTGAAGCATTAGCTGGTTCTGTAACAGCCATTGTTCCGTATGGATCCGCTCCTGCACCATTTCCGTAAATACTAATAGCTGTAGTGGCTAGATTTGTACCATCAAACGTTAAGTTTGCCTCAGCATTAATAGTTGAACTGTTTACAGATGTGATTACTCTATTATCTGCAGCATTTGTATACGAAATAATACCTGCATTAGGTCCTTGTATTCCTTGAATACCTTGTATACCCTGAGCTCCTGTAATACCCTGTGCACCTGTTGTTCCTTGTATTCCTTGAATACCCTGAGCTCCGTTTGAACCAGTTGTACCTTGAATTCCTTGAGTACCTTGAGCTCCATTAGAACCTGCTGTACCTTGGATTCCTTGAGTACCTTGTCTTCCTTGCAATCCTTGTATACCTTGAATACCTTGAGCTCCATCCACTCCTATGTATCCATCTGCTCCTTGAAGTCCTTGAATACCCTGTACTCCTTGTGTTCCTTGAACTCCTTGTACTGTTGGAGTTGCTGCAAAATGAGCAAAAGAAGAAGTAACTGCATATGAAGATGAAACAGCATTTGTAGCTGTTCCCGATAATGACCCAGTTATAGATCCCTGTACTTGAAGTGAACCAGTCACACTCATTATATCGTCTGATGAATCTCCGAATTTAGTAGATCCTGATCTATAAATAATAGATGATGAAACAAATTCAGTATGAAATTCTTCTGCTGTTATTTTTCCAGTTACCGTCAAGTCTCCCTCTACTGTTTTGTTACCTGGTACTAATGCAGAAGCAAGAGTAGCAGTTCCTAAAAGTGATCCTGTAATCGAGGTAGCCTCTATTATGTCAGCTGTATATTTTTTTGCCATTATTTATCTATTACCAATTATTTTGTACTATATTAACCCAGGTATATGTTGTGGCTCCTGTTTGCATTACCATATCTACATAAGAATTATTTCCCGATACTCTGTATCGCATAGAACCGGCATTTGCTGCTGATGGTGTTGCTGAGTTGTCTGGAAGCTGTATTGTTGAGTTTAACGAACCTGTTATACTGTATGAGCCTGATAGTTGTTTTGTATTGGTCCAAACTGAACCTGATTTCATTAATAGGTCTCCGTATGAGTTACCGTTTGAAGTATCATGTACGTTATGTAGTTCTCCTAGTTCATACCCGTTATCTATTCTAACGTACATTGAACCATTATTTTGTTGAACTCTAAGTACTTGTCCTAGTCTTACAGCATGTAAGGGAGCTACAGGTGTTGTACCAACAATAGTACCTCCTGGTCCTAGGTATAATAACTGACCTGCTGTATACGCATCTGTACTTAATCCTAAGAACTTACCTTCAGTCATTACATATCCAAACCCGTCATTGGCTATATTCTCATTAGTAATACCTAATGTATTTGCCGATAGTCCTTCTGAATTGTAGGATGCTGTTGCAATTAAAGGATTATCTCCTGTAGAGTCAAGTATTCTTACTACAGTCCCCTTATTAATTTGAGCTCCTGTTGTATTTTTTACATATACTAGTATGTCTTGAGCATTTTGTGAAGAGAGAGCTAAGGATGCTGTTTGTGCATATGATGCTGAAGTGGCTGTTTCCGCATAAAGAGAATATGATGAACTCACTGTACTTCCTCCTACTACTGCTGCTGCAGTACCTGTTGTAGGTGATGAGAAATAGATTAACATATTGTTGTTATCTATAGCATCTATTTTTTGAGGAATGATTACTTCATCGTCACTGTTGTAAATAGTAACTGCGGGGAATTTCTCGTTTAGGTTGTGTGCAAATGACCATGTGGTAGCTCCTACAGTTTGGCTTAGTTTTACACTAGCTCCTGTACCTCCACTTGATATTGTACTAAATGATAATTGACCTGATCCGTTTGTTACTAGTACCTGTCCTAAGGTACCATCGGATGAAGGATATATGATACCGCTTGCTGTTAGTGCTGCGGTTACATTAAGAGAGTTTAAAGCTGCATCAGAACCACTGATGAGCACTTTTTTCCATGACGGCATATTCTACTTTATTACGATTGGTTACAGGTCTGCCTGCCCACTTCCCTTACGGGTCTATAATATATAATATAAATATGTTACGATTCTGCTTTAATAGCCTTCTCTATCTTTTTGACACCGGATGCCTTCTTTGCTTCTTCCTGTGCAAGCATAGTTTGAATTTGAGATAATTCATTGTCGAGCTTAATCTGTAGATTGGCTACAAAGATAGCCGAAGATCCTTTGATCTCAATTATATTAAGCGATTGACGTAGTAGTTTGATTTCGTCGAGAGTTAGGTTCTCTATTGTGAATACGTTCATATTGATTGTTTTAATTGAAGTTATGGATTTTTTTTTAAAGAATCAACTAACAAAAAAAAGAGCCCTAATGGGCTCTCTTTATCTATTTTTGTGCTTCTTGCAACTCTTTTGTTAACTTAACAAAGACTGTGTAGAATAATTCAAATTCATCTCCTACATATGTTGCACTCCTCATCTTCTTCATTATGAATTCCAACTCTTGAGGTGTTAGTGCATCCTCTTGCTTTTTTTGAGAAGGTACTACCTTATCTAATAATCCCATGTAACTATTTTTTTAACTTATTATGAATAGATGTAAATATCTCCTGATGTTGCAGTGTAAATTGCTCCTGCTGCTACAAATTCTCCTGATGTTGGTGCTGATGTGTGAGCTGCTTCTGTAAATACGTATCCTGCAAATGCACTGTTTCCGTTTGTACCAATTGCAATTGCGTTAGTTGTATCAGTTAATCCATTTTGGAATCCCCATCTTCCTGTTGCTGCATCAAATCCGTAAGCAACGTTTCCGTTTGAATCTGATCCTCTGTCAATGATGATACCTGCATCTCCTGCTGAAGCAGAACCTGATGCTAATGTGATGAATTTATCTTCAACTAGTAACTCAGTAGTGTTGATTTGAGTAGTCGAACCATTCACAAATAAGTCACCTGTTACAGTTAAGTTGTTTCCAATTGTAACGTCACTTGGTAATCCAATTGTTACAGTTTGACCTGATACTGATGTTTCAACCTCTAAAGAAGTACCTAGTATGCTAAACGCTTGAGTTTTTAGATCAATTGATCCATTACCTGTTGAACCAGATACATTTAATGTAGAAACTAATCCAGTTAATCCTGAACCATCTCCTTGGAATGAACCTGAGAATGAACCTGATCCTTCTACTCCTGTAAGGGTTAATCCTGCAATTGAAGTAATTGTATCTCCTAAGTCAATATCAGTAGTTCCTAACGTAATTACACTATTAGCTAAACTTGAGTTAGGAATTGCAGATAAACCAAATGTTATGGTATCGTTACTTGCAGAAGCTGAAATGTAAAGTCCTTCTCCTGATCCTGATGCAAATGCTAAGGTACCTGCTGATGAATCAGCTAGAAGATTAACTCCGTTATGAGAGGCTGTTGCAAATGCTTTTGCTGCCGTAGCTGCTGTTAAATACTGTGAGTCGTTATTTAACTGTGATATGTTACTGCCCGATACGACGAGCTTTTTCCAATCTGCCATTTTATATTATTTTAATTTATTAATAAATATTGTTAGTTATTGAAACCTACATAGAATGCATCGCTCGAGCTATAAAATATACCTCCTGGTACTGCATCTGGTGTTACTTCTAATGCTGCTAGTTGAACTACTCCTTCTGTATTTACTTTTACTTTTTCTGAACCTGATACTGATATGGTAACTTGATCGGTTGTTCCGTCCAAAGCTACATCGAATGAACCAGTTATTTTTATATCATTTGTCGTTGACCAGAATGATCCTGTCTGTCTGAATATACCTGATTTAATTACTGCATCTACAAACTTAAATGAACCTGTTGCTATACCTATAAAATCATTTACTATTTCAGTACCATACGTCTGAGAGGTATTTGCTGCAAGTACTAAGTCTCCATTCTCTCCTCCTCCTGATAGACCTTCTCCTGCAAATACAGATGTTACGTCTCCTCCATTTATACTTCCTGCAAGTCCTGCTAGACTTACATCAATATTCCCATCAGCTCTGTAAAGAGTAAGGATGGTGTTGTTAGTACTAAACGATCCACTATATACTAAAGATCCTGTTG